>Ga0316204_10008105_pt1 | contig 14879 bp, 11 predicted proteins | sample 6monrhotite_MG_2_FD_205661 | JGI IMG/M metagenome (GOLD analysis project Ga0316204, IMG submission 205661) | Microbial mat bacterial communities from mineral coupon in-situ incubated in ocean water Damariscotta River, Maine, United States -... | ecosystem: Environmental > Aquatic > Marine >...
CGGTCACAGCGGTGGTTGGTATCCTGTTTGGCCTGCCAAGCTTGCGGATCAAAGGGTTTTATCTTGCGGTGGCGACACTTGCGGCACAGTTCTTTCTGGTCTGGATGTTCAACAAGGTGCCGTGGTTTTACAACTACTCTGCCTCCGGCCAAATTACGGCTCCGGAGCGTACATTGTTCGGGATTATCATTACTGGACCCAGCACATTGCCTTGGGCCAAATACCTGTTCTGTCTGGTCTTGTTGGTTGCCGTTGCGCTGATTGCGCGAAACCTGACCCGAGGCAATCTTGGGCGCAAATGGATGGCGATCCGCGATATGGATATTGCGGCGGAAATCATCGGCGTTAATCCACTGACCACCAAGCTGTCAGCTTTTGCGGTTTCGTCCTTTTTCATCGGCATTGGCGGCGCCTTGTTCTTTTCGGTCTATCTGGGCGCAGTTGAAGTCGGCGAGGCCTTTGGCATTAACCAGTCCTTTGTTGCCCTGTTCATGATTATCATCGGTGGGCTTGGATCTATCTTCGGCTCGTTTGCCGGGGCTGCGTTCATCGTGTTGATGCCGGTTCTTTTAAAGAACATCATGGTCGGTGGACTGGGTTGGCCGACGGATATAGCGGCGCATTTCGAGTTCATCATTGTCGGGGGTCTGATCGTTACTTTCCTGATACTTGAACCGCATGGACTGGCTCAACTTTGGCGGATCATCAAAGAAAAACTTCGTCTTTGGCCTTTCCCACACTAGGGGCAGGCCACACTAACCGCGATCGGGAGATCCCGGCGCACAAACAGTCGTAAACCTAAAGGGAGGATAAACGACATGAAACTTACTAAACTTGCAGCAATCGCTGCTGTGGCCGTCACGGCTGCATCCCCGGTGCTGGCGGACCTCGTGTTCCCGTCGCTCAGCTATCGGACAGGTGCATACGCGGTTGGGGGCATTCCCTTCGCCGATGGCTATGCTGACTATATGACACTTGTGAACGAACGTGACGGTGGTGTTGGCGGTGTTGCTGCACGCATCCTGGAATGTGAAACCGGCTATAACACCGCAAAGGGTGTTGAGTGCTACGAATCCACAAAGGGTGAAGGCGCGCTGATTTATCAACCGCTGTCGACAGGTATTACCTACCAACTGATCCCAAAAGCATCTGCTGATGGTATTCCGGTACACTCGATGGGTTATGGCCGGACATCTGCTGCCAACGGCAAAGTGTTCAACTGGATCTTTAACTATCCGGCGAACTACTGGACCGGTGCTTCTGCTGCTGTGAACTATTTCAATGCAGAAGATGGTGGACTGGCTGGCAAGAAAATTGCGCTGGTGTACCACAACTCGGGTTACGGCAAAGAGCCGATCCGGACACTGGAAGAATTGGCTAAAAAGCACGGCTATGAACTGATGCTTGTACCTGTTGACCATCCCGGTCAGGAGCAAAAATCGCAATGGCTGCAGATCCGTCAGCAAAAGCCTGACTATGTTCTGCTTTGGGGCTGGGGCGTGATGAACCAGGTCGCTATCCAGGAAGCCGCAAACATCCGTTTCCCTATGGAAAACATGATGGGTATCTGGTGGTCCGGTGCAGAAGCTGACGTTATCCCGGCTGGCGACAAGTCGAACGGGTACAAAGCACTCGCGTTGACTGGCGTTGGCAGTGACTACCCTGTGTTTGCTGACATTCAGAAGCACGTCGTTGATACTGGCAAAGCTGCTGGTGCTGGCGATCAGATCGGTACAGTTCCATACAACCGTGGTATCTATGCAGCGATGCTTGCTGTTGAAGCGGTTAAAGTTGCGCAAGCAATGCATGGCACAGCGAACATCACACCTGCAATGATGCGTGACGGTATGGAGAACCTCAAAATTGACGAGGCTCTGATGACCGCGCTTGGCATGCCGAATTTCGGCCCAACTTTCAACGTGTCGTGTGAAAACCACGGTGGACCGGGTCTTGCTTCGGTTACTCAGTGGGATGCAGCAGCAGGCAAATGGAACGTGATTGCGCCTTTCGCAGCACCGGACATGGATGTGATCGGGCCACTGATCGCAGCTGACTCGGCTGCTTTCGCGGCAGAGAACAACATTACACCTGCTTGTAAGTAAGCCCTTGTCGTAAAACATTCCGGCGCGGGTACGCTCGCGCCGGGACTAACCCAAAGACAGTGAAGTGACGACCATGCTGGACGCCGAAAAAACCCAAGAGACTTTGCTTGAAGTCAACAATATCGAGGTGATCTATAATCACGTGATCCTCGTTCTGAAGGGTGTTAGCCTTTCGGTTCCCAAAGGCGGTATCACAGCACTTCTGGGTGGTAACGGTGCAGGGAAGACCACGACACTGAAGGCGATATCAAACTTGCTGCATTCAGAACGTGGCGAGGTGACCAAAGGGAGCATTCTTTACCGCGGTGATCCTGTTGCGGACCGCAGCCCGTCAGAGCTTGTGAACCGAGGCGTTATCCAGGTCATGGAAGGTCGCCATTGTTTTGAGCACCTAACGGTTGAGGAAAACCTACTGACCGGCGCCTATACCCGTAAAGATGGGAAAGCCGCAGTCAACGATGCGCTTGATATGGTCTATAATTACTTTCCCCGCCTTAGAGAGCGGCGGAAATCGCAGGCCGGGTATACGTCGGGCGGTGAACAACAAATGGTCGCGATCGGTCGCGCCCTTATGTCCAAGCCTGAAACCATTCTGCTGGATGAACCTTCGATGGGTCTTGCGCCACAGTTGGTGGAAGAGATTTTTGGCATTGTGAAAGATTTGAACGAAAAGGAAGGCGTGTCCTTCCTGCTGGCCGAACAGAATACTAACGTTGCGCTCAGGTTTGCGCATTACGGTTATATTCTGGAATCCGGTCGAGTTGTCATGGACGGGCCCGCGGCTGAGTTGCGCGAAAACCCCGACGTGAAAGAATTCTATCTGGGGGTCTCGGATGAAGGGCGCAAATCCTTCCGTGATGTCCGGTCCTATCGCCGTCGGAAACGCTGGCTGAGCTGATGTCTGAACCGCGCATTGCCTAGCCGGGCTTCGTGTCCGGACAGGACAGTTGCGACCTGAATTCCGGAATGGACATTCAATGTGGTCCCGCGGCGATGCTTGAAGACCTGAACCGCGGCTTGGCACGCATTTCCGAGTTGCCCGACAGGGCGCTTGCGCGCCTGACGACAGATGAACTCGACCAGCTAAGACGCATCGGCTGGCATTTGAGAATGGTGAAACTCGAAATGGAAATACGCGGTGAGAACCAACGGCTGAACAGGGCTGCTCCCCAGCAGTTCATGCTGGAGAGCAGGTGATGTCAGGCGTTTTCGCGCTTCATTTCTTCGATCCGCTCCAGCGCCTCAGCGCGGCTGTTTCGGATGTTGGGTCGGAAATCCTGGCTTTCGGCGCGCAGACGGATTTCTTGTTCGGTTTCAGATCCCGGCGCGAACCGAACCGAGCCGAGGCCGAATTCAATGTTCAGCCGTTTGCCGCGTTGCGCGTAAGAAACCCAAGCTTCGGGATTGATCCGACAATCGGTGTAGTTGACCAGAAAATACCATTTCCGACCCGTTTCCCCGATCTGCTCTTCGATGAAGTCGTAGAAATTGTTGACGTCCAAAGAATGCGAGAATGTGACGTTAGAAAAGTCGACATTCATGACCAGGATGCTGTCGTCAAAGCTGATGCGCTTGACGAATTCATTGCGGTCGAGCGTCGGTATATGAACCGTTTTTGCGCGCCGTTTGGACGGCAGGCTTTTCAATCGCTCAAGCGCTTTGTCACGATCTGCGAACAGATTGGCGTCGAACGCTTCAGTCTTGGACTGGCGCGCGATTTCGGCCTTGGTCGCGTCGGATGGATCAAACCTAACAGAGCCCTGCGAATGCGCCAGATTCAAGGTTTTTCCGCGTTGGGAAAAAGCGAACCATGCGCCGGGGTCAATACGAGTATTGTGGTAATTGACAAGAAAGAACCACCATTGTTCGCCGGTTTGGGCAATGCGGTCTTCCAGTCGGTCGTAAAATTCGTTCACGTCTTTCGACGTTTCAAATCGAAAATTGGAAAAATCCACGTTCATGACTTCATTGTCGTCATCGAACGTAATGCGGGCGTCGAGGGCGTTCGCCATTTAGAAATCCTTTCGCCTTTTAAAAGCGTTTTCCTCCCCGGATTTCACGGTCGGAATAACCGGATTTGCGAAAGTACACCAATGCATACTGGGCATCTGCGAGGTTCTGCCGCAGCCGTCTGGACTTAGGAAAAGGATACGTATTCATGAACACCTATTTTGACGATCTCGAAACCCGGTCCGCCGACCAACGCGCCTCGGATTTCACAGCAGTCCTGCCGATGCTAATCGCTGCAGCACAGGCCAAAGCGCCGGGTGTGGCGGCGATGCTATCCGGTATTGATGCCAGAGATATCAACACTCGCGAGGCGCTGGCGACCCTTCCGGTCTTACGCAAGTCGGAGCTGGGAAAATCCCAGTCAGCAAACGCGCCGTTTGGCGGCTTTGTGACACGCCCGGCAAATGGTTTTGAGCATGTTTTCCAGTCGCCGGGTCCAATTTACGAGCCAGGACGGACAACCCGCGATTGGTGGCGCGCAGGTCGGTTCCTGCATGCCTGTGGTATCGGGGCGGAGGACATCGTTCAGAATTGTTTTTCATATCATATGACGCCTGCGGGGATGATGTTTGAAAGTGGTGCGCGTGCTGTTGGGGCGACCGTTTTTCCGGCGGGTACAGGTCAGACTGAACTGCAGGTTCGCGCGGCTGCTGATCTCGGTGTTACGGCCTATGCCGGAACACCTGATTACCTGAAAATCATCCTTGATAAAGCCGACGAGATGGGGGTCGACCTGTCTCGCATTAAGCGTGCGGGTGTCGGTGGCGGGGCTTTGTTTCCCTCACTGCGTGCAGAATACGCAGACCGCGGGATTCAGTGTCTGCAGTGCTATGGTACTGCTGATCTTGGCAACATCGCGCATGAAACTCCGGCGATGGAGGGCATGGTGGTCGATGAAGGGGTAATCGTTGAAATCGTAACGCCGGGGACCGGCAACCCTGTGGCGGAAGGCGAGGTTGGCGAGGTTTTGGTGACGACCCTGAACCCGGATTACCCGCTGATTCGGTTTGCAACCGGTGATATGTCCGCCGTTATGCCGGGCGAAAGCCCCTGCGGGCGCACGAATATGCGCATTCGTGGTTGGATGGGACGGGCGGATCAGACCACCAAGATCAAAGGTATGTTTGTCCGCCCGGAACAAGTCGCAGCCCTTGTAGACAAGCATTCGGAGATCAACAAAGCGCGCGTTGTCGCCACACGAGATGGCGAGCGGGATGTTCTGACGGTCCAGGTCGAGGCGGCAAACGGTCACGTTAACGAATTCGAGAAGTCGGTTCAGGAGACTCTGAAACTGCGCGGAAATGTGGTAGTAGTGGCCCCAGGTTCGCTGCCAAATGATGGCAAAGTCATCGACGACCAGCGGAGTTATGAATGATGTAAATGCTCTGGAGGTAACATGTTGCGTATTATTTTGGCTCTGAATTTTGTTTTTTTGAGCTGTGTATTGAGTATGACCTCCGCCACAGCGGGCGATGTTGCCCTCGTGATTGGGAATAGAAACTACACCCAAGCAGACCGCGTTCGGGATGCAGAGGATGCGCTGGAAGCAGCCGACGCACTGGAAGATATCGGCTATTCAGTGGTGTCTGGCCGGGATCTAACTGCCCAGAAGACAGCAGAGGCGATGACACCGTTTCTGACCGATGCCGGTAGGGAAGGGCGAATTGTCATTCTACTGAGTGGCCATTTTGTGCATGCGGGAAACGATACGTGGTTCCTGCCAGTTGACGCGCCCCGCACGGATATCGCCAGCATAAATTTCATTGGTCTTTCATTGAATACGTTGATGGAAATTGCTGCCACCCGTCCGGGGCAGGCGGCTGTTTTTCTTGGGACCGCCGATGGCGATGTTCCGGTCGGCTCGGGTTTGACCAAAGGATTCGGAACATTTGAAGTGCCGCAGGGCGTGTTCGTTGCGACAGGTAACCCGGCAGAGATTGCGCTGACGCTGCGTCGAGATTTTCTTGAGCCGGGCACCGGTTTGATCACGGCCCTTGCCGGTTCTCCGGAATCCATCATGGCGTATGGCTTCATTTCAGATGCGACTTCATTGGTGCCGGGCGAGGGGCAAACGCCTTCTGCGGATGAGGAAACATTGAAAGAAGAGGGTTTCTGGCTGGCTGTTCAGCAGATGGATACACTTGCCGCAGTCCGGTTATATCTGGAGACTTATCCGAACGGCATCTACGCAGACGAAGCAAACCAGTTGTTGAACCCACAGCCGCAAAAAACACCGGAAGAAATCGCGCAAGAGACAGAAGCAGCACTGGGTCTGTCGCGAACCGAGAGAATTAGAATTCAACAAAATCTGACTTTGTTGGGGTACAGCACCCGAGGAATTGATGGCGTTTTTGGACGGGGGAGCCGTGCCGCAATTGCGGCCTGGCAGCAGGATGAGGGATTTGTCGCGACTGGCTATTTAGTACGAAGCCAAATTCTGCGGCTAAGCCGTCAGGGTGATGCCCGGCGTGCGGATCAGGCGGAAGACGAACGTCGTCAGCAACAAGAGCAGGAGGCAAAAGATCGGGCCTATTGGCGGACCTCAGGCGCACTTGGCGGCGATGAGGGTGGCATTCGGCTGTATCTTCAGTTTTATCCGAAAGGTTTGTTTGCCGACATCGCGCGGTTGCGTTTGAACATCATTCTCGAAAACAAACGAAAGCAGGCAAATCGAGAGGATCGAAACGCCTGGGCTGATGCAGAGCATTTGGACACGATCCGCAGTTACCGGGCGTATTTGGCGAACTACGCAGGCGGTCTGTTCGCAAGTGATGCTCGTCAACGCATTCGCGAAATTCAAGCCAACAACAACGCATCAAACAGTGAACGCACGGCGTGGGAGACGGCGGCTGCGGTCAATAGTATCAGAAGTTACAGGGCCTATCTGGCGCAATATCCGAATGGCAAATATGTGAGCGAAGCCTGGCAACGGATCACCGACATTCAGAATGGCAATGACGCGGTGAAGGCAGAACGCAAGGCGTGGGATAAAGCGTCCCAAACAAACACGATCAAGAGCTATCGCGCGTATTTGCAGGCATATCCGAACGGGCGATATGCGAATGAAGCACGTCAGCGGATCAGTGATCTGCTGAACTCGAACGACGCAGCGAAGAAAGAGCGGCAGGCTTGGAATGCGGCCGAACAGGCCAACACGATCAAGAGCTATCGCGCATATCTGAACGTCTATCCGAACGGTCGCCATGCGAATGAAGCGCGCCAGCGGATCAGTGATCTGCAGAACTCGAACGATGCAGCTAAGAAAGAGCGTCAGGCTTGGGCGGCGGCTGAGCAGGCCAACACGATCAAAAGCTATCGCGCGTATTTGCAGGCGCACCCGAACGGTCGGCACGCGAATGAAGCGCGTCAGCGGATCAGCGATCTGCAGAACTCGAATGACGCGGCCAAGAAAGAGCGGAAGGCTTGGGAGAAAGCTGAGAGCAAGAATACGATTAAGGCGTATGAGAATTACCTTCAAGCCTATCCAAATGGCAAACATGCTGGCGAAGCTCGGCAGCGGATCAAGGCGTTGAAAAATGTGGCTCCGGAAGATCCTGTTTCAAAAGCGAAGCGGGAGGAGGTTGAACAAAACCTAAATAATAGAAAACGCCAGCAAGTTGAGCAGCGATTAAAAAAGCTGGGATACTCGCCGGGCGCTATTGACGGCGTGTTTGACGCGACTACTCGAAACGCAATCCAGCAGTTTCAGAGAGATTCAAACTTTCCGGTGACTGGGTTCCTGAGTATCCGGACGAAGAATAACATTGCGGCTGCCATAGAGGCTCTTTCCCGCTGACCCAGCAATAGAAAAGGCCGCCGGAGATACTCCGGCGGCCTTTTTATTACTACGATGTTCTTGGGATCAGCCCTGGCGTGCTTTAAAGCGCGGTTGGGTTTTGTTGATCACGTAAACACGGCCCTTGCGGCGCACGACACGACAGTCGCGATGGCGCGCTTTCAACGAGCGAAGTGAGTTCTTGACCTTCATGGTCTCTCTCCTAATTCGCGGCGGCGGTGCGCCTGGTTAAATCTTCGGTTATCCCCAGAATGGGAATGGTGGGCGTAACTGGGATTGAACCAGTGACCCCTTCGATGTCAACGAAGTGCTCTCCCGCTGAGCTATACGCCCGAAAAATAAAAGGCGTTGCCAAGTTCCTGTGGGAATGCGGCAACGCCCACGTCGCGCTTCTATAAGCAGAGTCGCTTTGGGGTTCAAGAGGTTTTCCGAAAATGAAATACTTAAGGCGACAACACAACTTCTGAGTGATTCCTATGCCCCGCCCACCCTATCTTCTGACGATGCCGGATAAGCGCACGACTGCCAGTGTTTTCGCGTCCCCTCACAGTGGCCGCGAATATCCTTGGGGGTTCATACGTGGGTCGCAATTGAATGAAAAGACGATCCGGTCATCCGAGGATGCGTTCGTAGATAAGCTGTTCGCGGCGGCACCAGAGAATGGAGCGCCATTGCTGTCGACAGCGATTCCGCGCGCCTATGTTGACCTCAATCGGGGTGCGGATGAACTGGACCCCGCATTGATCACGGGCGTCAAGCAGACCGGCCACAATCCACGGATATCTTCGGGCCTTGGGGTCATTCCGAGAGTTGTCGCAAATGGCCGGGAAATCCGGCAGGGAAAAATAGGAATGTCAGAAGTGCGCGAGCGACTGAATACTTATTATCACCCGTATCATAATCGTCTCAAAACGCTGCTGAACGAGAGCCGCCGGCAGTTTGGGTTCGCGCTGCTTTTTGACTGCCACTCGATGCCACATGAAGCGCTGGTTGCCACGTCCTACGCCTATGACAAACGCCCTGAAGTGGTTTTGGGAGACAGATTCGGGTCTACTGCGGACCACAAGTTTATGGATGAAACCGAGCAGGCGTTTCTGGACGCGGGTCTGCGGGTTTCGCGAAACTTGCCGTTTGCAGGTGCGTTCGTGACCCAGCATTATGGGCATCCTAGCCTTAATCATCATGTGATCCAGATTGAGATTGACCGGTCGCTGTATCTAAACGAAGCCGAGATTACGCCGAGTGCCGATTTCACCGCCTTCAGAGATTTGATAAGTGGTGTTGTTGCGCGACTGGCGGATGTCGGGCGAAGTGAAATCCAGTTGGCCGCCGAATAGAGATCAACGTAGCGACCGGCCTTTTACGATGGCCTCATCCCCGAATTTTTTACGGATTTCATCTGACACCCGTTCTGCTTTTTCCCGCTGTCGGGCATCCGCATCCAGCAGGTCGCCGTAACTGTCTCGCCCCCCTTGGTCTTCAAGATGGCTGATGCCGACACCAATCAGGCGGAAGGGGCCTTTGTCCATGACGTTTTCCAGTAAGGCGCGGGCTGTTGTGTAAACTTTGTCGGCGATCTGGGTTGGATCTTGCAGACTGGTGCGTCGGGTCAGGGTCTGGTGGTTGGATTGCTTGACCTTTAGCGTCACAATTCGGCCTGTGACATCCTTAGCCTTCGCCCGGTCAGCAACCTTTTCACTGAGCCGCCAGATATGGCCGTCTAACGTGGACAGGTCCGCCGTATCTTCAAAGAACGTCGTTTCATTTGAGATGCTTTTCATCGGCGCGTTTGATGAAACCCGCCGATAGTCCATACCGCGCGCAAGATGCCAAAGCCTGTCACCCATTGACCCATATTTTTGCCCCAAATCCTTGCGGTCCCAACGCAAAAGATCGGTGAAGTTACGGATGCCGTCTCGCTCAAGCGTGGCTTGAAAAGCTTTGCCTACTCCCCAGATCAAGCTGACAGGTTTGCCTTTCAAAAAGGTGTCGGTGTCTGCCTTGCCAATCACGGAAAATCCGCGAGGTTTGTCGAGGTCGGAGGCAATCTTGGCCAGGAATTTGTTGTGAGACAGGCCGACCGAGCCAGACAAGCCAAGTTCTTTCTCCATCCGGCTGACGAGACGGGCCATCTGAAGCGCCGGAGGCTCGCCGTGCAGGCGCTCGGTGCCGGACAGGTCAAGGAACGCTTCGTCCAGCGACAGAGGCTCGATCGCGGGGGTCATGTCCTTCATCATCTGCCGAATATCGCGGGAAACACTGGAATATACTGACATGCGGGGGCGGACGACGATGGCCTCGGGGCAGAGTTTCAAAGCCTGAAACATCGGCATCGCAGACCGTACACCTTTGATGCGGGCGATGTAACAGGCGGTGGAGACAACGCCGCGCTTGCCGCCGCCGATGATTACAGGCTTGTCGCGGATTTCGGGATTGTCGCGTTTTTCAACGCTGGCAAAGAATGCATCGCAATCCATATGGGCAATTGTTAAGTCAAAAAGCTCATCATGCCTGAGGACCCGAGGTGACCCGCAGTTAGGGCATCGCCGGGAGGCGGGAATTTGGGTCAGACAATCGCGGCAGAGGGCAGGCATTCGGGCCTCCGAAAAGCGCATAAGGATTTTACATGCCTAGCATAGGAGAACCATCCAGAACCATAGACGCGTGCTTTTCCCGAACGGAGGCCCCTGACGGGCCAAGGCCATGAGCTGCGCCGGGGCGCAGCGGAGCCTCCGGCGGGAGTATTGTTCAAACCGTGATTGGCTTTCTTTGCGCAGGGTCAGGCGTTTGAGTTTGTTACAAACGCCCGGGCGATCTCGGATTGGATGGCAAGGGCCATTACGCGGGGGTTTTCGGCCAATCTGATCGGGCGGCCAACAACCACATGATCTGCTCCGTCTTTGATCGCCTGTGCAGGGGTCGCAATGCGTTTTTGGTCGCCAATGTCGGCCCCAAGCGGACGCACGCCCGGTGTGACGATGAGCTTGCCCTTTGCTTCGGGGAGGGCGCGGATCAGGGCGGCTTCTTGTGGTGAGGCTATGACGCCGTCAGCGCCTGCGTTAAGGGCGTTGCGGGCGCGGTCGAGCACCAGGTCTTTGATGTCGCCAGCTTTGATCAGGGCATCGTCAAGATCGCTGCGGTCAAGTGAAGTCAGGATTGTGACAGCGAGAATTTTGGTGACCCGGTCGCCGCGACCGGCAACAGCGGCGCGTACGACATAGGGGTCGCCATGGACGGTAAGGAAATCGAGGTCGTATTGGGCAAGGCCCCGAACTGCGGCTTCGACAGTGGCGCCGATATCAAACAGCTTCATGTCCAGAAAAATGCGCTTGCCTGCATGTTTAAGCTCGTCGGCGAGCGCAAGCCCCCCGCCAGTGAGCATACCAAGGCCAATCTTATAAAAAGAGACGCTGTCGCCGAGTTGTTCCACCAGATGAAGCGCATCAAGTGCGTTTGGGGTATCGAGCGCCACGATCAGGCGGTCATCGGCTTGGGTCATGTGTGCTCTCCTTGATTGATTGCGCTTCTTTTGCGGTCGCTGGACCAAGTGTCAAGCCGGGGGTTTTGAGTATTTCCCGCAATCAAGAGGATGGGGGGAACATGCGGCGGAGATCCTGGGTTTCAGTGCAATACATATGGACCCAGATATAGGCTTGTTGAAATAGGGCAAGGACAAGGGCGTTCCAGCTGCCAAACAGCAGGGCAATGCCCCAGAGGCCGAGGAAGACCACGCCGTACATGCCGTTGGCCGTGTATCTAAAGATGCCTTTGGTCACCATTGGCATGGCAAGGTATTCGTCACGGAAGTGATCTCCGCCAAGGGCGCGGGGCAGGGAGAAATGCACCAAAGTAGAGTGCATACCGTAGATGGCAGGCGCGAGCAGTGCTGCGCCGAGGATCATCTCGATCATGCGGTAGTCGGTGATCGGCACGGTGTCGGCCCAGCCTGTCAGGATGACAGTGATCGGGCGGGCGATAAGAAGGGGCATGAAGATGACGGCCCAGACCTTCATGTCCTTTTGGCCGAAGAGGTTTGTCATCAGGTTTTTGTGGAGTTGCAGGCGAAATACGAAGGCGACGATAATCTGATGGATGAGCGCAAGCGCGATGCTGGTTTTTGCCCAGCCAATTGCGGTTAGACCTAAGAAGGTTGGGGCGTCCGCTGGGCTGTGCAACAGGGTGCAAGCCCCGACTGTCATCAGGATCGCGATCAAAATATGCTGAGGCTGACCCTCAACGATATCTTTCCAACCGGATTTCTCGCGGATTTCTGAAAGTGTGGTCATTGGCGGCGCTCCTGTTTGGACCCTGAGGATACTAGCACAATATCGTCTTGTGTTGAAATTGCGGTTTGAGGGTCTTGCCAAGAGGCCTGACACTTCCCATTTCTTCTTCAAAGGCCTGCAGTTGGATGTGCCTGATGAGGGCATCCAAATTGAAGCGGGCGCTTAAAGAAGGAGAGTGACATGAACTTAGAAAAGTTCACGGAGCGGTCGCGCGGGTTTATTCAGGCCGCACAGACCATTGCGATGCGCGAGAGCCATCAAAGAATTCTACCCGAGCATCTGCTGAAAGCATTGATGGACGACCCTGAGGGGTTGGCATCCAATCTGATCAATGCAGCCGGCGGCAATCCGGCCAAGGTCAGGACTGATGTTGATGCCGCTATTGGCAAGATCGCGAAAGTTTCGGGGGGCGATGATCAGATTTATGTCGATACCCAGACTGCGAAGGTTCTGGATGAAGCATCAAAGCTGGCCGAGAAAGCTGGCGACAGCTTTGTCCCGGTCGAGCGGATATTAACAGCACTTTGTGTGAGCAAATCTGGTGCGAAGGATATTCTGATCGGCGCGAGGGTGACGGCGCAAAGTCTGAACTCGGCCATCAATGATGTGCGCAAGGGGCGGACGGCGGATTCAGCCTCGGCTGAAGATACGTATGAAGCGCTGAAGAAATATGCGCAGGATCTGACCGAAGCGGCGCGTGAGGGCAAGATTGACCCGATCATTGGTCGGGATGAAGAAATTCGCCGGACGATGCAGGTGCTCAGCCGCCGGACCAAGAACAATCCGGTTTTGATTGGCGAACCCGGCGTGGGTAAAACGGCAATCGCTGAGGGGCTTGCGCTGAGGATCATTGATGGTGACGTGCCGGAAAGTTTGGCAAATAAAAAACTGATGGCGCTTGATATGGGCGCGCTTATAGCCGGGGCTAAATATCGTGGCGAGTTTGAAGAGCGGCTGAAGTCGGTTCTAAACGAAGTCACTGCAGCTGCTGGTGAAATCATTCTGTTCATTGACGAGATGCACACACTTGTCGGGGCCGGGAAGTCAGAGGGCTCGATGGATGCGGCCAACCTGATCAAACCAGCGCTCGCACGGGGCGAACTGCACTGTGTTGGTGCCACGACGCTTGATGAATATCGCAAACATGTCGAGAAAGACGCGGCTTTGGCGCGGCGGTTCCAACCGGTGCTGGTGGACGAGCCGACAGTGGAGGATACGATCTCAATCCTGCGGGGTATTAAAGAGAAGTATGAGCTGCATCACGGTATCCGGATTTCAGATAGCGCTTTGGTTGCGGCCTCGACATTGGCGCAGCGCTATATCACGGATCGGTTTATGCCGGACAAGGCGATTGATTTGATGGACGAGGCGGCCTCGCGTCTTCGGATGGAGGTCGACAGTAAACCTGAAGAACTGGACACGATTGATCGCGAATTGCTGATGAAGCAGATCGAAGCTGAGGCGCTTAAGAAAGAGACCGATGATGCGTCCCAGGACCGTCTGGCGAAGCTGGAGAAAGATCTGTCGGAGTTGCAGGAGCAGTCCTCGCAGATGACGGCCCAGTGGCAAGCCGAGCGGGACAAGCTGGCTGGTGCACGGGATATCAAGGAAGAGCTGGATCGCGCGCGGATGGAGTTTGAAAACGCCAAACGTGCCGGTGATTTGGCCAAGATGGGCGAGCTGCAATATGGCGTAATGCCTGAGCTTGAGCGACGTCTGAGCGATGCTGAAAAGGCTGGCGACGAAGTGATGGTGGAAGAGGTCGTGCGGCCCGAACATATCGCCAGCGTTGTCGAGCGTTGGACCGGTATTCCGGTTGATAAGATGCTGGAAGGTGAACGTGAAAAACTTCTGTCTATGGAAGACCAGCTTGGCGGGCGGGTGATCGGGCAGCGGGCAGCAGTGACTGCGGTGTCAAATGCCGTGCGCCGAGGGCGTGCCGGGCTTTCTGACCCAAACCGACCACAGGGCAGTTTTCTGTTTCTCGGGCCGACCGGAGTTGGCAAAACCGAGCTGACCAAGGCGTTGGCCGAGTTCTTGTTTGATGATGACAGCGCAATGGTGCGGATCGACATGTCCGAGTACATGGAGAAACATTCTGTCAGCCGCCTGATCGGGGCGCCTCCGGGGTATGTCGGTTATGACGAAGGTGGTTCTTTGACGGAAGCGGTGCGGCGCAGGCCTTATCAGGTCGTGCTGTTTGACGAGGTCGAAAAGGCACATCCTGATGTGTTCAACGTGCTTTTGCAGGTTCTGGATGATGGCGTTTTGACTGACGGGCAAGGCCGGACGGTGGATTTCAAACAAACGCTGATCATTCTGACGTCTAACCTTGGGTCGCAGGCGCTGAGCCTGCTACCTGATGGGGCCGATGCCGACACCGCCAAAGCTGAGGTGATGGAAGCGGTCCGCGGACATTTCCGGCCTGAGTTCCTGAACCGTCTGGATGAAATCGTTCTGTTTGATCGGCTCAGCCGCGATAACATGGACGGGATCGTGGACATCCAATTGGCGATCCTTGGCCGTCGGCTTGAAGGTCGGAAAATCCATCTGGATATTGATGACGCTGCCCAGACGTGGTTGGCCGATCAGGGCTATGATCCGGTTTACGGCGCAAGGCCGCTTAAGCGGGTCATTCAGAAGTCTCTGCAAGATCCACTGGCCGAATTGATTTTGAGCGGCAAG
>Ga0316204_10008106_pt1 | contig 14876 bp, 7 predicted proteins | sample 6monrhotite_MG_2_FD_205661 | JGI IMG/M metagenome (GOLD analysis project Ga0316204, IMG submission 205661) | Microbial mat bacterial communities from mineral coupon in-situ incubated in ocean water Damariscotta River, Maine, United States -... | ecosystem: Environmental > Aquatic > Marine >...
ATGGAATTAACATCTTACTTACTTCCCATTCTTTCCTTTGCTCCAGGCCAGCCTGAATTTCACTCCATGACCAAAATGGCATCGTTAGGGATTCGAGCTCACAGTTAAAATAGATTGAGGCATATTTAGTATTAAGACTTTCTGCAAGCGTTAAAAAATTCATGTAATCTTTCATTGTTATGCCGTTATTTCAGTATAATTTTTTTCTGATAGTAGAGAGAAAGCTACCTGATATCTATATATTTTATAAAATCAGGAATAACTCCTATATGTTTATCAAACTTAAGCGACTGATCTAGTCCGTTTGTTTAATACCCTATCTAGAAATATCATTATCCAGACACCCACTATAACTTTGACAAGTAAATACTGCAGGCGTAGCGTATAAAAATACACGGATAACAAGCACATCAATAAAACGGGGTCAGAGCACAATATTCGCTAATATTAGAAATACTGTGCTCTGTTCCCTTTTTTCTGCTTAAGCTATCGCATTAGCCAGAGCTATAATAGAAAAGAAAAGAGCGAATAAGCCGACCGTTAAATAAGCCATAGTTTTCTTCATAGTGTCATCTTGTGTACTGCTCATATCATCACCTGCTAATAGTAGTTGGGGGAAGTATTATTTAAAACACATTCAGTTTAGCTACTTAGCGAGGATTTTAGAAAACGAATTGTCTGATGATTAAATAAGAAATATTTTACAATATAGAATGCAGGGTTAATTTTTATGATTTAATTGGGGCTTGTGCCTGTTATCTAGACCAAATAGTTTGTTTTACTAAACCAGGACAGAGATTATTAATACTAATCTAATATTGGAAACAATTGATCTTTTACAGTGATTTTTATTATGGGTATCTTGGTTGTGCTTGTTAGTACTTTCTTTTTGTTGCCTTACAGGCTGGAAAATCTGAGCAACCCCAAAATTCTTTACCCGTATTGCGACCTTTTCGTGCTGTACGTAGTACCATAGGCTTACCACATTTAGGACAAATCGGTTTAATTTTATTACGTCTGATATTAGCTATATGCTCATTTTTAGTAAACTCGTTATTTGCTATAGCATTTTCGATTTCTAATGAATAGCTTTGTATAGTTTCACTACTCAGAACTTTATCTGTATATGTGTTTATTAACGGTACTAGTTTTCTTATATTTACAACATTACGCGGCATTGTTGTCTTAAATTTACTGCGCCCTACAAAAACTACAATATTGAAAATAGTGTTTATATCTGCGTTAAGTAGTTTCTCCAAAGCTTTGACATGTTTGTAGTTTTGAAATAATGGATTTTGAAATTTATATTTGTTTTTATATAAGGTTTGCGTCCATTGTCTTTGATTTTCTCCCCCAAATATCCAGCCTTTAAGATTTTTCGTTTCAATCACGAATATTCCATTAGGGCTAATTAGTATATGGTCTATTTGAGTAGAACCGTCAGGCGTTTTTAAAGTAACGTTATGATAGGTGGGGTATCTTTTACCATGTCTTCCAAAAAAATTAAGTTTTCGACTTACTTTTCTTTCACCAACACGGCCTTTGTAGTTAGATGTTTTCGATAGTAGAAAAAATACTATGCCAAGTGTCAGTAAAAGAAAGAATAGGGTTTCGGCCATTAATTTATAGCTTCCTAGTTTAGTGCTTAACTAACCCTAACACCTATGAAAGCTGCTGCATTAAAGCGGAGGATCAAATAGGTTATCGATACAACCATATTAACAAATAACCTGACCATAATCTAAACCTTTGTCTTTACTGACTTCTCATTGTAGGTGTTTTAGTTATGGTACAAGCCTCTACCGTTCTGAGTCGATATTAAACCAAGGCCGCCATGAACCGATAAGTTTATCTTCTTCAAAGAACCTTTCTGCGACAGCGTTTTCATTAAAATCTGTAGAATATGAAAAGCCCACCTTATCAAATATCAGGTTTAATGGATTGGCTTCATCATTAAACACATGCTCAATTCCATGCCTTAACTGACATGATGTAGTGTGTGGCTTTTGTTTGTTATTAGTTGCTAAAATTTGATGCAACCTACCTGCACACCTACGTTTAATATGTAAAGAAAAACGTTTCTTAATGTTAGTAGACTTACCAACATACAAACAAGGATAAGCTAACTCTGACGGCCACCAATCAAGGTACTCAACATCAACACGTTTACCTCCTGGCCCTTTCAGAACAATATGCCTATTAGCCCCCATCAACTCTGACTTACTAGCAAGCCACCAAAATGCATAAACACCTGGTTCTTCTGGTAAATCCCATCTATTTTTTATCAGCAAGTCTGATACCTTCTTAATTGATGCCGCTTCATTCATTATATATCTCAATATTAATTATATTACTATGAGTTTCATAGTTGTTCTGTTTTATCGTTTACCACCATGCCTTTTCTTTGCCTTTACTTTCAGTCTCTACTTGCCCAAACCATTACCTTTGCTGGTATCGGCACTTCTAACTCCCACACAAACGAGATAGGTTTTGAACCCTCATGTCTCACATATTTGAGTGGACCAGCATAATAATATGGCGCAGTTAAGCCATTCTGTAATTTTTTTCTATCACGTATAAACAACAAGAGCGTATGACCATTTTCTACATGATTGATATATCGCTGACCAACAGGTGTCGTTTCACTTGCGCTTGACTGACTTTGCCAATGAAACAACTTATCTGTAATAGCATAGTCTTCGTACATTGTTGTTGGTGAAAAATCACTTTCGCTCTTATTAATATCGGCAAAAAATATATCCAGATTTCTGTCTGCAACTGGCACACATCCTTCTTGTGAATTCCACGGCTTCTCAAATGAGCCTTTGCCTGCTGAGATAAGTACTTGATTACGTGTATATGATGCATGTAAATTAAGTGACTCAGTAAACTCTTGGTATTTTTGTTTTTGTGCTGGCACTTTAGTTGATAGTTGCCACTCAATTAATTCAGTAAGATCATTCAACAAAGCCGGTCGAGTTACAAAATATTCATGTACTTGCTCTAACTTGCCATCATCAGGTTTTGTTTGCCCCCACAAAACACTATGAATTAATTCTTTAGTACGTGCACTCTCACAAGCCCCCGACTCAATCAATAACTTAGCATCCGCTATAAGATTAGTATCATCCATCAACAGCAAACGCCTAAAGCCTTTGTTCAACTTATAGGTTTCAGAAGCCTCAGCAATAACATTATTTTCCCCTGCACCACTCGCCTTAGCCAACAACTCATACGGTAAACCTTTTTTATATATCTCATCAGGCGAATCTAAATTCAAATAATCCAGCATACTTTGTAAACTTATCTCACCACCATCACGTGCCTGTAATTGTCGTAACTCACTTAATAATCTTTCACCACACAAACTTGCCGCGGCGGCTTTTATGTTTTCAAGCACATGTTCTTTCGCCTGCTTTTCTAAATGCACTAAACAACCCGCTGGCATATAGGGCATATCATTAGTGATTTGTTTATCCATGCGTAACTCAGGGCGGCTGGTGAGTGACTGAAAGCGTTTGGCGAAGCTAAACTTTCTATTTTGCGGTGCGATAAAATCTAACACGGTGAGGTGTGATTTTTCTTCATGCAGGCGTAAGCCGCGGCCTAGTTGTTGTAAAAACAGGGTCAGGCTTTCGGTTGGACGTAAAAACACCACGGTATCGACACTGGGTATATCGACCCCTTCATTATATAAATCGACGGTGAATATAAACTGTATCTCACGCCGTTCTAAACGTGCCTGTGCCTGGTGTCGCTCATCTCTGGGTGTGTCACCACTTAAGGCAATGGCCGATAGATTATTTTCATTGCAGTAATCCGCCATAAACTGCGCATGAGCCACGCTCACACAAAACCCCAGGGCACGTATCTGTTTAATATTCGCCACATAACGCTCTACCTGGCTTAGCACCCAGTTAGCCCGTGCCGCATTACCTTCTAACAGCTGGTTAAGTTGGCTCATGTCGTAACCGCCTCTTCTCCAGGCGATAGATGAAAAATCTAGCCCGTCTAAATCAGGCACACCGTAAAAATGAAACGGGCTTAATAAAGCTCGCTCAATGGCTTCGGGTAAACGTATTTCATGGGTAAAGGCACCACCAAAATCATTTCGAATATCCCTACCATCGGTTCGCTCTGGTGTGGCGGTTAAACCCAATAGCGATTGTGGAGATATATGATCAATTAATGCCTGATAAGAATTGGCGGATGCATGATGCGCTTCGTCTAATACCACAAAGTCAAAGTGATCGGCTGATAGCTCATTAAAATTACGGCTATTCCAGCTTTGCACCGTGCAAAATAAATGATCCGTTTGTGCAGGCTGCGCACCACCGGCGACTAAATCACCAAAGCTGCCATCCCGTAACACCTGCCGAAAAGCTGAGCGTGCCTGTTTTAAAATTTCTTCTCTATGCGCTACAAACAATAAGCGTGGCCGAGCGCCCTCAGACCCACAGAAATGTTTATAGTCAAAAGCGGCAATCATGGTTTTACCTGTGCCGGTGGCGGCAATCACTAAATGCTTGCGCTTACCCGCACTTCTCTCTGCCGCAATATCATCTAAAATAGCCTGTTGATAACCATAGGGTCGTAAATCAAAGAAAGAGAGTTCACCCATGCCCCCTTCACCCTGGCCCTCACCCCGCTCTTGTGAAAGCGCCTGACCCAACTCTTCCAGGTTATCTATTCCACAGGGGGTAAATTCAGTTTGATCTTCCCAATGCGATTCAAAGGTCGCCAGAGCATGCTGCCACAGATGCTCGGTTTCATACTGGCTTACCTTGGCCGTCCACTCCAGGCCTTCATCAAGCGCCGCCTTAGAGACATTCGCCGAGCCAATATAGGCAGAACCAAACCCAGACTTTCGATGAAATAAATAAGCCTTGGCATGTAAACGGGTACGCTTAGTATCATAAGACACCCGTATCTCCGTATTAGGCAATGTCAATAACTCACTAATCGCCTTTAAATCCGTCGCCCCCATGTATGAAGTAGTGGCAATGCGCAAACGCGGCCCGCCATCATCCGCGGATGTTTGCGTAAACTCACGCAGTGCAGGCAATAAAGGCACAATGCCAGCGAATTTAATAAACGATACCAACCAGTCGGCTTTATCACAGCTGGCCAGTTCTTTAATAATTTGTGAGCGCAATGCAGGGCTTCTAGATGAACCCGTAAGCAATGATGAAACAGATAGAGGCGTATCAGGCCGAACAGTTAATGCAGGCAGTGGCGCTTCAGGTTTAATTTGGTGCAGCACTTCAGTAGAAAGTGGTTTAATCGACTCTATTAAACTGAGCCATAAGGCCGGTGAATCAAAGGCTTTATTTAATGCAGCTTCAAATTCACTGCCTTTACTGCCTAAAATGTTTTCACTAATGAATTGCGCAATTTCTCGTGCCAGTGGCACCGCTAAATGGGTTTTTAATTCTTCTGGTTCAAACTTTTCCCATACGGCCTTATCTAAAAGTCCAGCTTGTTCAAGTTGAGCATGTAGTTTTTTGGTATGCAGAAGGTCATATAGGCCTGCTGGAAAATCTTTCATATTATTTTCATCTCAGTATTTTCTATAGTTATATTTTTTCAGCCTGACCTCTGGATCTATCGTTACGAATGATTATCAGTTGTCACCAACCCCTTAAATTTATAAGGAACAGCTTTGGCTACAGGTTTATTGTTAACTAATTGAACACAAGCCTCTTTAAGTAATGCGACTTCTTTTTCCCAGGAGTCTTGTTGCTCGGGTGATGTTCTGGTTTGATTTCTGGATAGCTCGCCGGTTATATGAGATCTAATTCAATGAGATCTGTGAGTGATGATTTATAGGAAGCTGACATTTTTAAAATACACATAGAAAAGCACGTAGAAATCACTCTTTTAATGAAGCTATAAGTAATTGACTAGCTTCGTCGTAGTATATTCCGTTAATTATATCAATTGTAGATTGTTTGAACTTACCTTTTACTCCACGTCGGAGATAAAACAGCAATAGCTCACCAATTAGCTCGTTACTATTACTGCTTTCTAGCTTTCCTTTAAAAAAATTCATTCCGTCATCCCAAACAGTTCGGGTCCACTCATCAGTTTTCACAGTTCGAAGGAAACAAGATTGTATGAATGGCTCTGAGAATCTAGTAAAGGTTCCACTATTCGAAACCTGTGAATTATTTTCAAAAAACAACACATATCGTACCAATAGATCATCAGCACCTAGTGTATGCCCAGTTGTTGTTCTTAGTATCTGCAGACCATTTGCCAATAAGAATATAACTTGGATTTCACTTAGACCTTCATCACCTATCGCGGATCCAGCACCTAATGTTTTATGTTCAGAAAAAGGAAAAACAAAAAGTGGATTTTTTTGAATGCCTCTGGTTGTATTTCTGAGTAAAGAACGCCTTTCTCTATACCATTTTGGCTCATCCCATAATGGGCCTATATGCTTATCTAATACTGCCTCTTCTTTGCACCATGGGCATTCATTCTCACCTGTCCAATCTGGTAGAATAATCTTATAGGTATATAATAAGTGGTTTTTCCAATGAGAGTCGTGCCCAGATAAGCTATCTTTTATTCTATCTATATCTGCCTGACTCGAACTTCGAATAATTAATGGAAACCATGTTACATCGTTTAATCCTCCAAGAACATCACCACCTAATCCCTCCCTCAATACACGAAGATATGTTTCAATCCTTGATCCAGTTATCGAAACATCATCAACAAAACAAATGTGGCTAGACTCCTGAAATAATTTCACTTCATAATCAGAGATATTCTTTAAATTATGACTATGGATAAACTTCGTATTCGCCCATAATGTTCTTAGATGGACAGCTATACTCCTAGCCGCTTCATGAGGCGGGAGAATCACAATATCTGGTACACCACAATTAATTTGTATTTCGTTTGCTACTTCAGTTACCTCATAAACAAATTCATCTATTTTCATCAATGCCCTTACATCAATATAAAATGCATGATGTCGAGGCTGTACTCCATCATTTGGATCATCCTTATGAACTGCTAAAACACCTTCATTAGTTCCATATTTATGTATAAGTATTGACGCACTAGACCTAGTTGACTTGTCATCCTCCATTAACAAATACTTATTAAACCTAACTGGCTGTTCTTCATATCTTCGAGGGTAGTAGTATTTCGAGTCTATCTGATATTTATTTTTTCTATCATCATTCCCGCAGTATGGACAATTATCACTATCAAACCACTTAATTTCTATATCCATTCGCGACAAAACATTTACATCATCAGGAGTATTCTTAAATCCATAAATCGATAATGAATTAAGGTCATTGTTTATACTTGATCTTTCAACCAAATCTGGTAATGCCTTGAAAAACTCTCCACTAGAAGATATACCTACTAAAACAAGTATCGGTTTATCATCTAGAATTCGTCTTGAAATTTTGTTAAGCATAGACAGTGCAAGCTCATCATTACACTTGACATGCTCATGAAAACAGTCAAATGGTATATCAACATCTAGCAACTGTTGCGTTCTTAGAATAATAGAAGAAAGCGACCAAGTATCAATAATAACTGCTGAAGAATGAGCCACATATGGTTGAAGCCAAAAGGAAATACGATCTAAGGCATTATATGAATAGATTGCATCTGTTAGCCGCAAAAATCGTATAGTGTGCTTACCGGATGGTGTTACGAAATGCGTATTAATAGGTGCGTCTATAAAACAATCACCATTAGTTCGATCAATAACTTCACTAAGATCATATGATCTTATTTGATTGATAAACTCACTATCATTAATAGATACAACTGCAGTTTCTGTTATTTCCTCAAGTAAATACTTGTTCTTAAGCGTTTCATATCGAAGAAGAAAGGCTTTTTTCCCTTGTGCTCTATTTGTAATTTCAAACCTTGCGCGTTCATCTATCGTGATTTTCTGTGTAAGTTCATTACTACACTTAAATACAAAATACAGCGCATTTGCTCTAACGCCAGACTTGATACGCTTCAGTCGATCAGTAAGCTCAGTAATATCACTGGTCCATATTTTTTTAATTACAGGACGCATCTAAATAATACCATCCTTATTTCTAGACTCACTCAACCATAGTAGCGAGATAGATGTTCCATGTTTTTTATCCAAATACTCAGGTTGACTTAGTAACCTACTATTTTTATTACTCTGGATATCAGAGAAGTCAATGTATGTTTCGATATTACTGGATACAATATGGAAAAATGCGTTGATATCACATGCTGCCTTCAAAGCTTGCCCCAAACCATAACCAGACTTCTCACTCATAAGTTTAGTCTTTCGGGTTACTCCATCATTAAACGCAAGACATAAAGTATCAAACTTATCCTTATTATCTGCAATATTCAGGGTATTCTGTATCCCGTCACCTACATCCATAACCGTTGCATAGTTAAAAGTGATGTTTTTGGAGGGACACTTTCCTGCATTAATAAGTTTTTTTACATATGTTTTTATATATGGAGGGATATCCCCTCTCTTTTCAATCTCTATTTCATCCCTAAAGACATATTTACCAAGTATTATCCCTCTAAAACCATCGATTAAGTCGTTCTCAAATTTTGAAAATCTACCGTGTTCATGTACGTTTTCTGCAATATGGTGCAACCATTCGATTAGTACTTTTTCACAGGGGCCAATAGTATTTGTATAGCCTCGCAATCCCAATAAATAAGAACTTAAGCTAGATTGAAAATAATCATAGCGAGGAAACTCACTTGAAGATTCGTCCTTACGTAAACATCTAGGGATTTCATAATCATGTCTCGAAACAAGATATGCACGTTTACCATCACCAATATGTCCTTTATGATCTAGAACACTTTGCCATAAAGTATTACCCATAATTGAACGAAAATCTTTCTCAATACCATTTTCATCATATATGGATTTTGTTAACCTTAGCAATTCAAGACCGAATATCGATTTAAAAATTGGTTGTATTTTTGTTAGCTCAATATCGTTACATTCAAAAGGTGTTTTGTAAAATTTTATATTTATAGTTGTTTGTTTAACGAATAGGGAACGAAGCACTCCTAAAGCCACGCCCTCAGCAAACAACTGAAAAGAAGACTTATACAGTATTTCAAAAGTTACTGTAGCACCAGTGTTTTTCATCCATTCACCCACATCATGGATAGACGTATTCTCTCTAATTCTTATATTTTTCATACGATGAGTTCCATACATAAGCTCTGCATATAATATCAGCATTAATTGAATGGATATTATTAGTTTATTTTTTAAACCTTAATAGCCGATCGTTAATATTCGATTTACCATTAGTTTTTGCTGTCATACGGCAATGAGATAGGTGACGAGAACAAACACTAATAACTCTCATTGTTCGCCACAACTAAATCTCTAAGTAGTAGTCATCTTTTTCCCTGGACTCCAGTTACTCAGGTAAATCGTTTGTTTGGTTCCTAAATAACCCACCTGATATCGAGCACACTAAAACTTTTAAGTGGATATTGATTGTAGTCGCCAACTTTTATAAAATGCACTTATTCTTAATATAAAATAATTTCTAAATACTTATTTACAATCAAACACTATAAATTCACGTAACTTTTATAGCGGTATTCATTTCAACTTCGAACAATTGAAAAACGCTTACTCCATCACTCTCCATTTTTTCATACAACCCATCGATTAAATTTACCGACTCATGTTCGATATCAATTATTACAAAATCACTATATTCAACCAGTATCAACTCTGCAACACCTCTAGAAAACCCATACCTAATTAATCTAATGACATTTTCATCATTTGTTCCATATTTAATTTTCATATAGAACTCTTCATCAATTTTTTGCATATCGTACAAAATATCAATAAATCTAAAAATCACATATTCAATAAAATCTTCTTCTTCTTTAATTCTAACTATAGCCAAATTAACTTTTTCTTTACGAGTTTTAGTATTAATTTTGGTGTAGTGTTCTAAATGACCATCGTCTTTTTTTTCATCACCCCATTTACCAACATAAACCTGGGCAGTCGGATTCCTTTCATACAATCCATCCCAATAATTAATAAAGTGTCGCATCATTAATTTTAGAGGAAACTTAGACACCTTCCAATCCAACATCATGGCATAAAACGTCTTAGCTTTCGGGTTAGCCAAACGGCCCAACCTTTCACCGCCAGATTCACATGTTGCATAACCAACAAACAAATCCCCTATCACATCCATAAGATTATTCGTATTATCTATATTTCTTTCAGCTATACCATTCAGCTTATTCTGCATTTCTTCTTCATTTTTTTGAATATTTATTTCATTAACACTATTAGCAACAAGCAACTTTCCAACCGTTGTTTTAACATACCCATAGTCATAATCATCAATCAAATTATTTTCAAGATTTTCTAGCCTATATATTGCATCTTTATACCTATCTATATTGTTTTCGTTAATTCTTGTCTCTACAAGTAGAACATTTTCAGGCTTATCTTTTATTTTCTTTGTAACATTAGCCCTATTAATTATATATGTTTTAAAATTAGCATTTGACGCCACATACTCATCAGTGGCTATTATATGTATTTCTGGCTCCAGCTTATCCAAACCATCTTCATTTTCTGAATTAAATATTTCACTAAATCGATTAACTCTTCCAACTAGGTTTTTAAATTGCGATGGTGTTAAATTACCTTTTCCTTTCTGCCCGCTCATCATAAACAATCTCTCAATTGGCAAATTAACACCTTCTAATAAGGTTGAGCTTGAAACTAAATACTTTAACTCGATAGACGTCCTAAATAGGTATTCAACATAATTTCTAACAGAGTCAGACATAGAACCATGATGATATGCAATGCCTTTTCTAAGACAATCAATTAACTTATAATCTGGATCAACATTATCAACAAGCTCATTAATAGCTACCAACATTTCATGTGACACTACATCTAATTGCGTAGCCGCAAGATCTACTACAAATTTCTCAATATCCTTTGGCTTATTAAAATAAATAATATTTTTATCAGCACTATTACCTATCACATAGGATATTGAATCACCATACCCCTCATTCATATTGTGAAATTCATTTGTAAACTGATCGTACAACAATTGCTCTACTTTTCCATTTCTATAATCAGCGATATAGAATCTTTCTGATTTAACATATTCATCGATAAAGTAAGACAGATCCGAGTATGGAGCAGTTCTAATATTAAGATTAGAAACATCTGTAACAAATGGAGTAAGAAACTTAACAGCCACATCAATATTCCTATGACATACAGCACTTATCACTGAAGCCAACAATTCACTCCTTGAATCTTTTTCTAATAAGTTGTGCGCTTCATCAATATATAAATAATCAAATATTAAATTTTGATCAACATTTAGAAGCCTAGACAACCTCTCCTGTGTCAGTATGTATACAGAATTAACTAAATCAGGATCATGCATTTCTGGATGAGAGACTATTCTATCAATCCAGTCTATTTTCGCATCGATAATTCTTTTCTTAGTTTGCAACAACAACGACTTTGAAGGAACTATAATACAAGCTTTTCGTTTAACTTGATTCTTCAAAGCATTAACTATTAACTCTGACTTTCCATATGAAGTAGGCGCAACCACATGTAAAGTATTCTCTATTTCTTTATCAAAATATTCATTTAGTATTAATTGCTGCTCAGTTCGAACAATACCTTCCTTATCAAATGAATCAACATAACTATCAACAAACTCATTTACAAAATATGAATTGGAAACGTTAACTTCATTTAGATCAATATATTTTTTAGCCAATTTCGCAACCGGTATAAGACCAGTATTTAGAGAGATATCATACAGAGGCATATAATCATCAGTACGGTTACCATAATAAAGAACAATTCTATATCCTAGACGCTTAAGATTTATATCATTTTGATTCACAAGTATCACCGCAATTGAAAGTAATTTCACAACCTCATCACCATCAAATCTTTCTCGCAGAATTAACTTATTATATATTCTAGAAAAACCCGAATTTATTAATCTTTTAATCGATAACTGATCTGGATTTTTTTTAGACCCCATCTAGCTCCTCCTCAAACAAAAATTTTGCAATATTTTCATATGTACCTTTTTGAATAGAAAAAGTTATAACTTTATTAAACAGATTCTCTGCAGCAATATCATGTGACACCTCCTCTGTATTTTTTATTTCAAACGGCTTGTTAATATCAAAAAACAAAACGGAAACTAAAATAACATTATTATCCAAACCAGAAGCTTTATCATCAGCTGCTGAAACCGCTTCTTCATCAAGTATTTTAAGCACGGCGTCTTTGTAATCTGTACAACCAAGAATTGCATTCTGTGCAGTGTTAATCGCATTTAACCAAAATGTTTCTTCGGGTTCATTTAAGCGTTTTTTGAGATCTCTTTTGGCTGTATGAAGAAAGCCTCTAGTAGCTCTATCAGGACAACCAATACTGTTTATCTCACCTGATTTCACCTCTGTAATCCATACTTCTTGTCCATCATTAGTAGTTAATAACAAATCAAAGCCCTTACGCTGGCTTTTTTCTTCCATATTAAAAAATGGTGAAACCACATCAAAGTCATCAAGAAAGTCATGAACTACATAATGGGTCAAGAGCTCACCTATCATCCCTTTTTTAATATTTACTGTTTTTTCTACATACCTATCACGAAAGTTCTGTAATGTCCTTAAGTAGCTATGAGCTAACAACCCCTTAGATACAAGCCCCTTCCCATGACAAATGTTTTGCAAATGAACCCTAATCCCTTCCTTTAACTCTTCCGTTAGCTGTGTAATATGACATGCAATAAATGTCTCATTAACTTCTAGCTTCAATCCTTCAATTAATTTCATTCCCCTATCACCGCCACAAACTCACCAACCACTCTTAACTCACCCACCTCATCACTCTCAAACACCAAATCCTCATACCCTTCCATATAACTCTCAGCCTTCAACACAATTCGACTATGCCGCCACTCATCACCCTCACTCACCTTCTCACTGCTATAGCGCTTTACAGTATATGAGGCGCCGGTATCCACATCTTGTATATTTCGGTGCTGCACAACCACTATTTTATTGTTCCGGCTGCCGCCCTGCTCTTGCTTAAATAAACACCAGGCGCCATTGGGTATGCGTTTGTTCATTGACTCACCTACTACTCTGGCAACAAAGTGACCGGGCTGTGGTCGAAATGAATCGGGTAGCTCTACCCAGTCTGTTTCATCAACTTGTTGTTGGTGGCTGAATTCGCCTGCGGCAATTTCTAGCTTATAAATGGGTACGGCATTTTCGAATGGTTTTACTTCTTCTGGGTTTAGTATTTTTAGTGTTAGGCCTGGGTAAATTTTATTTTGTTGATTTTGTGCTGTTTGTTTTTGTTGTGTCTGTGTTTCATTTAAAGCCTGATTTGTTTGGGCTGGTGCTTGAATAATATCTTTTGCCAGTTGTGAGAAGTATTCATTGGTTTCTGCATCTGTGCTGTAGAGGTAGCAGCCTTTTTGCCCGCGGGTCATTAGGGTGCGGTAGGTGTTTTTGATTAAGGTTTCGGCTTTTTTATTGGCGGCGTCTGCATCTTTTTTGTGGGCGCTGATATAACCTTTTATGGCGCTATCGGATTTTGCTCTTTCTCTGGGTTGAATTATGATTTGGCCATTTCGCACGATGAGGTCTGGGCCGATGATGACGCCGATGTAGTCTACCTCTAACCCCTGGCAGGTGTGTATGCAGCCGATTTCATTTACCGACTCTGGGCTGCGTATCCACAGGCTGCCGTCTTTGGTGAGGTTCCATTGCATTTTAAAGTTGTGGGGTTCGATAATTACATCGTACTGGTTTGGGTCTTTTTTGCTGTTCCAGGGCCAGCAGTAGCCGGCAACCAAACGCGCTTTGTTATTGCCATTTTTTTTGACGATGGCTTCTCTTAACTGGTTGGGGTTGTTAAACACTTTAAAGTCGTAGTTTATGCCTTGCAGGTTTTCATTGGCGGTGGGTTTTATTTGCAATACATTATCGAGCCAGGCCAGGTAACCATCGGAGCCATTGCATCTGAATTGTGATTGCAGCTCTAGTTTGTGTACCGTTGTGTTGAGTTGTTTGGCCCAGGTTTCTATGGCCTGTTTTTCGCCGATGTCTTTCCAGTGAATTCTTTGGTCATCATCTACAAAAAAGATGCTGAGTTTTGCGGCGTTGATAATTTCTTTTATCTGGTTTTCACCGAGGTTTTGAAACATGCCGGATTTTGCATTGAGGCGGTGGGCTTCATCGACGATGAGTGTGTCGAACACATTGGGCTCGGTGCTGGTATAGGCCCCTGAGCCACTGAACAGATTGGTGATGTGGCTTTTGGTGAATGAGCCGGTGAGTACACTTTCATACACGGCGCGTGGGGCTGCATTTTTTGTGACGTATTGAGTGACCAGGCGCTGCTGGGTGTATTGCACCAGCAAGTTTATGGCCACCACCGATTTGCCGGTGCCGGGGCCGCCTTCTACTATAAGCACCTGTTTGTGTTTTACGCTGGCGTCTTTTGCGAGTTTGAGGGCGGTTTCATACACCAGCTTCTGGTCATCAACCATATAGAATTCTTCATTGCCCTGTAGCATGGAGAGCAGTGTATCGGCGAGGTTTTTTGAGGGCCTGATTTTGCCCTGGTCGATTTCATACATCACCTGGCGCTTATCGCCGTGTTTGATGTGCTGCTTGATAAAGTCAGTCAGCTTTTGTGATTCTGAGCTGATGAATGCGGGGGCTTTTGCCAGGTAGGGCTGGTAGCGTGGATTTTTAATAACATCATCCGCCACCATATTGTGCAAATACGCACAGGGTTTTAATGTTATTTCTTGTTCCTG
>Ga0316204_10008107_pt1 | contig 14875 bp, 10 predicted proteins | sample 6monrhotite_MG_2_FD_205661 | JGI IMG/M metagenome (GOLD analysis project Ga0316204, IMG submission 205661) | Microbial mat bacterial communities from mineral coupon in-situ incubated in ocean water Damariscotta River, Maine, United States -... | ecosystem: Environmental > Aquatic > Marine >...
GGTTTTACAGCGTGGGATGGCGGAACAACAACACCTGGGCTCCGTCGAAAACCGTCCACGTGTTCGCAAGGTCTTGCCTCCTGATGTCGCCTTGCGGCGAGGCATCTGACGTCGCAACACCCTCTCGCGTGCGGCGCTGGGACGTCGCGTTCCTCAAAGGTACCCAGTCGCAGTTGGCGCGCGCCGTGCGGCGCGTGCTGACGGAAGATGGGGGCTCAGGGAGGGGGGCTCAGGGAGGGGGGGGTGACACGAGCGGCAACGGTACGCATTCGTGATTGACTCGGGGCTGCTGCGGGCTCGCGCGCTTTCACGATGTTGGGAGCGGCGGCGGCTGATGTTGATGCAGCACCCTATCGCTCACTCTCTGACGCTGGCGGCGGCGCCAGCTTCCTCGCCAACGCTGCTGGTTCATCCCCGGTCGCCAGCGCGCTCGGGTAGAGCGACCCACGCCACCACACCCCCGGCGCATGAATCCAGGCCGGATCCCGCGCCGGGTCCACCTCACTCAGACTTTGCACAGGATCCCGCAGCACATACGGCACCCCCGCCCCCTCGGCCGCCAACCCCCAGGCCCGCACGGCGTACACCCCGACCGCGCCTCGATCCCGCACCGCGTCCTTCAGCGCCCCAGAGAAACGATCCACATACGCGCCGCCGGTGGCGATGCTCTCCGCGAGCCCCACCTCCTCCCCGGCCACATCAATCACACACGGTCGCAGCCCCGCACCCTCGACAGCAGCCGCGTCCTCGCGGTCACCACCCGCCACAATCACCACCAGCCCCTCCCCCGAACAGTCGACCGTATACAAAACATCCTTCACCGGCGCCGGCGTCCAGACCGGCGGATCCGATACAGAACTCAGGAGATCGACGAACCGCGTCGCGCCGACCCCGGGTGAAGCCAACACAGTCGACGGGGTGTTGGTGAGCGTATCGGGGATCGCCCCCTTCCCCCGATGCTTGAGCCGCTTGTCGAGCCACGCCGCCGCCGCCCGCACCATGCCCGGCTCATAGCCGTGGGGCCCCAGCACCTCCTGGTAGTCCGCCGATCGCGGCGCGCCCTCGGGCTTGTTCTCCGGATGCTCACTGAGCCACAGCGTCGGCTTCGGCGCCGCCGCGATCAGCGTGGGATCCGGGCCGGGCCACCCCGGCAGCACGTCGCAGGCGCAGCCGCCGGCCCGGGCCTCACGGGGCATGGGGACGTAGCTGGCCAGCACCGCGCCCACGGGCCTCGGATCCACGAACAGCAGATAGAACGCCTGCACGGAGCCGCCGCTGGCGCCGGTGACGGCGACCTCCCGCACGTCGCCGCGGCCCTCCAGATAGTCCAGCCCCGCCTGGAGACCGTGGAGCTGCGCGGCCATCGCCGAGGTGCCGGCGGCGGCCAGCAGCGCCCGACCGTGCGCGCCCTCGACCATGTGGATCCGCCGCCCTGGCAGATCCCCCTCCTCGACGCCGGGTGTATCGACGGCGAGCACCGCGTAGCCCCGGGCCGCCAGCGCGCCCGCCGGGCCCTGCGCCTCACCGGAGGACTTGCCCTGGCCGAAGTGGCCGTGGGCCATCAGCACGCCCGGGTGCGGCCCCGCCCCGTCCGGCAGCCACAGCGCCGCCGACACCCGGAACCCCGGGTACACCTGCAGGCTCACCGGCCGCGCCGTGTACCCCTCGAACTGCGAGGCGGATCCGACCTCCGCGTCGATCGGCGCCCGCTCCAGCACCGACATCCCCAGCGCGTCCAGCAGCCTCGCGGGATCCGCCGGCTCAGGGCCGGTGCGGCAGGACAGGGCGAGGAGCAGCAGGAGGGACATGCCCCGGATTGTAAGCCTGTTTGAGCCCCTCTCAGCGCCGCTGGCCCTGAATCCAGACCTGCTCGGGCTCGGTCAACACCATCGGATCGCCTGCTGGATCCTGGCTCAACACCAGGAAGCTGGCGTCGCGACCGACGGCGATCCGGCCCTGTGACTCGAGGCCCCAGAGGTCCGCCGGGGTCGCGGTGCCCGCCGCCAGGATCGCCGCGCCGTCGAGGCCCGCCTCCTGGAGCAGGGCGATCTCCGCCGGGTCGATGCCCGGGGTGCGGGTGTTGCCGAAGTCCGTGCCGTAGAGGACCGTGGCCCCCGCCGCCCGGAGCTTGCGCAGGTTCTCCACCGTGGCCGCGCCGCCGCCGAAGGCCGAGAGGGTGCTCACCACCGCCTTGCCCGACCACGCCTCGATCGTCGACGCCGAGAGCGCCGCCGTCGGCGTGTGGGCCAGCACGTCCGCGACGCTGGCCTCCGCCGCGAGCGCATCGCTGGTCGCGTGGCTCGCGACCAGCAGCCCCCGGTCGTGGGCCGCCTCAACCGCCGCGTTCATGGCGCTCATCGACAGATCGTCGCTGCCGATCCGGGGGATCTTGATGAGCCCCGCGCCCATCCCGGCGAGGTCCACCACCGCCGCGACCGCCTCGTCCGCGTCCCCGCACTCCACGCCGTAGCCGTTGCTGCCCCAGCTCTGCGTCGGGTAGCCGCCCTCGCCGGTGACCATCGGCCCGGAGAGCAGGAGCGTCATGGGGGACAGATCCGCCGTGAAGAAGCTCGTGGGCGCGGCCATGTCCACCGCCGCCGCGACCCCGCCGTCCAGCATGCCGTCTCGATCGTCGAGGTAGGCGAGGTGCACGTGGCTGTCGATAAAGGCCGGCGCGAGCCACCGCCCGCTGATGTCCACCACCTCCCCCGCCAGCGTGCCCGCCGCCCCGATGGCCGAGATGCGGCCCGACACGATCTGCACGTCGGAGACCTGGGACGCGAACTCACCGCTCGCGAGGGTCGCCCCCCGCAGCACCAGCGCCTCCCCGTCCGGGACGGTCACCTCGGGCGTCGTCGAGGTGTCGGGCGTCGCCGAGGTGTCCGCCGGGAGCTCACTCTGGGTGTCGTTGACGTGCGCGGAGCACGCGAGGAGCGTCAGGGCGATCGAGAGCATGTCTTCCTCCTACGCGGGCTGACTACGCGGACAAGGACGATCTGGATCATGCGGCCGCGTAGCTACACAATCGGAGACATCTCTGAACACTTCGTTGGGGTGTGCTCGCAGCCCATTGGCTGAGTCGCTCAGAATCTCCCGCTCGGCAGGCTCGAACCCATGGAACGATGAACTGTACGAAGTGGCACAGGTCCAGCGCGCTGCGGCGCTACGCTCGAACGGAGACAGGCTGGGAGCAGACGGTCATCGCGGACGACGACGAGTGGGCCACCCTCACCTGGGCCGTCACAGTCGGAGCGTTCTGACACCGCGAGTGTGCGCGATCCGACACAGCCGATCTGGGTCGAGTCACCCAGCCGGCTCCGGTGAGTCCGCCTGACACCAACGCCCGAGGTGTTGGTTTGCCTCTTGCAAGGAGGCCAGGGACTGGAGCACCACTATGCCGACCGCCCGCACTGTGACCTGGGACGCCAACGAAGCCGTGGCCGATGTCGCCTTCCGCGCCAACGAGGTCATCGCCATCTACCCGATCACGCCCGCCTCCCCCATGGGTGAGCACGCGGACGCCTGGTCGGCGCGCGGACGGCGCAACCTCTGGGAGGCGGTGCCGCAGGTGGTCGAGATGCAGTCCGAGGGCGGCGCCGCGGGCGCCGTGCACGGCTCGCTGCAGGCCGGGGCGCTGACCACGACCTTCACGGCCTCCCAGGGCCTCCTGCTGATGATCCCCAACCTGTACAAGATCGCCGGCGAGCTGACCCCCGCCGTCATCCACGTCGCCGCGCGGACCATCGCGACCCACGCCCTGTCGATCTTCGGGGACCACTCGGACGTCTACGCCGCGCGCCAGACGGGCTTCGCCATGCTCTGCTCCTGCTCCGTGCAGGAGGCGCACGACATGGCGCTGATCTCCCAGGCGGCGACGCTGCGATCGCGCATCCCCTTCCTCCACTTCTTCGACGGCTTCCGCACCTCCCACGAGGTCGCCAAGACCGAGCGGCTCGACGACGCGGACCTGCTGGCCCTGATCGACGCGGACGACATCCGGGCCCACCGCGACCGGGCGCTCACTCCAGATCGACCGGCGCTGCGCGGGACCGCCCAGAACCCGGACGTGTTCTTCCAGGCCCGCGAGGCCGTGAACCCCTACTACGACGCCTGCCCGGTGATCGTGCAGGAGACGATGGACGCGCTCGCCGAGCGCACCGGCCGCCCCTACAAGCTCGTCGACTACGTGGGGCACCCCGAGGCCGAGCGGGTGCTCGTGCTGATGGGCTCCGGCTGTGAGACCGCCCAGGAGACCGTCGAGTGGCTCGCGGCGAGAGGCGAGAAGGTCGGGGTCATCAAGATCCGGCTGTATCGGCCCTTCCCGGGCAAGGCGCTGATCGAGATGCTGCCCCCGACCGCGCGCTCGCTGGCGGTGCTGGACCGGACCAAGGAGCCCGGCGCCGGCGGGCCGCTCTATCTGGACGTGGTCGCGGCGGCGCACGAGGCCAGGGCCGCCGGGGCGCTCGATCGCGAGCTGGGCATCGTCGGCGGGCGCTACGGGCTCTCGGGCAAGGAGTTCACGCCGGCCATGGTCAAGGCCGTGCTGGACGAGCTGAAGGCGGACCGCCCCAAGAACGGCTTCACCGTCGGCATCGTCGACGACGTCACCCACACCTCGCTGAGCTGGGATCCAGACTTCGAGGTCGAGCCGCCGGAGGTCGTGAAGGCCGTGTTCTTCGGCCTCGGCAGCGACGGCACGGTGGGCGCCAACAAGAACTCCATCAAGATCATCGGCGAGCACACGGAGGGACACGCCCAGGGCTACTTCGTCTACGACAGCAAGAAGTCCGGCGCCAAGACCATCTCCCACCTGCGCTTCGGCCCCCACCCCATCCGCTCGGCCTATCTGATCAAGCAGGCGGACTTCGTGGGCTGCCACCAGTGGAGCTTCCTCGACCGCTACGAGGTGGTCGAGATGGCCGCCCCCGGCGCGGTGCTGCTGCTGAACACCCCCATCCCCGCCGAGCGGGTGTGGGACCGGCTGCCCGTGGAGGCCCAGCGCGGGATCATCGACAAGGGCCTGAAGGTCTATGTGATCGACGCCTACGCGGTCGCCCGCGAGGTGGGCATGCGCGGGCGCATCAACACGGTCATGCAGACCTGCTTCTTCGCCATCTCCGGCGTGCTGCCCCCCGAGCAGGCGATCGCGGCGATCAAGCAGGCCATCCACAAGAGCTACAGCGCCAAGGGCAGCGAGGTCGTGCGCCGCAACGAGATGATCGTGGACTCCGCGCTGGACCACCTGATCGAGCTGCCGCTCCCCGGGCGGGTCACCACCGACCGCCAGCGCCCGCCGCTGGTGGCCGAGGCCGCCCCGGACTTCGTGCAGCGGGTCACCGCGGTGATGCTCGCCGGCAAGGGCGACCTGCTCCCCGTGAGCGCCTTCACCCCCGACGGCACCTGGCCCACCGCCTCGTCCCAGTGGGAGAAGCGCGGCATCGCCGAGCAGATCCCCATCTGGGACGCCGACATCTGTGTGCAGTGCAACAAGTGCGCGCTGGTCTGCCCCCACGCGGCCATCCGGGCCAAGGTCTACCCCCAGGAGGCCCTCGAAGGCGCGCCCGAGAGCTTCCTCGCCAGCACCTGGAAGAGCCCGCCCCTCAAGGGTCAGGCCTACACGATCCAGGTCGCCCCGGAGGACTGCACCGGCTGCGAGCTCTGCGTGGTCGTCTGCCCCGCCAAGGACAAGTCCAACCCCCGACACAAGGCGCTGGACATGGCGCCCATGCTGGACCACGTCGCGGTCGAGCGCGAGCGCTATGACTACTTCCTGAAGCTGCCCGAGGCCGATCGGGACGCGGTGCGGCGCAACGCCAAGGACAGCCAGCTCCTGCAGCCGCTGTTCGAGTACTCAGGCGCCTGCTCGGGCTGCGGTGAGACGCCCTACATCAAGATACTGACCCAGCTCTTCGGCGACCGCCTGCTGATCGCCAACGCCACGGGCTGCAGCTCCATCTACGGCGGCAACCTGCCGACGACCCCCTACGCCACCAACGACGCGGGCCGGGGCCCCGCCTGGTCCAACTCCCTGTTCGAGGACAACGCCGAGTTCGGGCTGGGCTTCCGCCTCGCCGTGGACCAGCTCCACGTGCAGGCCCGGGGCCTGCTGAAGCGGCAGGCGTCGGACGTCGGTGAGGTACTGGTGGACGCCATCCTCGCGGCCCCGGACGCCCAGGAGACCGAGGTCGTGGAGCAGCGGCGACGGGTCGTTCAGCTCCGCGCGCTGCTCGCGGACCTGCCCGAGACCGGGGATCGCCGGGCGCTCTCTCAGCTCGCCGACTACCTCGTGCGCAAGAGCGTGTGGCTCGTCGGCGGCGACGGCTGGGCCTACGACATCGGCTTCGGCGGCCTGGACCACGTCCTCGCCTCGGGGCGGGACGTCAACGTCCTCGTCCTCGACACCGAGGTCTACAGCAACACCGGCGGCCAGGCCTCCAAGGCCACCCCCCGGGCGGCGGTCGCCAAGTTCGCCGCCGGCGGACGGGACACGCCCAAGAAGGATCTGGGCATGCTGGCCATGGCCTACGGCAACGTGTATGTGGCGCAGATCGCCTTCGGCGCCAAGGACGCGCAGACGGTGAAGGCGCTGATGGAGGCGGAGTCCTACCGGGGGCCCTCCCTGGTCATCGCCTACAGCCACTGCATCGCCCACGGCTACAACATGCGCGACGCCCTCGGCCAGCAGAAGAAGGCGGTCAAGACCGGCTACTGGCCGCTCTTCCGCTTCGATCCGCGCCGCGCGGAGCAGGGCGCGGTCCCGATGCAGCTCGACTCCAAGCCCCCGCAGGGGCAGCTGGCGGACTTCGCCTACAACGAGGCGCGGTACCGGATCTTGAAGAAGCGGGATCCCGCCCGTGCCAGCGTCCTGATGGCGCAGGCCGAGGCGGACATCGCCCGCCGCTACGAGGGCTACCTCGCACTGACTCGACCGCCCGAGGAGGGCTGATTGATGGATCTCACCACGGACTACATGGGCTGGGAGCTGAAGAACCCGCTCGTCATCGGGGCCTCCCCCCTGTCCGACGACGTCGACATGATCCGCCGCCTGGTGGACGCCGGGGCCTCGGCGGTCGTCATGCACTCCCTCTTCACCGAGCAGCTCGTTCGCGAGCAGATGGCCGCCCACCGGGAGATGGACTTCCTGTCGGACAGCAACGCCGAGGGGCTGAGCTACTTCCCGGACGCCGAGGACTACGCGCTCGGGCCCGACGCCTACCTGGAGCAGGTCGCCCGGCTGAAGGCCGCGGTCGATGTGCCGGTGATCGGCTCGCTCAACGGCATCGCCGCCGGGGACTGGACGCGCTGGGCGAAGCTCATCGCCGACGCCGGCGCGGACGGGCTGGAGCTGAACGTCTACTACCTGCCGGTGGACGTCGACGAGCCCCCGGACGCGGTGGAGCAGCGCTTCCTGGACGTGCTCACCCAGGTCAAGGCCCAGTGTGATCTGCCCATCTCCATGAAGCTCACCTCCTTCTTCTCCTCACCGGTGCACATGGTGCGGCGGCTGGAGCAGGCGGGGGCCACCGGCGCGGTGCTCTTCAACCGCATCTTCCAGCCGGACATCGACATCGAGGAGCTGGAGATCCAGCCCGCCCTGAGCCTGTCGGATCCCTCGCTGCTGAAGATGCGCCTGCTGTGGCTCGCCGCCATGTTCGGGCGGGTCGACCTGTCGCTCATCGCCAGCGGCGGCGTGCACAGCGCCGAGGACGTCATCAAGGCCGTGATGGCCGGCGCCAGCGCGGTCCAGATGACCTCCGCCCTGCTCTCGGGCGGCCCGGATCACCTGAGCGCCGTGCTCAAGGCGCTGGAGGACTGGATGGTGGAGCGCGAGTACGACTCCCTGCGGCAGATGCGCGGGAGCATGAGCCTGCTGCGCTGCCCCGATCCCGAAGGCTACGAGCGCGCCAACTACATCCGGACTCTCCAGCGCTGGCACATCAGCCAGCGTTGACGATCCCCCGGCCGATGACGAAGGACGGGCAGCGGGGCCGGTTAAGCTCTGGGACATGATGCGCTTCTTCAACACCACCGGCCCCTGCGACCCGAGGCGGCACTACATGCTGGGTCCGGAGCAGCGCATCCCGGACCTGCTGCCCTTTGTCGAGCAGGAGCTGTACTTCGTCGTGCACTCCGCGCGACAGACCGGCAAGTCCACCGCCATGCTCGCCTTCGCCGAGCGCCTGCGGGGCCTCGGCTACGCGGCCATCCACGCGACGCTTGAGGAGAGCCAGGGCATCGAGGACATCGAGCGCGCGGAGCCCATCTGGCTGTATGCATTGGAGCGAGGCGCCCAGGCGCTGCGCGACGAGCTGCGCCCCGGCCCCTCCGAGGCCATCCTGCGGGAGGCCCCAGGCACCCGGCTGGCACGGTTTCTGGCCGCGTGGTGCGCGGCGATAGCCCCCGTCAGGCTCGTCCTGCTCCTGGATGAGGCCGACGTCGTCAGCGGCCCCGCCATGGTCAGCCTGCTGCGGCAGCTGCGAGCCGGCTTTGTCAGCCGCTCGATCGGCGACTCGCCAGCCTCGATCGGGCTGATCGGGATGCGAGATCTACGGGACTACCTATCGTATGCGAAGGACGGCTCCCCACTCAACCCGGGCAGCCCCTTCAACATCAAGAGCCGCTCACTCACCCTGCGAAACTTCACCGCGGCAGAGGTCGCGGAGCTCTATGGCCAGCACACCGCGGCGACCGGCCAGCCGTTCACAGCGGAGGCCAGCGCGCGGGCGTTCTGGTGGACGCAAGGGCAGCCGTTTCTGGTCAACGCGCTGGCGCGGATCAGCGTCATGGAGCTGGCCGCCGACCCCACACAGACAATCACCGAGGCGCACATCGATGAGGCGAAGGAGCGGCTCATTCGAGCGCGGACGACCCACCTCGACAGCCTCGCCGAGCGGCTGAAGGAGGAGCGGGTCGCGCGCATCGTCCAGCCCGTGCTGCTCGGTGACACCCCCTTCGCGGTGCCCTACGAGCACGACGACTTCCAGTATGTGCTCGACCTCGGCCTGCTCCAGCACGGCGCGGCCGGCGCCGAGGCGGCCAACCCGATGTACCGGGAGGTGTTGGTTCGTCAGCTCACGCTGCGGATGCAGAAGGCGATCAGCGCGCCGACGTGGCGGTGGCGGACGGCGGCGGGGCGGCTGGACTTCCCTGCGTTGGTCGATGCCTTCCTCGACTGGTGGCGCGAGAACGCGGACGCCATCACCGCGCACGGCAACAAGCAGTACCCCGAGGCCCTGCCCCACCTCGCCTTCATGGCGTTCTTGCAGCGCGTCGTCAACGGCGGCGGCACGGTCCTGCGCGAGTACGCCGCGGGGCGCGGGGCCGTCGATGTCGTTGTCACCTACGGCCCCGACCGCTTCGTGGTCGAGCTGAAGCGCGTCTTTCGAGGCGGCAAAGGCTTCGACAAGGTCAAGCAGCAGGGCATCGCGCAGCTCAGCGACTACCTCGACACCCTGGACGAGCCGGAGGGCTGGCTCATCATCTTCGATCAGCGCGCCTCAACGTCCTGGGAGCAGCGCCTCTGGCGAGACGAGCAGACCGTCGGGGGGCGGTGCCTCTATCTCCGTGGTGCCTGACGGGTGACCCGCCCGCCGGTTGAAGTTGACCGATGCCTTACCGTGTCAATCATGGGGTTCATGGTGGTGTCGATTGACCATAGTAATCATTGCCCCAACACTGGACCAACTGGTCTTCTTCTCGGATGCCACATGAGTGATTACCTCCCGTACCAACCATAGAAAAGGTAACCTCTGGAGGCACTGTCTCGCCAGAACCCGAATCACTCCCCCAACACAGAACCTCTGCTGCAGTGGTTACGCCACATAGGTGGCTTGTTCCAGCATCAATCTGGACAAAGGTCTCGGCGGGAGGCGATGAAATCCCAGCGGGGCCTAACCCCCAACATTGGACCAGCCCATCCAAGTCGATTCCGCAGGCATTATCAGCGCTGACAGCTATCGATTCGAGTTCTTCTTCAGGCATATCCTCGTCGCCATTCTCTCCCCAACACTGAGCGTATCCATCTTCATCAATCCCACAGGAGTCCAAGCCCCCAGCGGCAATCTGTGTAAAGACTATATCCTCCGGGGGTGTAATCTGTCCCTCATCAAATGATGAGCTGTTTGCCCCCCAACAGTCGACACTTCCGCTGCTGTCCAACGCACACGAATGCCACTGCCCTGAAGCGACCTGGACATAGTCACTTCCGGATGGGTTTGATATCTGCCCCTCAGCGGAACGTCCCCAGCACTCTAACTCGCCATCCAAAGAAACGGCGCAAGCATGATAAGAACCTGCTGCTACGGTCCCGAACATTCCAACTGGCGCATCGGAGACCTGATCATAACTGTCACTTCCCCAACACTGTATTTCGTAGGTTTCATCAATACCACAACTAAAGGCAGCCTGAACACTCAGGTCGATATAGGTATCGGATGACAACGAATACTCAGATGATTCCCCGGTATCCCCGGTATCCCCACCCACATCAGTGTCCCCTGTATCGATCACCTCTGCTGTATCCACGGTATCTACTGTCTTTCCTGCTGTATCACTGGAGTCGATAGGCTTTGCACTATCTGACAGGGCCGTGTCTTCCGAGTCGCCGCTGTCCACAATGGTGGAACCTGCTGTATCGGAGTCTGCCCCGGACATCACGGTGTCTTCAGCTGTATCCGTGCTTCCAGGCGCTGAATCGCCACTATCGATGTGAGTTGGCCCACTGCCTGTATCGACAACCGCCGGGTCCGATGACGTCTCTGGCTTTTGTCCTGTACAGCCGAACAAGAGCATGGATGCTATAACCACCATTACCTGCTCCTCCTAAGGTTCATCTGCACCAATCGATGGCGGGCTCGCGAGAGTGGGGATTGTTGTTATAACGGAAATCTCCGAATACTCAAAGTCTGGTCCATTTGTAACAAGTCCTCCCTCAGACAGGAGTTCACAGCCACCGAGAAGGATCACTTGAAGTACAGATCCGCTCAGATGGTGTGAGCGCCATCCACGCCAACCAGCATGGTGGTCACGTTGTCCTTGCGGCGCTGGCACGTCGCCTCGCGCTGAACCTCAGCCCGCCTCGGCGATGCTCCGGCCGATGACCGTGCCCATGGTCATGGTGGTGACCTGAGGGTTGACGCCGAGGGCGGTCGGGAAGACCGAGGCGTCCGCCACATACAGTCCGGGCAGCCCCACGGACTGCCCGCCCGCGTCGAGGTCGCGGCCCATGCGCACTGTGCTCATTGGGTGCGAGGCGTACAGGGTGAAGTCCCGGATGCTGCGGTCGGAGAGCTGGGCTTCGAGCTCCTCGGCGGTGTCGCAGAAGCCGGTGCCGTGCACGATGCCAAACACCTGCTTCGCGCCCCCGGCCAGCAGCACCTCGGCGGTGGCCACCATGCCGGCCTTGATGCGCTCCACGTCATTCTTGTCGAAGCTGTAGGTGATGCGGGCGCGGCCGTCGGAGAAGGCGCCGACGCTGCCCTCGCCCTTGTCGGAGATCATCACCACCATGCCGCAGAGCTTCGGCATCAGCTCGAAGGCGGACTTCATGTCGCCCATCATGGGCAGCAGGGTGACCGCGGTGGCCTCGGGCGGCGCGGTGAAGGCGTGGGGCAGCACGCCGGGCAGGCGCTCGGGATCCTCGAAGAACGCGCCCTGGGTGGCGCCCTTCCAGAGGTAGATGTCCTCCTCGCAGACCCCCATCACCGCGTTGCCGGGGTGCAGGTGCAGGCCGTCTCCGACGCCCGGGCCGACGACGTCGGCGATCCCGGTCAGGTGCAGCAGGCGGGGGGTGCCGATGGCGCCGCAGGAGAGCACGACCCGGGGGGCGCGCACGGTCACACGACCGCCGGGCTCGCGGGTGTCGGGGTGATGGGCCACGCCGGAGACGCCCACGGCCCGGCCGCCCTCGACCAGCACCCGATCGACCTTGACGTCGGCCTGGATGACCGCGCCGTCGTTGACCGCCTCGGGCAGCAGGTTGAAGTTGACTGACGCCTTGCCGTTGATGGGGCAGCCGTAGTTGCACAGGCCGCAGCCCTGGCAGAAGGGTGTGTTTCGCCGGATCAAGCCGCCCGGGTAGCCCTTGATCTTCGTGCCCCGGACGATGAGCTCATTGTTCTTGCCGGCGGTCTCTTCGGTGACCGGGCCGATGCCGAGCAGCTCCTCCAGCTCGTCAAAGATGGGCGCCAGCGCGGCGGGGCTGTAGCGCTCGTCGCCCAGCAGCGAGACCCACTTATCGAGGATGTAGTCGGGGGTGCGGAAGCAGATGGCGGAGTTGATGAGCGAGCCGCCGCCGATGCCCCGACCGGCGGCGATGGGCACGATCGCGCTGCCCTGAGCCACCATGCCGCCGCCCTCTTGCATGTGGTAGCGCATGGTCTGGCCGAAGTTGGGCCGGAAGCGCGACGTCGTGGGCCCCTCCTCCAGCACGACCACCTTCATGCCCGCCGCGGCGAGCTGCCGCGCCGCGGCGCTGCCGCCGGGGCCGGCGCCCACGACGACCACATCAGCGGTGTAGTCCCTGCCCTCGCCGACGTCTTCAAAGCCGAACGCCGGGGGGGGCGCGTAAAACTTCATGCGGTCAAGCGCCGTACCGACAGCCGTACATGGGGCCGAAGTAGTGTGCTGTGTCGGGGTGCACCGTGTAGGCGGTGCCCACGAGGACGAGCACGGACTGAGCGGCCATGCGGTACTCAGCGGGCTCGGCGTGCAGCCACTCCTGAATCACGGCCCGGCGCTCGTCGACGGGGAGGTAGGAGAAGATGCCGCCCTCGCTGGGGACGGTGGAGGCGTCCAGGGCGTTGAACAGCAGGCGCAGGAGCTTGGCCTGGACGGGCTCCATGGCGGAGAGCACCTCGTCGAAGAAGCGCGCGGCGTTGGCGTCCGCGCCGGCCATGGGCGGGGTGCCGCCGGCCGGGAACATGGCGTCGGCCATCGCCTCCAGGAAGTCGATCTCCTCCTTGGAGAGGCAGCGCCAGGGCGCGTCCACGGGCTGATCCCACCAGCGCATCATCAACCCACCCACGCCCAGTGACCCAGCCGCTGCGGCGGCGGCGGTTGCGGCGAGGAGGTGTCGGCGCGTGATAGCCATCACAAGTCCTATATCCGGGAAATCTGATGAGCACTGCAACGATCGCCGTCACGGGGGCGACCGGTTTCCTGGGCTCGCACATCGCGGAGGCGCTGATGGACCGCGGGCGAGACGTCCGCGGGGTGGTGCGCTCGCCGGAGAAGGGGGCCTGGCTCGCCGAGCGCGGGATCGCCATGGCGCGGGCGGATCTCGGCGATCGGGCGGCGCTGGTGAGCGCCTTTGAGGGGGCGGAGGCTGTGGTGGCCAACGCGGCGATGGGCTCGTTCCAGGGGGATCTGGACGCGATGCTGGCGGTGAACCACCAGGGGGCCGAGAACGTGGCCAACGCGGCGGCGGACGCGGGGGTGGAGCGGCTGGTGCTCATCTCGACGGTCGCGGTGTATCGCACCCGGGTTCGTCATCGGATGGATGAGGATGCGGAGCGCTATGGCGACGCGCGTCGGCTGTTCAATGTCTCCGACGCCACGACGGATTGGCGATACGCGCTCAGCAAGTCCCGTGGTGAGGCCGCTACTCAGGCGATCGCCGAGGCTCGGGGGTTGCGGCTTACGATCCTGCGACCGGGGCCGATCTATGGCCCCCGGGATCCAAAGTTCAGCGCCCGTTTGAAGCGGGCGATGGCGCGTTCGATCTGCCCGGCGCCCACGGTCGGGGTGCCGTTGGTGCATGCGAGGGATGTGGCTGATGCGGCGGCGGCGGCGTTGGAGCGCCCGGAGAGCGTGGGGCGGGCTTACAACCTCGCGGGGCCGCCCGTGAGCTTTCGGGATCTGCTCACCACCTTGAAGGCGCTGCGGGGTGCGGGGCCGATGTTGGTGCCGCTGCCGCTGCCCTTCTGGGTGGCCTACGACACGGCGGCGGCTGAGCGGGATCTGGGGTTCAGCAGCCGATCGTTGGAGGAAGGACTGAGCGATCTGGGTTGATCAAACGAGAGGGTGTGTGAACCCAAAGCGCCCCTGACGCCGCACCTTCCACCAGCACGCACCGCATCCCCACCCTCTCGCTAAGCCCGCACCTTCCGTCAGCACGCGCCGCCTCCCCACCCTCTCGCTAAGCCCGCACCTTCCGTCAGCACGCGCCACCTCCCCACCCTCTCGCTAAGCCCGCACCTTCCTCCTCCGGAGCGGCTTGCACACGCCGCACGGCGCGCGCCAACTGCGAATGCGTACCTTTGAGGAACGCGACGTCCCAGCGCCTGAGGCGAGAGGGTGTTGCGACGTCAGATGCCTCGCCGCAAGGCGACATCAGGAGGCAAGACCTTGCGAACACGTGGACGGTTTTCGGCGGAGCCCAGGTGTTGTTGTTCCGGACGAATCCAGTAAAACCGGCCAGGTTTCGCAATGGATGCAAACCCAAGTGGGCATGCCAGACGACTCGAGAGTCAGAGCACGGGGAGGGAGGGCGACGACGAGGAACGAGGAGACTTGCCCGGGAGGGGGCCGCAGGGCCCTTCCAGAGACAACGCTGGTTGGCAGCCGCGAATCCGTCAAAGTGGCTAGACCCGGTCTGGAGGACCCGCACTAACGTCCACGATCCATGCGGCAGCCGCGCCCCCATCTGAGTTTCACGATCCATGCGGCAGCCGCACTCGCGCGAACATTCACGATCCATGCGGTAGCGCCCAGCCCGTGCCGCCACAGACGCTCCAAGTCCGAGCGGGCCTCCTGAATCCGGCTCGTGAGCCCGACGTGTGAGTGTTGTTCAGCCTCAGACTGAACTCTGCAAGGGAGGTCGAGCCCGAACCCCGCTCGTCGAGTGGGGCGGGACGCTCGCGGCTGAAAAGTCGGA
>Ga0316204_10008109_pt1 | contig 14872 bp, 10 predicted proteins | sample 6monrhotite_MG_2_FD_205661 | JGI IMG/M metagenome (GOLD analysis project Ga0316204, IMG submission 205661) | Microbial mat bacterial communities from mineral coupon in-situ incubated in ocean water Damariscotta River, Maine, United States -... | ecosystem: Environmental > Aquatic > Marine >...
CCTGCGCACGAATCGCACTCAGTTCGATTTCATCAGCAGGAATAGAGACGTTATGGGAGATAATTAACACAGTACAACAATTATACGCAGGACAAGCCCAATTTGGCATAGATTTTCAAGTGCCTTGTCGCGGGTTACATCCTTGATGTTGTTTCAATCCACGCGCCCGTGAAGGCGCGACCCCACCCATGGCCGAATTACTACCACCGGAACCAGTTTCAATCCACGCGCCCGTGAAGGCGCGACAACCATCATGGATTCAATTTGACTTAAGGTCATCGTTTCAATCCACGCGCCCGTGAAGGCGCGACCATGGGATTTTCAACTATTGGGACAGTCACATTTGTTTCAATCCACGCGCCCGTGAAGGCGTGACCTGATACCAGGCCAATAACGATACAGTGTTCTGTGTTTCAATCCACGCGCCCGTGAAGGCGCGACTGAACAGTCCTTTGGTGGCAATCTCGATAAAGCAGTTTCAATCCACGCGCCCGTGAAGGCGCGACATACCTCGAGTTTGTCCAAAATAAGGACAACCTCGTTTCAATCCACGCGCCCGTGAAGGCGCGACTGGCGGTAACGATTACGATGGCGCTGAAAGCTGGGTTTCAATCCACGCGCCCGTGAAGGCGCGACCAGAGACGCACGAGTCTATTTCATCCGCGATTTTGTTTCAATCCACGCGCCCGTGAAGGCGCGACCTGTGTGCGTGGTGTGCTGAACACGCGTAAGGCCGTTTCAATCCACGCGCCCGTGAAGGCGCGACCTCAACTGATGGCAATGGTCACCGCTGCACGGCAAGTTTCAATCCACGCGCCCGTGAAGGCGCGACCTGGCTTTCTGTCATATCCGCGGTGATGATATCCGTTTCAATCCACGCGCCCGTGAAGGCGCGACGGCATTGGCCGTGCGCAACGCATTCTGATATAAGTTTCAATCCACGCGCCCGTGAAGGCGCGACACATGGGCAGTGTTCGCAACCGCACCCGCCACGCTGTTTCAATCCACGCGCCCGTGAAGGCGCGACCTGGTGAGCGTTGGTCAAGTCACAAACCCTCAGTTGTTTCAATCCACGCGCCCGTGAAGGCGCGACCAGAGCGCAGGCAAGAGTCGATGCTCTGGTGCAGTTTCAATCCACGCGCCCGTGAAGGCGCGACGCTGCAACTGCCGCAACAATTGCTCAACTTCGTGTTTCAATCCACGCGCCCGTGAAGGCGCGACAGATGATCGGGGTATTTCCGCTTTCGGTATTTCAGTTTCAATCCACGCGCCCGTGAAGGCGCGACGCAGCAGTGGGTGGCATCTGGCCGTGTACCTGCAGTTTCAATCCACGCGCCCGTGAAGGCGCGACAGCATATCTTTATCGTGGTGCACCATAAGTCAAATGTTTCAATCCACGCGCCCGTGAAGGCGCGACGTTGATTCTATCAGGGCACCGCTGAGGATGATGGTTTCAATCCACGCGCCCGTGAAGGCGCGACCACAACGTTACCAGCTCTCGGTCCGACCTTTATCGTTTCAATCCACGCGCCCGTGAAGGCGCGACTGTTAATTACCCGGCCAGAATCAACTGACCCTTGTTTCAATCCACGCGCCCGTGAAGGCGCGACTAGTAAGGTTGGTTCGTTGGCGGGCTGGTCGGTGTTTCAATCCACGCGCCCGTGAAGGCGCGACCGCGTCCACGCGCTTAAAGTGAAAGCCCAAAGCAGTTTCAATCCACGCGCCCGTGAAGGCGCGACCGGTGACCTGGTGCGGCCGGATCGAAGCATCATGTTTCAATCCACGCGCCCGTGAAGGCGCGACGCGCGTGATGTGGCAGAGAGCTCTAAAAAAGAAGTTTCAATCCACGCGCCCGTGAAGGCGCGACTCGACTGTCTGGCTCGGAGTGTCTCGGTATCAAAGTTTCAATCCACGCGCCCGTGAAGGCGCGACTCAAAGGGGTATTTGCTAACGTATTCCAAGGCTTGTTTCAATCCACGCGCCCGTGAAGGCGCGACGTAAAGGATTATCACGAGGAAGCTGTCAAAAATGTTTCAATCCACGCGCCCGTGAAGGCGCGACCTACTACTAAGGATACATATAAAGCGGCGTTGTATGTTTCAATCCACGCGCCCGTGAAGGCGCGACATTAAGCGCTGATGTCGAGGTGGACGGAATCATTGTTTCAATCCACGCGCCCGTGAAGGCGCGACCTGGCACCGCAATCGAACCGTAAGGGTCTAGCGTGTTTCAATCCACGCGCCCGTGAAGGCGCGACTCAGCGTTATATCACCACCGTTGTCGCATGGGTGTTTCAATCCACGCGCCCGTGAAGGCGCGACCCATCGTCGAGTCTGGCGCGAAAGCGGAAATATGTTTCAATCCACGCGCCCGTGAAGGCGCGACTAGGATTTTTTATTTCAGGCTCACTATTAATCGGTTTCAATCCACGCGCCCGTGAAGGCGCGACACCTCGCTTTTCCAATTCGAGAGACGCTGTCTCCCGTTTCAATCCACGCGCCCGTGAAGGCGCGACCGTATGTTTCAGATTGCGCGTGAAGCGTATCCAGTTTCAATCCACGCGCCCGTGAAGGCGCGACTGTTGGCAAGGTACTCTGATTCAAGATACTCCTGTTTCAATCCACGCGCCCGTGAAGGCGCGACAAATTATCACCAACTAACACTAACCAAACAACCGGTTTCAATCCACGCGCCCGTGAAGGCGCGACCCAAACACAGTCGTAGAGTTGCTGGCTGATTATGTTTCAATCCACGCGCCCGTGAAGGCGCGACCAGGTTGATAATCGAATCTGCCAGTACTCCCATGTTTCAATCCACGCGCCCGTGAAGGCGCGACCACCCTGTTTTACGGAGATATCAACGCTGTCAGGTTTCAATCCACGCGCCCGTGAAGGCGCGACTGTACGCGCCCGCTGCTGTTGAGATAACTGCTGTGTTTCAATCCACGCGCCCGTGAAGGCGCGACACCGGGTGAGCGGTTCGATTAATGTGCTTCATCGGTTTCAATCCACGCGCCCGTGAAGGCGCGACAATAGCCTGATACAAGCAGGCGCTGGAGTCAATCGTTTCAATCCACGCGCCCGTGAAGGCGCGACTGAAAAACTCGATGGTGTTCGCACCGATATCAAGGTTTCAATCCACGCGCCCGTGAAGGCGCGACGCAGCGGCTAACACGACAGCAGACCGCAGTTATGTTTCAATCCACGCGCCCGTGAAGGCGCGACAAAGTTACTCTCCGTTCAAGGCAATCGTGCACGTGTTTCAATCCACGCGCCCGTGAAGGCGCGACTTTGCCCGCTGTTTTACCGGTTCGTCGACTGCTGTTTCAATCCACGCGCCCGTGAAGGCGCGACCAAAATCAAAGCAACCGAACTGCACGAAAAATGGTTTCAATCCACGCGCCCGTGAAGGCGCGACCGAAATTTTCAGCCGTGATGTTCAGCTACCGTGTGTTTCAATCCACGCGCCCGTGAAGGCGCGACCAAAAGAGTGTGAGGCACTGGTACGTTCCGGAAAGTTTCAATCCACGCGCCCGTGAAGGCGCGACATCATACTATTAAAGCGATAGACTTCGCGGAGTGTTTCAATCCACGCGCCCGTGAAGGCGCGACCGGGAAACACTTGCGGCTATTCACTGAGCAGGTAGTTTCAATCCACGCGCCCGTGAAGGCGCGACAGAACGAGAAATGATGCGAGTGGTAATTGACTCGTTTCAATCCACGCGCCCGTGAAGGCGCGACAACAATTGCGAAATCAGGTCGCGCACCATTATTGTTTCAATCCACGCGCCCGTGAAGGCGCGACTCGTGAGCGGGCGTTGCGTGAGTTCTGGTGGATTGTTTCAATCCACGCGCCCGTGAAGGCGCGACGATCTGTGCACTGTCTTCGATCTGCTTGAGGGTGTTTCAATCCACGCGCCCGTGAAGGCGCGACCCAGACGACCCGGAAGGCGAGCGCATCATATTAAGTTTCAATCCACGCGCCCGTGAAGGCGCGACGGCGCACCACCCGCGCCATCACCTGAATAAACCTGTTTCAATCCACGCGCCCGTGAAGGCGCGACCGGACGAACGCCTCAATATCAAAGGCGCTATCCTGTTTCAATCCACGCGCCCGTGAAGGCGCGACTTTATAACTAAAAAAGAGAGAGGAGAGGTAGACATGTTTCAATCCACGCGCCCGTGAAGGCGCGACAACAAACCTTCACAGGTTCGAGGATTTTCAAAATGTTTCAATCCACGCGCCCGTGAAGGCGCGACTTTACCTTGTCCGCTGTCAGTACCGCTGTGTTTGTTTCAATCCACGCGCCCGTGAAGGCGCGACCTTAAACAGCGTGCTGACAACCTGGTACAGGTAGTTTCAATCCACGCGCCCGTGAAGGCGCGACGATACCACAGCAGAAGAGCGTGACGCTGTGTGGGTTTCAATCCACGCGCCCGTGAAGGCGCGACCAAGCAAGATGAGTAATAGACCTCAAAGCAAAGATGTTTCAATCCACGCGCCCGTGAAGGCGCGACTCTCGAATTCAGCAGTGCCCACAACATTTAATGTGTTTCAATCCACGCGCCCGTGAAGGCGCGACGTTGATTTGGATAAAGCGGTGGATCGGGAAATAAAGTTTCAATCCACGCGCCCGTGAAGGCGCGACGTCAAAGTATAGCGGGAGATGGTTCTTGTATTTTGTTTCAATCCACGCGCCCGTGAAGGCGCGACCACCAGTACGTTGAGACTGGGTTTAGCATGATCATGTTTCAATCCACGCGCCCGTGAAGGCGCGACGGCGGTACTGATGATTGGACAGATCGAATTATCGTTTCAATCCACGCGCCCGTGAAGGCGCGACTGCTTAATTCTAACTTACTAATTTTTAAAGAACAAATCCCAACTATCCGCTAACCCAGGTTAATCGGAGCAAGTGATGTTACTTTCTAGCAGTATGTTTGCATCATAATGGATTCACATCAATGCTTTAACTACCCCACTAACCTCACTGAAGTTTAATGAGAACTCAAGGTTAGCGATTAAAGGATTAAGGCATCTCGTACAGGATCTACAGTTGACTTTGCGCCGATATGCTCTACTTTATGCCGACCTTTTTTGCCAAGAAAATAAAAACGGAGGCTATCTTCATCTGGATTATATATTTCAATCAACTCGTTTTTAAAAACAGTAAATTGTGCAGGATCGACTTCGCATTCAAATACTGAATTCTGCACACGAATACCGTAATCAACACACGTTTTAGCGATATTTCGTAGCCGACGTCGTCCATCTTTTGTCAATACGCTTACATCGTAAGTAACCAACACTAACATTTCTATTTCACCAGATAAGGTGGGTAATATTCAGTATCACCACGAATATGCCTTGCCAATAACATCGCCTGACAATGAGGCAATAACCCGATGGCTACCTGCTCGTCTAAATATGGGTGCAGTATCTCAACCTGCTTGCGCTCCTGCCATGCGGTTAAAAATGCCTTACGTGCATCATCGGTCAATCGTACTGCACCACTCGCCTCTGTTACAAAGTCTTTCGGTTTCACTTGCTGACGATTTATCAGCGTAAGCACAAAGCGATCAGCCCACGGGGCGCGAAACTCCTCCAGTAGATCCAGTGCCAGACTCAGGCGGCCAGGTCGATCTTGATGCAAAAATCCGACATAGGGATCGAGGCCAACTCCTTGCAATGCCGATGCGCACTCATGCGTGATTAACGTGTACGCATATGAAAGTAATGCGTTGACCTCATCAGTCGGAGGTCGACGCACACGCCCACTAAAAACAAAACCACTACCTCGCAGCAGCTCATCGAATACACTAAAATAACGATTTGCCGCATCACCTTCTATCCCCATCGCCTCCGGCACAGTGCTCGCATTGCGAACACGGCGTAAGCTCGTTGCTAAATGTTTAATAGCCGCTTCTATTGATGGATTAGCACCATGATTACGAATCTCTCGCATCAATACAGATCTGCCATTGGAGATTTTTGCAGCCACCATCAGGCGCGCTATTGATACCGATTTTTCTTCATCATCCGCCCATCGATACTGCACACGCCGCAGCAGTACATTACCGCTCTGCTTACCTTGCACTCGCGCCAGGAACTTGCCGTATTCAGTATAAAACGAAAGCCCTATCCCCTGCTCCCCACAAAACCCCATTAGAAAAGGCGATACTGACACCTGCCCAAAGCAGAGAATATTTCCTATCGTGAGCGCAGGAAACTGACCTAGTTTATCCTTATCCTGTTTGATTACGATGGTTTCCCGCTCTTTATGCAGGTAGCTCTCTTGTCGAGTGATATAGAGGGTGTTGAGTAACTTTTTCATGGCTTCTTGCCAGAAGCACGCTTACGTCCAGCCTTCTTTAGGCTAGACTTTTTGATCGACTTATTACGGGTAGCAGGTAAATAACTATCCGAGGTAATCACTTTTTTCCCGGTTTTTGCTTCCAACTCCTTGCGCGCCTTCTTTGCGATCCCACCACCAGCCTTAGCTGCTGTTGAGTTTTCATCCATTCCGATCGCATTTTCGCTAACAGCAATTTGTCGCGTAGACAATTCGGCGAGCGCCGTAAAAATCAGTTCCGCCTCACTCATGTGATCCCGCAAATTCTGGCTCTTTAACCCCTTCAGGTTTTTATGCTCTTTCACACTTACATCGGACCACTCCTGGTGAATGATGTTAGTGAGAATGGCAAATTCTTCACCCTGTTTGATGTCGTGATTACTCCAGTAATCGGTGAGCTTGTTGCGAGTCTCCTGCCCCGTCATACGTTGCTGAATCCACTTTTCACTACGACCATGCTTTTGCCAGGTCTCTCTGGCACGATCAAGCGATCTGGCTGGATCAGCCATCTCTTGCATTCGCTCATAACCCACTTTGGCCAACCAAAGTTTGATCGGCTCAGCCTTGGGACTGGGTACAGATTGTACCAGGCGTAACAGAGTTTCAGCGGTGGCGACATCTGTAAGCCGTTGTTTTCCATCAGTGGCTGTCATTTTCAACCGGTTACAATTTGTAACCACTTCACTTTTTTCTTTACTCAACCGGTTTTTCAATACCTTCCAGTAGTTTCTGGCTGCCTGATGATCTGGCTGCTGGGTTAGCACTTGTACAATATCGATTACAGAAAACCACCAACGCTCCGTCTCTTCATCGTATACCCGCCGTATTTGGTAATTCTCGAACAGGGTCATATCAGTTTCCATTTGACTCGCTCCTTGTCGATTCTGTAAACAGCGCCTCAGTATATTGTCTCGAATGATCATGTCGAAAGGTATCAGGCTCACATAAATCCACCAGCGAGCATGCACGGCAGCGTTTGATTTTGTCTGTGGGCGGTGGTGTTTTACCAGAGGCTAAGATAGCATGAGCATCTTCAATGGCGGCAACCGTGATCGCCCGTAATGCATCATCAATCTGAACGGCTTCTCGTCGGCGCACTTCCCAATACCAGATAGCCCCCTCGGTCACGCTGGTATCGCGCATCTCTTCAATGCATAACGCCTGTGCACATACCTGCACACGATCCCAGTCTTCCACCTTCGGTTTTCCACGTTTATATTCTACTGGGAAGTATTTTGGTAGATCACCTTGTTCAATACCCAAAGGGCACACAGTCTCCAGTAAGTCCATTTTCCCGGTGAGATGATACTGCTGAGACTTCAACATCACACCGCGCTCATAGCGGGTACCTTTCCGCTGTTCTGCGACACCGGAATCAACGCGCTCATGCAGTATATTGCCCTCTGCGGTAAAACGATTATCTGCCCAGGCCTGTTCAACATGGATCAACGCAAACTGGCGAGGGCAGTAGGCGTAGTGCTGGAGGGCAGAGAGCATGAGGGTTGGTTCATTGTTGTTCATTTATTATGTACTTTGTCACAGAATTTCCATTACTGTCACTCCCTTTTCTTCGAGGCCCGATTTATCTATTGCAATTGCATAATCACCAAAATCCCCGGCTGGCGTGCCACGCTCTCCATTGACACGATCAACCGTTACCCGCTCAAACAGCCTGTGCGATGGCATGTTGCCCAGCGCATCTTTATGCTTAAATGCAATCAGCCTGCGTGCATTCATTTCGCCACGCGCTGCTGAGTGATCATGTTCAAACATCATCTGCAATGATTGCCATAACTTTTCCAGATCGCCTTCTGAAAAACCGGTCTTTTCTGCCAATTTGGCAGAGATAAAACCATGCACGCGATATAGACCATAGGGCACAATATGCTTTCTACCCATAGTACGATTGTCACCTTGCTGATCCTCGGCTTCTTTTTCAGTCGTCACCGCCATTCTCGTGATAGAGATTTCCAGGGGGATAATCGGGTCTTCCGATTTTGCAAATGCCAACTGGATGGGGCCTCGTACCTGTCCGCTATTGATCTGTGTTGTCATCACTGCGCCAAAAGAGCGAACATCGTAAAAATTTGCACACATCCAATCCGTAACAGCTCTCGCCTTCTCCTCTTCCTTGGGTAATTTTTTAGGAGTCGGTTTTATTTCAAGTGCGTCATAGGCTTTTTTGTTTTGGTTATTTAGAACAGATTTTTCTTTGATATAAATATCATATCCAGGCTTATCCGACTCGGTCAGCTCAATGAAATTACGAATTTTTCGCTTCAAGCACACATCTGTTACCAAGCCTTTACTTGACTCTGGATCAAGACGGGGCATATTACCCGCATCAGGATCACCGTTTGGGTTGCCGTTGGTTACGTCGAATAGATAAACGAACTCGTAGCGGTTCTGGATTGTCATTACTGTTTCCCCCTAAGTTATTCAGTTTCAGTGTTTAGTTACTCGGAATCCGGGCCGGATGAAGTGAAGTTCTTTTCACGTTGATGATAATAGCCAATGCTAAATCTTCCCTGCTCTTCTATTGAAAAGTGTTTAGGGTATTCAGCAGGGAGTTTGCCAATAATCGCTGTAATATCTTTTTCAAGATTGACAGCATAGCCAGGCTTCTTTTTTCGGATTTTTGACAGATGATTTTTGCTCCCGGCAAGCAGGCGTGGAAAAACCGAATAGGGCACTGCCGATGCAGTACCATAGTAGCGATCCGTGATATTTGCATTTGCTCCTTCAATAGCGCTGGACTGTATCCGTTCCAAAACCGCAAAAAGCCTGCCTAACAAATAGGCATTATTGTCATTATTTTCATCCAGACTCATGGGTATTTCCTCCTTAATAAGTTTCTTTCGGTAATCTCGATGCAGCACCGCCTTGATCATGGCAACACGTAGTGGGCTGATATGACCATCTGATCGAATACGTAAAACCAGTTGTGCCAGCAGCGAATGGGGGTAACGACCCCCGGTCAAAATCGAGCGCATCAATTCACCTGCCAAATGCGAAGGTATATCTTCAGATTTTGCCTTCTGCTCAGCACGATACGGAACAAGTTGAATAAGCAAACGCCAGACTGAAGGCGGCTGTTGCCAGGGCATAGGGTCAAGTGACATATCTGTAAAATGATCAGCTATTCGCTGTTGTAGCTGGCCGAAGCTGGTGTCAAGCCAGTAGCGAATCGACAGCCGTGATGCATTCGGCGCCAAACCAAGTAGATAAAAACGCGTGTCCGGGTCAATATCGGGCGCGATTTCCTGTAACGGCCTCCCTTTGGAGATTTGCTCAATGACCGACTTGAGTTGCGCTGCCTCGCCCTCATCCGTGGGATTGACTATCTGCATAAAAAGCTGTTCAGCTTTTTGCGCCTGTTTACTATCGTCTGCTATCGCCCAAAAAACGGTGCTGGCATCACCTACGGTAAAACAATGCTTATTGTCTCTGTTAAGCAAGTAATTTAATGCGGTTGTATATTTAAACGCCGCAACTTCTGAAACGGGTGCATTGTCACCTTGCGTTTTCCCGTATGATTCGTATGACTCCGCATTAAATGAGACGATGGATCCTCCAGAACTTTGTCCACCGTATACCCCCTTGATTGAAGGATGGAGTCGGGCGATTTTTGCTTTTTCACCCATAACCAGGCAGTTTCCTTCCGGCGACTGGTTTGAGTCTTCAAGCAGTTCTGCCCAAAGTTTTTTAGCCGCATCTCTTTCGTGCAGGTAACAGCGATCACCATCAAGCTGAAATGCCAGATTTACATGAAGTATGTCATGGCTACATGGCGATTTATTGATATTCTCTGGATTCCACTGTTGTAAAAATTTGACTAACGCCGATAGACCTTCATCATTAATGTTTTCGAGCATTTCGATGTGGTGTTTTTTAAATGCTTCAAATGTTGCCATTGATTCCAGCCACGGCTGTTCTTTGGACTTTTGCTTATCTGAGTTTGGCTGAACCCCCAACACATAGGCAGGCTTATCCCAAAGAAAATTCGGCTGTATGCCCGAGGTGCGTTTTTCCGGACGGGGTACCGGTATCTGCTTTGGCATGGGTTTTTTACCGGAAGTATCCTGATGACTAACCACATCGACCAACTCTCCATTGGCTGAGAGAACTAATATGTAGCCGATTTTTTCATCACTATACCCATAAGCCGGAACTTTCAATTTACCGGTATCAGGGTCAGGGCTACCCGCAAGGCGATCATAGTAGTGATTCAATTCCGCGAGTATCATGCGCTTACCTCCTCGGAATAAAACGGTGGCACCTTGATAACCCCCTCTTTCATTACGGCTCTAAAAAAATGCGGTGTTTGATTGTCAGCATAATCTATATCGTGCAGCATCCAGCCAAGATCCTTGTTCCTATCGTTGTCTGGTAGTTTTGATACAGGTAACTCATCACCTTCAAGCAGGGAAAATTGGGCAGGAAACTCACGCGTACCCAGGTAAGGATGATGGAAGCATTGACCTTTTCTGGTACGCCGGTTAAATATGTCGAGGTGTTTTCCCTCTTTATCATCCCCACCCGCCTCGGCAGTTAACTCAAAGTGTGCCTTGATCACATACCCGACCTTACGAAGAATGGTTGCAGCCCGTTGCTGCCGCTCCTTGCCGTCGTCAACCAGCATAAATAGACCTTCTGTTGACCCTTTATTCATTGCCGTGCCGACATTACGAGCAGAAATTTTGCTTGCCACTTCATTGCGGCGGATGGATTCAAAGCAAATCGGTTCAAGCACCTGTATTTCATCAACCACCCAACGAATCGCTGGCTTCCAGTGAATCGCCTCAAGGATGCCTCGTGCAGCCGATGGGGTGATCACATCATATGAAACCCGCTCGACTTTCATTTCCGGCCGTGTGAAACAGGCATTGTCGCCCCACACATGCAGTTTGATTCCGTAAGACATAAGATCCTCCTTTTTTAATCCACGCGCCCATGAAGGGCGCGACTTGTATTTGCCAATATTCTCAAATCACACATCTTTCACTTTTTATAAAATGCGGATTATCCCAATTCAAACCCGCCTCATCAGAATATAAGTCCATATGATTCAACAATATGAACTGCTCACAAAACCGATCCGGCTGGATGTGCTCAACCACCCCAGCAGCCTTCAGGGCTGTAAGCGCCTGTTGCGGCACCTGCACCAAATAGGGCTGTAGCTTGCGGGCAATCCCACCGACGCGCTCTGCATACCTGAGCGCCTCCACCAGATCCTCTGCATTCTTGTCATAGGGAATGATGATTGGCCGCATGACGCTTTCGATCACCCGATAGTCCCTGGCTATGTTTTGAAACGGGAAGCTGAGCCTGGCATGATGATCCCGGTGCGTCTTCAACAGTGACTTTGCGTCCAACTCCCCATCGTCCCTGCGCCAATAAACATCCTCGAAATAAGCCTTAATGGCAGCGGGGGCCAACAGGTCACCTTCGTGATTGCGTAGAACATGGCGCAAACTGGCGGCAAATTGGTCAACCTCAGGTGGCGCCTTCCACTCAGATGAGGTGAACACCAAAACACGACTCTCCTCTTTTTGCCATCGACCTTCGCGATTGCAACGCCCCGCTGCTTGGGCAACTGAGTCAAGCCCGGTTTCGGCCCGCATAACAGTGGGGAACGACACATCGACACCTGCCTCAATCAGAGAGGTAGAAACCAATTTGCAGATTTTTCCTTCTGCAAGCCGTTTCCTCACTTCCACTAACACACCTCTTCGATGGCCAGCACACATTAATGTCGTTAGATGATAATGACCGTCTTCCTGGCCTATCAGATCAAAAAGAGTTCTAGCATGTCTTCGGTTATTAACGATTAGCAATATTTGATCATTCTTCTCAATCCACGCCTTTAGTTGCTCATCAGTTTGCTCGCCAATATGCTCAACGGTGACACGGTCTAATTCTGAATAGAGCCTTTCGGGATCAGGGGCAATCTCTCGCACATTTTCAAAGCCGTTATAAAAATCTGGACTCAATAAGGCAGGCTGGGTGGCGGTACACAAAACCACAGAGCATTTATAATTTCTTGCCAGCTCATCAATAGCCGCCATGGTTGGGCGCAGCAGTTTAAGCGACAACATCTGTGCTTCATCGAGAATGATGACACTGCCGCTAATACTGTGCAGCTTGCGACATTTTGATGTCCGGTCAGCAAACAGAGACTCAAAAAACTGTACTGCCGTCGTAACAACAACAGGCGCATCCCAGTTTTCCATTGCTAATCGGAGCTTGTCTTTTGTCGCTTCTCTGTCATCAAATCCCGTATCGTCAAAAGCACTATGATGTTCAAGAACAATATCATCACCCAGTTCTTTAAACGCCTCACGGAAAACCCTGGCATTTTGTTCAATGATGCTTGTGAATGGTATGACATAGATCACCCTGCGCAACCCATATTCAATAGCATGATCAAGCGCAAATGCCATCGAGGTTAATGTTTTGCCACCCCCTGTTGGTACCGTAAGAGAAAAAAGCCCCGGCTCAAGTAAAGCCTGCTGTCTTGAGTATTCAAGAATCCCCTGTCTCAGATTATTAACTTTTGATGGTGCACTGTAACTTGCCTTATTTTTCAATAAATCCAGATAACGATTAAGCGCCTGCTGTAGATCTGAAAGCGGCGGATGATTACCTCTCTCTTTCTGTTTTCCTTCAAGTTTCAAATAAAACGCTTCGGTATCTAGAAAGTCGGCATCGACCAGACACGAGAACAACATTCTGGTTAAAAAGGCTAATTGAAATCCCTCAAAGCCCTCTTTGGATTTGATTGCCGGAAAAGATAATTGATCTGGGAGAGCAATCTCATCCTCCCAGATCGCGTCCAGCTCAGGAATTGTTTTTTTCAATCTGGAATCAAGTGTCGATCGATCATTCCCGGCATCAACTCCATTAGCCAGACCTGCATGATGTCCGGCAATAACATAAGCAAGTAATTTTCCAAAATGACCCCATTTGTTTACTGCCAGTTGCGCTCCGGCAGTTGCATGATCTACACGCTTACCGCCTTCAAGGCGGCTTTGGAATTCACCTGTATACTTACCAAAATCATGTAGCAGACCTGCAACATCAGCAAGCACATCAGCATCAAAATAACGCGCATTCTCTTTTGCCATGTCACCAGCACATCGCAAATGATCCGACAACAACTGCCAATCTGACTTATCAACTTTATCGCCTGAATGAGCATAATAAATTCTACTCATACATCTCCTCTCCTTCTTTCCATCACCCCGACACCCACCCCAAAAACCCCACGCCCCATATAATCAAAAATACAACCACCAAGATAAAAAACCACGGGCTAATCATTATCCCCAACACAAACATACAACACGCCATCATCACCAATCGCACAGGATGGGTTAAATACCCATCGCTCATACCACCACCTCGATATCAAACGTGACCGCCTGCCATGGGTTGTCACCGCCACCCAACCCTGCAATGACCGCCTCCAACCATTCTCCACGATCCATCATCTTTGACACGACCCGGTTTTCCCGCCGTGGTACGTAACCCAGTTTCTGCCCCTGCCAATAGACCGCGACTGCTCGTTTGTCATACTGGTTGTGTGGCTCCCGCTGCAGCGTGAGTGGCTGCCCATGACTTAACTTACCCTGTAATAATGGCCCTGCGTAGTATTGAAACCCCGCTAATGGTGAATGCTGAATCAGTACCCGCCGCGCCTGAGCCCCCTCTTTTCCGGCGACCGATGGTAAGGTGTGTACTCCTGCAAACAGTCCCAACAGGGTTTTAATAAAAGTCCTGCGCTCCATCTTCCGCCTCTTTTCATGGTCGATACGCTGTTATATACCCCCAGTTATACACGAGCGCTCCCTCATTTGATGATGGAGAGCGAAATTTATTATTGATACTGCCTTGCAGCCGCTAACAAGCCCTCCTTTACAGCCAGTCGTAACCCCAGCGGCGCGACCACCTCAACATCCGCCCCATATTTGAGGATATCCATCATCAACTCACGCGGATCACTATAGGGAATACGCAATTCATAACGACCATCATCAAGAAAGCAGGCCTGTTGATCAGGATGCCACTGTTCATCAGCCACCCAGCGGGCGCGTTCCGCTGTAAAGTACAACACGGCATGCTCTATCGCAGCACCAGCGAAGATGCCATAGGCCCCGGTGTAATGAGTTTCGAGTATTGCCGCTGATACATCGGTGGCCTGCGTTGACTGGCGCTGGGCCTCGACAATGCAGTCGAGCGAGAAACTGCGTAATGCCTCACGTTCATGGCACCACGCATCGAGATACCAGTTATCCCGATAATGAACCAGATGCTGAGGAGAAATAGTGCGCTGCGTCGCCTCACCACGGCCACGCCCACGGTAGTGAATCGCTACGCGCTCACGCTGCACTAGTGCTGAGGCGAGCAGACTAAAGGTTGTGTTATTCACCTTGCGCGCGGCCATCTGTAAGATTCGCACCCGCCGCCCTATCTCACCACCACCTAACGGTTTTAGCGCCAGGATATCTTTGATCCGCT
>Ga0316204_10008110_pt1 | contig 14872 bp, 9 predicted proteins | sample 6monrhotite_MG_2_FD_205661 | JGI IMG/M metagenome (GOLD analysis project Ga0316204, IMG submission 205661) | Microbial mat bacterial communities from mineral coupon in-situ incubated in ocean water Damariscotta River, Maine, United States -... | ecosystem: Environmental > Aquatic > Marine >...
GTTTTCTTTGTTCAAAGCTGAAATGAAAATACAATCATTGTTTAATTTAGACATCCATGTATTTTTCCATTCATCTAAAGTATAATGTGCTTCTGTTTTTTCTGTGGCTAAATCGTCTTCATCGATCGTTTCATGTGTATAAGCATCAATCTTGTTAAAAACCATTAGTGATGGTTTGTCTAAACTTTTAATTTCTTCTAAAATCTTGTTTACAGAATCTATATGATCTTCGAAGTTTGAATGTGAAATATCAACCACATGCAATAACAAATCCGCCTCTCGAACCTCATCTAGCGTAGATTTAAACGATTCTACTAATTGCGTAGGTAGTTTTCTTATAAAACCTACTGTATCTGTCATTAAAAAAGGAATATTCTTAATGACAACTTTTCTAACCGTGGTATCAAGCGTAGCGAACAATTTATTCTCAGCAAAAACATCACTTTTAGAAATCACATTCATCAAGGTAGATTTACCAACATTGGTATAACCTACCAACGCAACTCGAACCATTTTACCACGATTTTTACGTTGTACGGCCATTTGCTTATCGATGATTAGCAATTTCTTTTTGAGTAACGATATTTTATTGCGAATGATACGTCTATCAGTTTCAATTTCTGTTTCACCCGGACCGCGCATACCAATACCTCCCTTTTGTTTATCAAGGTGAGTCCACATACGCGTTAAACGAGGTAATAAATATTGACATTGCGCCAATTCTACTTGAGTGCGCGCATAACTGGTTTGTGCTCTTTGAGCAAAAATATCTAGAATTAAATTTGTTCTATCTAACACTTTGCAGTCGAGACTCTTTTCAATATTTCTTAACTGTGCAGGGTTGAGCTCATCATCAAAAATCGCAGTTTTAATACCATGGGTATTAATATAATCTTTTACCTCATCTAGTTTACCAGTACCAATAAATGTTTTAGGATTGGGCACGTCAAGCTTCTGAGTAAACCGTTTGACAGCTTCTCCTCCAGCTGTAAAGGTTAAAAATTCAAGTTCATCTAAGTATTCTTGCGACTTTTCTTCGTCTTGAAGCTGACTTATAACACCAATCAGCACTGCCTTTTCATAATCTAATTGCTTCTTTTCAATCATGTAACAAAGGTATAAAGTTTGCTGATTTTTCGTACTTTTCGGTTACATTTAAATTTATACTTTGAACACTATCTCAAATTCTAACTTCACACTCGCTTTTTACAACCTAGAAAACTTATTTGATATTACTAATGATCCAGATACGCATGATGAAGATTTTACACCAGAAGGCCGAAATAAATGGAATGCTAAAAGATATGATAGAAAAATAAAGAAGCTAGGGTCTGTAATTTCTAAGATAGGCGTTGTTGAAACAGGAATGCCACCATTAATTGTTGGAGTGGCTGAAGTAGAAAATTTAAAAGTATTAACTGATTTGGTAAATACCAAATACATGTCTGAACATCACTATGGTATTGTACACTATGATTCTCAAGATGAACGTGGAATTGATGTTGCTTTGTTATATCAAAAGGAACATTTTGAACTCTTAGATTCTGAAGTATTTCCGTTGATTTTTATCGATGAGCATGGTGAAAAAGATTTTTCAAGAGATATCGTATTAGTAAAAGGAAATTTAAAAGGAGAACTCACTTATTTTATAGTGAATCATTGGCCTTCTCGAAGAAAAGGAACAGAAGAAACCCAACCGAAAAGAATTCAAGCGGCGGCTTTAGCACATCGAGCAGTCGCAAAGATATATGAAGAAACGCCTAATGCAAACATTATTATTATGGGCGATTTTAATGATAACCCTAATAGCCCGAGTATAAAACAACATTTGGTCTCAGAAGATTTTTACAATCCCTTCGAGTCTATTTATTATAAAGGAAAGGGTACCGCAACTCATAACAATGAATGGTATTTATTTGACCAGATCATTTTAAGTAAAAATTATTTCAATGACCAGAATAGAATTAGGTATATGAATGCAGCAATTTTTGAAGAGCAATTTTTAAAGTCATGGAAAGGAAAACGCAAAGGAGACCCCTTTAGAACATATATAGGGAAGTGGCATCAAGGTGGAATTAGTGATCATTTTCCGGTGTATACAGTTCTAGAAAAGAGGGTCTATTAATTTGTTAAAAAAGACCTTTTTCAAAATACTTACTTTCAATATATTAACTTTGAGATATTAACCAACCCTTTATTTATGAAAAATATAGTGCAAATTGTAGGATGTATATTGCTGTTCAGTACAAGTCTCCAAGCTCAAGACAATCCATTAATAAATAACCCTGCTCTCAGTCCAGATGGAAAGTTAATGGCGTTTAATTATCAGGGTGATATTTGGACCGCAACCAACACAGGTTCGAATTTAAAAAGACTGACAATACATGAAGCGTATGATAATAACCCTGTGTGGAGTGCTGATGGCAACACTATTGCTTTTCAAAGCGATCGATTTGGAAATAATGATATATTCACAATACCATCAATAGGAGGGACTCCTAAAAGAATCACATATCACTCTGCTAATGATCAAATAACCGACTTTACCAGCGAAAATAGGCTTCTTTTTTCGACGCGTCGAAACTTTGTTCAAGTAGAACGAGAACCAGAAATTCATAGTGTAAGTGCCACTGGAGGAACACCTACAAGATTGTTGAGCGCAGTTGGTTTTGACGCTACTTTATCTCCAAGTAAAAAGTTTATTGCTTTTACAAAAGGCTCCTGTAGAGTTGAAAGAGAAGCATATAAAGGGCCCGCGAATAGAGATATTTGGTTATATGATATTAAAAACGATAGATATACGCAACTAACATCTTTTGATGGTCAAGATTTATCCCCTCAATGGAAAGATAATACGACTATTTATTTTCAATCGGCTAGAAGTGGAAAATACAATATCCATAAACTATCTATTGATACTGAAGGTAAGAAATCAGGAACTGTTAGTCAATTGTCGTTTCTAAAAAAGGCGGGTATTGATTCTTTTAATTTAAGTAGAAATGGAAATACTGCAGTATTTAATTCTGGAGACCAGGTTTCTCTGTTAAATACAGAAAATAATTCGATCAGCCCTGTTTCGATTCGTATTAGTAGCGACTATAGATTTGATCCTATTGTTAGAAAATCTTTTAATAAAGATGCGACTGAAATTGAAGTCTCTCCAAATGGAAAGTACAGTAGTTTAGTTATAAGAGGAGAGGTTTTTATTACTGAAAATGACACTGAGAAAAGCAGAACAGTAAACGTTTCTAACTCTCCTTATCGAGACATAAACGTGACTTGGTTAAATACAAACAGATTGTTATTTATTTCAGATCGTGACGGAAGTAATAATATATATTCGGTAGCATCTAATGACCCAACCAATAAAAATTTATTTACTTCTTTGAAGCATAAAATCAATCAAGTAACAAAAAGTAAAGAGGGAATTACAAATTTGATATTAGCACCAAATAAAAAGGAAATTGCATTTTTAAAAGGCAATGGTAAATTGATTGTTGCAAAGGTTTCAGAAGAAGGTAAAATTAGTAGTGAAAGAATATTGTTAGATGGTTGGGATAGACCATCATGGATTTCTTGGTCACCAGACTCGAAGTGGCTTACGTATAGTGTAAGTGATTTATATTTTAATGATGAGATTTATATCCACAAAGCAGATAATAGTAAAAAACCTGTGAATATTTCAATGCATCCAAAATCAGATATAGGCGCTATTTGGAGCAAAGATGGTTCTAAAATTGTGTTTTCGTCGAATAGAAATAATGGGGATCATGATTTATGGTTTGTTTGGTTGAGAAAAAAAGACTGGGAGAAAACACAACAAGATTGGGATGAAACAACTGATGAAAAAAAGCCTAAAAACGAATCAAAATCAGAAAAAGGAACGACTAAAAAGGAAGAACACGTTGCTGACATTATAATTGATTTTGAAGACATTCATGAACGGCAACAACAAGTTACTTCTTTTACGGGAGGAGAATATTTACGAGCTGTATCAAAAGATGGAAAAACATTTTACTACACTACAGGCAATAGTGGCAGAGGTAATGCTGATGTGGCATCAGATTTACATCAAATAAGTTGGAATGGTGAAGATAAAAAACAGCTTACCAAAGGAAATTCTCGACCTGGAAATATTTCCCTATCGAACAAAGAAGACTTTCTTTATTTGATTAGTAAAGGAAGAACAGCCAGAATTGGTGTTAAAAATGCTAAGAAGGAGAATTTACCTTTTAATGCTAAGATGAAGATTGATTATGCGATGGAATCTACTCAAATTTTTGATGAAGCATGGAAAGTAATCAAGAACAGGTTTTATGACCCTAACCATCATGGTCAAAACTGGGACGCGTTGAAACAAGCATATAAGCCATTGGCATTAAAAGCGTCAACAAGAATAGATTTTAAAATTATTTTTAATAGAATGTTGGGTCAAATAAACGCGAGTCATATGGGTATGTATCGCGGTGAAGAGCGAACATCTCTTCAAAATGAGCGAACAGGTTTGTTAGGAGTTGAATTAAAACAGACAAAAAATGGACAATTGCAGATCTCATCTGTGGTTCTGAATTCTGCTGCTGACCGGGAAGCAAGTAAATTAAAGGTAGGAGACGTTATAAGCTCTGTAAATGGAGAAAAGATATCTGTAAATGAAAATATTTATAGTTATTTAGTGGCAACTAATAATGAGAAAATAATTTTGGGGATAGCTTCTGCGGGAAAAGAGAAAGAAGTAGTTATTAGACCCAAAACTAATGCACGTGCAGACAATTATAATGCATGGGTAAAAGAACGCAAACGTTTAACGAAATTATATTCAAAAGGACGTTTAGGCTATATTCATATTCAAGGAATGAATTGGACAAGTTTTGAACGATTTGAACGAGAATTAACTGCGGCAGGATCAGGAAAAGAAGGTGTTGTAATCGATGTTCGCTATAACGGAGGTGGTTGGACAACTGACTACTTAATGGCCGTTTTAAATGTAAAACAACACGCCTATACAGTGCCTAGAGGAGCTGCAAAAAATTTAGAAAAAGAGCATAAATCGTTCAAAGATTATTATCCTTTTAGTGAACGCTTACCTCTGTCTGCTTGGACAAAACCTTCAATAGCCTTATGTAATCAAAATAGTTATTCGAATGCCGAAATATTTTCTCATGCGTATAAAGAATTAGGAATAGGGAAATTAGTTGGGACTCCAACTTTTGGTGCTGTGATCTCAACGGGAGGACATACTTTAATTGATGGATCCTATGTAAGAGTACCGTTTAGAGGCTGGTACGTGAAATCGTCTGAGAAGAATATGGATTTTACTCCTGCTGTACCAGATATCATAGTGAAAAATGGACCTGATGAAAAGAAAAATGGAATAGATAGTCAGTTAAAAACAGCTGTTGATGAATTGCTAAAGCAACTATAAAATTCAAAGAATATGCGAAAGTTTAGCGTACTAATTTTTTTATTTTCAATGACTACCGTTTACGCTCAAGATGCTCAAAACATTCAAAATGAAATTGACAAAGAGCTTTGGAAACCTTTTAAGGAAGCCTTCGACACTACCAACGGACGCGCCTTGAATGCTCTATATGCTGATGAGGTTTTAAGGGTAACACCAAATGGGATTGATACCCATAATAAATTCAAGAAAGCGAATTTAAAACGATTTGAAGATAATAGGAAAAACAAAATAGGCGTTCAATTAGATTTCTGGTTTGATAGTAGACGTACGAATGCGGCAACATCTTATGAAGTAGGGTTTTATAGAATGCGACTCGTAAAACCTGAGGAAACCGATACGATTTATGGACAGTTTCATATTGTCTTGAAAAAGATTTATGGAACATGGAAAATTATCCAAGATTGGGATACGGGAAGTATTAATGGAAAATCGATAAGCCAATCAGATTTTGAAAGGCGAAAACCAAAGCAATTTTAATAGACAAATACGGTTATCGCACCCCAGGTGTGAACACACCAGGAGCATCTTGTGGTAAGTTCGTTGTGGCTGCATCACCAGTATCATTCCAGATTTGCCATTCACTAAACGTATAGATTGGGTTTCCAAGTGTTATTGAAGTATTTCTCAACGCCCTACCGTCTTCAAATTCATGATTCGTGTTAGATCCGTCTTCGCCAATAATTCCAAAAATATCGATAACGACTCCATTCGGGTCAATCAATTGTAAATTGTCATCACCATTCGAATCTGCTGGGCTTCCCGTCCCAGCTGAAAGGTCAGGTTTAAAGCCATAAATAGCTTCAAATTCAGCGGCATTCGATGCGATTACAAATACCTGATTTGGACCAATAATCGACCCTGATAGATCTATTGAAGCGCTTGATGTGGTATTTGCATTGGTAAATCTTTTAATGACCCATCCATTTAAATTTACACTTCTGGTTCCCGAGTTATAGAGTTCAATAAATCGTGCTGCCGAATTATTATTTGGGTCGGCTAATTCAGAGAAGAAAATAGACGTAATGGGTTCACTATTAACAATACAGCGTTCTTGATTTAACCCGGTCACATCAGTTGTGTTTCGAATCAATAATTGAGGAGTATTGATATAAGTGGCAATGCCTAGAATAGTGCCATTTCCGGTTGGATATGAATCATTAGAAAAAGATGCATTGCTGTTGGTAATTAATGAAGCTATGTTGATGCAATCGGTAATTGTTTGAGAACCATTATAAGTGCCAATTTCATTTTCAAATTGTATCTCATTAATTTGTACTAGTTGTGATTGAAAAGCATCACTCGTTAAACCCTCCATATCAATAATTGATGGATCCGGGAGAGTTTGATTTTCATTGACAAACAGAATATCTTGATTTTGTGTTACATGTATTTGAAGCAATCCGCTGGATTGATTAAGTAGCACATCTTTTAAACGTACCTTGACTTTCATTCCTGCTTCTAAAGAGTTGCTTTCAGAAAGAGATAAAGAAATTCCTCCCGAGTCATCTTGAATAAAAGCATTTAAAGCTGAGATGTTATTACTTTCAAATCCAGATAGGGTGACAACACCTTCAATAAAGACATCATTGGTTAATGTGGTACTGTTCCCAGTGAATAATTTCCTAAGGGTGTCGATTGTTATTTGAGAACCAGTTATGGCATCTGTAAAACCGACGCGAATTCTTGTTTGAATTAGGTTAACATCCGCTATTGTTCTAGGGACTAATTGATAAACGCCTTTATATTTAGTAAGAACACCTCTAATAGAACCGTTTCCATCGGGGACTATCAATCGAGCAAAGTCTGCGAAAGCACTTGTTCTAAAAATTAGGGAAGCACCAGACAGGTCTTGAATAAGGTGGTTTGTACCTCCAGAGATATCGCTAGAGCTTTCATAGAATCGTTGTTCGATAGCCATTTTTGTAAATTGAACATTGTTAAAGGCCACCAGCGTATGCAAATAAGAATCATTGACTTGATCAATGTTGATGGTGTTTAACAGTTGCTCTTCATCAACCGTTTCACATGATTTTAATACAATATTTTCGAAAGCAGGATTGGCGATTCGTCCCACCTGTTCGTTTTGAAAATTATCTATGAATAGACTCCCTATTTCCAAAGCGTTATCATGATTTTGAATATAACTATCTTGCAATTTTATCAATACTTTTCTCCCAGGATTATAAAGGGTGTATAGGTCTGTTTGATCTATGGGTATAGTAAAACCCAAAGTGCCATCTAAGGTTTGAACGGAAAGACTTTTAAAAAAATTACTTCCCTGATCGCTGGAAATGACATAACCCTCAATAACATCATCGCTTGTATATTTTTTTATTTCTTCTGTAGCAATATTATAAATGTCACCTATAATTTTAGTTGTCGAAATTGTATCAGAACATGCAGTCTCTGGAATATCAAAGTCATCACTTTTAATACAGTTCGAATAAAAGCAAATACAAGCTAGAGTGATAGATATAATTCTAAAGTTAACAGTAGATTTCATACGCTTCTTTTTAAAGGTTAATTGCTAGATTTAGAAAATAAGTCCTCCCTAGCCCGTACCAATATTTATTTCCAAAATTGCGACGATCATTTCCGCTTGAAGTATCTTCAACTAAGCTTCCATAATTTGCTGTACGAGATTGCTCATAACCTCCTGTTCTATAAATTTGGTTAAAGGCATTATTTATACTGATAAACAAACTGATATATTTTCTTTTGATCCGCCAAGATTTCCCTCCAGTAAAGTTTAGCAAATAGGTCCCTTCAAACTTTTCTTGCTTTAATAATTGTCTCGCTAGATCAATATCGATATCTTCAAAAGGAAGGTTGAAACGATCTTCTGGATCGACAAAAAAATCGTTTGTTCTAGCAATTGTTGAAATATCAACATATGAATTTGAAAGATAATTCATTGTGGCGCCTACCCACCAAGATTTAGGATCTCTGTAGGTAATTCCTAGTGTATATGCGTGCTGAGGACCATTCGCTATTTTGAGACCCTCAATGTAGGTTTGGCCTAAATTTTTAAACCCTAAATTATTAATTACATCATCATTGAAACCGGCGGTATCAAAATTGATAGCTACATTTGCATTACTGGCATACGTATGTTCTCCAAAGGCTGCCGCAGCAAAAATTTTAACAGATGAATTTGCCTGATATTCCAGACCAACTTCTCCTCCAAAGTGCCTTTTGTGTATATCAGTTATTACTTCTTGAAAGAAATCAGAACCAGAACCAATTTGCGCGAAAATAAAGTTGATATCTGTCCCATTTTTAAATTCGGTAAAATATCCCGTTATTTTCCCCTTTAATTTAGAAGATCTAAACACATAACTAGCTTCAGTAGCAAGAATTGTTTCACTTAATAAATTGGGGACTACTGTATTATTTTCTCTTATATTCACAAAAGAATTGCGAATTATTGGAGCTTTTGAAAGGTAACTAGCATTCGTGGTTACTAGATGTTTACCAGTAATTTTATAGGTTATTCCTCCCTTTATGCCGATATCTGTAAATGCCAATTTATCACTTTTTCCCAACGAGTTATCTTCATAGATTTCATTTAAAAAATAACCTTCTTTTTGATGGTTTGAATTGGTATATAATCCACTTATAAAAAAATCTGCCTTTTTGAAATTAAATCTGAGTTGGGTAAAAGCATTTAATTCACTAGAAGTAAGACTGTAGTGATACTTTATTTTGTCACCAATACCCTTGTTTAGCTCTCCTAATGCATCATTGCGGGAAGGTTCACCATTTATAAGTGAGAACTGATTGGTATCGGAATAATAAGCAGCTCCTAATAAGTCGATGGGATTGCCATAGTTTTTGGAGGTTAGACTTTTGTAAGTACTACCAATATCCATGGTAAGATAAGGCGTAAGCCTCTTGTTTAGTGTTAAATTTAACGAGAGTAAATCATCTTCGGTACGATCTTCATAGAGTATGTATCTGGCTGTTCCTCCGTCAAGGACATTATTAATATTTGTATTTGAATCATATAAACGCTGCCAGTCTATTTGAGGATTTTCTGAGATGTTAGGAAGATATCTCCAGTAATTTGGGTTCGGATTTGGAGCATTAATATAATCTAAACGGCCCCTACTTTGCATACCAATTTGATAATTTGCTCCTATTGATACAGTCATTTTTTCACTCTCGTGAAAATAATGTAATTGTAGAATCGGTTCTTTTATTTTTCTAATTCTGGAGTTTCTTATGTTACCATCTTGAAATCCCCAATATGGATTATACTTTCTCCCTTGATTATTGAAGACTCGCTCGGTAATAGCGGCCACTTGGCCTCTTGTGTTGGGTGTGAAAATTGCGGTAATATTTAAACTATTTTTTTTATCAAAAGCATATTCGAGGGCCCCGAAAAAACCAAAGGAATCATATATTGTACCATTTATAAAACCCTGATTTCCCCATCTTCTTGAAGCAGAAAGGCTATAAGCGAATCCATTTTTTTGTACACCAGAATTATAGGTAATCATTCCTCGACCAGTGTAGGTTCTGTTAGAACTAGAACTTGAAATTCTGAGGCCTGGACGATAGGAGGACGCCCTTGTAGAAATGTTAGATGCTCCTAAAACACCTCCGAATGTGTAAGCTGACGCCGAAAGTCCTAAGGTTAATTCCTGATTACGTGTAGCATCATTTAGACCTCCCCAATTATTCCATTCGGGCCGACCACTAAATAGTTTATTCATAGAAATACCATTAATTAGAAGAGTAGCGTTTTTGGAGTCATATCCCCGAACTCTAAAAAAAGACTGTCCCCAATCGAAAGCTGCTCTATTTTGAAATACATCTTTAGAAGCTTGGAGAATTCCTGTTGTATTTTCTGACTCTCCTCTATCATTATTTAGATCGTCTTCTGTTAATAAAATAGACCCATCATTTTCGCGAGGACTAAAGGTTACCATAGAGAGATATATTGTTCCTAGGTTAATGGTTGAACCACGTACAATATTTATTGGAAAATATTGAGTTTCGAATCCTTGATAGGCGATTTTCACAACATGATTACCTTCAGGAATATGTGTTAAATTAAAGTTTCCTTTTACATCTGTCATGTGTGAAATCGTCGTTTTATCAATGGTAACCACGATATTTTTGAGTGGTAATTTAGTTTCAAAATTTAGTACAGTTCCCTTTATCGTATTTATAAGTTGGGCATTTAGTGAAGCACTTATAATGAGAGAGTAAAGGAAGGATGTAATGCACTTTTTCATAAGGTAACAATAGGATTGTTCTTACAAAAGAAACATTGTTAACTGCCAAATGAAAGCAGTATTAGTTATGTAAGATAGAGAAGCGATATTTTGATATAATTATGCTATTCACAATTAATTTGTTATTACTTTTGAATAAATGAATGTGAATATATGCGTATTAAAAAGCTGTTTTTTGTGCTAACTGTACTCCCAATATTTGGGTGTTATGGCCAAGGTGTAACGTTCGATATCAGAACAATCGCTTTTTATAATGTTGAGAATTTATTCGATACTATAAATAACCCAAAAAAATTTGATGACGATAGAACACCAAATGGAAAGGACAAATATACGTCACGTATTTATTGGGATAAAATTGATAAACTAAGTCGAGTTTTAAGCGAAATTGGTTCTGAAAAATCGGGATCTAGTCCGGCGATAATTGGAATATGCGAAGCCGAAAACCTCGCGGTATTGAAAGATTTAGTCGCGTCAGAAAGATTAAAAGATAGTCAGTATGGAATTGTGCATTACGACTCCCCAGATGAAAGAGGTATCGATGTTGCTCTATTATATCAGAGAAAATATTTTAAACCCCTAAGCCATAAAGTTCACGAGCTATTTCTATTTAAAGAAGATGGCTCAAGAGACTACACGCGAGATCAACTAGTGGTTTCTGGGTTGCTTGATGATGATTTAATTCATGTGATTGTAAATCATTGGCCGTCGAGGAGTGGAGGAGAAGCCAAGAGCCGCCCATTACGATTAGCAGCAGCTGAATTGAATAAAAAAATTATTGATTCGTTACAGTCTCTTCATAAGGATGCCAAAATAGTATCGATGGGTGATTTCAATGACGACCCAGATAGTCCAAGTATTCAAAAAACCCTAAACGCGAAAGAAAAAAAAGTATCTGTTAAAAAGTCAATTGGTTTATACAATCCTATGGCAAATATGCATCGAAGAGGGATGAACACCTTAGCGTATCGTGATCAATTGAATTTATTTGATCAGGTTATTGTTTCGCAACCTTTTCTTGAAACGAAGTATGACTCCTATCGATTTTATAAAGCAGGTATTTATAATAAAAAGTATCTAATAACAGAAAAGGGGGTATTTAAAAACTATCCTTTTAGAAGTTATCATTATAATAAGTATCAAGGAGGATATAGCGATCATTTTCCGGTGTATATTTATCTAATCAAAGAGAAAGATTAAATTATATGAAAGATTTAAAAACAGCAATCATTCAAGCAGATTTAACTTGGGAAGATCCTCAACAGAATAGGCGCTATTTTTCTGAGAAACTAGATGCTATTTCTGATCAAGTAGATCTTATTATTTTACCAGAAATGTTTAGTACAGGTTTTACGATGAATCCTTATGAGGTCGCTGAGTCCATGGATGGCGAAACGATTTTATGGATGACAAAATTGGCCAAAGAAAAGGATAGTGCGATTACTGGGAGCTTGATTATTAAAGAAAACGAACTTTATTACAACCGGTTAGTCTTTGTGTATCCGTCGGGTGAAATAGAATGGTATGATAAACGCCATACATTTACCTTAGCAGGAGAACATAACGTATATACGGCAGGAACGGAAAAACTAATAATAGAATATAAAGGCTGGAAAATCTGCCCGTTAATTTGCTACGATTTACGGTTTCCTGTTTGGGCTCGCAATGTTGAGGAATATGACTTAGTACTATTTGTCGCGAATTGGCCAAAACCAAGAATAGCAGCATGGGATGCTTTGTTAAAAGCTCGGGCTATCGAAAACATGTCATATTGCATTGGTGTTAATAGAGTAGGTTTTGATGCCAATAAATATGAATATGTTGGGCATTCGGCGGTTTACAATGGTTTGGGTGAAAATATTTCAGGGAATACTACATCAGCCGAAACAACAATAATAGTGCCCTTAATTGCAAAACATCTTGAACAAATAAGACAGAAGTTACAGTTTTTAAACGATATGGATTCCTTTAAAATAGATAGTTAAAGAAGCGTTTTTATATTGTAAAACTACAACCCTAACCACTGTGCCCAAGGAATTCTGCTTAGCACAAATACTAAACCTAATCCGTAAAAGAGAGCAATTGTCTTAAACTTGTCCTTGTCGGAAGCTTTCTTTTTATGTTTAGACCATCCAATAGTAATAAAAACAATAGCGAGAATCATCATCAAGGGATGCTCAACGGCTTGTAATCTCAACGCCGAATCTTTCATCGTCGCTCCTACACCAATTTCTTTCAATGTCTTGTACCAAGGACTCATAAAATACCAACCCAAGCCAATCAACAACTGTATATGCATTACAATGAGTGTAAATAATGAAATACGTAGATCTTTATCTTTAAACTCTTTATTTTGAGTGAGACCTATAATTGCATTTACAACAGCAATTAATAGAATTAGAACGGCGAGATACGCCCAGTAAGAATGTATTTGTTTCATCATGATAGTATAGTTTTATTCCCACCTATTTTCTGCGGGAGTTCCACCCCAAATTAGGGTAGCTAAATATGGATTGTCTATAAAAGGATTACGATTCCCTTGAGCTCCTTGAATGATAGCATTTCGCTGTAATTCAAAAGCTGAAACTGGATCGGCAGCATTCCACTCTAGAAATAAATTGAGTGTGCCTACTTTTTCAAAAGTCTCACCGTATCGAACATTTAAATACATAATCATTCGGGCTACATCACCTTTCCATTCGTCGCCTGGATACCAAGAATTCCCATTAATTAACTCAAAAGTTCCACTAGCATCTACAAACGGAAAATTACTTCTGTTCGAGTTTACATTGGCGTCACATGATCGTAGATGATGCAAGTCAGTGACTGCATCGTCAGCGTTTAATCTTGACTGTGGATATACATGTTCTGTGTTAAAAGTTTGAGGAGAATGCGGATTGTTTCCAGAAGTGTATTCCCTTTCATCTCGACTCTCACTGTTATACATTAATATCACATTGGCTGTATTTGCTGCGTCCTCATCCGCATCATATAAAAAACCATGTCTTTCACCATATGATAATATAGTGGTGTGTTTGTCAGAAGTATGATTAGAAACAAAAGTAAAATTTAAGTCAGTATCAGTACTAATTGGCAACGTAGAATAATAGGCACTTATAGCGGCCGGAATATTATTAAATGTAATGGGTTCTAAAACAGAAACCGTTATTGTTGCTGTTGCACACGTAGGATTTGGAGTGTCATCATCACATATAGTATATGTGAAACTATCATCACCTATAAAATCAGTTTGAGGAGTATATGAAATTGTACCGTCATTATTTATAATTACGGTACCACTGGCACCTGAAGCATCTACAGTTTCAATATTTGCATCATCAATTGTTGAATCGTTTTGAGCGTAATCATTAATTACGATCGTCACATTTTTTACAGTATTTACCTGATCGTCTGAAGCAGAAGGAGAGCCCTCATCCGTAATTGTGATTGTGACTGTGGTCGTAGAACAATCTGGTGTAGGGTCATTATCACATAGCGTATAATTAAATGTGTCAGTTCCTACAAAATTAGCCGCCGGAGTATAGGTAAAGGTTCCATTTCTATTGTCTTCAACTGTACCTCCATTGGCACTGTTTGCATCAAAAGATGTAATACTTGAACCCGTGATTACCGTATCATTTGAAAGTAAATTAATATTAATTGGTTCATCTTCTATGGTGGTACCAACATCGGCTACCGCCACTGGTTTTAGATTTTCAACAGGAGGTTTTACTATGGTGTCTCCGCCACTGTCACTACTACAATTGAGAAATACGATGCTTACTATTATTATGCCTAAAACTCTTTTCATGTGTTTTTTGATTCAATGAATTTACTGATGTAAAAATAGATAATTTAATTAAAAAAACCTCTTATCAAATTTGATAAGAGGTTTTAATTGTATTGAAAATTAAAGCTTAGTTGTTATAAATCCACTGAAGTTCACCTTCAACGTTAGCCTTAATTACTTTTTGAGTTTCATCAACAGTACTGCCTGTATATGTTACGAAAGTCAATACATATTTTTGACCTTCTTCTGCTCCTGGATTTCTTTCGTCTAAAAGTGCATTAAAAGCCTCTAGAAGCATCTCATCATTCCAGTAATTGCCACTACTAGGTCTTCTATCAAAACTACCAAAAAAGCCTACATTGTCCGCTGGACCTTCAA
>Ga0316204_10008112_pt1 | contig 14870 bp, 13 predicted proteins | sample 6monrhotite_MG_2_FD_205661 | JGI IMG/M metagenome (GOLD analysis project Ga0316204, IMG submission 205661) | Microbial mat bacterial communities from mineral coupon in-situ incubated in ocean water Damariscotta River, Maine, United States -... | ecosystem: Environmental > Aquatic > Marine >...
CATATTCATTCGATTATCTGCGTGTAATTTTATCACCGTAGCTACGACTATGCTTCAAAAATTACACTTGATTCTCGAATAAATCTACCTGCAGCTTTACAATCATTTTATGTGAGTTTAGCTATAAATACTCGCAAGGGGGTTCCTAGGATCAACAGTGTCCATAAAAGGCTTTTTACGGTCCATATTTGTGATCTGGTAAACCAAGCCTATCCAGTTTCCGATAATGCTTCTTGCGCTGTCTCCCCAGCTATTTTCAAGAGCGTCGCGCATATCATCATCCGTAACCGGCCAATCTGTTTGTCCGCGCTTAATGGCCTTCTTTAGGGTCTTCATAAGATGCTGAACATCGTCATCCATGTAGTTTTCAGGAAAGGGCGGATATTTTGAACATTCTTTTTCCGCGAAAAGAAGTGCCTCACGTTTATATTCTTTATAAAGACTAATGGTGTCATATTCTGGATGCCCTTGAAATAAAAGCTGTCTGAAACCGTCAGGACTAACAGCCATATGAACATCCCCCTTTTTGCTGGCCGCAAGAACGTTCAAGCCGGAATCCTCAAACTGTTTTCTGGATATATTGTTATGGCGTGAATGGGGGACGTCAAAGACCGTATTCACGCCGCGCATAAGCGGGTGATGGCGGTCTTGAACCTTATGAGGGTAAACGCCCCATCGTTTTTTCTTTAGCGGGGACCGCGCCTGATTATATTGAAACTGCATCACCGCATGGGTTGCCAGACATGAGCATAAAGTGGATGTAACATTATCCCACGCCCAGTTCATCACATCTTGTAGAGGGTCCCAAAACGGAGCCTGTGTTAAATCGGGATCGCTGACATTTGCACCCGTGATAATAAGGGCGTCCAGACCATCGGCCTTTAGCTGATCAAATGGTTCGTAATATTGTGCGATATAACGTTTGGCTTCTTCGCCGCGTTCCAGTTCAGGAAGGGTAAAGGGGTGAACATAAAACTGGGCGATCTTGTTGCTCTCTCCGACAAGGCGAAAGAATTGTCGTTCCGTCGCTTGCAGGGCTGCATCAGGCATCATGTTCAAAAGCCCGATGTGAAGCTCGCGTATTTCCTGACTTTCCGCACGGTCAGGGGGCAGTACAGTCCGGCCTTCTTCTTGAAGGCGTTTAAAGGTGGGTAAATCTTTATAGGCAACGAGGGGCATGTTTTCTTTTGATTTCTATGTTTTATTGTCTATGTATGTCTGTTCTAGGCAAATACGATACAGAACAAGACGCAGACGTAAAGGGTTATAAACGCCATGTTTGAAAAAATTACAATTATTGGCATGGGGCTAATAGGGTCTTCGTTGGCCAGAGCAATCCGCGAGCATGGGTTGGCGACCAAGCTTGTCGCTGCGGATACCAGTGAAGAGGTCTGCGAAAAAGTCAGGGCGCTTGGCATTGCCGATGTTGCGACAACGGATATAGCAAAAAGCGTTATTAGCAGCGATCTTGTCATTCTCGCCGTACCCATAGGGGCCATTAAAGCCGTTGCGGGGCAGATATGCCCATTCTTGGCGCCTAACGCTGCGCTAACCGATGTATGCTCTGTAAAAGGCGCAGTGCTAGAGGCTGTGGAGCCGTTTTTGCCTGAAAGTGTCGATTTCGTGCCGGCGCACCCGATTGCCGGTACGGAGCATTCCGGCCCGGATTCTGGGTTCGCGGAATTATTTGCCGGACGTTGGTGCATTTTAACACCGCCACCAAGTACTTCGATTAGAGCTGTGGAAAAAGTTTCAAAATTTTGGGAAGGGTGCGGTGCCAAGATTGAAATCATGGAAGCCGGTCATCATGACCTTGTGTTGGCCATTACATCGCATCTACCGCATTTAATTGCATACACAATTGTTGGTACCGCAGATGAGTTGGAAGACGATATTAAATCAGAGGTTATAAAGTTTTCGGCATCCGGTTTCAGGGGGTTTACCCGTATTGCCGCATCTGATCCCATTGTCTGGCGTGATGTGTTTTTGAACAATAAAGAGTCGGTTCTGGAAATATTACAACGTTTTAGCGAGGATTTAGCAGCGATGCAAAAGGCCATTCGTCGCGGCGATTCTCAATATATCGAAAGCGCGTTTACACGCACCCGTGCGATCCGTAAGGAAATTACGGAGATGGGACCCGAGGGCTACCCAAGCCCGAAACAGATGCCTCGGGATCAACAGGACTAGTTTTAGCTGAACGCCTTAAGGGCCCTTGCGTAGGAATCTTCATGATCGGAATAGGGCCAGCATAAAGTGTGCCGGATTTCTGCACCAATGGAACCTCAACAACGCCGTCTTCATTGGAGAGGCTGGCAAGGCCTGCACCAAAGAACATGGCCATACGTGGATCTATGACCCCGTTTTCGCCCAACGCCTGTAAAAGGCTGTCATGATTGTGAAGTTTTATTGTAAGATCAAAAGCCGGCACCGGTTCTTGCTTTAAGTCTGCGGTTCCTGCAACTTCGGCGCTGAACTCTCCTTGTTTAAGGGCGCTGTTACGGACTGTAAGAACATCGTCTTTAAAGCTGAGAAGCGCATATAAAGAATCCAGAGACAAAGGTTCTGCCCATCTGAAATTGTTAATTTCAATAGGCCCTGCCGTAATTTTTACAGGTAAGGCAGGTATGGGCCAACCTTTGGCACGAAGGTCGTGTATAGTCACATCGCCTTGATTGCTTTGAAGAATCTCTTTCTCGACATGAAGTTTAATTTTACCCGGATAACCATAGACACGTGGCCGCTCTGGGGCTGTTTCGGATTGTGTAATATCCTGAAGCGCCAGCACATATTCATTTTCAACTTGCTTGGCGACTTCAAACCAGAACAGGCTGTAAGCAGCAAAAACAAGAGCAACTAAAAGAACAGAAGCAATCAGTCCTGATTTCCTGCCAGTCTGTTTTGTGTTTAATTCCTGTTCTTTTGCTTCATTCATGAGGCTCGTCGAAGACTCTTCGGTGTTTTTTTCAATCTTTACCATGAGTTTTTGTCTTTCCAGTCCCGGTTTAATTGGTTTGAGAAATTCGAAAATAACGCAACCCGGAGATTTTAGCCAGCCCGAACGTGGCCAGAATAGCCCGGTGTTAAGAGCCATTGGAATAATAGGAAGGTCTGTGGCTTCCTGAATACGGGCAATCCCGACCTTGTACGGTTTTTGTTTGGTGGTTTGCCCAACATGAACGCGTGTGCCCTGGGGAAAGATGATGATAGGGCGGCCCTGTTCTTTCATGCGCCGCGCTCCGTCTTGAATTGACTGTATGGCCGTATCTGGCGTACTGCGGTCTATAGCAATCGGGTCGCTTTTCTTCAGATACATGCCCCAAAGCGGTATGGAAAGAAGCTCTTTTTTAAGAATAACAGCAGGGTCTTTAAACAACATATGGAGCTTCAGGGTTTCATAGGCCGACTGGTGTTTGGCCGCGATAATAAAAGAACCGTCCTGAGGCAGGTTTTCCTGCCCTCTGACTTCGTAATCCAGCCCCAATATAAAACGTTCGAGAAAATAGACTTTGCGGACGAAAAGATGGACAACGCCCATAAAATACCGCCGGGGCAAGGCGAGCGTTGGAAGGCATAAAACACAGGCAATCGCCGTGATGAAATAAAATAATATATTAAATAACGATGAGCGAAGAGGGGCGCGGGTCATATTCAGGTATTTTCTTCTGGCGTTGATGGGGAGAGGGAAGGGGAAGGCGTGAGTAATAACGGCACAAAACGATACAGGCTTTTGTGATACTCGCTAAACAGCAGCTCCCATAGATAACGAGATGTCAGTGATAAATCTGATTGTTTAACAGGGTGGAGATATATGTCGATACCGGGCAAGGCGTGTTTAAGCTCCATATGGGAGCGTGTTATATGATAGTTGCCTGTAATTAATCGTATTGAGCTGTAATCCGTTCCTGTGATCCAGTCTCGTGTTTCTTGAGCATTTTGTGCTGTCGTTGTCGCATTATAGCCGAGCGTCACACAGCATGGAGGCAAGGCATGATCTCCATCCCATAGCGATAAAATTTCATGTTTTTTGACATCTTTGAAAACACCGCTGATAAAAAGATGGGACGCGCGGCCCTTGGCAAAGAGCGTGAGTCCTTCCTGAATCCGGTTCTTGCCGCCGGTCAAAACGACGATAGCATCGGTTGTTTCATTTACACCTTGAGGTTTTGCGGTAATAGCTGTGAGCGAAAACCCGGCAAACCCCAATATCCAAAGCGCAAAAACACCGCAAACGCCAAGACTGATTTTCTTTAAAATATTCATGATTAGACTATTTTAAGGCATATCCCCCAGTACACGCAAGACCGTAAAACGTGTTGCTTGCGATGCAATGACGCTAATGGCCGCCGGAAGAAGGGGGAGTATGAGTATTTGCGCGGTGCTAAGTGAAAGCTGAGGCAGCGTATCATTGTTGCTCTGACCGCCTGTGGCCCAGAATAACAAGAGGAGACAAAGGCCTGCGCCCGCGCCGAATAAGCTGCCTTTGAGGGTCAGAAAAACGGCATGACGTTGAAGCTGATTCGTAATGTAAACATCACTCGCCCCCATTAAATGTAAAAGCTCTATATCGGCTTTATGTTCCGCCATGCGTGAACGGACCGCGCCGGCTATGGCGGTTATTGTTGTCAGTCCAATAATCAAAGTGACGATTAATGATGATAATTTAAGAGTGGAGGCGAGGCGTATAATATCTGCAAGCCATTCCTCATGTGTATCCAGCCGTATATCGGGGGCGATTGTTTGAAGGCTGTCGCTTAACTGTTTGAGCTTGTCTTTGTCTCTGATGTGCAAATGTACAGAGATAAGGCCCGGTAACGGTATGTCGTTCAATGAGATATCATCCCCCAGCCACGGTGAGATCAGCTCTTGTATGCTTTCCTCTCCCATAACTTCAAAGCTCTGAACGTTGGGGTTTTGCTTTAACAGGCTTGCGGCTGTGTCCGACAGGGTTTTGATTTTCAGAGCGTCCCTTGTCTTTCCATCTTTTTTGAGGGCAGGGATCTCGATTGTGAGTTTATTCTCCAGCCCCGAAGACCAATGGTCCGTGACGTCGTTTAAAAACAACGTTGCAGTAATCGCCATAAAAGCGAGAAAGGTCATGAGCGCGACCAGTAAAACCAAAAAATGCGTACCTGAGCTCTGGTTCAACGGAAGGTCATAACGGGTTTTATCCTTTGCCACGCCTAGCTTTCGGTTCGATTTGAATTTTGAGAGCATCAATACACGCCCTCGATGTTTTTTTCGATCCAGTTCGATGTGCCTTGAACGCTTAAATGCCCGGAATCGAGGACCAGACGGGCATGGCCAAACTTATCCATGATCGTTTGGTTGTGCGTTGCAATAACGATCGTTGTGCCCATACGGTTTAATTGTTCGAATAAATGCATCAAACGAAAACCGATATTATCATCAAGGTTTCCCGTAGGCTCATCGGCCAGAAGTAATTTAGGGCGGGCAATAACCGCGCGGGCAATCGCGACGCGCTGTTGTTGGCCGCCGGACAAGGTAAGCGGCAAAACATTTTTGTAATCACCCAAACCGACCCATTCGAGCAATTCATTCACGTTGCTTTTGATTTCGCTCTCCGCATGACCGGAAATCCGCATCGGCAGCGCAACATTATCAAATGTCGATAAATGCGGGAGGAGGCGGAACTCCTGAAAAACCACGCCGATTCTTTGTCGTAACGCCGAAAGCTCACTGCGCTCCATATCGTTGATATTTTGATCAAACATGGTGACAAGTCCGCGCGTGGGCTTGCGCCCCAAATACATCAGGCTCATCAAAGAGGTTTTACCCGCGCCGGAAGGGCCGGTTAAAAAATGGAAAGAGCCGGGCTCTAGCGTAAAATTTATGTCGGATAGAACTTCTGGTCCTATACCATATCGTAATCCAACATGTTCGAATCTAATCAATGTGCTATATTTCTTTTCTAAAGTTATTTGTGAGGTTGTCTTCGCTCAACATCTCTGGGGTTTTGCTGGTCCAGAACATATTGCAACGCGGTGGCTTTTTTATAAGCATTATCTATTTTAAGCGCAGCCGTCATTGCATCCGGATAAAGGTCTTTCTGTGCCAGGATTTTTGAAATAGTGGCATAGGCCTTATTACGAAATGCAAGACTGTCTATGAATTTTATACTCTTCATCGCGGCATCAAAATTTCCGAACTCGGCCTGAATTTCTGCTGTCTCACCATAGGCTTTATGACGTAAAGCATCATTTTTCATTTCGCTGGCTGTTTTCCATGCGCCGTCATTATCGCCAGCAAAGGCTTGTGACATCGCGATATAGGTCAGCGCAATCGCATATGATGGGGGATGTTTTATTGTTTCAGCTTTGGCGCGCAACATTGAAAAAACGCTATCGTAGCGTTCTTTTGAGAGCTTCTTATCCGCGGCCATCATGCCAATGCCGCGTATCGTCAGGGCCTGCGTATCGGGTGTTTCTATTTTATCAACAACGGCAAGAGCGCCCTCCATATCGCCTTCAAACGCCTTCGTTTTTGCCAGCTCCCTGTATGTTTGATCTCTCCATGCTTTTTTTTCAATTTTTGCGGCTTCGGATTCAATGATGGCGAGTACACATTTCCGGTCCTCAACCTTGCATTCTGCGGCTTGAAGCGGGGGTGGTGAGGCAAAAATAACCAAAAAAAGGCTTATAAATAAAAGCTTTGTGCCCAAGATTGTACTCCTGTTTGTTGTGTGGCCCTTGCTCAGATGACAGCTTAATCATATAAATACTAGATTAGGGTTCACATGAGAAGCTCTCGAACGTAATGATTCTGACTTGTCCCAGTTGTACTTCACGCTTTTTGCTTTCGTCGCAGGTTCTTGCGCCGGAAGGGCGGCGCGTGAAATGTTCTGTCTGTGCAGAAGAGTGGTTTCAGCTTCCTGATCCGGACGAATTGATTGAAAATCTGGAACAGGGAATCGAGGATATCCCCGAATCTGTTAAGCCAGTATCCGAGGGGGCTTCGGTTCCAGCTCTGACTGATAATGAAGAAGATACCCATTCTAAAAAAGCGATGCTGACAGGATATGCGGCGGCTCTCGTTGTTTTTCTGGTCGTGCTTGGGGGGGTGATTTTTGCAAAAAACACTATGGTGAAGAGCTGGCCACCAAGTGCCGCAATCTATGAGCTTCTGGGCGTGGGTGTAAAGGCACCGGGCGATGGTCTGGTCTTTGATCGTGTGCAGGTAAAGTTGATTGGAAGAAATAAAATCTCGATCGAAGGGCATATTATTAATCTGACAGCAGGCAAGCAGGTTGTTCCGTTTATAGAGGCTCTAATCCGGGATGAGGCCGGAGAGACAATTGAAACACTGTTTATTCCGCCTCCTGTCGATAGCATAGACGGAGAAATGACGTCTTCGTTCAAAGTGGAACACACAGGAGCCATGGATCATGCGGATCATGTGCAGGTCAGATTTGTTTTATCGGGGGTGAATTTAGGGAAAGAACCGGAAGAGGCCGCCGAAGAACATGAAATGAATTTCAGCACGGATGACGGTACGGATAATGGTGCGGATCGCAGCGCCCCTCACGCTAAAAGCGTTTCAGAAGACGCCGGTAATATTCCAGCTCATCACGGGGACGATCACGCTGACCCGCACGTTGGCGAATCTCATTAAGAATTTCCTGTTCCCGTTTCTTTTGCGCCTGGGTCGGTATTTTCACTTTTCCATTATCAGGGTTTGTCTCGCCGTAAGGGCGTCCGAAAGGGTCGCGCCGCGGCATGCCACCAAAAGATATACCGACCATTTGTTGCATGCGCTCAGCCAGCATTTTTGACATTTGCTCCTGAGCGTCTGTGAGATGTTCGATCGTTTTATCTTGAAAATTTACAGCGTGGTCAGGCCGGTTGCTCTCTAGGCGTTCTATTGTACCCTGCATTGTTTGCTTTGCGAGGCCCAGATTGTCCGGGATTTCTTTAAGTTTAGCCTGTGCGTCCTGTATTAATCTATCCAGAGAATCATAAAGCGCTCTTTGCTCTGTTTTGTTCTTTGTCGTGTCGATAAAGGGCGTTTTTTCCCTGTGACCCCTGATCCCAAGATTTTCTATTTTCTTGAATAAATCAGCTTGTTTTATAGTTTCGGATCGTAGTGATTTTTGGCGTTCTACTAATTCCTGAAGCCCTTGCATGCTTTCCATCATTTCTTGGATATCTTCCGGTAAAGCCGTATCCATTGACGGGTTGGTCATATCCATTAACCGTTGGAGTTTGGAAAGCATCTCTTGTGCGGAGTTCCGGTCGCCGGAAAGCATTTCGGACTCCATCTTGTCCATAAGCCCGGCAATGTCTTCCATATCCATTATGTTTGAGAGAAATTCAGGCGATATCATTGGGCTTTGGCTTTTTTCGCTCATACGTTTTTGAAGCTCCCGACCCAAAGCTTGCATATACTCAGCCATCGCCTCGCGCAGTTGCTCCATCAGATGCGCGATTTCTGTATCACTGGTATCGGGGTTTTGTAACGCTTCTTCCAAATTGGCTTTTGCCGTTTGTAAGTCTCTGGCATTGAGGCCAAGATCTCCATCTTCAAGATGCAAAGCAACGTTCCAGAGTATCCGCATAACATCCTGCGCTCTTTCAAGAGAAGGCTCGCTATGCAGTAAACGAGATGCGGCAGAGCGCAGGGCAAGGAACACACCTTTGTCATGGCCAAAATCATTTGGGAGTTGTAAAAGCCCGGCGATAATAACGGCCTCTCCCCGATGGTTTTGGTGTGGTGTGCGGGCGATTTCTTTGCGAATATGGATCAGCTTTCTCGCGAGAGGGTACCTGAAAACCCGCTCGGGTAATGTGATTTTCAATGGCTCCGCAGCAATGGTCTGACCGAGATGATCCTCGACTGAAAATGTAAGGATTACAGGTAAGCCCGCCCACGGATGGGCCGTTAGATTATAAACCGGCGCGATTTGAAAATCGGTTGAAGCGGGCGACATAATGGCCCGGGTTTCCTGGTAAGGTTCGCCTGTTGTTATGTTGTCGGCAAGAGGATCAAGGCCCATTTTTAGATGAAGATATTTTACGCCGTAATCATCGGATGTCTTCATTGAGAATTGAATTTTTGAATCAGACAGGGTTTTGAAGGCGGGGTCCAGAGTAAGCGCAGGCTCTTGGTCTGTAACAAAATCATAAGCCCATGACGTTGTTTTAAAAAGACCGTTACGAATGCTTAAATGCTGTCCATCCGGGATCGGCATTTCCAATATATAGCTGCCTCCTTCTGATTTTTGCATCGGGTATGTTTGGTTATCAATCTTGATGTCAGGCGGCCTTATGCCGGAGAGCCAGTTTTCAAAAACCAGAGCCTTGATCGTGCTGTCTTGCGGGATTTTTATGTTTTCATCATTGGGGTCACTCAAAATAAATCGCTCCAAACCTGTATATTCAGGGGGCGTGATCCATACTGAGAGTTTGTCGCGTTTTTCTGGTGCCCCTTGGAAAAGGGGCCGGGGAGCAGAAAACCCATCCAGTATTTTTCGTGACCAATCCGCACCGGAAATGCCGATTCCACATAACAGGCAAAGCAAGAGCATTAAACGCAACGCTTTCGGATCGCGCTCGGAAATAAGCGGTTTCGGTATAACGGGGTTAAGCCCGCGCAGAAGTCGTGCCTTTCTGTTTTGCTCACGCTCCCACAATTTTGACGCTGCCGTATCTGAGGCAACGTCCTGCTGGCTTGTCAGTGGGCGGTGAGGAATTTCGTTTTCTACTTCGATACGCCGGTCAATGTCGTGGGATGATGGAATGCGAAATTTTCGGAGGTCTGTAAGTATGAGATAAACAATCCCCGACACAAAAAGCAACCAGAGGATAAGCGAGCCTGAGGCACCCATAGAAGTGGGGATTTCAAATAAGCTTAACGCAGCGAAGGCGATAAGCCAAAAAACCAGACGCCAAGTCGCCAGTGTAAAGAGTTCCAGGAGCAGAGAGCCCGCGCTGAATGCTCTAAGCTTTAAGATGTGAAAAGAAAAATTATCCTGATCAGAGGCCATGCTCTATTTTCGCAGCCAGTCGGGAATAGTTTCAAGGCCTATAATATCATCATAGCTCTGGCGAGGGCGGATTTCTGCAACATTATGACCATCAACAAGGATTTCTGGCGGCATCGGGCGGGTGTTGTAATTCGACGCCATGCAAAAACCATAAGCACCGGTGGATTTGATCACGGCTAAATCACCAGCATTAAATGTAGGAAGCTGGCGGCCTGTCGAAAACGTATCGCCGGTTTCACAAATAGGGCCAACAACATCATAAGCTTGCACAGGGGCATCGCGGTTCTCAACGGCTTCAACGCCGTGATAGGCATCATACAGAGTAGGGCGGATGAGATCGTTCATAGCGCCATCAAGAACAAGAAACTTACGATCCTGCGTTTCCTTGATATACAGCGTTTTGGTCAGCAACACACCCGCATTTCCAACCAGATAACGACCAGGCTCCATAATGATTTCAGTATCAAGAGGAACAACGATGTCATTCACCCACTGCGCGTACGCATCAAGATCCAATAATTTTTCATCATCGTAAATAATCGGAAATCCGCCACCGATATCAAGGCGCTCAACTCTGTGTTCCGCTTGTCTAAGCTCATTGACAATATCTGGCAGTTTTTCAAATGCTTGTTTAAAGGCATCAACCACAAAAACCTGAGAACCGATATGCATGGAGAGGCCAACAGCATCGACATGGCTCATCGTTTTTGCCATTTCAAAACCTTCAAAAACGCTGTCACGACCCAGGCCAAACTTGTCACGCTTGCGTCCTGTAGAGATTTTATGGTGTCCACCGCCTGTTACATCTGGATTAAGACGAAAAACAATAGTGGCCTTTTTATCTATGCCGGATGCGATGGCTTGAATATGTTCAAGCTCGGGCAGGGATTCGACATTGAATTGATGAATGCCAGCCTTAAGGCATTCGGCAATCTCGGACGCTTGCTTGCCAACACCGGTTGAAACGATGCGCGCAGGATCAAAACCGGCCTTCATGCCACGGTGAAGTTCACCTTCGGAAACAATCTCCAAACCTGAGCCTAAGCCCTGTAAAAGACGAAGAATGGCGACATTGCTATTGGCTTTACAAGCGTAGCACAACATTGGTTGACGATCCGCAGGCAGCGCCTTACGCATGGCACCGGCGAGTTTTTCATATTGATCACGAATGCTGGAAGCCGCATAAACATACGCAGGCGTACCAAACTCGGCAGCAATCTCGCTTAGAGCCACATTGTCGGCGTGTAATATGCCGTTTTTTTCGGTAAATCCAGTCATCGCTTATTCCGGTTGTGGGTCATTTTGAATGTTTGGGTATGTCCGTGGATATTGGTTGTTTTCCGAGCCTTCAGGCGCAGAAACGCTGCCCGGTTTGACGCCGCAAGCGCTGATGAGCAAGCAAACCCCCCAAATCAAAATTTTTTGTTTATATTCCATGGGCTAATCCCTTGTTTTCACAGTTTATAAGCCAGCTTTGAACGAATTGCTATCAACAATACAGAAAAATTCATCTTTATGCTCTGGCGCATTTTGTAAAAAAATGTACAATTTTAGCAGTTAACATCAATTTATTAACATCTTCAAAGTCATAATAAAATAATGCAGGAACAACAAGGACAGGGGCAAATGCTGGAGTCAATCTCCCAAGACCAGCTTGATGCTCTTGTGACCCTTCACAACAGATTTATAGAAGGCCGTTTGGGTGGCCGCCGGGCAACGTTGAAAAATACGGACATGTCCGGCTTGTCGTTGCAAGGGCGAGACTTGCGTCAGGCAAACTTTATGGGTTGCGCGATGGCAGGCATGGACCTGTCGAAGGCCAATTTTCAGGAAGCGTCCCTGTATGCTTGCGATCTTAGTAATTCCAACCTGAATGACGCCCTTTTTATCAGGGCAGACCTGCGCGGCGCGACGATTGAAAATGCATCCCTCGAAGGGGCCGATCTTGAAAGAGCAGATCTGCGTATGGGTGGGATTGCGGAGGATAATAATTACGATAGTGGCCAACCGGTGAATTTCCGTGGTGCAAATTTAAGTGGTGCGAAGCTGGCGGGCTCCGTTGCCTCAAAGGCCAATTTTTCGGATGCAATTCTTGCCGGGGCCAATATGGCCAAAGCCGATCTTCGTGGTGCACAGATGGAAGGGGCCGATCTGTCTAATGCCGAGATTGAAGGTGCAGAGCTTGGTGGGGCGAACCTGAAGTCCGCGATTCTTACCGGTGTGCAGGTTGATAAAATCACCGATTCCAGCGTTGATTTGTCTGGTGCCATCACTGATGAAAATGTTGGAGTATCCGTTGCTGATTTGGATGAACCGCTTGCGAAATTGATCGAAGAACATAAAACATGGGTAAAAAGCGCAGGCGAAAAAGGGCAACAGCTTGACCTGAGTGAAATGGATATGCGTAGCCTGAAAACACTCAAAATGGAGACGTTAACCGCGATTCGTGCGGTCGATACCAAGTTTCTGGGGATGAATCTGTATAAAATCGAATTACAAAGCGCCGTTCTTGATGGATCGGATTTCAGAAATTGTGACGCAGAAGAAGCCGACTTCCGTGGGTCCAGCTTCATTGGTTCGAATTTCTCGCATTCAAAGCTTAAAGGAATGAATGGAAGCCCGCTGATGTTTGGCGCAGGGGGAACCTCTAAGCGCTTCAGCCCGTGTTTATTCGAGAATGCAAAGCTCCGCTATGCAGATCTTTCGGGGGCCCAGCTCAAAAGCGCAGTGTTTAAAGGCGCGGATCTGTCATATGCAGATTTGTCAGGCGCAGATTTAAGGGAAGCCGACTTCACAGGCGCAAATATGACAGGGACAGTTCTGGACGATGCGGATACGGAAGGCGCAACCATCCCGAAGGCCGACAAGCCTGTTTTTCAAATGAAAAAAGACTAAAGCTTCCCTTCAAGCTCGGGCACAGCCTCAAAAAGATCCGCGACAAGGCCGTAATCGGCGACGCTGAAGATCGGCGCTTCTTCGTCTTTGTTAATCGCAACGATCACTTTTGAATCTTTCATACCGGCCAAATGCTGAATAGCGCCCGAAATACCAATCGCCATATATAGATCAGGGGCAACAACCTTACCGGTCTGCCCAACCTGATAATCATTAGGAACATAACCGGCATCCACAGCCGCGCGTGAGGCCCCGACGGCAGCGCCGATTTTATCTGCAAGTTTTTCAATGATCGCAAAGTTTTCAGCAGAGCCAACGCCGCGCCCACCGGATACAACGATGTCGGCAGAGGTAAGCTCGGGACGATCACTTTCAGTGACTTCTGTTCCGACATAGCTGGAAAGGCTTGCATCGCCTTTTGATGCGATGTCCTCTATCGATGCGCCGCCACCTTCGGCCGCGACCGCGTCAAAAGTTGTTCCGCGTACTGTTATAAGCTTGACCGAATCCGAAGATTTTACAGTCGCAACAGCGTTTCCGGCATAAACCGGACGCTTGAATGTATCCGCGTCAATGACAGCAGAAACATCGGAGATTTGTTGAACGTCTAATAATGCGGCCGCACGAGGCAGGACATTTTTCCCGAATGTAGAGGCGGGGGCCAAAATGTGAGAATAACCCGAAGCCAGCTCAACGATTACAGGCGCCACATTTTCGGCCAATCCATGCTCAAGTTCAGGAGCGTCCGCTTTCAAGACTTTACTTACACCCTCCGCTTTAGCTGCGGCTTCAGCAACGCCGCTACAACCAGATCCGGCGACAAGGACATGGATGTCACCGCCTATCTGTTTCGCCGCACCCAATGTATTGAGGGTTGCCGCTTTTAATTCCGAATTATCATGTTCTGCAATTACGAGTATGGCCATTATGAAACTACCCCTATATTACTTTCGCTTCGTTCTTTAATTTATCAATCAGCTCATCAACAGATGAAACCTTCCCGCCGCCCTGACGCACCGGCGGTTCTTCAACCTTAACAATGGAAAGGCGAGGGGACACGTTTACGCCAAGCTCATCGGGCGTGATAACATCCAGCTGCTTTTTCTTCGCCTTCATAATATCGGGAAGCTTTGCATAGCGTGGTTCGTTCAATCGCAAGTCTGTTGTAATGATCGCCGGCATTTTAAGCTCTAATGTCTCAAGGCCGCCATCAACTTCACGTGTGACTTTCAATGTGTCACCGCCAAGCTCAATCTTCGATGCGAATGTCCCTTGTGACCAGCCGAGCAATGCCGACAGCATCTGCCCGGTTTGGTTCGAATCATCATCGATCGATTGCTTGCCCATGATCACGAGATCAGGGGTTTCTTTTTCAACGAGCGCTTTTAGCATTTTTGCAACGGCCAAAGGCTCAACACCGCCCAAATCAATCGGCGCATCGGTTTGTACAAGTATACCGCGGTCGGCACCAATCGCCATCGCAGTACGAAGCTGTTCTTGCGCTTTTTCTGGACCAATAGACACCGCAATGACTTCGGTTGCTGTGCCGGCTTCTTTCAAGCGTACAGCTTCCTCAATGGCAATTTCGTCAAAGGGGTTAACGGACATTTTGACATTGGCCAGCTCAACACCGGAATTGTCGGCTTTCACGCGAACTTTGACGTTGTAATCAACCACCCGCTTGATCGGGACTAAAATTTTCATCGGTAAATCTCTTATATGGAGTTAACTTTGTGAGGTGTAGTATGCCAGCGCAAGTAGGCTCAAGGCAAGCCCCTGAAACATGATGCGTGCCTGCATGATTCTGTTGCCGTATTTCTTGTTAAACTCGCCGCCTTTGACCATCGAAAACATTCCCAGACTTAAAACGGCGAGAACAGCGATCATGGCAGCGAGCATCGTAATTGTGACAAGTATATTCATAAGAATACAAGTAGAACATTTGGGTGTGTTTGGCCATAGCATTTTGCAA
>Ga0316204_10008113_pt1 | contig 14869 bp, 12 predicted proteins | sample 6monrhotite_MG_2_FD_205661 | JGI IMG/M metagenome (GOLD analysis project Ga0316204, IMG submission 205661) | Microbial mat bacterial communities from mineral coupon in-situ incubated in ocean water Damariscotta River, Maine, United States -... | ecosystem: Environmental > Aquatic > Marine >...
CGATGCTGGCGATCTCGCAGGACTAGATGCCCTTGGCGTAGCCGTTGTAGATGATCTGGCGTTGGTGACGGACGAGTTTGATGTTTTGGTGGATTTCACCTCAATGGAAGCTACCCTGGCCAATCTGGAAATTTGTCGACAAGCCGGTAAAAGAATTGTCATTGGTACGACCGGTTTTGATGAAAATCAAAAACAACTTATTGCATCCTCTGCCAACGATATTGCTGTTGTATTTGCTCCGAATATGAGTGTCGGCGTCAATCTCTGTTTCAAATTATTAGAAGTGGCTGCCAAAGTCATGGGTGATTATACGGACATTGAAGTCATTGAAGCACATCATCGTCATAAGGTTGATGCACCATCAGGTACTGCCTTACGCATGGGTGAAGTGGTGGCCGAAACATTGGGTCGCGATTTAAAAGACTGCGCGGTCTATGGTCGTGAGGGCCAGACCGGTGAACGTGATCGTAATAGCATTGGCTTTGAAACGATACGTGCTGGCGATATTGTCGGTGAACACACGGTGATGTTTGCGGACATTGGTGAGCGTGTCGAGATTACTCACAAAGCCTCTTCTCGCATGACGTTTGCTAATGGTGCTGTGCGTGCAGCGAACTGGTTAATGCAACATGATCAGGGGCTGTTTGATATGCAGGATGTGCTAGGCTTAAACAACTAATTTGGTTGATCTCTATCGAATGGAGGAGGATGGAGAATGAAGCAAACTCTTCTTTTAGGCGTGTTGTTCATTGGTGTTATAGCAGCATCTCACGCGGGCAAGATCTACAAATGGATCGATGAGAACGGTCAGACACATTATTCAACATTCCCCCCTGCGCAAGCTGAGACTGAAAAAGTCCGTGTTCCTGCTAGTACTCAATCATCTAGAGAAAATTCTGGTTCAACGCGTGATAATTATAAAAAATCCTATAGCGATAAACGATCTTCTCGTAAGCACGAAGAGCGAAAAAGAATTAAAGAAGAACACAAGAAGAAACAGGCGATTAAAAATTATGATCGCAAATACGGTCCTGAAGCAAAGTTAAAAAGGCTTGAGCGAGAAAAGCAACAAAAAGAGGCGCGAGCAGATAAAATTTACCAGCAAAGAATTCATCGTATTGAGCAGGAAAAAAAAGCTAAGGAGTTTGATCAAAAGTGGGAAAAATATAAGCAAAAAGCTTTGGGCATGGAAGCTGAATGTAAGGCCGCACACGGAACGGACTGCACTAATCCTGAATACCTGAATAAATGGGTAAAGAAAAAATACGAGAAGAAAAAATAAGCGGTGAGGCCATGTTTAAACAAAGAATTTGCAGTTTTTTGTTTGCTGAAATGGACAGGGGTGGTCAATCTTTTGTATGATCCGCTCGGTCTGAACCAAATCTCCAGACCAGCCAAATTCATAGACGGGAGCCCAACAGGTGTCTCCCGTTTTTTACACGCGTCGTACGGAGGGCAGCTTGAGAAAATCGGCAATTTTGGTCCTGGCAGATGGTACGGTTTTCCACGGAGAATCCATCGGTGTTGATGGGCAAACCGTGGGCGAAGTGGTGTTCAATACCGCACTGACCGGCTATCAAGAAATTCTTACTGATCCTTCTTATGCAAAACAGATAGTTACGCTGACTTATCCTCATATCGGCAATGTGGGTGTAAATCCCGAAGACGAAGAGGCTACCGGCCTATTTGCCAGTGGTCTGGTCATTCGTGACCTGCCAGCCATTGCCAGTAGCTGGCGTTGCCGCGAGAGCCTGCCGGATTATCTAAGTCGCCGTAATGTCGTGGCGATAGCTGATATTGATACCCGAAAATTGACCCGAATTCTGCGTGAGAAGGGCGCCCAGAGTGGCTGCATAGTGGCAGGCGATAATTCCGAGGAGGCCGTGGCTTTAGCGGCTGCCATGGACTTTGCTGGCCTTCAGGGGATGGATTTGGCCAAAGAGGTCACCACGGATTCCACCTACGAGTGGAACGAGGGCTGCTGGAGTCTGGAAGCGGGTCATCAGAAAGTTTCTATGGATCAACCTCACCATGTGGTGGCGTATGATTTTGGTGTCAAACGCAATATTCTGCGTATGCTCGCTGATCGAGGCTGTCGTTTGACGGTAGTACCTGCGCAAACCTCTGCCGCTGAAGTTTTGGCGATGAATCCCGATGGCATTTTTCTTTCCAATGGTCCAGGCGATCCAGAGCCCTGTGATTATGCCATAAAGGCAATTCAGGAGATTACCGGTAGTGGCAAATCTATATTCGGAATTTGTCTTGGCCACCAGTTACTCGCGCTGGCCTCAGGTGCGAAGACGATTAAAATGAAGTTCGGTCATCATGGGGCCAATCACCCAGTACAGGATCTGGCCAGTGAACGGGTAATGATTACCAGTCAAAATCACGGTTTTGCTGTGGATGAAGCGACACTGCCATCCAATATGCGTGCGACGCATAAGTCGCTGTTTGATGGTTCGCTACAGGGCGTCGAGCGTACTGATATTCCGGCCTTTAGTTTTCAAGGTCATCCTGAGGCCAGTCCCGGACCACACGATGTCGCACCATTATTCGATAAATTTATCGCCAATATTGAAGCCAGTAAAAAGTAAAGACACGCCATGCCAAAAAGAACCGACATAGAAAGTATCCTGATTATCGGCGCCGGTCCGATTGTTATCGGCCAGGCCTGTGAGTTTGATTATTCCGGTGCTCAGGCTTGTAAGGCGCTGAAGGAAGAGGGCTATCGTGTCATTCTGGTCAACTCTAATCCGGCGACCATAATGACCGACCCGGAAATGGCGGATGCTACCTATATAGAACCGATTCGTTGGCAGACGGTTGCCAGGATTATCGAAAAAGAGCGCCCTGACGTCGTACTGCCAACCATGGGTGGGCAGACCGCACTGAACTGTGCGCTGGATCTGGATCGTGAAGGCATTCTGGAAAAGTTTGGTGTTGAAATGATCGGTGCCAAGCGTGAGGCCATCGACAAGGCCGAAGACCGCGACAAGTTCCGCACTGCTATGATGAAGATCGGCCTGGATATGCCGCGTTCTGCTGTGGCGCACAGTATGGAAGAGGCCTTTCAGGTGCAGGCGCAAGTGGGTTATCCCACCGTCATTCGTCCTTCGTTTACCATGGGCGGCTCCGGTGGCGGTATTGCTTATAACAAGGATGAATTTGTCGAGATCTGTGAGCGTGGTCTGGATCTGTCGCCGACGAACGAGTTATTGATTGAAGAATCGATTCTGGGCTGGAAAGAATATGAAATGGAAGTGGTGCGTGATTGCAAAGACAACTGCATCATCATTTGTTCTATTGAAAATCTTGACCCTATGGGTGTGCATACCGGTGATTCTATTACCGTGGCACCGGCACAGACGCTGACAGACAAAGAATATCAAATTATGCGTAATGCCAGTCTTGCCGTATTGCGAGAAATTGGTGTTGAAACGGGTGGTTCGAATGTGCAGTTTTCGATTAATCCTGAAGATGGACGCATGATCATTATTGAAATGAATCCACGTGTCTCACGTTCATCGGCGCTGGCTTCTAAAGCAACGGGTTTTCCTATTGCAAAAGTTGCCGCGAAACTGGCGATAGGTTACACCCTGGATGAGTTACAAAATGACATCACTGGTGGTGCGACACCGGCATCGTTTGAACCGAGCATTGATTATGTTGTAACGAAAGTACCACGTTTTACGTTTGAGAAATTCCCCAGTGCTGATTCACGTCTGACAACACAGATGAAATCAGTCGGTGAAGTAATGGCCATAGGCCGTACTCAACAGGAGTCATTGCAGAAGGCCTTGCGTGGTCTTGAAACAGGCGTTGATGGCTTTGATGAAATGCTGGATCTCACCGCCGAAGATACCAAAGATAAACTGATTCAGGAATTGCGTATCCCCGCCGCACATCGTCTGTGGTATATCGGTGATGCCTTTCGATTTGGCATGACCATGGCCGAGATCCATGAACATACAAAAATTGATCCCTGGTTTTTGGTACAGATTGAAGAAATTATTCAGCTTGAAAATGAAGTTCGTGATCAAGGTATTAAAGCACTGGATGCAAAACGTTTGTATAAACTCAAACGAAAAGGCTTCTCCGATCGTCGCTTAGCCAAATTATTGGGCACAGATGAACATGCCGTGCGTAAGTTGCGTCATGACAACAACATCCGTCCGGTATACAAACGTGTTGATACCTGTGCGGCTGAGTTTTCGACCAGTACCGCTTACATGTATTCCACGTATGAAGAAGAATGCGAGGCACAACCCACCAGCAAAGATAAAATCATGGTGTTGGGTGGCGGTCCAAATCGTATTGGTCAGGGCATCGAGTTTGATTATTGTTGCTGTCACGCCGCTTTTGCTATGCGTGATGATGGTTATGAAACCATTATGGTCAACTGTAATCCTGAAACTGTTTCTACGGATTATGACACCTCGGATCGTTTGTACTTTGAACCGCTAACGCTTGAAGATGTTTTGGAATTAATTGATCTTGAAAAACCCAAAGGTGTGATCGTTCAGTATGGTGGACAGACACCATTAAAACTGGCACGTGATTTAGAGGCTGCAGGTGCACCAATCATCGGTACGACACCAGATTCGATTGATTTGGCAGAAGACCGTGAACGCTTCCAAAAATTAATTCAGGATCTTGGTTTACGTCAGCCACCGAACCGTACTGCACGAACAGAAGAAGATGCCGTTCGTTTGGCCGCCGAAATTGGTTATCCTCTTGTTGTGCGCCCATCATACGTACTGGGTGGCCGCGCCATGGAGATCGTCTATAAAGAAGCAGAGTTGAGACGTTACATGGATGAAGCAGTGCAGGTTTCCAATGAGTCACCCGTATTGCTGGATCGTTTTCTTGATGATGCTATTGAATTTGATGTGGATGCGATTTGTGATGGCGAAGATGTGTTGATCGGTGGCATCATGCAGCACATTGAGCAAGCAGGTGTTCACTCAGGGGATTCAGCCTGTTCCTTGCCGCCGTATAGCATTTCAAAAGTACTTCAGGATGAAATGCGTGAGCAGATCCGGAAGATGGCCAAGGGTTTAAATGTTGTAGGTCTTATGAATACGCAGTTTGCAATTAAAGATGATGAAATTTACGTAATTGAAGTCAACCCGCGTGCATCACGCACCGTGCCTTTCGTTTCAAAGGCGACCGGACGTCCTCTTGCGAAAATCTCTGCTCGGTGTATGGTGAATCAAACGCTGAAGCAACAAGGCGTTACCGAAGAGATTATTCCAGATTACTTCTCTGTGAAAGAGGCGGTTTTCCCCTTTAATAAATTTCCCGGTATTGATCCACAGCTGGGGCCAGAGATGAAGTCTACCGGTGAAGTGATGGGTGTTGGTCGTAGTTTTGGTGAGGCGTTTGCCAAGTCACAATTAGGTGCGAGTGTATTACTTCCGGTTGATGGTAAGGTGTTTATTAGTGTACGTGAAACAGATAAGAAATCAGTTGCGGCTGTTGCAACATCGTTGCATAAGTTAGGTTTCAAATTGTTAGCCTCTGATGGTACGGCCAGAGTGATTCAGGATGCTGGCATGGAGTGTGAGCGGGTTAACAAGGTCAACGAAGGTCGCCCACATATCGTGGACATGATCACCAATGGTGAGATTTCTTTGATCGTTAATACAACGGAAGGTCGTAAAGCTATTGCAGACTCAGCGGCCATTCGCAGTAAGGCATTGCAATATAAAGTGACCTATACCACCACTATTGCAGGTGCCGAAGCGATGTGTGAGGCGATGCAATGCGAAGAAACCAATGAAGTGAATCGATTACAGGATTTACATCAGGAGATAAATGCATGAGCAGAATTCCTATGACCTCTGTTGGCGCAGAAAAACTGCGCGCAGAGCTAAAAGATCTTAAAAGTGTTCAACGACCTGCTGTTATACAGGCAATTGCCGAAGCAAGAGAGCATGGCGACTTAAAAGAAAATGCGGAATACCATGCGGCGCGTGAGCAACAAGGTTTTATTGAAGGGCGCATACAATCAATTGAAGCCAATCTCTCAAATTCTGAAATTATTGATATTGCAAAACTGGCCGAGGCCTCTGGCGGCAAAATTGTATTTGGCGCGACCGTAGAATTATTTGAAGTTGACGAAGAAAAAGAAGTGACATATCAGATTGTGGGTGAGCTTGAAGCGGACATTAAACAAAATTTAATCTCTGTGAACTCACCTATCGCGCGCGCAATGATCGGGAAAAAGCTGGACGATGAAGTCGTGGTGCAGGCCCCTGGCGGTGAGCGTATTTACGAAGTCATTTCCGTTAAGTACGTATAAATAGTCTGTCATGTGGTTAACGGGCGAACGTATTTTACTGACCTTGTGGGTAGGAAGTCTGTGGGCTATTGGCTATATTGTCGCACCGGTTTTGTTTAATGAGCTTGACCGCAGCACGGCAGGTAATATTGCAGGACAACTTTTTACGCTTGTCAGTTATCTAGGTTTGTTTGTTGTTACAGTAATTCTCTTTGTCGCTTTTACGCAGAACGGTTTGGCAGCGATGCAGCAGTGGCGTAACCGAATTTTATTGTTAGTCTTTGTTTTAATTATGGTTGGTCAATTTGTGCTTCATCCGATGATGGCTGAATTAAAGAGCGCTGGACTTGAAGGTGCGAACGCAAAACAGTTTGCTACGCTACATGGTGTTTCTTCAATTCTATATATGATCAATAGTTTATTTGGTCTTGCTTTAGTTACCTGGAGCGCACAACCTAAAATCCAGATTGAAGACTAACTTTTTGGCAGGATGATTACCGGGGTTTCTGCGGCTCGATAGTAAATGCCAATATGGCCAATTGTATAGACTAACTCCGCTTTTACGGTATCAGCGATATCCTGCGCCATTTTCTGTTTTGCTTCACGGTCACTAACATTCAGTCGGATTTTGATTAGCTCATGATGGGCAATACTTGAATCAATCTCATTAATGACATTTTCAGTGAGTCCGGCACTGCCAACGATCACAACGGGTTTTTTGTCATGGGCAATCTGCTTTAGATGGCGCTTTTGTTTCTGTGATAATGGCATAATGTCTTCTCAATGATATCGCGGGCGCGATAGTGTAATGCCTCATGATCATGGAATCTACAGCGAATTGTTGGAGATTCTTAGTAAAACAGCAATTTTTAGTGGTAAGTGATGGCACGGTCCAAGCAAAGTAAAAAGTGGCTCAAGGAGCATTTTGACGACCTCTATGTGCAACGAGCACAGAAGGATGGATATCGCTCGCGTGCCGTTTATAAATTGCTGGAAATAAATGATAAAGACCATATTTTAAAACCGGGTGCGACAGTGGTTGATTTGGGGGCCGCCCCCGGAGGCTGGTCGCAAATTGCGGCGATGCGTTTGGGGGATAATGGCAAACTAATCGCACTGGATATTTTGCCCATGGACTCACTCGCCGATGTCACCTTTCTTCAGGGTGATTTTCGAGAAGAGTCGGTCTACGAGGAACTACTAAAAATTCTAGGTGATTCGCCAGTAGACCTTGTAATGTCAGATATGGCCCCCAATACAAGTGGTATAAAGGCGGTTGATCAGCCAAGAGCGATGTATCTGGCTGAATTGGCACTGGAATTAGCGCGGAAGACTCTGAAACCTAATGGAGATTTCCTGGTCAAAGTTTTTCAGGGAGAAGGCTTTGATGCCTATCTGGCAGAGGTCAAAAAGTCCTTTAAGAAAGTTCTGGCTCGCAAACCCCAGGCCTCACGGCCACGTTCTCGTGAGGTGTATTTGTTGGCCAGAGATTACAATGGTATAACGTAAGTCGGGCAAGATGCCGATAGTTAGACAAATACAAGACAACAACGAGGCAGTACATTGAACGATTTAGCCAAGAATATCATTTTGTGGGTCATTGTTGCCGTTATTTTAATGACGGTGTTCAACAACCTGACATCCACTAAAGCCGAGTCAAAAATCGCCTACTCTGACTTTATTCAGGAAGTGAAACAAAAACAGGTCCGTGAAGTCCTGATAGCTGGGCGTAACATTACCGGACTAACAATGGCGAGCACTCGATTTAGTACTTATAGCCCAGAGACCGATAACACAGCGCTTATCGGTGATTTGATGAAGCACGGTGTAAAAATCAATGCGAAGCCACTCGAACAATCGATTTGGACACAAATTTTCATTTCGTGGTTTCCTTTCCTTTTAATCATTGGCTTATGGGTATTTTTCATGCGCCAAATGCAGGGCGGCGGCGGCGGTCGCGGCGCATTATCTTTCGGTAAGAGTAAGGCCCGTATGCTGGGTGAAGATCAGGTCAAAATTAATTTCGGTGACGTGGCCGGTTGTGATGAAGCCAAAGAAGAAGTCGGCGAACTGGTCGAATTTTTGCGTGATCCCGGCAAGTTCCAAAAGCTGGGCGGTAAAATCCCTCAGGGTGTCTTAATGGTTGGCTCACCGGGTACAGGTAAGACCTTGCTGGCAAAAGCGATTGCCGGCGAAGCCAAGGTACCTTTTTTCACGATTTCCGGTTCCGATTTTGTCGAGATGTTTGTCGGTGTTGGCGCATCACGTGTTCGTGACATGTTTGAACAGGCCAAGAAGCATGCGCCTTGTATCATCTTCATTGATGAAATCGATGCCGTCGGTCGTCATCGTGGCGCTGGTGTTGGTGGTGGTCATGATGAGCGTGAGCAAACACTGAATCAGTTATTGGTTGAAATGGATGGCTTCGAAGGTAACGAGGGCGTTATTGTCATCGCCGCAACTAACCGCCCTGATGTACTGGATCCTGCATTATTACGTCCTGGTCGTTTTGACCGTCAGGTGGTCGTACCACTGCCAGATCTTCGTGGTCGTGAACAAATCCTGAAAGTGCATATGCGTAAAGTCCCTCTGGATGACGATGTTAAACCCAAAATTATCGCTCGTGGTACGCCAGGATTTTCTGGTGCTGATCTTGCGAACTTGGTGAATGAAGCGGCACTGTTTGCTGCACGTGCTAATGGTCGTCTGGTCGCGATGTCAGATTTTGAAAAGGCCAAAGATAAAATCATGATGGGCGCTGAGCGCAAGTCCATGGTGATGAACGAAGAAGAGAAAAAACTCACGGCGTATCATGAAGCAGGTCACGCGATTGTTGGTCTGTCAGTACCTTCACATGATCCTGTATATAAAGTTACGATTATTCCGCGTGGTCGCGCCCTGGGCGTTACGATGTTCCTGCCATTAGAAGATCGTTATAGCTATAGTAAAGAACGTCTGGAAAGTCAGATATCAAGTTTATTTGGTGGACGATTGGCGGAAGAATTAATTTTTGGTGGTGAAGCGGTAACAACCGGTGCTTCCAATGATATTCAGCGTACAACTGAGTTGGCCCGTAACATGGTGACTAAGTGGGGTTTGTCCGAAAAACTTGGACCCCTAACGTATAGCGAAGAAGAAGGCGAAGTCTTTTTAGGACATTCAGTAACGCAGCATAAGAATGTTTCGGATGAGACGGCGCACATTATTGATGAAGAAATTCGTTCTATTGTTGAGCGTAATTACAAACGTGCCAGATCGATTTTGGTTGAGCATACAGATAAGTTACATACCATGGCGGATGCTTTGATGAAGTATGAAACTATTGATCAATATCAGATCAAGGATATCATGGATGGTAAACCACCGCAGGCACCAAGCGATTGGGATGATCAAGAGCCTCGTAGTGGTTCTGGTTCGGCATCTTCAAGCTCAACTAGTGAAAAGGATAAGCCTGAAGGTAGTATCGGTGGTCCAGCCGGAGAGCATTAAATTCAAGCGAGTTGTTTTGGAAGAACGCCTCTATATGAGGCGTTTTTTTATGCCAGTTTAGCCATTTGCTGTACAGTAAGTTTTTTACATTTATTACCACAGTAATAAAATCGCCTTGTTATTGCCCTTCATTGTTATAGCCCTTATTTAATTGTTAACGTTTGTAAATTTTAATGGCGCACACTTGTCTTTCTACCCTGTGCTCAAGTACTGTCGCGCAAATTATATCCACAAAATAGGAGAAGTTAATGAACTGGAATACGGAGAATTACCAACAAATGATTTCTGATTATGTGATGCCTTGGGGCAGTAATATTATACTTGCATTGGTTATTTTTATTGTGGGTAAGTGGTTTGCCAGTAAAATCGTAAATGCAGTAAAGCGTTTTATGGTGAAATCAAAGCTTGATGATGTTCTAGTACCATTTTTGAGTAGCATTCTTAATGCGGTGCTTTTGATCGTTATTATTATCGCCGCACTTGACCAATTGGGTGTTGATACCAACTCAGTGCTGGCGATATTTGCTGCAGCAGGCTTAGCGGTTGGTTTGGCTTTAAAAGATTTATTGTCTAACTTTGCGGCTGGGGTGATGTTGGTTATTTTCAAGCCTTTTAAGACAGGAGATTTTGTTGATGCGGCTGGCGTCAACGGTGCTGTTAATATGGTCGGTATTTTTAATACGATATTACGCACAGGTGATAACCGTGAGATAACGGTCCCAAATGCTCAAATTTATGGTGGCGTAATTACAAATTTTAGTGCCTGCGATACTCGTCGAGTTGATTTGGTAATAGGTATCGGTTATGACGATGAGATTCAAACCGCGAAAAACCTTCTCGAGCAGATTGTAAAAAGTGAAGCTCGAATTTTAAAAGATCCAGCACCAACCATTATGGTTAGCGAGTTGGGTGAAAGCAGTATCGACTTTGCAGTTCGTCCATGGGTAAGTTCTGCTGATTACTGGTCTGTTCGTTCTGATTTATTGGAAAGAATTAAATTGGAATTTGACAAAGCAAATATTTCAATTCCATATCCTCAGCGCGACATACATTTGTTTCAGGCTGCAGGACAATCTTAAGTCATATAAAAATATTGTAAATAAATATGGAGAATGCAATGGTAAGCAAGTTAGCAACAATATTATGCATGGTAATAATTTCACCACAGGTGTTAGCTGTAAATGAAACCAAGCCATCAATCTGGAAAAGTGAAGCAGAGCTTGGGTACGTTTCAACTTCAGGAAATACGGATACCGAAACATTAAATGCTAAAGCAAAAGCAGTTAATGAAAGAGAAAAATGGAAGCACACTTTTGGAGCCGAAGTAATACGTACATCAGACAAAGGTACTGTAACGGCACAACGATATCTTGTTAGCGGCAAAACCGACTATAAGTTGAGTGACATCGCTTATGTTTTTGGCTTGTTAGAATATGAAGATGATCGCTTTAGTGGTTTCAATAATCAAACCAGCTTAGTCGCTGGTTACGGACGCAATCTTATTAAGAACGATGTGGTTCATTTGGCAGCAGAGCTTGGTGCAGGTGCGCGACGTAATGAGACAAACGCTGGAGTAACGGATATTGAAGGTATACTTTATGGTGCGATAGATATGGATTGGAAAATCAGTAAATCAGCGAATTTCAATGAAAAGTTGACTGTTGAATCTGGCAGTGATGCAACAATTACAAAATCAGTCTCAGGTTTGAAAGTCAAAATAAACAGTAAATTAGCCTCCAAAATAACATACACAATAAAACATGCTTCAAAAGTCCCTGTCGGCATTGACAAAACAGACAAGGAAACAGCGATTACTCTAGTGTATAGCTTCTAAATAAGTCTAAGGTTTGCGATACTTTTAACTGCCACTTGGCAAGGCAGTTAAAGGTCAGACGCATGGTCAGCTTTGAGTGTGGCTGTAGTCGATAAGTTCTCATCTTCTGCCGATTAATCCCGGAGGCTATTTAGTTCTCAAATTCCTGAAAAGAGAATAGAATGTCTCCTGGCTAACGTGCCTGCATGGAGCATGGTGATAATTATCGAAATCGACACAAATTAAGAAGATTGCATGCCTGTTAGTACCCAAAACGTGGCAACACTGGATTTTTCAAAACCCTTGATAATGGGGATTTTGAATGTCACTCCCGATTCCTTCTCCGATGGTGGCCAGTTTACCCAGCGTAACAATGCGTTCAAATACGCCCTACAGATGTTGGGCGAAGGTGCCGATATTATAGATATCGGTGGGGAATCGACGCGGCCAAATGCTGCTCCCGTTGCTGAACAAGAGGAACTGGATCGGGTCATTCCAGCCATTGAAAGCATTCGCCGTGAATCTGACGCCTTAATTTCGATAGATACTAGCAAGGCGAGGGTAATGCGTGAGGCTATTGCCGCAGGTGCCAATATTATTAATGATGTGTTGGCACTAAGAGGAGAGGATGCGATAGCTGCTGCTGCAGAATTGGATGTTCCTGTGTGTTTAATGCACATGCAGGGAGAACCTCACAGCATGCAGGCGGATCCACAGTATTGTGATGTGGTCGTTGAGGTGAAGGCATTTTTGCAAGATAGAATTGATGCTTGCCTTAAGGCAGGGATTGGCAAGAAAAATATATGGATAGATCCGGGATTTGGTTTTGGTAAAACCGTGATACACAACCTGACGTTGTTGCATCACTTGAAAGATTTTCAGGCGTTAGGGGTGCCGATATTGGCAGGCTTATCACGAAAATCCATGATTGCGACTTTATTAAACAATGCTCCCATAGAGGAGCGCCTGCCAGCAAGTTTGGCGCTGGCAGTGATGGCAGTACAATCTGGCGCGAATATTATTCGCGTCCATGATGTGAAGGCAACGGTTGATGCGCTTACGATGTGGCAAGCCGTTAACGAGATTGCCTGAAAAATTATTGAGGGAATAAGTATGTCACGGAAATATTTTGGTACAGATGGGATACGTGGGCGCGTTGGAGAGTTTCCGATTACGCCGGAGTTTGTGATGAAACTTGGCTGGGCAGCCGGTAAGGTGCTGGCCTGTAGCAATGGCCGTAAGGTCGTTATTGGTAAAGATACTCGCATCTCGGGTTACATGTTTGAATCAGCTTTGGAGGCAGGTTTATCAGCAGCGGGTGTTGAGATTTTGCTCCTGGGACCTATGCCAACCCCTGCAATAGCTTATTTAACACGTACCCTGCATGCCTGCGCGGGTATCGTCATTAGTGCTTCTCACAATCCGTATTATGATAATGGCATCAAATTTTTCTCTGCAGATGGCACTAAGCTAGACGATGATATAGAACATGCCATTGAAGCTATGATCGATCAGGAAATGGTCTGTAATGATTCAGCCGATCTTGGTAAAGCCATTCGTATTGATGATGCGGAAGGCCGTTATATTGAATTTTGTAAATCGACTGTCCCTTATACGACACGTCTGACAGGAATGAAGATTGTTGTGGATGGGGCTCATGGCGCGACGTATAAAGTTGCTCCCTGTGTGTTTCGTGAATTAGGTGCAGAAGTCATCACTATTGGTACGGAACCTGATGGATTGAATATCAATGAAGGTGTTGGCTCAACGCAACCAAAGGCATTACAAGCCGCGGTGCTAGAGCATAAGGCAGACATTGGTGTCGCTCTGGATGGTGATGGTGATCGTCTGATTATGGTAGACCATACAGGCGAGTTGTTCGATGGCGATGAATTACTTTACGTGATTGCCATGGAGCGTAAGTCTTCCGGGAATTTAAATGGTGGTGTTGTTGGCACAGTCATGAGTAATCTGGGCTTTGAACATGCGATGAAAACAGCCGATATTCCTTTCAGGCGCGCCGCTGTTGGTGATCGTTATGTCATGGAAATGTTAAAACAGGAAAACTGGGTCCTGGGCGGTGAATCGTCCGGGCATATTATTTGTCTTGATCGCACCACTACGGGCGATGGCTTAATTTCGGCACTGCAGGTGATTGCGGCGGTTAAGCATTCCGGGAAACCTTTGGCAGACCTGCGAGTCGGCCTGTCAAAATATCCGCAAACTTTGGTGAATGTTAAAATTGCTGAACGCATTGATATTACGATCAATCAGCCGATTCAGCAGGCGGTGAGGGATGCTGAGCAGCAATTGGGTGAAAGTGGCCGAGTGCTATTGCGAGCTTCCGGCACAGAACCCTTAATCCGGGTTATGGTCGAGGGACAAGATGAGCGGCAGGTTCACTCAATTGCCGGAGAACTGGCAGATGTGGTGCGTTCTTCAATTTCGTAAGTTTTTGTAATTCCAAGAAAATATCAAAAATCACCGCTGTTGGCCATTGATTTTCAGGGGCAGCAGCGGTAAGCTTGCGCGCTATTTTATGATCGAAACTTATTAGCAGGATAGAGAGAGGTTTAAGATGCGCCAGCCTATTATTGCAGGCAACTGGAAAATGAACGGTTCACGAGACAGCATTCGTGAGCTTCTGGAAGGTATCAAAGCTGGCATGGCAGATGTCAATAAAGCCGAAGTGGTTGTATGCGCACCCTATATTTATCTTGCTGATGTTGAACAACAATTATTTGGTTCAGCAGTAGGCTTTGGTGGTCAGAATATGAGCACTGAAGCGAGTGGTGCCTATACCGGCGAAATATCCTCCTCGATGTTGTTAGATTTTCACTGTAAATATGTGATTGTGGGTCATTCTGAGCGTCGCACTTATTACGGTGAAGATGATGCCATTGTCGCGAAGAAATTTGCCGTGGCACGTGAAGCAGGTTTAATCCCTATTTTGTGTATTGGTGAAACCCTGGAAGAGCGCGAGAAGGGCACTACCGAAGAAGTGGTTGCGCGTCAGACTAAGGCCGTTATCGACGAAGTGGGTGTCAAAGCACTGGCCGATGGCGTTATTGCCTACGAACCCGTTTGGGCGATTGGTACTGGTAAAACGGCATCACCTCAACAGGCGCAGGATGTTCATGCGTTTATTCGGAAGATGATTGCCGAACATGATGCCGATGTTGCCGCTAAGGTACGTATTCAGTACGGTGGTAGCATGAATGCGGGCAATGCAGAAGAGTTGCTGGCCATGGAAGACATCGATGGTGGTTTGATTGGTGGTGCGA
>Ga0316204_10008114_pt1 | contig 14868 bp, 15 predicted proteins | sample 6monrhotite_MG_2_FD_205661 | JGI IMG/M metagenome (GOLD analysis project Ga0316204, IMG submission 205661) | Microbial mat bacterial communities from mineral coupon in-situ incubated in ocean water Damariscotta River, Maine, United States -... | ecosystem: Environmental > Aquatic > Marine >...
ACGCCCGGCACGGCCTGTGCCGTCGCCGCAGTCGCCCTCGGCGCACGCGTCATAGAAAAGCACTTCACCCTGTCCCGCGCGGATGGCGGACCTGACAGTGAGTTTTCACTTGAACCGGACGAAATGAGACGCTTGGTGCAAGACTGTCATGCGGCTTTTCACGCGCTGGGCGGCATACGTTACGGAACAGCCCAGAGCGAGGCTGGGTCCGTTACCTATCGACGCTCGCTCTATGTGGTTGCCGACATCGGCGCGGGCGAACCAGTAACGCCGGATAATACGCGCTCGATACGACCAGGTTACGGGCTAGCGCCGAAATGGCATAATCGAGTGATTGGCCAGCCAGCATCGCGGGATCTCAAGCGGGGCGAGCCGCTCGGCTTGGACATGGTGGACTGGCTGGCAGGGTCAAAAGACGTTTAACGGCACAAAAACTCGAACTCACTACTGGAGACATGCGACCAATCGCGCTAGATCGCAGGCATGCGCTTTGAAGGAACAGATCAGTACGTTGCTGATGGTGAACTGAGCGCCGCGGTCAACGCCGCGGTGGCTCTCGAGCGCCCGCTTCTCGTCAAGGGCGAGCCGGGCACGGGCAAGACGGAATTGGCCAAGCAGGTCGCCCAAGCAATGGGCATGCCGCTGATAGAATGGCACATCAAGTCGACCACCAAGGCCCGCCAGGGCCTGTATGAGTATGATGCCGTGGCGCGTCTGCGCGACAGTCAGCTCGGCGATGACCGGGTGCACGATATCAACAACTATATCCGCAAGGGCAAGCTGTGGGAGGCCTTCGCAGCTCCGGAACGCTCCGTCCTTCTGATCGACGAGATCGACAAGGCCGATATCGAATTCCCCAACGACCTCCTGCAGGAGCTCGACCGGATGGAATTCCATGTCTACGAGACCGGTGAGACCATCAAGGCGACCAACCGCCCAGTCATCATCATCACCTCGAACAATGAAAAGGAATTGCCGGACGCCTTCCTGCGCCGTTGCTTCTTCCACTTCATCGCCTTCCCCGACGAAGCGACGATGCGCAAAATCGTCGAGGTCCATTATCCAGGCCTCAAAGGGCGTCTTCTGTCAGAAGCGCTGACCCTCTTCTACCAGATCCGCGATGTGCCCGGCGTCAAGAAGAAGCCCTCGACCTCGGAACTTCTGGACTGGCTCAAGCTCCTACTCGTCGAGGATATCGACGCCTCGGTCCTGGCCGAACGCGACCCGCGCAAGCTTATCCCGCCCCTGCATGGTGCGCTTTTGAAGAACGAGCAGGACGTGATGCTGTTCGAGAAGCTGTCCTTCATGGTGCGCCGACCGGGTGGCCCGGGTGAAGGTCCGCGGGGGCCCGGGGCGGCTTAGGAAAAACCACCCACACTGCCCCATTTTTCCCGGCCGAACCCCCGCAATAGCGGGGCGCAGAGCCGGGACCGACGAGCCTGACCGGCGATCGATGAGTCTCCCGTTGGCCCCGGATCGCGCTGACGCGCGTCCGGGAAAAATGGTGGGTGAGGTGAGACTGGTGATCCGTTTTCGGGTCGAGGCGCGGAGCGCCCACCGCGCCATAAATCCCTTGCCGGGAGTTCGCCGTATCCGGTTCTTTGAGCTCAAGGGTGAAACCGCGAAGCGGCGGCTGCGCCGCCCTTGACCTCAAGAACCGGATACGGCCCGCTGGCTTTCAAGAGTTCTATGGATCAGGCCGCGCTCGGCGCGGGCAACAAGGTGTGTGCCCTACTTATTTCGACACCGTTTTTCGTGACCCGTCTTCACCGTCATCCCACGGTCACGACCGCGTCGTGATCCGGGGGACCTCACCTACCCGTCTGACGGGGAAGCAAAAGTCCCCCGGATGCCTGCTGCGCAGCCACCGTGGGATGACGGTGGAACGCGGACCGAATGGCAGCTATAAAACGGGCCCAACACAGGGGAGAGCTCAAATGAACAATCGCGGCTAGACCGCGCCGGACCGGGAGACCGGAGGGCGCATTTCGACGATACGAAGTCAACCTCCCACCCGGAGTCTGTTCATGACTGCCTCAACCAACACGCCCGCCTTCGACCACCCTGCCCTCGACCCGATGAACCCTGCCCCCATGCCGGCTGCGCCGTCGATGGCCTATCTCAAGCCGCTGGTCGCCGGTCATCCCAAGATCAGGGCCGGCGATTACAGCTATATCCACTCCTTTGGCGATCCCGCAGACTTCGCCGAACGCCAGGTCAAATACGCCTTTGACTTCATCAATGACCGTCTCGAGATCGGCAAATTCTGTTCGATCGCGGCGGGTGCCAGCTTTGTGCTCAATGGCGGCAATCATTTTGCCGACCGCCTGTCGAGCTATCCCTTCCCGATCTTTGGCTGCTGGGGAGAGCCTGAGCCCGGGCCCTGGCCCAACAAGGGCGGGATCTCGATCGGCCATGATGTGTGGGTCGGCTGGGACGCGGTGATCATGCCCGGCGTCACCATTGGCCATGGCGCCATTATCGCGGCCAAATCCGTCGTCACACGCGATGTCGAGCCCTACACGATTATTGGCGGCAACCCGGCTGCACCCATCCGCAAACGCCTGCCTGACGAAGACATTGAACGCCTGCTGGAACTGGCCTGGTGGGACTGGCCGGCGGCGTCCATCCAAGCCGCATCGGATGCGCTGATGAAAGCAGATATCGATGCGCTCGAACGGCTTGCGCCGGAGTGAAAACCGGCACAGGCACTGCCGCGCCACTCTCGGGGTGAATCCGCAATCGACACAAAACAGAAACTGTTTCTGTTTTTAATTGTATCCGCGCCCCGAATGTGAAAATTTGCCATCAATGGCTTTCCGCACACGGGCGGATTGAAACTATCTGGGACAAGGGTGCAGGAGAGCGAGATGAAGGCAACACGAGCGATAATGGTGGCGATGTCACTGCTGGCGCTGGGCGCTTGCGGCAATGGTCACGAAGGTCGCGACCTTGCCGAGGCCAATGTGGATTATCAATCCACCCTGCTCGAACAGCTGATCGATGCCCAACCCGGCGACACAATCGAAATTCCTGCTGGCGTTTACAGCTTTGATCGCTCTTTGAGCCTGAATGTCGATGACGTGACGATCCGCGGTGCAGGCATGGATGAGACCATCCTCTCCTTCCAGAATCAGATCGCCGGGGCCGAAGGCCTGATTGTCACGGCCAATGATTTCACGCTGGAGAACCTCGCGATCGAAGATACGATCGGAGATGGCCTGAAGGTGAATGGCGGCGAGAACATCATCATCCGCGGCGTCCGCGTGGAATGGACCAATGGCTATTCAACCGACAATGGCGCCTATGGCATCTATCCGGTGCAGACCACCAATGTACTGGTCGAAGATACGGTGGCCATCGGCGCATCGGACGCCGGCATCTATGTCGGCCAGTCACGCAATGTGATCGTCCGCAACAGCCGCGCCGAGTTCAACGTCGCCGGGATCGAGATCGAGAACTGCATCGGCGCCGACGTCTACGGCAATACGGCGACCAACAATACGGGCGGCATCCTCGTCTTCAACATGCCGAACCTGCCGCAGCCGGGCTATCACACGCGCGTCTATGACAACGATATCTATGCCAACAATACCGAGAATTTCGGCCATGCCGGCACGCCGGTCGCCAGCGTACCGGCGGGTTCAGGCGTGGTCATCAACTCGAATGACCAGGTCGAGATCTTCAACAACCGTATTTCCGACAACAATACCGCCAACATCATCATCTCCAGCCTGCACTCGGCGGGATATTCGGACTATTCGCAGCAAGAGGATTTCGACCCTTATCCCGAGTCCATCTGGATCCATGACAACACGTATTCCGGTGGCGGCACTTCGCCGGACGGGCTTGACCTGACTGCGCTGAAGATTGCCATGTTCGGCCTCAATGGTGCCCTGCCCGACGTGTTGTTCGATGGCTATGTCGACGAAGCCAAACTGGTCGATGGCACTCTGCCTGACGCATTGCGCATCTGCGTCTCTGACGATGTGGACGTACTCAATGCCGATGGCCCGAACGGCTACGGCTCGCCGAGCGTGGACACCGAGGGCTTCCGATGCAGCCTCGATAGTCTGAGCCGTGTCGACCTCGCCTTCCTTGACTAGATCGAGGCGGATTTTGTTGTGACGATCTGGCGTATTCTCTGTTTGACATTTACCGGTGCGCTGGCGGCCTGCTCACAGAGCGCGCCGGCGCCGCAATTCCACGCAAGTGACAATCCCCGCCTGCTTTCGGAATGGGGGCAGTTGGGGCTCGCCGGCGGTGATCTGCGCTTGAGTGAGGGCGTGGTGGCCTATGATCTCAACACACCGCTCTTCACCGATTACGCGCTGAAACTGCGAACCATCTGGATGCCCGAGGGCCAAACGGCAGTCTATCGCGAGGATGACGCCCTCGATTTTCCGGTCGGCACGGTTATCACCAAGACCTTCTACTACCCCCTTGCCGACACAGCTGGTCTGATAAGGCGCGGCAACGGGCACAGCCTGACCAATGCCGACGGCGAATTTGATCTGTCCCGGGTTCAGCTGATCGAAACGCGGGTCCTGGTCCATCGCGCGGCGGGCTGGGTTGCCCTCCCCTATCGCTGGAATGAAGACCAGACTGAAGCGGTACTTCTGCGCTATGGCGATGTCGTGCCGCTGACCTTCGCTGAGGCCGATGGCAGCACGACCTCCTTCAACTATGTCATGCCTGACGTGAACCAGTGCGCCAGTTGCCATGCACCGGATTCAAACACGCGACTCATCGCACCGATTGGTCCCAAACCGCGCCATCTCAACCGGGACTTCAACTATCCTGACGGCGCTGCCAACCAGATCGAACACCTGACCCGTATCGGCTATCTCACCGGCGCGCCAACACCGGCCGAGGCGCCGCGAAACGCGGATTGGGAAGACCTGAGCGCGACGCTGGAAGCGCGTGCCCGCGCCTACCTCGATGCCAATTGCTCGCACTGTCACAGCCCGGTGGGCCCAGCCGACACTTCCGGCCTGGACCTCGAGCCGGACATCGCGCACGGCCCCGCACTCGGCATCTGCAAACTGCCGATCGCTGCAGGCGCCGGAACCGGAGACCGTCGCTTTGACATCGTGCCAGGGCGCCCCGACGAGTCGATCCTGCTCTTCCGCCTCGACAATGTTGAACCGGACCAAATGATGCCGGAGGTGGGGCGTTCAACCAACCATGTCGAAGGCATTCAATTGATCAGGGAGTGGATCGAAAGCCTGCCCGGGGATTGCGGCTGATCAGTCCAGATAAGGCGCCAGATAACGCTGCAATGCCATCAAGGCTTCGGTGAAATAGGTCTCGGCGTCAGCCGGCCGGTCCCGTGTCTCGAAGATCAATACTTCCGCCGCGCAATAGATCTCCACCGTCATCCGCGCCACCACATCCGGATTTCCGTCATGAAAGCCGTCGAGCCCGTCGCGCCAGCGATCCGCAAGCAGACCGGACAGCCGCAAATTCCAGGCTTCGCGCACCGTGCGTAGCTCGTGGGTGGTCAAGGTGAGTCGAAAAACCGCGCCGTAGGACGGATTGCTGGCCACCAGCTGACGCAACCCGAAAATCATGCCTGACAGGCTGACTCTCCAATCCTGTTCGTCCGGGTCCTCCAGGATGGTGATGACGATCCGGTCGGTCTCCGCCTTGAACTCCTCCAGAATAGTGCGGTGTATCGAATAGATGTTCGGAAAATAACGGTAGATCGAGCTGACTGGTACGCCCGCTTCTGCAGCGACCGTCGACGTTGTGATCGCATCGCCCTCGCCCCGCTCCAGCAGGGCCTTTGTCGCGGCAACGATCCTGGCGATCCGGTCCTGAGACCGCTTCTGCCGTGGTGCGGCACGCCGTTCGAGGTCGACCCCGTCTGTCGGTACACGTTCGTTCACAAGCGGCCTCGTTGAATTCATTTTACAATTTGGCACAACATCGCGGCGGAGCAAGTGTGACGGACCTGTCTTGCCTTTGATCATTGCCCTTGATTGGGACCGGATCAGCCGCACACCTCCCCTTCCCAGCCGCGCGAACCTCGCTAGATTGAGACCATGCTGCATCATTTCTTCACCGAGCTTCGCGCTGCCAAGATTCCCGTCACAACGCGGGAATACCTCACCTTGCTGGAGGCGCTCGACAAGGGCGTGATCGAGCCGGACATCGCAAATTTTTACTCCGTCAGCCGGGCTGCTCTGGTCAAGGACGAGAAGGATTTCGACAAGTTCGACATGGTGTTCGGCCATGCCTTCAAGGGTGTCGAAATGCTCAGCGCCATGTTCGAGGACAAGGAGATCCCGGACGAGTGGTTGCAGGCCATGATGAAGCGCATGCTGACCGAAGAGGAAATGGCCGAGCTGAAAGCACTGCCTTTCGACGAGCTGATGGAAACGCTGAAGAAGCGCCTCGAGGAACAGGAAAAGCGCCATGAGGGCGGCTCGAAGTGGATCGGCACTGGCGGCACGTCGCCCTTTGGCCATTCTGGCTATAATCCCTCCGGCGTCCGCATTGGCGGCGAGAGCCAGAACAAGCGTGCCGCGAAAGTCTGGGAGCAACGCCGCTACAAGGATCTCGATGGCGAGCGCGAGATTGGCACACGCAATCTGAAAGTCGCCCTGCGCCGCCTGCGCAAATTCGCCCGCGATGGCGCCCGCGAGGAACTCGACCTGGGCGAGACGATCGACGCGACAGCCCGGCAGGGCTGGCTGGACGTGATCATGCGGCCGGAGCGTCGCAATGCCATCAAGGTGCTGGCCCTGTTCGATGTCGGCGGCTCAATGGATCCGCATATCCGGCTGTGCGAGGAATTGTTCTCGGCAGCGCGGTCGACCTTCAAGAATCTCGAATACTATTACTTCCACAACTGCCCCTATGAGGGCGTGTGGCGGTCCAACCTGCGTCGTCGCACCGAGACCGTGCCGACCATGGACCTCATGCACAAATACCCGGCCGACTGGAAGATCATCCTGGTCGGCGACGCGGCCATGGCGCCCTATGAAATCACCCATGATGGCGGTTCAGTGGAACACTGGAATGAAGAGGCCGGCGCTGTCTGGCTGCAGCGCATCGCCGACACCTGGCCGCATCTGATCTGGATCAATCCGACGCCGGAGAAATGGTGGGAACATTCCTACTCTACCCGCCTGGTCCAGGACATCATCGGAGCCGACCGCATGTTCCCGCTGACGCTGGAAGGTGTGGATGCGGCGATGAAGGAATTGGCCCGATAGTCAATCTGACCCGGCGCGGTCGGTCATCCCAATCGGGACGGCAAGATCAGCGCTCACAACAAAACGAGGATTTCGATGGCCCTGAACAATGCGACAACCAGCTGTGGCGCTGCCGTCCTGTTCCTCACCCTCACGGCCTGCTCGAACGAGACGTCTGCGGGTGAGAGCGCCCGATGGTCCGCCAATCCGGACCGGCTCGGACCGATCAGGGCGAACACGGCTTTCGACCAGCAGGCGTTGGCTGCAGCGCTACCTGAATTCCAGGTCTCTGCGACAACCGCCATGGCCGAAGGGGAAGCCTACCCGATAATGGAAGCCCGCCGCGCCGACGCGGAGAACGCCGAACTTGTCTTTGACGGGGATGATGGCCGATTGCTGGCCGTCACCATTCGCGTCCCGGGTCTGGTGGGCGCTTCAGCTGATATCGGCCAGACGGGCGCCGACGCTGGGTTTTCTCACAATGACTGTTTTCCCGGAGTCGAAGAACGCTCGGGCGACATTGTCTGCCAGGACCCACGACCGACAGGACTAACCTATTGGATAGAGATCGATCATGCAGGGCCGGACGGCGAGCTGCCGCCCGCCGCGGTCATTGATGCCGGGCGGATCTATGAGATTCAATGGGTGCCGGTTCCCGGCTGACCCTTTTCGGCAGGTCAGCTCCGGCTCAAGCAAGCACGCCGACACGCCCCTCATCGAAGTCAAGTTCCAACTCGCCTTCCACACGGGCGATCCATGACCTGACACCCAGGAATTCGTCGAGGTCGAAACCGCCTTCATCGGCGACCCGTGTGTAGGCAACCAGGGTGATATCCGCCAGCGACAGTTGATCTCCCACAATGAAGTCCCGCGACAGCAGCCGCATCTCCATCACACCCAGAGCTCGACGCCCCTTGGCCATGAGTTGCGGGTCGATGGCGTCGTCCGGCATTCCCTGGAAGGCTTTCTGGAAGCGCCGCACCGCAATGAAGGGCTCGTGGCTGTATTGTTCCCAGAACATCCATTCGAGCATTTTCGCCTGATCGAACGGGTCGGTCGGAACAAGCTCGGAACCGCTGGCCAGATGGAAAATGATGGCGTTCGACTGGGCCAGTATGCGGCCGTCTTCGCGCTCCAGGCACGGCACCTGCCCGGCCGGATTGATGGCCAGAAAGTCATCGGTCCGGGTCTCTCCCTTCGCCACATCCACCTCATGCCAGTCATAGGGAATGGCGAGCCGGTCGGCTGTCCATTTCACCTTGAGGCAATTGCCGCTGCGACGGTCACCATAGATGCGGACCGGATGGGTCATGTGACGGCTCCCTTGTGTCTGGCTGCAGCATAACCCCACCAGCAGGCAGAGCGAGGGCTGTATTCGCCCCAAACGCAGCCAGAGCCTGGGCAGCCCTGCAGCGAAGAACGGCGCTGTGACAGTCCGCCGCTTGGGCGGAACGGCAAGCCCGCCTATAACAGTCGAAACGAACACAGGTATTCCTTAGCATGACGACCCAGACCCGCCCCGGCGTCACCTCTCCCGAAACTTGCCAGTCCATGCAGGAGGTCCGCATCGGCGTCGATGCGCTGGATCGCGAACTGGTCGCCTTGGTGGCGGAACGGGCGCGCTATATGGAAGCGGCAGCCCGGATCAAGCCAAGTCGCGACGTGGTCCGTGATGAATGGCGGATCAATGATGTGATCAACAAGGTCTGTGCGGAAGCCGACAAGGTAGGGCTGGCCGTCGATATTGCCGAGCCGGTCTGGCGCGAACTGGTGGAGCGCTCGATTGCCTATGAGCTCAGCGTCTGGGACGCGACACGCAGCGACTGATCAGTCGGTACTGGCGAAGGCCAGCTCGGTTTCCCTAAAGGAACGCGCTACAGCCAGTCGGGCTCCCTCCCAGGCGGCTTCGGGCTGAATTTCCGCCTCATCGCACACATTGGCCAGTGAAAACGCCCCGACACCGCGGGCGGCACCCTTCAGTGTGTGGCAGGCGGCGCGCCAATTGGCCGGGTCTGACGGGCTTTCCATGATCGCCAGACAGCGCCGCGCCTGATCGCACATCAACGCCAGCAGCTCATCTCGCAGCGCCGCATCCCCGCCCGTATAACGGGCCAGATGGGCGGCATCGAAGATGGGCGCGGCGGTGGTTTTTTTGGCGGCATTCATAACTCTGTCCTAGCGTCTGCGCCTTAACACCTCCCTTAAATACCCTGCCTGGAAAGGCCATTCGCTCATCTTGGTGAATGGAGCGTTCACATTCCCGTCAGGCGCGAAAGGTCAGGTTTAGTGACGCAATATCGGGAGGATAATATGATCAGATCTGTCCGGATCATCGCATGCGGATTGGCACTTGCCATAAGCACGGGCGGCTTGGCCGCTGCCGCAGCATCACTCGCGCCGTCGACAACAGTTCATGCGCCCAAATTGGCTGCGGACACTGGTGAGAAGCGACTGCAGCGGCGACAGCACCGCCAACGCGACCACTACCGGGACCGCCGGAGTTCTCATCGAGACCACTATCGGGATCGCCGGGGCTCCCATCGTGATCACTACCGAGATCGTCGCGGCTCATACCGTGACCATGGCGACCGCCGTCGGGCCCGCCACGATTATCGCGGCAACCGCCGCTATGAACCGCGCTGCTGGAGCGAAAGCCAGCGATCCCGTTTTCGCGGCCGACCCGCCGTGGTCAGCGTACGCGTCTGCCGCGACCGACATGGTAGAGCCTATACCGTACGCGGTTCGGCACGGCTGATCCGCTATCTCCGCGGACACCGTCGCCACTGGTAAGCTCCCGGCCGCAAGCCCCGACATGCTGACCAGGGATACAGCCCCGCGGCGGAGCGGCCGGCGCGGGGCCCTTGCTTGAACAGACACCGGCGAGCCGTCCTGCAAATCTGGAATACTGAGCGCAAGCGGCTTTGCACCGGCAGGAGAAGCGGGCCCCTTCCCTACCCGCGCGAGTCTGGATGGCAGGCATGCGCGTTTCGCCCGATGATTGGCTTGCTTTTACACCGCGCCAGCGTATTTTCCCGCGCTTCCTGACCGGCGCGCCTATAGCTCAGTTGGTAGAGCAGCTGACTCTTAATCAGCGGGTCCTAGGTTCGAATCCTAGTGGGCGCACCAATCTCAATATCGCGGCAACGTACCGTGCTCGCAACGACGACAGGGCACCCGAGTGGTTGGCGCTTGGATCCGCGAGCAGGGACTTCGCCCTCGGGCACGCCTGTCTTTCCCACATTCGGCACCGCGCCGAGCTCATTTCTCTGTCTTGGCTGCTGCCCGCCGAACGATGGGACCCATGCCAGAGCTCGCGCGCCATTGACGGACCCGACCGGCTGCGACGATCTTCCGGACGACCTGTTCGCCCAGAAGAGAGTATTCGCACCAATGGATCTTCCGATTGTCCGTTTCTGGCCAGCCGTCTTTCTCGCCCTGCTCACGCTTGCTGGCTGCGCCAGTGCGCCGGCACGTCTGCCGATCATTCCGGCGAATACTGCAGAAGGTCGTAGCCAAGCCATCCTCATTGCCACCACCCGGCAACCGAGCGACGATCCGGCAATCCGGCTGACGCGAGGGCGCGCGCCCCTCTCCTTCGCCCGGGCCGACGTCTGGGTTCCGTCAAACCGGCTTCCCGGCGAAATCACCTTTCCGTCTCGACAGGCCGACCCGTCTCGCGAATTCGGGCTGGTCGGGTACCAGGCCGGCCTCACCGCCGACGACTGGTCAGCCATGCTGGACCGAGACCTGTCGGCATTACCGCTGGAGGAGCGGCATGTGCTGATTTTCGTGCATGGCTTCAACACCCCGTTCTCGGACGGGCTTTACCTGAACGCCCAGATCCTCAACGATTTCGGCGTAGACACTGTCGCGGTGCACTACGCTTGGCCCTCAGCCGGACGGGTGACCGCCTACCTTCACGACAGGGACAGCGCGCAATATGCAAGGGACGGGTTGGCGGACCTGCTGGAAACCGTTGCCGCGAGCCCATCCGTCTCGGTCACGGTCCTGGCCCATTCGATGGGTGCATTGGTGACCATGGAGGCGCTGCGTCAACTGAGCCTGGCAGGTCGCGGCGAGGTGCTCGCCAAGATCGACCCTGTCATCCTGGCATCACCGGACATCGACTTCGACGTATTTTTCAATCAGCTCGAAACGATCAATCCTCGACCAACCAACATGACGGTATTGGTTTCAAGACGTGACCAAGCCTTGCGCGTGTCCGACTCGCTTAGCGGAGGCGGGCAGGCCCGGATCGGGATCGGAGCCCAACAAGGGGCGCTTATCGCCGAGGGGATAGCCGTTCTAGACCTGACAGGGCTAAGAGACGGTACGGTGATCGGCCACTCCGACTTCGCCGCATCCACGACATTGATGCGGCTCGCCGCCAGCGGCGCACTCGATCATGCGTTCAACGCCGAGACCCAGCCCTCAAACAACCTGCTCACCGGCCCGCTAGCCGCCATCGCCGCGCAGATCATCCGGCTGCCGGCTCGTGCATTCGGTGACAACTGACCAGCCTGCCCCTACAGCCAAACAAGAAAGCGCCCGGACCGAGGGGGGAGAGGGTCCGGGCGCTCATGTTGCAAGGCGACATCAAGGGGGGAGATCAGCCTGCCTCGCGAACCTCGGTAAGGAATGTCTCGACCGTGGAGTTCAGTTTTTCTGCACGTTCTGAAACCGTTTGGACGGCGCGGAGCACGTCTTGCGATGCGTCGCCGGTCTGACGGGCCGAGCGGGAGACAACATCAACATTGTCTGACACAGCCCGCGCGCTGGTCGCCGCATGGGAGACCGAGCTTGAAATTTCGCGGGTCGAGGCGCTCTGTTCTTCGGCAGCCGCGGCGATCGCGGAAGCCGACCGGGAAATCTCGCCGACAGCCCGTGTCACATCCTCAATTGAAGAAGAGGAGGAGGCCGCCGCTTCCTGGATCGCCTGAATCTGGTCGCGGATATCATCCGTGGCCTTCGCGGTCTGGGCTGCGAGTGATTTGACCTCGGAGGCCACAACCGCAAAACCCTTGCCGGCTTCCCCGGCGCGAGCAGCCTCAATGGTGGCGTTCAGGGCGAGCAGGTTGGTCTGCTCGGAAATGTCATTGATCAGCTGGACCACATTGCCGATTTCCTGAGCGGCAGCGCCCAGATTGTCGACAACAGCGCGAACCGACTTGGCCCGTTCATCAGCCTGGCTGGCCATATCCGAAGAGCCCTGGATCTGCTGGGTCACTTCAGCGATCGACGCGGTTAGCTCTTCCGAGGCCGCCGCAACCGACTCCACATTTGCAGAAGCCTCGGCGGCAGAGGACGCCATCTGGCCGGATTGCTCTGAGCCTTCCGTCGCAGCTTGGGACAACTGCTCGGAGATCGCCGACATGGACGAGCAGGCGTCATTGACCTCGCCCAGCATGGACATGACTTCGGCATCAAAGGTCTGGGCGAGATCATTGAGCCGGGCGGCACGCTGCTCGTTGGATGCAGCCTGGACCCGCTGTTCTTTCTCGAGCTCTTCGGCCTGCAAGCCCTTCTCGCGGAAACGGCGCAAGCTTTCGACCACGGCACCCAGCTCGTCGGAGCGCTCGAGTGCGGCGATGTCGAGGGAGTAGTCGCCATCAGCCAGGGTCTCCGTAGCAGCCGCAATCTTGCGAACCGAGTTGGAAATCTGACGACCAAAGAGCACTGCGAGTGTGACGAGCGCCACGCCGACGCCAACCGTCAGACCGATGAAGAGGATGATGGAATTGCGAACGCCCGCTTCAGTCGCCGCGGCATCCATGCGTGCCAGCGATGCGCCTTCCATGGCGAGATCATCAAGATCGGCGCTGATGTCGGCGAAGACAACGTCGAACGGCTGCAAGAAGGCAACCGAGCTGGCGAAATCGAGTTCCAGCATCTGGCCGACGAAATCAAGCGCGTCCTTATAGAGGGCCAACTGCTCGACAAGGCTGTCGAAGGTGCCGGAACCCGCGTACTCGCCAAGCTTGGCTCAGCTCGGCGCTCGGTTAGTCAATACCGAATTCTCGCTTTGGCTCGCCGCTATTCGGCCCTCTTCCTCTGACTGAATGCGATCATGCGACGGGTAGAAAGAAGCAAATCAACCCCGGCGACGACCGGACTATTGCTCATCGCGAGCGTCCTTTTCGTCCCGGGATTAACCTTGCCGGCAGTCGAAACCCGGCATTTGGGCCTCTGGGGAGACGAGCATTCCATTCTCGGGCTGGCCCTCACGCTCGCGGCGGAGGGCGACTGGCTTCTGGCAGCAACAGTCTCGCTGTTCTCGATCGGATTTCCGCTCACGAAACTGCTCTGGATGTGGCGGCTGCAGCTCGTTGTCGCCACGTCGTCAGGCGCTTCGACAGCGACCCAGCGCAACCGCTCGTTGGACTGGCTTGAGCGTCTGGGCAAATGGTCCATGGCTGACGTGCTGGTCATCGCGCTGATCGTTTTCAGCTTGCGGGGCAATCTCTTCCTCGAAGCACGGCCACTCGTCGGAGCGGGTTGTTTTGCGCTCTCGACCCTCATCGCGATGTGGACGGCAGGACGGATTGTGTCAGAGCGACGAAGCTAGTCCGTTTCCGCAGCCAACAATTCCGCGGCCCGACAGCGGACAACCTCCAGCAGGCGCACCAGGGTGGCCACTTCTGCGGCGTCCAGCCCGCCAAGAAGGTCTGCCTCGGCACCCAGTGCGACCGGCATGATTTTCCGATACAGGGCCCGGCCCGATGCGGTCAGGCGGAGGTCGCGCGATCGCCGATCGGTTTCCCGCTCGGCCCGGACCACGAGTTCCCGATCGACCAGCGACTTGACCGCGCGGCTGACCGACACCTTGTCCATCGCGGCAATGTCGGACAATGCCTGCGCCGTCATCGGTTCAGCCTCTCCAAGCAGCGCAATGACCCGCCATTCCCACACCGTCAGTCCGAAACGGGTCTGATAGGCACGCGCCACAACCCGGCTGACCTGGTTCGAAGCGACCACCAGCCGATAGGGCAGATAATCGTGCAAGCTCAAAGCGGGTGGATTCTCGATCGACTTGGTCATCACCAAGAGGTGCCGGATGCCAGCAGCAGCTGCAAGCCGTTTGTTGGCTCGACGACGGGGCACCCGGTCGGCTATCGATATCGCATGAGCGATCTTGTCACCTGCCCCCCCCGACCGCGCCTCGCCATCGATGGCGACAGCCGAACCTTCCCGGTCAGTCGCATCTTTTGTATCGGCCGAAACTATGCCGACCATGCCAAGGAAATGGGCGCGGCCGCCGAAGCCATCTTCTTCACCAAACCTGCCAGTGCCGTGACGACAGCTGGCGGCTTGGTCTACCCGACCGGGACCGAAGACCTGCATCACGAGGTCGAGCTCGTCCTGGCGCTTGGCAGCAATGGGCAGATAATAGCCTGCGGCACTGGGGTCGATCTGACGAAGCGGGACTTGCAGGCCCGCCTCAAGGCGAAGTCCGCCCCATGGGAGATTGCCAAGGGATTTGACGCATCTGCGCCAATGGGCGCACTCAGACTCGGCCCGCCACCTGCTGCAGGCAGGATTGCGCTCTCAGTCAATGGAGCAATCCGTCAGTCTGGCGATCTGGAACAGATGATCCTTCGGCCCAAAGCACTGCTCGCCAAGCTGGGCGGCTACTTCAAGCTGCAGCCTGGCGACCTCGTCTTCACCG
>Ga0316204_10008115_pt1 | contig 14868 bp, 10 predicted proteins | sample 6monrhotite_MG_2_FD_205661 | JGI IMG/M metagenome (GOLD analysis project Ga0316204, IMG submission 205661) | Microbial mat bacterial communities from mineral coupon in-situ incubated in ocean water Damariscotta River, Maine, United States -... | ecosystem: Environmental > Aquatic > Marine >...
CGTCAGAATGACTATGTCCTTTTCACCATCACGTGTTTCGGTAGTGAGATTAACCCGAATCCTGCGGTATTTTCTGATTTCACCTTTGTCATCAATTATCCTGATCCATTGTTCATACAACCTGCCGGTATCTACTTTTCCCGCTTGTTTTTCTAAACGAGAGGCTTCCCACTTGAGCCCTTTATGTTCTCTGCAGATAAAATACCCCTCATTATCGTCAATTCCAAGCAGGAAGCGGCGAACACAAAAATTTCTGTCCATAATCCATACATCCGCTTTTGCGACCGTCGGTAATACTTGCCCCAGTAGAGAACGTTCCTGGGCATGTCCATCCTCACAAGGAAACACATCGATTGCCATCTCCAGCATGGGATCGTAAACAACCAGAGACTTTCCGGGAAGCGCACCCGAGCGGGTATCCCTTAGCACCTCCAGTCGATGTTCTGTCGCTTCTAGGCAGTTACCATCAAGCATCTTTACCCGATATCCTGGCAACAAAGATTCCCGGGCCCCCTCTAGCGCGTCAATGATCTGTGCCTTTTCTCTGACCGTTTCACGAACTAACGTTGCTGATGTGTCAGTGCTGATACCATTGAGCTTATTATACAGCGAGGTGATTGATACCCCCATTTGCTCACCTTCTTGTTTATACGCGGCATTAACAGAAGGAAAGGTCTTGAAGATCACAAGGTTGGTCAATTCGAAAACGGTGGAGAATAATAATGTTCTGGTATATTGTTCAACGGCTGAACGCTCAAAGATTGAATTGAGTTTTTCAGGACTCAGTACTCGTTCCAAAAGAACTTGGACCATTACGGGAACGGGGCTTTTATCCATGAATCGCTGAAATATTTTGCTAACCATAGGGGCTCTTCATACTCTTTATTAACTGAAACTTAGGAGGTCATTATTCAATAAAGATAAACAAATGAATAGCAAAAGGAAATATTTTACATTTTTACGCGATAAATTTTGACTGAATGACGATTGCAGCAATATCCCTATTGTGCCGCTTTATTGATCGCTCGATTGTATGATTCTTCACCTTGAAAGGGTTGCGCAGATTACCTTACGTGATCTTGCGCATCGTTACTTGATATTAATGCCCAATTCCCGGTTTAGAAATGCCAAAATTGAAATACTTTCCGCTACACCGGCAAGTGGTTTGGAGCAATACGTGGATTTTAATATTGGCTATGGCGTTAGCGGCGAACGGGTAGAGGCGATGCTGCATAAAGTGTGGGAAATCGCCAATGCGAAAGAGAAGTGCCTCAACGCGGAAAAAGAGCCGCGTATACGGCTGGTTAATACGGGGGATCATGCGGTGGTATGGCGTTTATATTACACGGTCGCGAATGTATACCGATTATTTGAAGCTAAATTCGCTATTAATCATGCCGCATTTAGTGTGTCGGCGGATATGGATATTGCGCTGCAGACACCGTTGACCCACGAGGTTCTCTCCTACGACACAGCCCCTAAATAAAGGCCATGCGCCCCGGTACCGATGGTACCGCGAAGCATGGCCGGAATAACGTACTAAACAATGATTCGGCGTGGTGTGTTTTTAGTGATACTGATCACTAAATTCGTGTACCGCATTGATAAACACACCAACATGTTCGGGGTTAATGGCAGGGTGTATGCCGTGTCCTAAATTAAACACATGGCCTTCGCCTTTACCGTAGCTGGCCAGAATGGTGGCCACTTCCTCCCGAATGCGATCCGGTGAAGCATATAAAATGCAGGGGTCCATATTGCCTTGAAGGGCAACTTTATCGCCCACCCGTTTACGTGCTTCGCCGATGTCCAGGGTCCAGTCCACGCCAAGCGCATCGCATGTACTGAGCGCCATGTCTTCCAGCCAGGGGCCGCCACCTTTGGTGAATAAAATGGAGGGAACGGTTCGACCGTCATTTTCTTTGGTGAGGCCGTCGACAATTTGTGTCATGTATTGCAGTGAAAATTCACGATAGTCCCGTGAGGTTAACACGCCGCCCCAGGTATCAAAGATCATGACTGCCTGGGCGCCTGCTTCAATTTGGGCGTTGAGATACTGGATGACCGACTGTGCGAGGGTGTCCAGTAATTTATGCATCAGTTTCGGCTGATCAAACATCATGCCTTTGACATTAGCATAATCTTTGCTCGAACTGCCTTCGACCATATAAGTTGCTAATGTCCATGGGCTGCCGGAAAATCCAATTAAAGGCACACTACCATTAAGTGCTTTGCGTATGACGCTAACGGCATCGGTAACATATTTTAATTCGGCGTTTGGATCGATAACGCCCAGCGCGTCAACGTCCCGTGCAGTGCGTATGGGGCGATCAAATGTGGGGCCTTCGCCAGTGTTAAACTTCAAACCTAATCCCATGGCATCGGGAATGGTCAGTATATCGGAAAATAGAATTGCGGCATCGAGCGGGTATCGCTCCAATGGTTGCAGTGTAACCTCACAGGCCAACTCCGGTGATCGGCACAGGTCCATAAAGGAGCCGGCTTTTTTGCGTGTGGCTCTATATTCAGGGAGGTAGCGTCCTGCTTGTCGCATCATCCACACTGGGGTGACGTCCACGGGTTTGCGCATCAAAGCGCGTAAAAATCGGTCGTTTTTTAAATCTGCCATGTGGTTTCCTGCATATGTATATATTAGGTTGTGTTTATATCGAGCGTTTATTTCATTTTTGCTGCTAATAGTGTTGTTAGTGGCAAATGGTTTGGTCTGTGGTGTTTGTTACGTGCTGATTGTAGCATTAGTTTGATCAATTGTGGGGCAACGTGTTGTTTTCGGGTTTGTATCTGACGCGCTTAATGAAAAGAGGCTAAAATTATAATGTTAAGCTGTAATGGGTCGATACGTGCCAGCGTTTTATGCCATTTTTGTTAGTGTGTATTCCGTTTTTTGAATGGGTAAGGTTCGGAAAAAGGGGGATTTGGGGTTTTGTCGTGCTGCAATGTGAAGATGCTGTATCAGTATGGGCTAATGTTTGGTTGAAAAACAACCATGCTGCCAGACGCTTTGATGACAGGCTCCTGGGCGCGACACATCGGGCCGCAATAGCGTCAGTTATTTATCCTTAGTGCGATTAATCCAGATACTTAAATACAATAAACCTAAAGTGCAAATGACGCTGGTTCAGCGGGAAGTATGGGGGCAAATGTTATCACACGTAAGACTTGACTCTACGGGTAAACAGGCTGTCTGGCGACGTGCTGTGATAGGTTGGATAATAAAAATAATGAGGATATCCGGCGTCATCCTTTAGGTAGATATTGAAAAATACGCAGCGATTTTGCTGGGCGTGCATTTCTATGATGGAGCCGGTATCCTGATTAAATAATGCACCTTGGGCCGGTTGCAGGTGGTTCATGGTTTTTTGAACCAGTTTGGATAGTAAGCTGCAGTCAGTAAGGGGAGTTACCTCTTCCGTATAGCTGGTGAGGTTAAGGTTGCCTTCAATCACTACGATTAAACCGGCTGGCCCTGCATAGTTGTGTAATGGTGTGGGATTAGCGCCAAAAATTGTTTCAAGGTTTACCTGTAAAACACCGTCGCTGGCCAGGCATTTCGATAACCATGGTTTTCCATCCTGCGGCTCAGATTTCGCCATTAACAGGGCGTTAGCGTATTCTTGGGAGGCGGTTAATCGCTGCGTAAATTGTGCGCCAAGCTGTATAACACGGCTACTTAGGTCCGTGTTGTTGGATTCTGCCACGCAATAGGCGAGCAGGGCAGACTTTAATTGCTGCCAGATGGGGAGCCTTGTATTTGAACGCGCTTTGAGGGCAGGGGCTGGTGTTGCTTGCCGTTGGCTGGGTAATAATGCCGCCTCATCGTAACTCTGCAACGCATGCAGGTTTGCCTGATGAGCGGTTTGGTACAAAATATCGTTATTTATTGCGGCATTTTCCATTTTCATCATCTTCCTAAAGACTTAGACCCTATGATTTAGCAGGTAGTTTAATGTGTAGACACGGCGGGATACCGGGTGGTTTAGTTTGCCGGCCGCTTTTTATTTGGGTGGGCAGGACGTCAAATTTATAACGCATTGAGTCCTGACTAAGGGGACTAAGCAAAAAGTGTGACATATTTATTCTTAAAAATGGTAATAGTTCATATAACGGGTGGTTACTGTGGGGTTATATTAGCGTATTGAACTCAGCAAACGAGTGATAACGGTTAAAATGAACTTTGTGCGAATGAATGTATGACTAAACCAGTCGATCAACCACGGTGTCATAGTGAGCAAGGGCTTATGGACGACAATGTACTGCTAGCAAAATATATTTCTGGTGATGACGCGGCATTAACTATTCTGGTGGGGCGATATCAGAAAGAATTATACCGATTTGTCGCTCGCCAGGTAGGTAACGAAGCAGACGCCGCTGACGTAACCCAAAAGGTGTTTGTCAGCTTATTTTTAAAAGCTAAGCAATTTGAGGGTAAGTCATCATTTAAAACCTGGTTGTATCAGATTGCGGTTAATCTTTGCAAAAATCACTTTCGGAGTAATGATCGACGCAAAGAAACCAGTGGTGATGACGAGGCGTTGGATATTATACAGGATGATACCAAGGCAGAAGATTATATTTTGTCTGAGTATCGCAATATTCTGAAATCGGCAATCAATGAATTGCCCAACAAACAACGAGCGACGATGCAGTTAAGGATCTATCAGGAATGTACCTTTGCAGAAATAGCCGATATTTTGTCCAGCCCACTTGGAACGGTGAAGGCTTGTTATCATCAGGCAATGTTGTCACTGACAAAATCCTTAAAAGAGGACTCTTATGAACCGAATGAGCTGTGACGAAGTGCAGTCATCTTTGGTCGACTATATTGAATTTGAGTTGCCCATATCACAACGGCAGCAATTTAACGCACATTTGACACATTGTGATCAATGTCGCGAGTTGCACGATGATTTGCAGAATGTACTTGTTGATGCAAAAAGCATTGAGATAAATGAACCAGGCGCACAGTTTTGGCAGGAATTGCCAAACAACGTGCTAACGGCGGTCAGGCAACAACGCCAGAACGACGCGCGTTATACACCGGTTACTGATCTGGCCATGACGGGCATGGTTGAGACAACAAGTGAATTTTCGGATGATGGTGCCGTATTCAGGGACAAACTCGGTGAAATATCGGGTGAAAATGTGCTGCCATTTAGGGCGCGAACAGAAAGGCGGCCAGTTAATGAAATGGCCGGCAAAAAACAGCCTGTCAGGCACGTGCCAGCAACAAACGCTCAGCCCGATAACCAGAGACAGGCTGCTAACACAAATAAACCGCTTAAGCCGAATCATGCTTTCACTACGGGGGTTAGGCAAGGGACCGAGCAAAGCACTGAGCAGACGCCGGTTGTGGAGCGCTTCGGTGAAAAGCCGTGCTCAAAATTCTCCTGGCCAAAAATTGCATTACCCATTGCTGCCAGTGTCCTCATTGCCGTCAGTGGTGTGTTACTGGTCAATCAGTCCGGTGTGAACAACCCAGGTGGCATGCAATTCGATAATGAAACACCAATCTTTTATGATTCGGTTGCTGCCCATGAGCAAATTTCCACAGGTACCGCCATGTCTGATAAGGCGCTTGCCGCATTGGCACAAACGATGGTGCCAATTTCACATCAGTCAGCACGATTTGGTTTTACTTCCCAAAATGCAATACTCAATTCTTTCTCTATTGGTGCATTATTCACTGAAACCATCGTTTATATCAAAAGCGAAGATTCAACCCTGGTGAAAACTCATTTAGCCTTGCTGGGTTCGGCGATGTACCGGCAGGCTGGTTCGAAACGGTTGCTGCAGAGTATTGAGATGTTGAAAACAGATATACAGCAGGATGGCGATACGGTTACCAATGCTTTCAGGTTAAACCAGTTAATGAATCAATATGCTGCTTCTCTAAAGTCCATTGCGGATAAAGAGTTTGTGCTGTTTAAACTGGGTGCCTGGTCTTACGATTTTGCCCTGGCGGCATTAGCGAAAGACGTTTCGTTACACCACAAGGTGGATGAAATTATTGCCTTTAAAGCACAGTTGCAGCAATTGGGGGCACCTGCCGGTGTTACCAAATCGCTACAAGAAATTAATGCTTTAATTACCAAAGAAGTAATGACGGACGGGGATTACAGGAAGACGGTTGAGGCAGTGGAAAACATCCGTAGCCTGTTGGGTTAATTACCGTAATCAACCAGGGGACTGATAAGTGAATAAGGTAATTAAAACAACCATTTTTTATGCGATGCTCACGGTGGCAATTTTATTCTCGTTGAGGATCGACTTGCTTTATGCCGCCACGATGCCTAATCCTAAGGAGCGTATTGATTATTGGCGAAACAATTACACGGAGTTGCTGGAGGAAAACGACCCGCGCGTCATTAAAGCCAGGCAGATTTTTGATCGCGTGTTAAAAGCTGCCGGTAATCGTTATGGGGTCATTCCACGGCTGCATGTAGTGAAAGAAAACCCGTTTAACGTTATATTGCCGGTTTCCATTCCGGATGGCTGGGTGATTGTTTCTCAAAAAGTGCTGGATATGACTTATAGTGAGCCGGAGTATGGTGATGACCGTCTGGCATTTGTGCTGGCTCATGAAATAGCCCATTTGCTTGATGACGATTTCTGGCATATCAATTTTTTCAGCGCACTGGAGTTGCTCAAAAGTCACGATGTGGTGCAGCCCGCTGTGCTTAATGAGCTAAAAGGAATTTTTGACCAGACCGCAAAAATACAGGCTAAAGAATTGCGAGCAGATGAGCGGGGTATTTTGTACACGGTTATGGCGGGGTTTGACTCTAATGCAATCGTAAAAAATGGAAAAGAAGATAGTTTTTTCCACCAGTGGCAGCATATGCTCAGCCTGTCACAATTAGCCCGGCACGAAGATCACAACACGCACCCCTCTTCGTTGCAGCGATCGGCGGCTGTGCTCGCCCGTTTGCAGAAAGTATCGGATGAAGCCGATTTGTTTAAATTAGGGTTAATTTTTTATCAATCCCGTAATTTTGAACTGGCGGTTCGCGCCTTTGGTGAGTTTTTACGTTATTTTCCCAGTCGGGAGGTCTATCACAATCTGGCAGCAAGTTATCATCAATTAGCATTGTTACATTATGTTGAAGACAATAATGACGCGAATTTATTGCCGTTTAGCCTGCCTATTATGGCGGACCCTTACTCCCGCGCCGCTTCGGGCGTATCTCGTGCGGCTAAAACAGATCGGGAACGGTTTAAACAGAATATTATTAAGGCGATTGCTCATTACGAGGCGTCGATCAATCAAGATGAAAATTACACCATTGCCTACCTAAATCTGGCGAGCGCCTATATCGTCAACAATGAGCCCTATAAGGCCATCGCCACGTTACAAGATGTGTACAAAAAACAAACCGATGATGCTCGGTTGATGAATGTGCTCGGCGTGGGGTTTTATCAAACCGGAAACATCAAAAAGGCCATACAACATTTACGGCTGGCAACCGCCGCTGACCCAAAATATGATGCTCCCTATTACAATCTGGGTAAAATTGCTTACCTTGATAACCGCAAACGTGACGCGGTTGCGTATTGGGAGAAGTTTGTGAAGCTGGACGTCAATAGCCGTTGGGCTCAGTTTCTGGTGTCAAACTATGGTATCTCGGTGAAGCAAAGGCCATCAGAAACTTTGCGAGCTCATGCAGAAGAAAAAATTAAAGGTGTACAAATTGGTCATTATGCGGATGAAATACCCGCGTCATGGGGGAAAGCAAAAGTTAAAAAATACCAGTTGGAAAAGTCAGTGCATACGTTAGCAGAATACAAAAACGGTATTTCGCTGGTATTGGACGGTGATGAAATTCGAATAGTTGTTGCAACGCCAGGTTACAAGGGTAAGTCTAGCCAGGGAGTAAGGATAGGCAGTACAGCAGGCATCATTGCATCAGGCTATGGTCATCCTGGAATGAAGTTGCAATCCACCCAGGGTGACAGCCTGGTTTATCCACGTGACGGCATTACATTTCAGATGGAGCGCAATAAAGTAATATCGTGGATGATTTATTAGGTTAAACGTGAGTGGCTCCATGCCCTGTTAAAATAACGTAAAATACCTGCGCTTGAATATAGGCAGGATAAAACGCGGGACACATGGCGGCAGTGACGCCAGCGACTTTGTGCTGGACAAATCAGCGTATTGAGTTCGGCGTTTTTTATGCGTTTGTAAAAGGTGGTGATTATTAAACCTAGATTCCGCCGTTGAACACGGATTTAGCGTCGTGCCTCATCCGCCATGGTGGATGAGGCACGGTGATAAACCGTGTAGCGATTCACTATTTGAATGAACGCCTGAGGCAGTACAATGGTTTGACTCTTTATGGTGTTGTCCCGAACTCAGAGCGGTCAACGGCGGAATTTAGGTTAATCGGTGCGTTAATTACAGAAACGAATGCACGCGATGAGCAGTAGATAATAATTGGTATTTTTTAAGTATTGTTTAGTCATTGTATTTGGTCCGTATTTGAAATTATTAATAGTTTAGAGAAAAAACATGCAGCGCATTAACAAGCAAACAAATATAAAAAACCTCAAAACAACTTCATTGCTAATAACACTGTTACTGTTGCTGGGCGCTACCCCGATTGCGTTTGCGGCATACTCGGGTGAGCGTTTTGGTGACGGGGTTGGGTTAATTGGCGATAACCTTGGCGATAACCCCGACGTTGACGCGTTGGAGTTGCTCATTCAAAACGGCGAGTATCAGCAGGCGATTAATCATTGGCGGGTGGAGTATAGGGCTTACCGGGATAGCCAAAATCTGTCCGGCCAGATCATAGCGCTATACAAGATAGCCACCACGCAGCGCCTGATGGGGTTGCATAACCAGGCTATCCGTGCGTTGGAAGTTGCTCATAAACTACTGTCTCTGGAAAAAAACGAAAATCTGAGTGTGGCGATCAAAGCAAACCTGGCGGGTGCTTACCTGTATTCGGGGCGTCTTGACGACGCAAAACACCTGTTTGGTGAAGCGCGGAATCTGGCCATTAAAAATAATAAAGCTGATTTGTTGGCATTAATTAATAATGATCTGGGTAATTATTATGCGTTATCAAAGTTGCCGGAACAGGCAGTGCAAGCGTATGAGAAGAGTATTGAAATATCACTGGGGATAAACGACGATTTACAGGTTGCCAGAACCGCCGCAAATGCCATGCTGTTACAGATTAATCAGCATCATGAACAAAATGCCAGTGAGTATCTTGTAAAAGCTCAGCAATCAATCGTGAAAGTGGCACCCTCTTATCGTAAAACCCGGGCCGTGTTAAAGCTTGCGGAAGCCAGTATCAGGCTGGTCCCCCATAATACTGAGCAAACACAAAATGCCTTGACAAATATGGTGCAACTCTTGGCCGGGGAGCGGGATTTTGCGGAAAAAATTCAGCACGACAGATTAAGCGCCCACACCAATAAGGTGATGGCCGACTATTATGAAGCAACGGGGCAATATGATGATGCGCTGGTGCTGGCCAAAAAGTCAATGTTCCACGCCCAGGTGGTGGACGCAGCGGATCTGCTTTATCAGTTGGAATGGCAGGTGGGGCGTATACACCGGCATTTGAGCCATCCGGAGCAAGCCATTGGATTTTACCAACGTGCCATTAATACATTGCAACCCATACGCCCTCAGTTGGCGAGAAGTTCCGTTGCAGGGCAAGCCGATTTCGAAGCATCCCAAGGCAATATCTACCTGGAACTGGCGGATCTGCTGTTAAGCAAGGCATCTCGTTCCACTGCCAGTGAAGAAGTAAGTCAATTATTGCTTGAAGCGCGCCTTACGGTTGAGCAGGAGAAAACCGCAGAGCTGCAGGACTACTTTAAGGACAGTTGCGTTGTTGACGCTCAATCTCAGGTAAAGTCGGTTGACGACACCATTGATGCCGGCACCGCAATTATATACCCGATATTGTTACCCGACCGCACTGAGCTTCTCATCAGTTACGCTACCGGTATAAAACAATATGTTGTTGATCAAACTAATGCGGAAATTACCGCTCAGGTTCGGCAACTACGTGTCAAACTGGAAAAGCGCAGAAGCCGGGATTATCTTCCTTATGCAAAAAATCTCTATAAGGCATTGATCGCGCCAATTGAGCCGGACCTAAAGCAGCGTAATATTACCACCCTGGTTATAATTCCAGGGCAGGCGTTGCGCACTATCCCGCTTTCCGTATTGCATGACGGTGAGCAATTTTTGATTAATAAATATGCGCTGGCAACAACGCCAGGGCTAACATTAACGGACCCCAGGCCACTAAAGCGGCAAAAAATGAAGATTCTGCTGAGTGGATTATCCGAACCAGTGCAGGGGTTTCCACCATTGGATTACGTGCGCGGGGAGCTGGAGCAGATAAAAGATCTGTATATCAGTAAACTGCTATTAAACAATGACTTTATCACCAACAGCATCTCCAGTGAACTACAGGATGCGGAATACAGTGTGGCGCATTTTGCCTCTCATGCTGAATTTACCGGTGATGTCAAAGATTCTTATATATTGACCTTTGATAACCGACTCACCGTGAATGAGTTGGGACAATTTGCGTCGTTGAGCCAATACCGTAAAAAACCCATCGAATTACTCACCCTAAGTGCCTGCAATACCGCAGCAGGCGATGATCGTGCCGCATTGGGGTTGGCCGGCGTCGCGGTTAAATCCGGCGCAAGAAGTGCGCTGGCGTCATTATGGGCAATAAACGACAAAGCCTCTTCTTTGTTAGTTACCGAGTTTTACCGTCAACTGTTGGACGAAAATGTAACAAAAGCCGTTGCACTACAGCGTGCGCAGGAAAAACTGATGAAAAATATACGTTATCGCCACCCAGGCTATTGGTCTCCATTTTTGCTCATCGGTAACTGGTTGTAGTGTCAGTACACTGAGAAGTCCCTAATAATTTAGGTGGCGCTAAACCTATCGGTTAATTGCGGTGTCTCCTCTCCTAAGTAAGTGTTAAATAGGCTCTGAACAAGCGCTTACCTACGTTTCGCTGGCATAGTGCGTTGATGCCACTTCGGGAATGAGAGGAGATCAACAACATGGTTCGACCAAATGCGACGGAAACGCAGCCAAAGCGTCCCACGTGTATTGACGATGAATTAGCGCGGACCTTAAGCCAGGATGTGGATCAGCGAATGACGGCTGCAAATACATTGGGCGCGTTAGGGCAGCTGAATGCCGGAGTGGTGCCTGCATTGCATCGTTTATTGCAGGATCAGTCGGAAACAGTACGGTATAGTGCGGCACAAGCGTTAGGGAAAATGGGGAAAGCGGCCCATATCTGCCTAAGCGGATTAGGCCAATTACTCCGCGATAAAAATCAATTGGTGCGTGAACATGCCGCGTTGGCATTGCGAAACATTGCACCATTACCGGTAGCATCCATACAAGCGCTAAGGTTGGGCCTGGCAGACTATAACCCCAAGGTAAGAGAACACATCGCGGCCGCGTTTGCCAAAAGCGGAAAAGCCGCTCAACCGGCGCTGGACGTTTTATGTGAGGCACTGGCAGATCAGGAAGAATCCGTTCGCTGGTACGCCGCCGCCGCGTTGGGTGGCATCGGGGTTGAAGCAAAGTGCGCCGTACCACAGTTAGTGACGGCCTACATGAGCGACATTGATATTATACGGGAGGCAGCACAAGATGCCCTGCGGCGCATCGAGCCGGGTTTAAACCCAAAACCGATTCAGAACATTTACCGGGCCAGACGTAACAACGCCGAGCGGAGTAGGGGCGCAAATAACGATATTTGACGAATACACACACTAGAGCATGCTTCGTGCGGCGTGCTATGATTCGAGGCATGCGAGCAATTGTCCTACTATCTGCACTAGTTTTGTCGGGCTGTACCCAAATGATCTTTCAGCCTATAAAAGCACATTTGGTGGAACCCAAAGACTTTGGTGTAACCTACCAGGATTATTATTTCACCTCATATGATGGTTTAACACTACATGGTTGGTATTTACCTGCCAAACGTGAAAAATTGGGGACCGTCTTATTTTTTCACGGTAATGCTCAAAACATTAGCACGCATGTCGGCTCCGTGTATTGGTTACCAAACCATGGCTACGATGTTTATATTGTTGATTACCGTGGCTATGGGAAATCCGACGGTGTAGTAACGTTGCCGGGAGCCATTGCCGATATTCAAAAAAGCATCGATGATGTGCTGGCTAAAATGCCTGCCACCGAAAAACTGATCGTGATGGGGCAAAGCTTAGGGGCCAGTATGAGTGCGTATGCGGTCGCATATAGCCGACAACGAGACCGGATTAAAACGCTAATGCTGGTGTCGGCGTTTAGTGATTATCAATCCATTGCAAGGGAGCTTCTTAATAATCATTGGTTAACCTGGGCGCTGCAATGGCCACTATCGTTAACCATTAACAATGATTACCGGCCCCTGGACGCCGTTGGACTCATTAGCCCAATACCGTTGCTGATAATGCACGGTGAAAAAGATGAGTTAATTTCCTATAAACACGCCAAATTATTATTTTCCCAGGCCAAAGCGCCCAAACAGTTAATTAATCTTGATGGGACTCACAATAACTGGTCTCAATTCGCAGTGAATCAAAAAAAGTTAATAAACTATCTGGCGGAAATAAAGTAGCCCCTCAATGGGTTATAAGCACGTTTCGGCTTGTGCATTAACGGCTGGTGGTATGGATGTGTTGTGAAATTGAAAATTGCTGGAACGATCGGGGTATTTCTGGCTGGAAATAAAAAGGGGCGTTGAATAACGCCCCTTTATTTGGAGTGGTTTAGTTTGTTGTCGTCAAAGAGGTATTGGTGGTATCCGGCAGACGTGGCATCGTCTGTTTGGGGAATTCACCGGTTAAACTATTTAGAAACGCAACAATGTTGCCCACTTCCTTGTTGGAAAGCTTTTTGTTGAGTTGTGTTTGAGCCATAACCCGAACAGCTTCTTCCAATGTCGCTACCGTACCATTGTGGAAATAAGGCGCAGTGACTGCAACATTACGCCAGGTCGGTACCCGCCACATGTTTTTGTCGTCGTCATTTTTGGTAACTTCGTAACGACCCAGGTCGCTGATCAGGTCATACTTTTTATCGTAGTCACTACCCGGGAAGATTGGGAATTTTTGAAAGAAACCTTCACCCATTTTAAGGGTAGTTGGGCCAGCAAAATTAGCACCGCTATGGCAGCTGGTGCAGCCCACGTCACTAACCAGTCTCATGCCTGCAATGGCTTTAGCTGACAAGGCCTTTTTGTCACCCTTGATATAAAGGTCAAACGGGCTGTTTGGTGTGATTAATGTACGCTCATAAGTTGCAATTGCTTTTGCAATGTTGTCGTAGGTAATGGGGTCTTTCTTGCCAAATACGTTCTCAAACTGAGAGACATAACCAGGCATTGCTTTAATTCGATCAACAGCAACATCCTTATGTGGCATGCCCATCTCTATGGGGTTCAAAATAGGGCCTTTCGCCTGATCTTCCAGGGTAGCGGCACGGCCATCCCAAAATTGAGACGTTAAATAGGCGGCATTCCAAACCGTGGGAGCAGAGCGCCCGCCTTTTTGACCACTAACACCGACAGAAACAGCACGGTTATCAGTTCCACCAGCCATTACATTGTGACATGAGTTACAGGATACAGTGCCATCGACGGATAAGCGTGGATCAAAAAATAATTGCTTACCGAGTTCAATCTTGGCTGGGGTAATGGGGTTATCTTTTGGTATTGGCGGCTGGTTTGGTAAAGCCTCAAATGCAGATACTATTGATGCTGGCAGCATCACAATTAAAACAACAGCCAGTGCTAACAAGGTGCGCATGCGCCAGTATGTAGAACAATGCGATTTCATTAAAATAATCTCCTACCATTTATTTGTTGTTGACAGTTTCCATGCGCTGCTTAGACAGCGTCTAATGAGGGCGTAGTCTAAACCCAGTTTATGCAAGAATCAACAGTACCTTGTTACATTAATTAGGCGCCATTGCTTATTATCAAGTAATATTGAATTGGTAGTATTGGTTCAGTTAGTGTTCAGCTTTAGCTAAAAAAACACCAGTGTATAACACGTCATGGGGGATTATACGTATTGCAAAATCTGTTCTTTTAATAAGGCCGGATTAAATGAAATTTTTATGTTCAATTTTCGAGGAGTATGTGAGAGGTTGAACAAGGAAAATAAAATTTAACCCGGCTTTCATATCACGATAGATTATTTTCGATAGAAGTACCTCCCTTTAGTGTTGAAAGTTGACATTGATAGAAAATGTTGACATCAAATGCTGATACTTAGTGTAAGCATTTTCCGTATACCTTCAAATTGAGTTAACCCACCCGGTATTCCTTAATGGTTTGCTTGTTGATAACGAGCAAGACTTAAACCTTGCGGTAAATTTCAAGGCAAAAACACATGTATCACATTGGTTAAGGTTAATTAGTCGTTAATGAGAACATTATGTAGATAATGTGTGCCTGCAATTATGCCTGTAATTAAGTAATAGCAAATGGCAGGCCAATTGTCGGGATGCCTAAATAAATTTAAAAATCATTAAGTTACAAATTTTCTTGCAACGCGCTAAGCATATTCTTGCACTATGTTGGATCGGGAAGGCACATTATTGTGCAGAAATGGAATCATCAATTACGGCTGGCATGCAATCCTCTTTGAGGTGCATGGTTGTTAAATTGATAGTTTGAGTGAAACGGATTTGTACTGGGTGGGTTTTGTCAAAATTATTAAGCTCAGACCTCCTGATCTAGGAAAGGAATATATATTAACCAATAGTCATTAAATGTATTAAGATTCAAAGAGATGAGATTATTTTTGAAAATTGACGAGGTCGAAGTTAAG
>Ga0316204_10008116_pt1 | contig 14865 bp, 13 predicted proteins | sample 6monrhotite_MG_2_FD_205661 | JGI IMG/M metagenome (GOLD analysis project Ga0316204, IMG submission 205661) | Microbial mat bacterial communities from mineral coupon in-situ incubated in ocean water Damariscotta River, Maine, United States -... | ecosystem: Environmental > Aquatic > Marine >...
CTCTCCTGGCGGCTTGCGCCGCGAGGGGGCATCCACCCCTGTGCCCCCCCATTGAACCACCAGAACGTGCCGTCAGGCGCGCGCCAACTGCGAGTGCGTACCTTTGAGGAACGCGACGTCCCAGCGTCCCACGCGAGAGGGTGTTGCGACGTCAGATGCCTCGCCGCAAGGCGACATCAGGAGGCAAGACCTTGCGAACACGTGGACGGTTTTCGACGGAGCCCAGGTGTTGTTGTTCTGCCATCCCACGCTGTAAAACCGGCCAGGTTTCGCAATGGATGCAAACCCAGGTGGGCTTGCCAGACGACCCGAGAGTCACTGCACAGGGGTCCTCCTCCGGAGCGGCTCCGACCGGGAGGCAAGGCGACGACGACGAGGAACGAGGAGGAGAACTTGCCTGAGAGGGGAAGCGCAGGTTCCCCTCTGGAGACAACGCTGGTTGGCAGCGGCGAATCCGTCAAAGTGGCCAAAAGCCCGCACTAACCGTCACGATCCATGCGGCAGCCGAGCCTCCATCAAGTTCCACGATCCATGCGGCAGCCCCACCCCGTGCCCCACCAGCCCAGCAGAGATGAGCGGCCCCGAAGACACGAGCGTTCCGCCCAAGGGGTGAGCCCCGGCGAGTCGGGCCCGGCTGACCCCGGCCCGGCTGGGTTGGGCTCGGGTGGGTTTGGGCTGCCGCATGGCTCGTGAACGTCAGTGGTTGTGCGGCTGCCGCATGGATCGTGGTCGTTAGTGCGGGACTTTGGCCACTTTGACGGATTCGCGGCTACCAACCGGCGTTGTCTCTAAAGGGGAACCTGCGCTTCCCCTCTCGGGCAAGTTCTCCTCCTCGTTCCTCGTTCCTCGTCGTCGTCGCCCTGCCTCCCGGTCGGAGCCGCTCCGGAGGAGGACCCCTGTGCAGTGACTCTCGGGTCGTCTGGCATGCCCACCTGGGTTTGCATCCGTTGCGAAACCTGGCCGGTTTTACTGGATTTGTTCGGATGAACAACAGCTCGTCTCCGTCGAAAACCGTCCACGTGTTCGCAAGGTCTTGCCTCCTGATGTCGCCTTGCGGCGAGGCATCTGACGTCGCAACACCCTCTAGTGTGAGGCGCTGGGACGTCGCGTTCCTCACAGGTACGCCTTCGATGTTGGCGCGCGCCATCCGGCGCGTGCTGACGGAAGATGGGGGCGCGCCGGTACGAGCCGCAGCGGTACGGATTCGCGGCAGGGCATCCCAACCAACCGACTGCGAGCACGCCCCGCGCGCCTTGTACACTGCGGGGGTGTCAACGAAGAGGCCAACGCTGCGGACGTTCCTGCGCGGCGTCGCGATCCTCGCGATCCCGATGGCGCTCGCCCTCCTGTTCGCGGAGACCAGCGGCCCGGACATGTTCGATGGAGAGCGCGCGGCCTGGCTGCGCCACGCCGACGCCGTCGCCGACTGGGCGCTGACCGAGAGCGGCTCAGGCGTGAACAGCACCGGCAGCGAGCGCTTTGATGGCGAGTGGGATCTGGTGGGCTGCCAGATGACAGTGCTGGGGCTGAGCCAGGTGGCGACGCGCTTCCCCGACACCGCCGAGGGCTACCTGCCAGCGATGGAGGTCTGCCTGGACTGGATGCTCACCCCCGCCGGGCGGTCCTTCGGAGAGTCGGCCTGGGGCGTGGACGCGCTGGTGGATCCCGCTGGCTCCGACAGGCTCGGCCCCACACAGGCGTGGCTCGGCTACCTGGGGACCGCGCTGGGCGCGCACCGCCGCATCGCGCCAGAGTCCCGCTACGCCACACAACACGACGCGATGATCGAAGGCTTCGCGGCGGCGCTGGCGGCGCCGATCCACACCTTCCGCACCTACCCCGGCGAGAGCTACCCCCCAGATCAGGCCGTCGTGGCCGGGGCGGTGGGGCTGCACGACCTCGCGCTGGGTACGGATCGATGGGCCGAGACGCTGGCGGACTGGGAGGCGCGCTTCCGCGCCGCCGCGGTGGACCCGGACACAGGCATGCTGGTCCAGTCGGTCTCGCCCCACGGCCGCGGATGGATCGACGGCCCTCGCGGATCAGGCACCGCCTTCGCGGCCTACTTCCTGTCCTTCTCCAACCCCGCGCTCTCCGCGGATCTGTACCGAGCGCTCGAACACGGTGACTTCCTGGGCTACGGCGCGGTGCTGGAGTACCCGCCCGGGGTGAGCGGTCACGGGGACATCGACTCCGGCCCCGTGCTCTTTGGCGTGAGCGTCTCCGCCACCGGCTTCGGCCTCGCGGGCGCTCGCATTCACGGCGATCGGGCGCGCTGGCAGCAGAGCTGGCGCACCGCGACGCTCTTTGGTGTCCCCGTGCCCCGCGACGGCGGGCGGTGGTTCCTGACCGGCGGCGGGCTGGGCAACGCCATCCTCCTGGCCATGCTCACCGCCGGTCCGCTGTGAGCCGCTACGGGCGGAAGCGTTCGAGCAGGTAGTCGACGAAGACCCGGACCTTCAGCGGCAGATACTCGCGGGAGGGGTAGAGGATCCATGCCGCGAGATCGAAGGCGGAGGCGGTGGCCTCCCAGCCCGTGAGCACCTCGACCAGCGCCCCCGACGCGAGCTCCCGGGCCACATTCCAGCGCGGGAGCATCGCGACCCCGACCCCAGCGACGGCCAGATCGCGGATAGCGACCCCATTGGAGAGGGTGAAGCGCCCCTGAATCGGAACCTCGACCTCGTCCGCGCCCTGACGGAAGCGCCATCGCGGGGGCTGACCGGGCACCGGGTAGCGCAGGCACTCATGCTCGCTCAGCGACGCCGGCCGCGCCGGAACACCACGGGCTTCGAGGTAGCCCGGGCTGGCGCAGACCGCGTAGGTCATGGCCGCCAGCCGCCGCGCCACCAGCGAGGAGTCCGCGAGGCGTCCCAGCCGAACAGCCACATCCACGCGATCCGCCACCAGATCGAGCTTGGTGTCCGTGAGCAGCAGCTCGAAGCTCAGCTCCGGGTGTCGGGCCGAGAATGCAGGCAGCAGCGGAACGATCGCCACCTGGGCGAAGGTGTGCGGGGCCGTGAAGCGCAGCACCCCGCGCGGCGTCCGCGCCGCCTCCACCGTGGCCAGCCTGGCCTGCTCCAGCTCGACCACGATGGGCTCAACCCGCTCGAACCAGGTCACCCCCGCCTCGGTCGGCGACAGCCTCCGGGTGCTGCGCTGAAACAACCGCACCCCCAGCTCCCTCTCCAGGCCGGCGACCGCGCGGGAGACGGAGGAGGGGGCCACGCGGCGCTCCCGGGCGACGGCCGCGAAGCTCCCCCGACGCATCACCTCGACGAAGATCTGGAGGGTCTCGATGTCCATCTCAGGTGAATAGCGTCGCGATCCCCGAGACGTCGATGTCGCCGTGTCCTTCCCCCTCCGCGCGCGCGTAGACCGCCCCCGCCGCCCGGGTCAGCGGCGCGTCCGCGCCCACCGCCTCGGCCGCCGCCGCCGCGTAGCGCAGATCCTTGGCGACGAGGTGCACCGGGAAGTTTGGTGAGAACGCCCCCTCGGCCATCAGCCCCAGCACCCGCTGCAGCGCCGGGCTGGTGATGGGCAGCCCCTTCAGCCGCTCCGCGGCGGTCGCCGCCGGCACCCCCGCCTTCGCCAGCACCCCCAGCGCCTCGCCGTAGGCGGCCACCTGTGTGGCGAACAGCGTGTTGACCACCAACTTCATGGTCGCCCCCGCGCCGATCGGGCCCAGGTGCTTGATGGCGCCCGCGTAGGCCTCCAGCGCCGGCCGCGCGACCTCCAGCGTCTCCAGATCGCCGCCGGCCAGCACCACGAGCTGCCCCGCGTCCGCGTGGGGGCGGGTGCCCACCACCGGGGCCTCCAGGAAGCGCACATCCGCCGCGCTCGCCGCGGCCGCCAGCTCACCCACCCAGCCGGGGGTCAGCGTGCTGGCCGCCACCGCGACCGTCCCGCTGCGCATGCCGCCCAGCGCGCCGTCGTCCGCGTCGCACCAGATCGCCCGGCTGGCCTCGTCGTCTCGCACCATGCCGATCACCAACTCCGCGCCCGCCGCCGCTTCGCGGGGGCTGCCCGCTCGCGCAGCGCCCGCCGCCGCCAGCGCGTCATCTCGCCCGGGGCTGCGGTTGTAGACCGTCACAGCGTGCCCCGCGTCCAGCAGGCGCTTCGCCATCCGCGCACCCATCGCCCCCAGGCCCAGAACTGAAACTCGCATATCGACCTCCTTGGTGATGCCCAATCTACGGAGTTGCCATGCCTGCCGGAAATACGTCTGTTTGAACATGATTCGTGCGCTATTTGCATGAATCGAAAACAAGTGACAGATCCAATCGGGGGCGGTGTCTGGGTGAGCAAGAACGGAGAAGACCATGCTCACCGCCACACTCCTCATCGCCGCATCCGCCTTCGCTGCGGATGATGACGCCCAGACCGACCCGGGCTTCCTCGCGACCCTGAAGACCCCGCCCGCCGAGGCGCAGCTTGATGATCTCAACGTCGTGAACTTCGGCGGCGACCTCGTGCCCTTCGTCGGCACCTCCGCGGTCGAGCCCGAGCGCACCGTGCGCCACCTCTCGCTCAACCTCATCGGCGGCTACACCTACGGCATCAGCGGCGCCGAGGGCTCGGCGGGCTTCAACGTGGAGACCGGCTTCGTGCACGGCGTCCAGGGGGCGGGCGGCGCCAACGTCAACCTCGGCGTACTCAGGGGCGCGCAGGGGGCGGGCGGCTTCAACTACGCGGGCATCGTCGACGGCGTGCAGGGCTCCGGCGGCTTCAACGTCAGCCGCACCAGCGTGCGCGGCGTTCAGGCCACGGGCGGCTTCAACCTCGCGGGTGAGGCGGTGGACGGCGTCCAGGCCGCTGGCGGCTTCAACGTGGCCAGAGAGGTCCGCGGCGGGCAGGGCGCTGGCGGCGCCAACATCGCCGTGGGTGATCTGCGCGGCGTGCAGGGCGCTGGCGGCGTCAACGTCGTCGTCGGCGACGTGCGCGGTGTCCAGGCCGCTGGCGGCGTCAACGTGGCCACCGGCGAGGTCCAGGGGGTCCAGCTGGGCACGCTGAACGTGGCGCTCGAAGAGGCCAGGGTGCAGGTCGGCGTGGTCAACGTGGCCCCCAACGCGGACGTCGCGCTGGGGCTGCTGAACATCATGTGGGAGGGCCGCAACCACGTGGACGTCTGGGCGGACTCCCAGGGCTTCATGTACGCCGGCTACAAGGGCGGCAGCCGCTACGTGCACAACATGTACTCGGTGGGCGTGCAGACGATCGGCGGCGAGCAGACCTGGAGCTACGGCCTGGGCATCGGCGGGCACATCCCGATGGCCAAGCGGGCCGCAATCGACCTCGACATCATGACCCACCAGATCAACGAGGGCGTGCGCTGGTGCAACTACGTGAACCTGCTGAACCAGGCCCGCGCGGTGCTGGTGCTCTCGCCCTTCGAGAACCTGGGGATCTACGCGGGCCCGACCTACGACGTCCGCATCCAGGACTCCGCCCAGCGGTTCACCGTGGAGGGGCGGCCCGGCGTGACCGCGGGTATCCAGCTCTTCTGAGAGAGGATGGCAGGATCCATGGGATCACTGTCATTGCAGCCAGATGAGGCGGCCCCTACGCTGGGGGCATGACAACGAAGACAGTCGCCATGGTGGTCTTCCCCGGGTTCCAGGTGCTCGACGCCGTGGGCCCGATGGAGGTGTTCTCCTCGGCGCGGCGGCTCCTGGAGCACCGCGGTGAGCCGCCGCCGTACGCCGTGACTCTGCTGGCCCGTGAGGCAGGCCCCGTGAGATCCTCCGGCGGGCTGGCGGTGGTCGCGGACCGGGGGCTGGCGGACGCGCCGGAGGACGTGGACACGCTGCTGGTCTCCGGCGGGGACGGGGTCTACGACGCGGCGAAGGATCCGGCGCTGGTGGGCTGGCTGGTCGCGCGGGCGGGGCGGGTGCGGCGGCTGGCGTCGGTCTGCACCGGGGCGTTCCTGCTGGCGGAGGCGGGCCTGCTGGACGGGCGCGAGGCCACGACCCACTGGTCCCGCTGTGAGGCGCTGGCGCGGGGCTACCCGGGGGTGACCGTGCAGCCGGACGCCATCTATGTGCGGAGCGACGCCGTGTGGACCTCGGCGGGCGTGACCGCGGGCATGGACCTCGCGCTGGCGCTGGTGGAGGTGGACCTGGGGCGCGCCGTGGCGCTGGAGGTGGCGCGCTGGATGGTGCTCTTCCTGAAGCGCCCCGGCGGGCAGTCCCAGTTCAGCGCGCAGCTCGCCGGTCAGCTCGCGGAGCGCGACAGCCTGCGGGAGCTGCAGGCCTTCATCCTGGAGCATCCCGGGGCGGCGCTGTCCGTGCCCGCGCTGGCGCGGCGGGCGGGCATGAGCCCCCGAAACTTCGCCCGCCGCTTCAAGCGAGAGGTGGGCAGCACGCCCATGCGGTACGTCCAGCAGGCCCGGGTGGACGCCGCCCGCCGACAGCTCGAGCAGACGACCGCGCCCGTCGAGGTCGTCGCCGCGTCCTGCGGCTTCGGGACCGCCGAGACCATGCGCCGGGCCTTCGCCCAGGCGCTGAGCACCACCCCCACCGAATACAGGAGACTCCATGCAGATCGCCATCCTCCTCTTTGAGCGCGTCACAGCGCTGGACGCCGTCGGACCGTACGAGGTGCTGAGCCGCATCCCCGGCTACGAGACCACCTTCGTGGGGCTGGAGCCCGGGGTGATCCGCACGGACAATGACCGGCTGGGGCTCATGGTCGACGCGCCCATGACGGACTTCCCCAGCCCGGAGGTGATCGTCATCCCCGGCGGCGTCGGTGCCCGGGTCGCCATGCGCGACGAGCGCGTGCTCGACTGGGTGCGCGGGGCCCACGAGACCTCGAAGTGGACCACCTCGGTCTGTACGGGATCGCTCATCCTCGGCGCGGCCGGGCTGCTCGACGGGCTGGACGCGACGACCCACTGGACCTGCTTCGCGGACCTCGCGGCGACCGGCGCCAACCCCATCTCCGAGCGCACGGTGACCCGGGGAAAGATCGTCACCGCCGCTGGCGTCTCAGCGGGCATCGACATGGCGCTGACCCTCGCCGCCCGCCTCGGCGGCGACGACCTCGCCCGCGCCATCCAGCTCGGCATCGAGTACGACCCCGCCCCGCCCTTCGACGCGGGCGCCCCCGAGAAGGCCTCGCCCGCCGTCGTGGAGCTCGTCCGTCAGCTCATCTGATCCGGACGCGGCAGCAGCGCCGCCGTCCGTCGCATGGCGCCGACTGTCCGCGCGTTGGCCTCGGCGATCGCCCGGAACGCATCGGAGATCCGCGCGTCCATGGACACCCGGCGCCAGAACACCTCGGCCGCGTCGATGACCGCCTGGGCGATGTCTGACTGTGCGGGCCCGAGCGTCGGCGGCGCGAAGACTCTGGGGACGATCTCGCTCTGCTTGGGGAGGTAGAGCATGGGCAGCATGTCGTAGGCCGGCGCGATGCCCGTGACTCTCAGGCCGTCCATTTGAAAGGACAGGTTGCCGAAGTGCATGTCCGTATTCGCGATGAGCCGACCGAAGGTCTCCAGCAGGCGTATCGGCCGCAGCTGATCGGCGGGGACGAGCCCCTGGGCGATCAGCCGCCGCGCGGACCCCGTCCAGGATCGGCGATCGCCGCCCACGAACTCCATGTCCAGCGCCTCCAGGGAGATCAGCCCGCTGCGGTGCTCGACGCCCACGCGATCGAAGCGCTCCACCTCAAGGAAGACCCGCCCTCCAGCGCGGAGGACTGACGATCGGGCGGCGGGGACACCCGCCTCGCGGAGCGTCTCCAGGGCGAGGTGCTCGGCGATGAGTAGATCAGCGATTCGCTCACTGACAGCGCTCCCGACCGGCGGCGAGAACTTGACGAGCGCGGGTGTGAGCGAGCCATCACGTCGCACCGTGACCAGGAACTTGGGCTGCTCACCCGCCGCCGAGGAGCCAGGTGGGCCCGCCGCCTGAACATCCATCGCCCGCCGCGGGTACGCGTCGGCTCGGTCGGCGAGCGCCACGATGTCTGTCGTGGTGGACGTGGAGTCGAGCCAGCGGGTGTAGGCGCGGTCGCCCACGATCAGCGCCCCCGAGAGGTTCCAGCCATAGGTCGTGAGGTAGCGCAGCGTCTGATCGCTGGACCAGATGCGGATGTCCCCCGGCGCGTTCAGATCCGGGTGTCGGGTCGGAATCATTCGCCCCAGGAACCCGGCTGGTTCCAGATCGTGCAAGAAGTAGGGGAGATCGTCAAAGCACTGGTCGCCGCCCTCGTGCATCACATGGAAGCCAGGGTGGATCGGCTGGAGCGTCAGCAGCTTCCGCGCTGGTTGGCCAGGGGGACGCACCTCATAGACAGGGATCGAGCCCGCGACGCCTCGGATCTCACGCCGGGCGGCGTAGAGCGTCGCCCGTCCGCGACCCATGACAATGAGCCGATCGTCAGCGCCACGAACCAGCCTGGAGAAGGTCGGCTGGCTCACCCCCAACACCTCACAGAGAGCGGTCGATCGGGCCGGGCCGTGGACAGTGAGGTGACGGAGGAGCAGGTCAAACCGAGCGCTGGACATTGAAAGAATGAATAGATTGATGAATAGATAAAACCAAGCAAAATCAAAAACTAAAACTATATTCAAGCGCAGAAATGAATAGAAGAGAGGTTCCCCGAGGTGATGACAACTTGTCGTGGGTGGAGGGGGGCTGTTCGTGGCTCCGTGACGTTTTGTCGGTGAATCGGTCGAAGATCGCTTGAATGTTGGTGGCATGAATCGTGCAGTTGTTGGGGTGAGCCACCACCGGGGGTCCACATGCTCATCACGCTTCTGTACATGGTCTTCATCGCCTGCGCGCCCGAGCCTCCGAGCTACGAGGAGCCGACGGACAGCGCTGACGACACCACGGCGATCGAAGACACCGGCGATCCCTACGCGGACGCCGCCTGTGAGTACAGCGAGCGGGTCGTGGACGCGGAGTACGACGTCGGGCTGGGCTACACGGCGCTGGAGGCGGCCGAGACGCTGAGCGGTGAGCGCGCGGCGCTGGTGGACTGGCTCGACTGGGAGGAGCGCTCCGAGCTGCGCATCCGCCTGGACGTGAGCGCCGCCGATGCGTGGTTCTACGAGTCCGTGGACGACGGCTGTGAGGACTACCTGGCGCTCACCGGCGTCATGAGCCTCGACACGGAAGACGGCTGGCTCCAGGAAGAGATGCCCGTGAGCCTGCGGCTGCTGGCGGTGGACCACGCCTGGCTGGAGGGCCACATCGACTGGCTCGAGCGCGGCGGCGCCTACACCCCCGCCGACCTGGAGCTGGACCTCTACAGCGGGCTCCAGCTCTTCGTCGCCGCTGAGACGGGCGAGGACGGAGACATCGGCTACCTCTCCATCACCGGTGATGGAGAGGAGGGCAGCGGCTTCATCTTCGAGACGGTCTCCTGCTGGGGGCCAGAGGGCTGCGTCGAGGAGGCCTTGCGTTAGACTCCCGGCGTGGACGATCTCCTCCGCCGCCTCCGCCGTGACGGCTACGCCTTCATGGACCCGGTCGCCCCCGACCTTCGGGGGCCGGCCATCGACGCCGCCCGGCGCATGTTCGACCTGCCCGTCGAGCGCCGCTGCGCCTTCCATCAGCCCGAGTGGGGCGGCATGGCGGGCTACCAGTTCGGCGACCCCAACGAGCTGTACGTCGGCGATGAGCCCGTCAGCGAGTACTGGCACGTCGTCCGCGATCGGCCCGGCGGGCTCGGCAACCGCTGGCCGCTGCCGGACGTGGAGGCGCCGCTCACGGCCTGGATGGACGCCCGTGAGCGCTTCGGCCTCACGGTGCTGGACGCCCTGTCGGAGGTACTGGGAGAGCCCGGGGCGCTGCGGCGCTGGACCGATGACGGCTACGCCATGCTTCGGCTCATCCGCTATCCCGCGGGCCCCGAGACCGTGCCGCCGACCGCCCTGCGCGCCAGCGAGCACGTGGACGCCGGGCTGCTCAGCCTCTACGACGGGGGCACCAGCCCGGGGCTGCAGATCTTCACCGGCGGTGAGTGGATGGCGGTGCCGCCGGGGCAGGCCGTGGTGGCCGCGGGTGAGGTGATGACCACGGCCTCCGGCGGGCGGATCCCCGGGGCGCTGCATCGGGTCGTCTACTCCGGGGCCGACGCCGAGGAGCGCCTGGCGCTGCCCTTCTTCCTGAACCCCCGCCTGGATCAGCCCATGTACGCGCTGGGGCAGCCGCCGCTGGGCCGGAGCTACGGCGCGCTCTTGCGGGAGCGTACGGGCTGGGGGCCTGCCAGCGGCTGAGGCGCCGCCTCAGAGTGGGCGAAGCGTACGATGACGGTGTATTAAACTGGCTGTATACCGCACGGAGCGCCCCATATGTCCGTCCTGCTCGCCCTGATGTTGCCCGCCTGCAACGAGTACGACCTCAAGCGCGATGAGGAGGAGGTCACCACGCCCGTCGAGGAGACCACCACCGAGCCGCCGGAGGAGGTGCTGTACCCGGACATCGTCGTGGAGCCCGCCTCGCTGGACTACGACTTCGTGCTGCTCAACTGCGAGTCCTTCCAGACGGTCACCGTCTCCAACGTGGGCGAGGCCACCCTGAACGTGAGCGGCGTGGGCGTCGCCGAGGGCGAGCAGGCCGCCTGGTCCATCGTGGCCGACGACGTCGAGTTCGCGCTGGAGCCCGGCGAGAGCCGCGAGTTCGAGATCCGCTTCCAGCCCGGCGCGGAGGAGGTCTATGAGGCGCAGATCGCGGTCTCCAGCGACGACCCCGATGAGCCCGAGGCCGCCGTGGACACCGAGGGGCTCGGCGCGATCGCCGGGCGCATGGAGGAGATCTTCCACCAGGAGCCGACTGGCGCGACGGACATCCTCTGGGTGGTGGACAACTCCGAGTCCATGGCCAGCACCCTCACCTACGTGGCGGACAACTTCGAGAAGTTCATCGACCCCTTCCTGGAGCTGGAGGGCCTCGACTGGCAGATCGCCGTCGTCACCACCGACATGGAGAACCCGGCCCAGCAGGGCCGCTTCCAGGGGCCCATCATCACCCCTGACAGCACCGATCCCCGCGGGGACTTCCTGCGGGCGGTGGACCAGGGCGCGGCGGGCTCCGCCTACGAGAAGCCCTTCGACGCCATCCAGGCCGCGCTCACCGAGCCGCTGATCAGCAGCGAGAACGCGGGCTTCCTTCGCGAGGAAGCCCGCCTCTCCACCATCGTGGTGACTGACGAGGACGACGTCTCCAGCATCAGCTACGCGACCTTCAACACCTGGTACCTCTCCCTGAAGGAGGATCGGGACGACGTGAGCTTCTCCGCCTTCGCGGGCGATCCGGGCGGCGGCCTGTTCGGCTGCTCGGAGTGGCTGGGCTGGGCCGACGGCCTCATCTCCGCGACCTCCGCCAACAAGCTCTACGAGGTCATCGAGGCGACCGACGGCGTCTTCTTCAGCATCTGCAGCACGGACTTCACCGAGGGCCTGACGCTCATGTCGCTGGACGCCGCCGGCATGACCGACACCTTCTACCTCCAGGCCGTGCCCGCCTCCATCGCCGACATGGACGTCGAGGTCAACGGCGATGACTCCCGCTTCGACAACGTGGACGGCTGGCAGTTCGACTGGGACCGCAACGCGGTCATCTTCTACGGCGAGGCGATCCCTCCCGCGAACTCAGTCGTCGAGATCAGCTACGACGCGGACGGCGTCTGCGCGGGCTGATCCCCTCCGGCGAGCGCCGCGCGGCTCACTGCGCCGCGCGGATCTCCGAGATGCAGGTGTCCTGGTAGGTCGAGCCCGGGTAGACCCCCCCGAGGGTGATCGCCACGAACTGCTGCGCGTCCGCGTCCCCGCCCTCGTACGGGGGCAGCGGCAGCGGCTGCCACCCGGGCGTATCCTCCAGCGCCACCGCGATGGTGGTCACGGGCTGGGCGACGTAGACGAAGCCGGTCTGCACGCCGAGCTTCTCCGTCGCGTACAGCAGCGACACCTCGACGTCCTTCGGGCGGTTGTTCATCGCGAAGTATTCGGGCGCGGCGCTGCAGCCGATCGCGATCTCCAGCTTCTGGCTGGTGATCGGCACCAGCAGCACCTCCCCCACGCCGGGGCCGGGCGCGCCCTCGACCCAGGCGGTCTTGAGGTTGCCGTCGATGGCGGCGGGGGCCGCGTAGGTGCAGCTCCACTGATCCTTCGGACGGTCGCCGATCAGCGGGTCCGCGTCCGCCGCGGGCGCCGCGCCGGGCGCGGCGAGGTGCGAGCTGGAGATGGCGTTTGCGAAGCTGTCTTCGTGCGGCGTCGGGTTCCGGGTGGTGGGGCCGATGGTGATCGGCTCGCCGCCCTCCAGGGTCTCGCGGAGCGTCGGGTCGCCGCCTCTGCAGGGGTGGGGCTCCCAGGACTGGGCGCTTGCGGGGGTGGACAGAGTGAGCGCGGCGAGAAGAAGCATCGGTGAACCTCCTGGGCGCAACTTAGGACGCCGGGGGCCTCGGCGGACCCTTCACCGATCTCTCACTCTCGCGTTGCAATGGCGTCGGGGCATCGTAAGTGAGGCGCTCAAGATGGAGCCTCGTCCATGCCTCTCCTCCTCCTCTCGCTGATCGCCTGCAAGAACCTCCCCGTGGAGGCCGGTCAGGCGATCGGCCCCTTGACGACCATCGACGACGGCTTCGTCAGCGCCTTCCTGCTGCCCACCGCTGAGGGCGCCGTCCTGTTCGACACCGGGAATGACAAGAAGGCCAAGGCGGTGCTGGAGGCGCTGGACAGCAGGGGGCTGAGCGCTGACGACGTGACGGACATCTTCGTCACCCACGGCCACGGCGACCACGTCAAGGCGCTGAGCGCCTTCCCCAACGCGAGGGTGCGCGCGCTGGAGGCCGAGCGCGCCCTCATCAGCGAGGAGTCCGCTGACGGCTCCACCCTGACGGAGCCCCTCGCGGGCGGTGACCTCGTCGAGGTCGGCGGCCACACCATCGAGGTCTTCTCCGTCCCCGGACACACCGAGGGCAGCGCGGTCTTCCTCGTCGACCGCGTGCTGGTGATGGGCGACGTCGCCATCGGCCGAAAGGACGGGACCATCAAGGGGCCGCCGAAGTTCTTCTCGGACGACCCGGAGAAGAACGACGCCTCCGTGCGCGCCCTCGCCGAGGCGCTGGACGCCCGCGGCGAGGTCGTCGACTGGCTGGCCTTCTCCCACAGCGGGCCCCTGGAGGGCCTCGACCCGCTGCTCAACTTCTGACGGGGCTGATCACCAGGCCTTGAGCCAGCTCCAGGTGGGGTTGGCCCAGTTGGCGCCCTCGTCGGGCTGATCAACCCACTCGGTCGAGCGGTCGGTGTAGCCGTCAGTGACGAGGCTGCCCACGGCGTTTCCGCCGTCGTAGACCCGGTCGATCTGTGAGCGGATGTCGGCCACGTCGGCGTCGGTCAGGGTGCCGGAGGTCGTCGCCTTGTAGAACTGCACGGTCACGCGTACGGGGAAGCGGTCGTCGCGCTCGATGTTCAGATCGTTGATCTCGGAGAAGGGCCCCTCGGTGTCGCCGTGGCTGATGACCGCGGACTCGAAGCTGCGCGCCACCTTCTCCATGGGGGCGCCGGCGGCCATGGGCGCCATCGCCATGTCCCCCATGTCGCCGAAGAGCTGCCACTGCTCGCGGGGCTGGGCCTTCTGCTTGAGCGGCACCTGGATCACCAGGACGGCGGACAGGCCCTCGGCCTCCGGGCTGTCAGGGGCGATGCCGCTGGCCTCACCCTCGCCGGTCTCCAGGAAGTCGGAGAGGCGGGTCGCGGTGAAGGGCGCGCGCTCGCCGTCGGCGTTGAAGTAGAGGGGCTCGCTCATGTAGCCGGAGTCGTTCTCGACCACCTGGATGCTGGTGCCCTCGCGGGTCGCCACGATGGTGAGCACCGCTGGGTTCCCGGGGGTTGACTGGTAGTTGTAGATGACCGGCGTGAAGGTCGCCTCGCCGTCCTCGGGGATGGGGAGCATGGCGGCTTGAGCGCTCACGAGCACTTCCTCGTCCCGGTCGATCCAGAGGCCGGACTCGTCGCCGGCCCAGGAGCTGGAGTCGTGGAGGTAGGCCTTCGTCTCCTGCAGAACGCTCGCCAGCGAGACTGTCTGCAGATCGTCGCCGCGTGTATTGCCGACCTTCAGCCAGAAGCGGCTGGAGTCCACGTCGGCGGTCTTGTCGTTGAAGTTGTCGAAGCGGATGACCGGCATGGGGTGGAGCTGGCCCGCGCTGTCGCGTACGCCGATGGTCATGTCGCTGATGTTGGGCCCGACCGAGGAGCCCTTGTACCGCCCGGTGTCCTCCCAGGTGACGTTCACCAGGCTGAGGCCGTGGCGCTGGACGAGGGCCTGGGCGCCCGGCTCCCAAACCATCGACTCGACTCTTGAGATGGTGCTCTCGAAGCTGCGGCCGGCGTTGGCGTCGGGGGCGAAGAGGAGGGCGGCGAGGAGGATGGACATCAGGGACTCCGATTGGGTCTACGTCGTTGAAACGCCGCCCCCGCCCCTGGGCTTACACAGCTTCCTCTTCCAGGGCGCGCCAACTGCGAAGAGGATCCGTTGAGGAACGCGACGTCCCCGCGCCGCACACTAGAGGGTGTTGCGACGTCAGCTGCCTCGCCGCAAGGCGGGTCCGCTCGTACTTCAGCGCTCCTGAGTCGCTGCCTCTGAAGCCCCCGCCATCTCTTCTGGCCCCTGACGCCGCGAGGGTGCGAGCCCCCTGTGACCTCCATCTTTCGCCAGCACGCGCCGTATGGCGCGCGCCAACATCGAAGGCGTACCTCTGAGGAACGTGACGTCCCAGCGTCTCAGGCGAGAGGGTGTTGCGACGTCAGATGCCTCGCCGCAAGGCGACATCAGGAGGCAAGACCTTGCGAACACGTGGACGGTTTTCGACGGAGACGAGCTGTTGTTCTGCTGCCATCCCACGCTGTAAAAC
>Ga0316204_10008118_pt1 | contig 14860 bp, 14 predicted proteins | sample 6monrhotite_MG_2_FD_205661 | JGI IMG/M metagenome (GOLD analysis project Ga0316204, IMG submission 205661) | Microbial mat bacterial communities from mineral coupon in-situ incubated in ocean water Damariscotta River, Maine, United States -... | ecosystem: Environmental > Aquatic > Marine >...
TTTCAGCCAATTCGATCTCAGTCTCATTGATCTGGTTCTTGACGACGATCCAGTTCAGAACGCCCTGCTCGCCATTCAGTGCGTGATAGCCGAAATAGGCGATCATTGCCGCAAACAGCATAGACGGGAAAAGTCGCTTTATGGATTGCATTGGCCGTCCCACCTCATTCACCAAGTCTGAAATCGACCGGGTTGATCCCGGCTCGTTCTCTATTGCGCATAGAACAGCAACAGGGTGAATCAAGGGTTACGGTGTGGAGGATTTGTCGTCTTTTCGATGAAAATCAGAGCTGCGGCCCGATACTCCCGTAAAGAACAACAGGACCAGCATCCACCAATTATCTACAATGAAATCGATCATGAGAGCCCTCCAGCGGGAAGCTCACCTAATTTCCAACAGAGGCATAGCGGGAAAGACGCGCAAAGCGTCCCCTGCCCTTATTTGCGATTGTTACGATTGGTTCCCGCTGCAAAGACGAAAAAAACAAAATGATGGCGAGCCAGAAAAAATCCAAAACGCAGCCTAAATCGCGATGGGGTCCGCGCCTGCATAAAGCGCCTGAGCGCCCAGCTGGGCTTCAATGCGGAGCAGCTGATTGTATTTCGCCGTCCGATCCGAACGGGCCAGCGAGCCGGTCTTGATCTGACCGCAGCCCGTCGCCACGGCGAGATCGGCGATAGTTGCGTCCTCTGTTTCACCAGAACGGTGGCTCATTACTGCGCCATACCCAGACCGCAAGGCCATTTCAACGGTTTCCAGAGTCTCGGTCAGCGTCCCGATTTGATTTACCTTCACGAGCACAGCAGATGCTGCGCCCATTTCGATGCCCTTGGCCAGACGAACCGGGTTGGTGACGAAGAGATCGTCGCCAACCACTTGTGCCTTACCGCTGACGGCTTCGGTCAAAGCGACCCAACCTTCCCAATCGTCCTCGGCCATGCCGTCTTCGATCGAAATGATTGGATAATCATTGGCCAGTTTGGCCAAATATTCTGCAAAGGCATCTGCATCATGGGTGACGCCAGCGCCTTCAAGAACGTATTTGCCGTCTTTGTAAAATTCTGTGGAAGCGACATCGAGTGCGAGGCCAATTTCTTCGCCTGGCTTGAATCCGGCCGATTCAATGGCCGCCATAACAAAGTCGAGCGCTTCCTCGGCGCTTTTGAGATTAGGCGCAAAGCCGCCTTCATCGCCAACATTCGTGTTGTGACCCTCGGCTTTCAGTCGCGATTTCAGCGCGTGGAAAACTTCGACGCCCTGGCGCAGGCCCTCAGAAAAACTTGGCGCGCCAAACGGCATGATCATGAATTCTTGAAAATCGATCGGGTTGTCTGCGTGGGCGCCGCCATTGACGATATTCATCATCGGGGTTGGCAGGACGCGAGCATTGATGCCACCGATATAACGATAGAGCGGCAGAGCCAGTGAATTAGCTGCGGCCTTCGCCGTTGCCATGGACACGCCCAGAAGTGCGTTAGCACCAAGGCGGCTTTTATTCTCTGTGCCATCGAGGGCGATCAGGGTTTCGTCGATATCGCGCTGCTGCTCGGCATCCATGCCGCCAATCGCGTCAAATATATCGGCTTCAACGGCTTCAATGGCCTTGAGGACGCCTTTGCCGTTATAGCGTTCGCCGCCATCGCGTAGTTCAACCGCTTCATGAGCGCCCGTGGAGGCACCGGACGGCACCGCCGCGCGACCCATACTGCCATCTTCAAGAACGACATCGACCTCAACGGTGGGGTTACCCCGACTGTCGAGAATTTCACGGCCAATAATGTCGACAATTGCGGTCATGGGTGCGCTCCGGTTAAAAGACTGCGTTCGGCCGCGTCATAAAAGAAAAACGCGCGGGCACAAGCCCACGCGTTCATCTAATTTCGTGATGCAGCGAGAAAGAGGTTAGTCTTCCTTCGGCGTTAGGACCTGCTTGCCACGATACATGCCTGTCTTCAGGTCGATGTGGTGCGGACGGCGAAGCTCGCCGGAGTCCTTGTCTTCCACGTAAGTCGGGTTGACCAACTTATCGTGGCTGCGGCGCATCCCGCGCTTGGACGGGGTCGTTTTTCTCTTGGGGACCGCCATTGGTCTCTCCGGTGGTTAAGTGAACAGGAAACGCAAGTGTAACCCTGCGAAGATCGGGGCGTATAGCCTCACTCCCCGCTGAACGCAACCGCCTTTGATGCAGGCAATGTGGAGGTTTTACCGGCGGCTACCGATATGCACATCACCGCCCGTGCTGCTTCTGACATTCAGATCCGCTGGGTGCGTCAAAGAACGAACATCCGCCCCGGTTGAAACGTTTGCGCGCAAAGCATTCTGTGCGTTGATTGAAAGGTCCGATCCGGTCGATGCGTTGGCTGTTACCGAATCACAGGTGAAATTGAGACCATCTAGTTGACCGCCGGTTGATGTGTTGATGCGAGCCGTGACGCAATTGCCTTCAAAGTCTACATTTGCACCTGTCGAGACGTTGATTGAAATATCGTCCGATCGAATCGATGAAACCTGCGCGTCGACCCCGCGTGAAAACTGGAATGAACTGACATTCGGGCCACTGACGTAAACCACCACGTCCAGATCTCGGCGACGTCCGAACCAACCAGACGCTCCGCGTCGTTGACGAATTTCCAATTGATCGCCCGATTCATCGATATCGATTTTGGCGATATCATCCGCATCGCCTTCAAAACGAATACTGGCTGTTTCCGAAGGCTCGAATCTTAAGTCAAAATTTCCGCCTGCATCAAGTTGCTCGAAAGAATCGATCGAGCGCGCGTCCGATGTTGATTGCGCCAATGCCAGACTGGAGAGGCTGGCCGCTGCGGCAAGGCCGATGAGTGTTCTGATCATGAAATTTTCCTGTGACGAATGGTTGTTCAGCATTGAGATGCCGCAACACACCATATTGGATGCACCGGTCAGGAAAAATCAGACAAGTCGGCTGTGTTCGAGTGCCGCTTTGATGAAGCTTGCAAACAGCGGGTGAGGCTCAAACGGCCGTGATTTCAGTTCGGGGTGGAATTGCACACCGACGAACCATGGATGATCATCCAGTTCGACAATTTCGGGCAATACGCCATCAGGTGACATGCCGGAAAATTTCAATCCGGCTGCTTCAAGCTGATCGCGGTAGGCGATATTGACCTCAAAGCGATGCCTGTGACGTTCTTCGACTTCAGATGAGCCATAGGCCTCATGCACGCGGCTACCTTCTTTAAGCGTCGCCTTATAGGCTCCCAGACGCATTGTACCGCCAAGATCGTCGCCGCTACCGCGCCGTTCGACCTCGTTGCCACGCGTCCATTCTGTCAACAGGCCAACCAACGGTTCTTCGGTCGGCCCAAATTCGGATGAATTCGCATTTGGGAGCCCCGCCAAGTGGCGAGCCGCTTCAATAACGGCCATCTGCATGCCGAAACATATACCGAAATATGGAATTTTGCGTTCTCGCGCAAACCGAACCGCCGCAATTTTTCCCTCAGCGCCGCGTTCCCCAAATCCACCGGGCACCAGAATTCCATGCACATTCTCAAGCGGGCCGAATGTGTCTTCATCCTCGAACTGAGAGGAATCCAGCCACTTCAGTTTCACTTTCACATTATTGGCGATACCGCCGTGGGTCAGCGCTTCATTCAAAGATTTATACGCATCCAGCAGGCCGGTATATTTTCCGACGACACCAATGGTCACTTCACCATCTGGCTCGTGAATAGTGCGGGAAATCGCTTCCCAGCGACTCAGCTCTGGCTCTGGTGCGTCGTCGATACGAAAACGCTTCAGAACTTCGCGATCGAGGCCCTGCGCGTGGTATTCCAATGGAACATCATAAAGAGATGAGGCGTCCTGACCTTCGATTACTGCCGATTCGGGGACATTGCAGAACAGCGCAATCTTGCGACGGTCACCTGGATCCAATGGTTGCTCGCAACGACAAAGCAAAATGTCTGGCTGAATACCGATTGACCGCAGCTCTTTCACGGAGTGCTGGGTCGGCTTGGTTTTCATTTCACCGGCCACCTTGATGAAAGGCAGCAATGTGACGTGCAAGAAAATCGCGTGATCCCGTCCAAGTTCCTGACCTAGCTGACGTAGCGATTCGAAGAATGGCAGGCCTTCGATGTCGCCGACAGTTCCGCCGACTTCACACAATACGAAATCAACATCGCCGGCGTCCGAGAGAACGAACTCCTTGATGGCGTCGGTAACGTGCGGAATGACTTGCACGGTCGCGCCGAGATAATCCCCGCGGCGTTCGCGCTCAATAATCTTCGAATAGATACGACCCGTGGTGATGTTATCGCTCTGCGCAGCAGCGACGCCAGTAAATCGCTCATAATGGCCCAGATCGAGATCTGTCTCTGCCCCGTCATCGGTGACGTAGACTTCGCCATGCTGGTAGGGCGACATCGTTCCGGGGTCGACATTTAGATAGGGATCGAGCTTGCGAAGACGGACTTTATACCCGCGCGCTTGAAGGAGCGCGCCGAGTGCGGCGGAGGCGAGGCCTTTTCCAAGCGAGGAGACCACGCCGCCTGTGATGAAGATATATCGCGGCATGGGAATTCCGAATAACCCAGATTCGACGACAGCGAAAGCGCGCCGTTCGTCAGTTCATTGGAAATCTCTGTGGAAAGCTAGCGTTCGTCCGGCAAAGACGGCGTGTCGTCAGACTCATCGATGGTCAAATCCAAGACAGGAAGTTCACCGTCAGCGTTATCGAAAACGCTTTGACCTTGAGCATCGACGCCCGCAACAATGGCCAAAATGATCGACAGGACAAAGAAAGCAGCGCCAAGGAAGGTCGTGGACCGTGTCAAAACCGATGCGGCACCGCGGCTAGACATCATGCCGCCACCACTGCCGCCGCCAATGCCAAGGGCCCCGCCATCGGAACGCTGCATCAGAACGACACCGACAAGCCCGGCCGAAACCAAAAGCTGAATGATCAAAAGTACTGTCATCATGGCAAAATCGCCGCCTTCTTCGGGAAACCCCGTCTACATGGTGGCGGCTTTTAGCGCAGGCAAGTCCTGAACGCTACTCCCCGGCGCGGCGGATGACAGCCGCTTTCGCAGAGCCTTCACGGTGCTGGCGATTTCGTCCTTGGCTTTTTCAAGCGATTTTCCGTCGGCATAGGCAGCAAAACTGCCAATTGCCAACTCTTTGGCCAGGCGGAAATTCTTTACGTTTCTTTCTTCCGGATTACGGAAGCAACGCGCGTGATCAATCAGCGCCTCTGCCACTTGAACCGCTTCATACCGCCCGGCGCTTTCCAATTGATCTCGCAATTCCCGAGCAGATCGCATCATGTCAGCCGTATCGAAAGCCTTGGCTGGGCCAGCTTTTGAATCGAATTGCAATTCAGCGGTCACAACAATTCGCATGGCTAAACGGCGTATTCGTTCGCCCTCGATCTGCTTCTTCGATTCCTGGATTGCCAAATAGGCTTCTCGCAATTGTTCGTCATTGCCGTCCGCTTTGGCTTGCAGGGTATTTGGCACGATCAAAATATCAGCGCCAACAGCAGCACGATCCCCGGCTCGTCGGTCTGGTCCGACATAATCGCTGGTAACGACGAAGGCCTTTCGGTCTCGAACCATTGTCCGAATGCGATCTTCAGCAAATTGGGTCGAGAAAGGTCGAACGATGACGTCATCTGCGCCGGACTCAATCGCTTTGCGGACATGGCCGCCATCGCGAGTCCATGATGTCAGAGCGATCACGGAATACGGATTCGGCGTTGCTTCGCCTCTACGGATCATCCGCACCAGTTGAAAAATATCGACCTTGGGTGATGAGCATTCGGCAACGATCATATCCCAGCTATTTTCGCGAAGATGGCGTTGAAATTCATCGATCGCACTGCACGCCTCTATAGAGCGAAAGCCGATCTCGTTCAGCGCATAGCGAGTCGTGCGCAGATTCACGTGCACGGGATCAAACAGCAAAACCGCCGCGCGTTGAAAATCCAATTCCGCCATGTGTTGCACCCTCACCCGTAAAAGGCAGTCGAGCGTTCAGACTGTCAAAAAATGATTGATATCGGCTTACTATGACACTTCGGTTCTTATCGGAGCCGCTTCAATGATCGCCGCAAAATCATCCGATTTCAGACTGGCGCCGCCAATCAAAGCCCCATCAACATCGTCAAGGCTCAGAATTTCCTTGGCATTTTCAGGCTTCACTGAACCGCCGTAAAGAATACGGGTTGTGGCTCCATTCAAAATTCTAGTGCGAATGAAAGCATGCATTGCAGCTATATCGTCTAGGGATGCGGTCAATCCGGATCCGATAGCCCAAACCGGCTCGTAGGCGATGACGAAATCACCGGATGTCGGCAAAGAGTGATCGAGTTGGTCACCTACCACGGCTTCATGCTGTTTTGCGCGGCGATCACGCTCGCTTTCACCCACACAAATAATCGGAATTAAATTGGCACGCTGGGCCGCCTCTGCCTTCTGGCGCACGAGTGTGCTTGTTTCGCCATGGTCCGCGCGACGTTCAGAATGCCCGACAATGACAAATCTCGCACCGGCATTGGCCAACATTTCTGCAGAAATGTCACCGGTATGAGCCCCGGCATTCGCGAAATGACAATCTTGTCCGCCAATAATAACAGCACCTGCATTTTCTACAGCAGGAATTAAAAGGTGGGCAGGCGGCGCGATAAGCACGTCCAAATCCGCTCGGCTCTCGCATAACACTCGAATTTCATCTAAAAATCCAAGCGATTGGCGCAAACCGTTCATTTTCCAATTACCAGCAATTAGTATCCGCGGAGCCATTAACCCCTCCCCCTGTCGGAATCAGTTTTGCCAGACAATGACGGCGCGCTTGCGGCCTGTAAACGCCGCCGCTAGTTTCCGGCGTTCAAGCAAGAATATTGGGCCTCTTTTATGCTTTCTGCTGTCCGCAATGCGATCAAATCTCCCTTCTTCGTTGTAATCATTGGTGTGATGATTGCGAGTTTCGCCCTTTGGGGTGTGAATGACATTTTCCAATCACAGGGAAATGCCGTCACCGTCGTCGGTGGCGAGCGAGTGACGGTGTTTGAACTTGCACGTGATTTTGACCGCGCCGTTCAGCAGGAACGCACTGACAATCCAAGCTATACGCAAGAGCAGGCGCGAGCCGACGGTTTAGGTGATCGCGTCTTGAACCAGTTGGTGCTGGACGCGATGCTGCGATCACAATCGCGATCTCTTGGCATTTCTGCTTCTGATGGCGCTGTCCGCGACGAAATCTTGTCGTTCGACGCCTTCGTCGACCCGGTGACCGGTGGTTTTGATAGAGGCGGTTATACCAGATACTTGCTGAGTTCTGGTCAGCGCGAGAGCCAGTTTGAAGATGAAATTCGCGATGATCTAGTATTGCGTCAACTGACGCAGGGCCTTTTCGATGGAATTCGTCAGCCGGACATTTATAGCACCATTCTCACCCGATATTTATCGGAAACGCGTGATTTGGAAGCAATTGTGATTGCGCCTTCAGCTGCAGGGGAAATTGCCGACCCGAATGATGCGGAATTGCAAACCACAATTGATGAAAACCCTCAATTTTTCACCACACCCGAGCGCCGTGGATTCACGATTATGCGGATGCGGGTCGACGATTATCTCGGCAATATCACCGTCGACGAAACAGAGATCGCGGCACAATACGAATATGAGCTGGATGTTGGCGTGATCGGAACGCCCGCATCCCGCACATACACGCAAATTTCATTCGATAATGAAGAGGCTGCGCGTCAAGCTGCTGAACGTTTGAGTAATAATGAAGCGCCAGCGGCGATTGCGACCGATCTCGGTGGCAATCCGCCGTCTCGTCAGGAAGATCGCCAAACCTATCAGGTGCCTGATGAATTGGTCCGCGACGCGGTTTTTGAAATGACCGTTGGCGATACGATTGCTATCGAAACCCGCTTTGGCAGCTGGTTCGCGATTGTCGTGGAGGCTGCACAGGAAGACGATATTCCGACTCTGGAAGAACGTAGCGCTGAAATTAGTGATCAACTGGCGCGGGCTTCTGCTGAGGATGCCCTCTACACCGATCTCGGTGAATATGAAGAAGCGCGCGGTAGCGGCCTGAACATCGAAGAGTCCGCGATTGCTGCAGGCATCCCCTATGATGTCTATCAACCGATTGACTCGCAAGGCCGAGACGACAGCGGTCGCTTTGCCTTTGGCTTCTTTGCCGAACAAGATGTGCTTCAAGCGATTTTCGCCAGCCCTCCACAAATCGATGGTGATTTGACGGAATTTGGCGATGGAAATTTCTTCGCCGTGCGCGTTGATGTCGTTGACGAGGCGCGTCCCCGCACCTTGGAAGAAGCCCGTGAAGACGCAGAGACTGTCTGGCGTTTGCAAGCCATCGATGAGCGTCTGGAAACGCTTTCAGAAGACGTTGTAGGATTGTTGGAAAGCGGTCAGTCATTTGCCGCCATCGCCAATGCCAACCCGAACTTCAGCATTGAGCAAGCCAGCTTGCTGCGCAGTGATTCTGCCGACAATTTTGGTCGCCAGGTTGTCGCGCTGGCGTTCACAATGAATGTTGGCGAGGTCGAGACCACACGCTCTGACTCCGGACGTTCGCATCTTGTCATGCGCGTCAATGATGCACGTGATGGTGAGCCAAGTGTAGAGACGATTGCCCAAGTCCAGAGCTTTTTGACTGAGGGTTATCGTAACGACATCGATTCAAGCTTGGTTTCTGCTCTGTATCGCGAGTTTGATTATGATGGCTCTGAAGTCGATATCCGACTGCGTGATCAAGCCCTTGGCGTGATTGATCCTAACGCGCTCCAGTGACGAAACGCGCTGCCGGGACGAATGTCACGCTCGTTTCTGTTACCCGGGTTGATGATCTGACCACTCCGGTCGCCGCTTTTCTGAAGCTGGCCAAAGATCGCACCAATGCCTTTTTGCTGGAATCCGTCGAAGGTGGATCATTTCGAGGGCGGTATTCCGCCATTGGGCTTGATCCCGATGTCATTTGGACCGTCGAGAAGGGCATTCCTTTCTTGCAAGAAAATAGCGGGGCTTCCTGCAAGGAGGCCGACGGAGCGGATCCAATCGCATCACTGCGTCGTCTGGTCGAGAATTCGCGACTTCCCGGATTGAAGGATACGCCGTCGATTGCGTCAGGGGTTTATGGGTATGTCGGTTATGATCTGATCCGAGCCATTGAGCCCCTTCCCGACACGCAGGCAGATGATCCGGCTGATATTCCCGAAGCCCGCCTCATCCGACCGCGCACTATGATCGTGTTTGACGCGTTGAAGCAGGAAATCACGGCCTATGGTCGCGTTGCGGCTGATCAAACTCCAGACGATGTTCGCCAACATTTGCAAAATTTGCTTGATGGATTGGATCAACCCCTCCCCTCAGGCAATACCGCCGCCTCTCAAGCGATTAAACCAGTTTCGACCTTTCAAGCGGCGGCTTATCGCGCGAGCGTCGAGCAAATAAAGCAATACATCAGAGCCGGTGACATATTTCAGGGTGTTCTAAGCCAACGTTTTTCCACGCCGTTTGAACTGCCGGGATTTTCGCTTTACCGCGCCTTGCGACGTTTGAACCCCTCACCCTTTCTGTTTCACTTCCAGTTTGATGGCTATGCGGTTACCGGTTCGAGTCCTGAAATTCTGGTGCGTCTACGTGATGATGTTGTGACGGTGCGACCTATCGCTGGGACTCGGCCGCGTGGTGCGAACCCGGCAGAGGACAACGCTTTAGAAGCTGATCTCCTCGCCGACCCGAAAGAACGCGCTGAACACATGATGCTGCTCGATCTCGGTCGAAATGATATTGGCCGCGTGGCCAAGCCTGGCACAATCCAGATTACGGAACGGGAAATCGTCGAACGTTATAGCCATGTCATGCACATCGTCTCCAATGTCGAAGGTGAATTGGCCGAAGGTGAAGATGCGATATCTGCGCTGTTTGCAGGTTTTCCAGCGGGAACGGTATCCGGCGCACCCAAAGTTCGCGCCATGCAAATTCTCGACGAAATCGAACCCCACAGACGCGGATATTATGCGGGCGCCGCCGGATATTTCAGTGCTGATGGCAATATGGATATGGCCATCACGCTGCGCACAGCGTTGATCAAGGATGGGCAGATGCATGTTCAGGCAGGGGCCGGAATTGTGCTGGATTCCGACCCAGAGTCCGAGCGTCAAGAATGCATCAACAAGGCGCAAGCACTATTCCGCGCCGCCGAACAGGCCCACCGTTTCGTTTGAAGCTCGGTTTATTCGACCCGGCGATCCAAGTTGATCCACATACTCCTGCATCGTGACGAAGCGGACCGTTTGCGCGGCTTCACTTTCCAACCATTCCTCAAGAACGTTCAGGGTGCCTGCGCGCGGGTGGCCGATAGCAATTGCGCTACCATTGCTTTGCGCCTCGACAACCACCGCATCCAGCATCGCGGAAACCTGATCGGCATCATGGTCTATGAAAATATCCCGGCGCAATGATGTCAGCCCGATTTCCCCGGCAATCCAACCTGCACGGCTCCGTCCCGATGTCAGAGAATCCAGAAAAATCAGATCGCTGTCCGCCAAGGGGGCCAAAGCGGACCTCATGGCATCTGCATCTGCCGTGAAAGCGCTGCCCATGTGGTTGTTAAATCCAATAGCGCCTGGCACACGAGCAAAAGCTGCTGTCATACGCTGGGCGATTTCGTCTTGCGGTAGATAACGTGTCAGTGCGCCAGGGCCCGGATCTTGGAGCCCATAAGGCTCCATAGGCATGTGCAAGAAGATGGAATGGCCTTCCTCCGCAGCTGCAAGGGCGAGTTCTGGCGTCGCCTCTGCATAAGGTAAAAAGGACATTGTCACGGCGATTTGGAGCGCAATAGCTCTGCGCGTTAGCGCTGGATCAACACCTGCATCATCAATAACCACCGCCACGATCGGGCGAATGTCTCGTTGTGCGGCCGAAGTCTGAGCGATGGGCGGTTCGATCAAAGGCGTGTCGATGGCGACAACTGGAAGAGGCTCTGCATACAAGCCAACATCCGCTTCTGCCGACGACGTGCGACCATATTCAAACGCCGCAGCGCCGGCTAGAAAGGCCAGAGAGGCGATGAGGCCTGACACCAGAGGTGTCGATGGGTGTGTGGAGCGCGGGCGCATGACATGATCCACACACCGGTTCGGTTAACGTTTCGTTTACTGAATATTACCGCATAGCGGCATTGCACGAGCGACGCCGGCGCATAGATTACCGCCCAATCACCGGGACCGATTTCATGCTGCTGATCATCGATAATTATGACAGCTTCACCTTCAACCTCGTTCACTATTTCGAGGAATTGGGGGCGGATACGCATGTCATCCGTAATGACGCCATGTCTGCCGCCGAAGCATTGGCTCTGAAGCCTGCTGCTATTTGCCTCTCCCCCGGCCCCGGACGTCCAGAGAGCGCTGGAATATGTCTTGATGTCCTGAAAAATGCTCAGGAAGACTTGCCTATTCTTGGTGTCTGCCTCGGGCATCAATGTATGGGTGAAATTTTCGGCGGTCGTACGGTGCAGGCAAAATCAATCATGCACGGTAAAACCAGCGACATCATGCATGATGGATCTGGCGTTTTTGCTGACTTACCCAATCCATTCGGTGTCGCGCGCTACCATTCTCTTGCCGTAAGCGATCTGCCTGAATCTGGCGAGTTGATCGTCAATGCCCGCACAGAAGACGATGAAATCATGGCGATGCGCCACACCACGCGCCCGCTACACGGCGTGCAATTCCATCCAGAATCAATTGCCTCACAACACGGGCATGATGTCCTCTCAAACTTCATGAAACTGGCCGGTCTGCCGGTAAAGGAGATCGTGCGATGAGCGCGCTTCACAATTGCCTCCAATCGCTCTCGCTCGGCGAGCACCCGTCCGCCGAAGATATTTCGGGGGCGTTTGACCTATTGATGGAAGGCGAAGCGGGAGAAGCTGAAATCGGCGGCTTTCTGATCGGCCTTGCCGCGGTCGGAGAAACGCCAGAGGACCTCGCTATTGGTGCCAGGGCCCTGCGCAAACGTATGAAGGGGATCACTGCCCCGGAAGGCGCAATCGATACGTGCGGAACCGGCGGCGACGCCAAGGGCACCTATAACATCTCGACCGCCGCTGCGATTGTCGCCGCTGGCGCCGGTGCGAAAGTCGCCAAACACGGCAATCGCGCAGCCTCCTCTAAGTCAGGTTCTTCGGAAGTGTTGGCGGCTCTCGGTGTCAATCTGGAAGCCAGCGCCGATCAGGTTGAGCGTTCTGTCAGCGAGGCCGGTGTCGGCTTCCTGTTTGCGCCTGCTCACCATTCCGCCGTTCGCCATGTCGGCGGTGCGCGCAAAGCGTTGCGTTCGCGCACGATATTCAACCTGCTCGGACCGATGGCCAATCCCGCTGGTGCCAAACGCCAATTGCTCGGGGTCTTCGATGCACGCTGGCAGGAGCCCGTTGCCAAAGCCCTCCACGAGCTCGGATGCGAATTTGCTTGGGTGGTGCATGGTTCGGACGGGTTGGATGAAATCACCACAACCGGGGCAACGCGCGTCGTTCAACTTGATAAAGGTCAAATTTCCGAATTTGCACTGACACCCGAAATAACAGGCATTCCAAAGTCCAATCTTGATGATTTGATCGGCGGCACGCCGGAGGAGAATGCCGTGGCTTTGCGCGCGGTTCTAAACGGAGAATTCAGCGCTTATCGCGATATCGTTCTTGTGAATGCTGCCGCCGCGCTGATCGTCGCTGACTTGGCGTCCAATATGAACGATGGCCTGAAGTTGGCCACAACCGCAATTGATAGCGGTGCAGCAGCCGCCACGCTGGATAAGATGGCGACCATCTCACGAGGCGAAGCGTGAACGCCTTACGCAAGATTGAAGCGTATAAACGGGACGAAATTGCGCTTGAGAAATCCACGTTTAGCGATGCACGTCTGAATGAGATGATCGCGGCATCAGGCCCGGCGCGAAGCTTTGAAGGCGCTCTGCAGGCCAAATTTGATCAGGCCGGAATCGCTTTGATTGCCGAAATCAAGAAGGCGAGCCCTTCCAAGGGCCTGATCCGTGCCGAATTTGATCCAACGTCGCTGGCAAAGGCTTATGAAAATGGAGGCGCGGCCTGCCTCTCTGTCCTCACAGATCGACCGAGCTTTCAGGGGCATCCCGATTACCTGGCGCAGGCGCGTTCCGCCTCGTCCCTGCCCGTGCTTCGCAAGGATTTCCTTCTGGATGTCTGGCAAGTGAAGCAATCGCGTGCGATGGGTGCAGACGCCATCCTTGTCATAATGGCGAGCGTAGATGATGTGCTGGCGCTTGATCTTGTTCAAGCCGCGCATGACTTTGGCATGGCGGCACTGGTTGAAACTCACGACGGAGAAGAGCTGGAACGAGCACTAGCCCTGCCATCGGCACTGATTGGCGTAAATAACCGCGATCTGACCACGTTCGAAACGTCGCTATCGATCTTCGAGCGACTGGCGGCCGAAATTCCAGATGACCGTTTCGCGGTTGCAGAGAGCGGCATCTCCACGCCTGCTGATGTCGCCCGACTGAAAGCGGCTGGAGCCAGGGGCCTCCTTGTCGGCGAAAGCCTCATGAGACAGGCGGATGTTGGGGCGGCAACTCAGGAATTACTGAGCTTAGCGCCATTAACTTGACGTTTACCCGGAACACTCATAGAACATCCATAGAAGTTTCTGATTTGTTCTCCACGGAGTGAGCCATGCTGACGCGTAAACAACACCAGCTTTTACTCTTCATCAACAAGCGCTTGAGTGAAGATGGCGTGTCGCCTTCCTTCGAAGAAATGAAGGATGCGCTCGATCTCGCATCCAAGTCCGGCGTTCATCGCCTTATCACCGCTCTAGAGGAGCGCGGCTTCATCCGCCGCCTCGCCCATCGCGCCCGTGCGTTGGAGGTTTTGAAGATGCCAGATTCGGTATCACCGTCCGTAAACACACCAGATGCCGAGAACGTTGTGCGCCCCAATTTTGGGGGCGAATCCGATGCCGGAGTTGAAATCCCTGTATTGGGCAAGATTGCCGCCGGCGTGCCCATCGAAGCCATTCAACACGAACAATCACGCATTATGTTGCCACCTGATATGGCCGGTGGCCGTGGTGAGCATTTCGCCCTCGAAGTCGAAGGCGATTCCATGATTGATGCCGGCATTCTGGATGGTGATATCGTCATCATTGAACGCTGCGATACGGCCACGAATGGCGAAATCGTTGTGGCGCTTGTCGATGAAGAAGAAGCCACGCTTAAACGCTTGCGCAAAAAAGGTGGATCCGTAGCTCTGGAAGCTGCTAACCCCGCTTATGAAACCCGAATTTTCGGACCGGACCGTGTGCGCGTGCAAGGCAAGCTGGTTGGCCTTATCCGTCGCTATCACTAGAGGTCCAGACACGATGGCCTCGTCGGTCTTCAACATGGGATTCTCGTAGTATTTTGCCATCTGAGAGCCAAAGGGCGATAGATCCGCCCTCCTCCAGCTCATCCAAATCAATTAGACGTGCCTGACATGCGGCGCGTTGAATAGGTGAAGCATATGTCTTCAGGACCACCAGATCCGACACCTCACAGTCTTCCATGAGGGTTTCATCGGTTTCCGACACGACAATGAAAAGCCCTGCGGTTCTGCCAGCGCAACCACGTGGATCACACATCACACCGTCCCGGCCTGGTCTCACACTTTCTCCGGCCTGCTCAAGAAAAACCGAGGTCGCAAAGCGGGCTCTGCGCCTGTCAGTGCTTGCCCAAGCATTGCTTTCATCGCTCTCAAATCTTGCCAACACTACACCTTCCTCGCTGATAAAGGCATCGGGCGGCTTGTTCAAAAACCAGCCTG
>Ga0316204_10008119_pt1 | contig 14860 bp, 10 predicted proteins | sample 6monrhotite_MG_2_FD_205661 | JGI IMG/M metagenome (GOLD analysis project Ga0316204, IMG submission 205661) | Microbial mat bacterial communities from mineral coupon in-situ incubated in ocean water Damariscotta River, Maine, United States -... | ecosystem: Environmental > Aquatic > Marine >...
AAGCGGATTAGCTACGCTGATCCCAAAATTGAAAACCTGCCAATGAAAGTCCTTGGGCTAGCGCCCTCAATCCTTTTTTTATACCCTCCAAGTTGAAGCAAGCTTCATTGGAGGGTATAAAAAAAGTCTTTGAACTACTTCAAAGACTTTTTATTGGGTGGAAGACGGGATTCGAACCCGCGACCCCTGGTACCACAAACCAGTGCTCTAACCAACTGAGCTACAACCACCATGTACCCACGTTTTAAACTTCAAATTGAGGTTCTCAAATCAAAGTATATCCAATGAGGGTGCAAATATAATGCATTTCAATGCTATGCACAATACAAAAATTGAAGATTTTTTAAATCAAATCAAAGATCGAATTCACCGCTGCATAACGCTCTACCGTAAACCCCTCACCTGCTTCAGTGCCTATTAACCGTCCGAAGTTTCTGTTGCGATACGAAAGACTATCCATGGTGTTTTTTGAAGATATGGGCGTCTCTGGTTCATCGCTTTTCGGATCATAAAATTGACTCTTATACGCAAAAACAGATTGCAATTTCTTTTCCATATATCCGGAAACATCAACCACAATATCTGGTTCCATTTCAATCCATTGAATATAATGATACACCCATTTAGGGCGCCAAGCTTCTTGTTGCTTGCCGTCTACTTCCGTTTCAATACGTCGGAGGCCACTTAAAAAACAGGCGTCGCTCGCTAATTGACTGCCTTTACCATGATCAATATGACGATCCGTAATAGCATTACAGAATACAATCTCTGGCCGGTATTTCCGCAGCATTTTTATTACCGCCAATTGCGAGGCCTTATCATTTTTAAAAAACCCATCCGCCAAGGCTAAGTTCTCTCGAACACTAATTCCTAGAATGGCAGCGGCGGCTGTCGCCTCCTGCTTTCTTATTTCAGCGCTTCCTCGAGTCCCAAGCTCTCCTTGCGTAAGATCTAAAATACCTACCTTTTTTCCATGAGCCACTTCTTTGGCAATGGTGGCTCCACAACTCATTTCCACATCATCAGGGTGTGCCCCGATCGCTAGTATATCTAATTTCATAATGTATTAGGCTATCACTTGGTTTATCAACTCTTATTGTGGTCGAATATACAATTAATTGCTTACCCTATTTCCAGTTGTTTTTTGGCAACAGCTTCAAAGGCTTGTTCCAAATCGGCAATAATATCAGCGTTCTCTTCAATACCCAAAGAAAAACGCAATAGTCCGTCTTTAATGCCTTGACGGGCTCTTTCTTCCACAGAGAGCAACGCATGCGACGTCTTTGTTGGAGATAAAATAGTGGACTCTACCCCTGCCAAACTCATGGCTTCTTTTATCATTTGCAAGGACTTCATAAAAGCCTTGGCATCCACACTTTCAATTAATTCGAAGGACAACATCCCAGAGAAGCCCCGCATTTGTTGTTTGGCCAATTCGTAGTCAGGATGGCTTTTTAATCCGGGGTAATACACACGTGCTACCAAAGGATGTTTCTCCAGCCATTTGGCCGTTTTCTTTGCATTTTTATTCTGCGCTTTAACGCGCAGCGCCATTGTTTTTAAACTTCGCTCGAGCAACCAGACCGTATAATCACTTAAACTACCTCCTATGTTCTTCGCTAACTCCCAAATTCGAGAAATATGTGCTTCGCTAGCGGCCACAGCACCTGCACAAATATCACTGTGACCGCCCATGTATTTGGTTGCACTGTGAATCATGATATCAATCCCGAAATCGGCCGGATTTTGATTCACCGGAGAAGCAAAAGTATTATCAATCATACTCACGATTCCTCGCTCTTTGGCAATGCGCGCAATCATTTTTAAATCGGTAATCCACATCAACGGATTGGAAGGTGATTCCACATAAATCACTTTGGTGTTTTCCTGAATTGCTGAAACAAAATCCGCTTCCGTAAAGCCATCCACAAACGTAAATTCAATTCCGAACTTGTGAAACTCCTCCTGCACAAAGTTGAAAGTACCACCGTACAAGGTTTTTGGCAATACGATATGATCTCCCTTTTGAAGAAAGGCAAGCAAGGTATGGCTTACCGCAGCCATCCCGCTTCCAAATATCAAACCCGCTTCGCAATGCTCTAAAGCAGCAATCTTCTTACACAAGGCCTCTTGGTTGGGCGTATTGAAATAGCGAGGGTATCTTTTTACGTCCACATCTTCATAGGCATAGGCAGTAGACATATACAAAGGGGAAATCGCTCCCTTAAATTGCTGATCCTCTATTTCACCTACGTGGGTGCAAATTGTATTTATTCCTAGTTTTCTTGATTTCATGACTAACAAACTTTTGATGCTCTAAGGTATTAATTCCTTTTTAGGTTTGCTATATTTAACAAATGAAACTTTTGTTAACGAACATTCAAGAATTGCTGCAAGTGAGGCCTGACGCCCCATCTAAAATTAGTGGTTCAGAAATGAAAATGCTACCCACCATTCGCAATGCTTTTCTTCTTTTAGAAAATGATACGATATCCGACTTCGGCTTGATGTCCAACCTCGGGTCTATTTCAGCGGACACGACCATAGATTGTACGGGAAAGATGGTACTGCCTACTTGGTGCGATTCGCATACGCATATCGTGTATGCGGGAAACCGTGAACAGGAATTCGTGGATCGAATTAATGGCTTGGGTTATCAAGAAATAGCAGAAAAAGGCGGTGGTATTCTGAATAGTGCGAAAAAATTGCAACAGACCTCAGAGGAAGATTTATACCAGCAATCGGCCCAACGCTTGGAAGAAGTCATGCGATTAGGTACGGGTGCCATCGAAATTAAAAGCGGCTATGGCCTCACCACCGAAGCGGAGCTGAAAATGCTGCGAGTTGCGAAAAAATTAGCCCAACACTACCCCGTGGCAGTGAAAACAACATTTTTGGGAGCACACGCGGTTCCTTCAGCCTATAAAAACAATAAAGACGGCTATCTCGATTTGATTATCAACGAAATATTGCCGAAAATTGCGGAAGAAAACTTAGCAGATTATGTCGATATTTTCTGTGAAACCGGCTACTTTTCGGTAGCAGATACCCACCGACTTTTGGAAGCGGCCCAACCTTATGGATTGATCCCAAAAATACATGTCAATCAATTCAATGCCATTGGCGGTGTGGCAGCGGGAGTTGCCCATAACGCCTTAAGCGTTGATCACTTAGAAGTAGTGGAGGCGGCAGACATTCAAGCCTTGCTTGAGAGTGACACCATGCCGGTAGCACTTCCCTCCTGCTCCTATTTTTTGAGCATCCCCTATACGCCAGGACGTCAATTGATTGACGCTGGACTGCCCTTAGCCCTTGCCACCGACTATAATCCAGGTTCTACCCCCAGTGGAAATATGAACTTTGTAGTGGCGACGGCTTGTATTAAGATGAAACTGACACCTGAAGAGGCTATTAACGCAGCCACCCTGAATGGCGCCTATGCCATGGGACTTAGTAAAACCCACGGAAGCATCACCAAGGGAAAATCGGCCAGTGTGATGATTACCAAAAAAATTCCATCCTACGGCTATTTACCTTATGCCTTTGGAAGTAATCTCATTGAGACCGTAATTATTGGAGGCGAGCTCATCTAATACTACCAATGGTTCAGTTTTTATAAAAACCAAGCAGAAATTCGAAAACAACAATTACTTTTGAAATCACAACCTAAATTTCCATACCAAAGACCATAAATTCATGCAACACCAACTGATAGAATGTGTACCCAATATTAGCGAAGGGAACGACCAAGCGAAGATTAATGAAATAGCTCACATCGTAGAGACGGTGGAGGGTGTGAAATTGCTCGACATCGATGCTGGAAAAGCCACGAATAGAACAGTAATTACCTTTGTAGGAGCACCCGATGTGGTCATTGAGGCCGCGTTTCTTCTGATCAAAAGAGCTTCTGAATTAATCGATATGAGCAAACATAGCGGGGAGCATCCACGCTTTGGTGCCACCGATGTATGTCCGTTAGTACCCATTTCAAATATCACTATTGAAGAAACTGCCAAATACGCCCACCAACTAGGAGCACGTGTTGGAAAAGAACTTGGCATTCCCGGTTACTTTTATGAAGGTGCCGCCAAACAAGCTGTGCGTAAAAACTTGGCGAATTGTCGTTCTGGAGAATATGAAGGACTGGCAAAAAAATTGGCAGATCCAAACTGGGCGCCCGACTTCGGGCCTGCCGAGTTCAACAAAAGTGTTGAAAAAACAGGGGCTACGGCTATTTCGGCGCGTGATTTCCTCATTGCCTATAATGTGAATTTAAATACGACTTCTTCAAGACGTGCGAATGCGATAGCCTTTGATATTCGGGAAGCGGGTCGTGTAAAACGTGAAGGAAACCCAATTACTGGAACGAAAATTATTGGTGCCGATGGAGAACCAGAACGCATTCCAGGAAAGCTGAAAGCCGTTAAAGGAATTGGCTGGTATATTGAAGAATATGGCATTGCCCAAATATCATACAACCTAACCAACATTTCGATCACGCCACTGCACATTGCGTTTGATGAAAGTTGCAAAGCGGCTGACGCACGCGGATTGCGAGTGACTGGTTCAGAGCTAGTTGGACTCGTTCCCTTAAAAGCATTGTTGGATGCTGCCGATTACTTTTTAATCAAACAAGAGCGTTCGTTAGGTATTTCAGAAGCCGAGAAAATTAAGATTGCGGTGAAGTCGATGGGACTGGACGATTTAAAGCCATTTGTGCCGGAAGAAAAGATCATCGAGTATATGCTCACTTCCGAAGAGAAAAAGCTCGTCGATTTCAAACTAGACGATTTTGCTGATGAAACGGCAGGTGAATCGATGGCACCGGGAGGCGGATCGATTGCTGCCTATGTGGGAGCGCTTGGAGTTTCCTTGGGAACCATGGTGGCCAACTTATCGGCGCATAAAGCAGGCTGGGATGAGAAGTGGGAGTTTTATTCTGAATGGGCTCAAAAAGGGCAAGTCTATAAAACCAAGCTACTGTTTTTGGTGGATGAAGATACCAATGCCTTCAACAAAATTATTGATGGTTTCCGAATGCCAAAAGGAAATGAATCCGAAATTGAAGCGCGAAAAGCAGCCATTGAAGCCGCGACTATGTATGCGACTGAAATTCCGTTTCAGGTCATGGAAACCGCCCATCAATCTATGGAAGTCATGCAGGCCATGCTTACCGAAGGATTGCAAAGCTCGCTGTCTGACGCAGGTGTGGGCATCCTTTGTGCCAAGGCTGCTGTGGTAGGTGCTTACTTTAATGTGCGCATCAATGCTAAGGACATCAAGGACCGTATTTTTGCAGACGATATCCTAGCCAAAGCAAAGAAAATTTACGAAGAGACCCTCGCGATTGAGCAGGAAACGATTGCCTATATAGATGGTAAAATGTAGTTCTTACATGGCAACTAAGTCCCAAATAGCAATTACATCGTTTAATCCCGAGTACACCAAAGCCTTCTACGACTTCAATATCGATTGGTTAGAAACATATTTCTATGTGGAAGATTTTGATCGCGAAGTACTCAGCAAACCCCAAGAATACATTTTAGAACCGGGTGGGCATATATTCTTTGCGGTGGAAAATGACCAACCCATTGGCACTGTGGCACTCTTAAAGCGCGGTGACAATGCATTCGAGCTCACTAAAATGGCAGTGCAAAGAGAACAGCGTGGAAAAAAAATAGGGCAAAAACTGATGCAGCACTGTATCGATTTTGCCAAGGAAAATCAATTTGAACAACTTTATTTATATTCCAATACGTTGCTTGAAAACGCCATCTACATCTATCGCAAGTTTGGTTTTGAAGAGGTGGAAGTAGAAGCGAATAGTCCCTACAAACGCAGTAATATCAAAATGGTCTATCCTTTATAATTGCTTCGGAATGAAGGAATTTGTATCTTCATAAAAAAATAATATGTCTCGAATCGTCCTCTACCTCTTACTCGTTATCGCCTTTACTAGCTGTAAAAACAACACTACAAAAACTTCCGAAGTCATAGAAACAAAAACCACCATTGCCGATGTTGCCGAAGAAACCAAAGCGCTTGCAGGAACGTCCAATGTCAAGGAGTTTACAGTCCACCCCATCTCTCATGCTACCATGGTACTGCAATGGGACGGCGCAACCATTTATGTTGATCCTGTGGGCGGTGGATCCGCTTTTGAAGGACATCCTTCCCCCGATCTTATTTTGGTTACCGATATTCATGGGGATCACCTCAACGTAGAAACATTACAAGCAGTGAGCGTGGCAAAAACGAAAATGATGGTACCACAAGCGGTGGCAGATGAGCTTCCCTCCGATTTCGACGCTCAAGTGGATGTGCTCAATAACGGCGACGTAAAAGACCGATTTGGTTTTTCTGTGAAAGCCATTCCTATGTACAATTTACGGGAAGAAGCATTACAATTTCATACCAAAGGTCGCGGAAATGGCTACGTCATTGAAAAAGACGGCAAGCGGGTATATATTTCAGGAGATACCGAAGACATTCCAGAAATGCGAGCGCTTAGCAATATTGACGTCGCCTTTGTGTGTATGAACCTTCCGTACACCATGACCGAACTGCAAGCGGCAAAAGCCGTAGTGGCCTTCAAACCCAAAAAGGTTTACCCCTATCACTACCGAGGAAAAGGCATGATGAGCGACGTGGGAAAATTTAAAGGCTGGATCATGAAATCAGGGCCCGGGCCAGAAATTGAGGTCATTCAATTGGATTGGTATCCTGATAGTGACTAGAAGTCAAAAGTGGCTACTTATTGTTTAATAAGCTTTTTGGTAAAGAGAGTTTTGTTGGTGCTGTCTGTAATTCGGAACAAGTAGATCCCAGAGGGCAAATCGCTCATTTTTACAGTGGAACTTCCATGTAATGATCCTGTTTTAAGTTGCTGTCCCTGCAAATTATAGACGGCATAATTATAAACATCATTGGGGCTTTCAATATTCAATTGATTCACGACAGGGTTAGGATACATTTGAAAACTTGATTCAGAAATCAAATCATTCGTACTGAATACACCTCCAATTATTTCAATACTCCCATCTGGATCGAAAGGATCAGACCATTTTTCATCCGTGTACACATTTGTCCCAGCGAGTGTTTCTAAAAAAGCCACCAAGGCATCTTTCTGTGCCTGTGTAAAGTTTAAATTCTGCGGTTGCCCGCCAGGACCCAATAGTCTCGGATCCAAATTTGTATTCGTTGGGTCATTTGGAATTTGATTATAATGATTCACTACGTCTAATAAAGAAGCTAGGCTGCCATCGTGCATGAAGGGACCATTAACCGCTCCTGATGCATTGGTCACATCTCGCAGGGAAGGAGATCGTGTATTAGTCAGGTCAATAGCCGATGGGTCTCCCGCTACACCAATGATTCCATTGTTGAGTGTCTGCGGATCGATATCAAATTCTGGAGGTCTATGACAACCGGCACACCCCGCGCCACCATTGGGTTGTGTATCCAAAAACAGTTGTTTCCCTTGGTTCTCTTCAGCGGTGTAATTAGGAAAAGGAGCGTTTATATTGTTCACCTGTACCAATCCATCGTCAAAACGACTATCAAAAGACTGTATGCTTCTTATAAATTGAGCCATGGCCAATTGCATCCTGTTTTCAGTGATTTCATTATCGCCAAACGCAAACGAAAATAAGGTATCGTAGTAGTCTACAGAAGATAATATCGTGATCAAATCATTGATATCTGGATCACCATTGGTGCCACTAAAGCCCATTTCTACATGATCCTGAATGGGTTGAGTGGTTTGTTCTTCTAGTGTTGCTGCGCGTTCATCCCAAAAGAAGTTGGTCTCGTCCGCAAACCTCGCATTAATCAGTCGCATCGAATGACGACCCGTTAAGCCTCCGTCCAAGCCAACACTTTGAATTTCAGTATCACTAAAGGCATTCGCCTGAATATGACAACTCGCACAGGCAATCGTCATATTATTAGACAGTTGTTTGTCATAAAAAAGAACACGACCTAAGGTGGCTATCTTATCGTCGATTACATTTCCGTTGGTGTTGTCTTTATTGATATAGTCTGGCGTCGCCTGATTGGCGTAGTTAAATAAATCATCCAAATCGATGGTCGCGCTCAGGAATATAAAGCCGATGGCTACAAGTGCAAGGTAAAAGGGGAACTTCTTAGTCATAAAAGGAGGTCAAATTGCGGTTAATGCAACTATGACTCTTCCAATTGATAAAAGTTTAATCTATTAAAAAACTATTTGAACTTCTCAAACCAAGCCAAAATATGGGCCACCTTCGTAATTAAATTACTAGGTTTTGCCGCAATGCCATGGGATGCCCCTGGGATTTCTACCAATACCGTTTCTATCTTTCGCAATTTTAAGGCGTGGTACAACTGCTTGGCCTCGCTGGGAGGCGTACGCAAATCGTCCATCCCTACCATCACCATGGTTGGGGTTTGGACATTTCCTACCAAGGAGATGGGTGAAAATTTCCAGTAGTTTTCAAAATTTTCCCACGGCTGACCTGGATACCTTGTATCTGCATAGCCATAGTAATTATCGGCCACCAAAGTTTTACTAATCCAGTTCATTACAGGTTTTGCGACCACAGAAGCTTTGAAGCGGTTGTTCTTTCCAATAATCCAGGCGGTCATAATTCCGCCAGCACTACCACCTGTAACATACAAACGTTCAGGGTCTACCTTTCTTAGTCCGATCACAGCGTCTACCCCATCCATGACATCTTGGTAATCATCGCCAGGATAATTGTTGTACAACAAGTTTCCGAATTCTTCACCATAACTGGTACTTCCGCGAGGGTTCGGGTAAAACACGATATAGCCAGCGGAAGCATATAGTTGTATTTCCGCAGAGAAAAACGGACCGTAATTAAGGATGGGACCTCCATGATTTTCAACAATCAATGGGTATTTTTTTCTTTTGTCGAAGTTAGGTGGATATACAATCCATCCTTGCAGGTCGCGTCCATCCACAGACGATTTATACTTTATTTCGTCCACCGCGCCCAACAATCGAAATTCCAATACATCCTCATTTAAGGCTGTTAGCGATTTTGGCTTGGGACTATTTTTGTCGAAGACAGCCACATCGGCTGGGCGATTGGGAAATGAAAGGGTGTAGGCTACTTTATTGTTCTTTGCTACTGAAAAACTACCGCTGGCATAAGGTCTTCCTAAGGTAGTTCCTCCCACATTGTCCACCAGTTCGGTTAGTTTTCCATTCAAGGTCATATAACCTAGCTTGGTGAGTCCTATATCATTGTATTGCACAAACAGTCCTTTGCCATCGGCCGCCCAGACAGCCGCTGAAATACTGCGATCCAATTTTCCAGAAATCACCCGCTTTTTGGAACCATCGCTGTTCATTAGATGTAATTTTCGCGTCTGATAGGTCTGTACTTTATCCTCATACCCTAGGTAGGCAATCATGCTACCATCTGGAGAAAGTTTTGGCCTGCTATCGGGGCCATTTCTCTCCGTAAGTGCACGGACCAAGCCCGTGGTGGTATGAATGGAGTACACCTCGCTATTTCTGAATTCGTACTCCCAATTTGGATTTCGATTGGCAGAAAAGTATATTTTATTTCCCTTTGGAGACCATGATAAATTACTGCCATGATTAAAAGGTCCTGAGGAGATTTGACGTGGTGATCCACCCTCCGCAGGCAATACAAAAATGTGGGTGTTGCCAGGTTTTAAATACCCAGCGCCATCGGCTTCGTGTTTCAACCGATCTGTAATTCTAGGGGCATCTGCCCACTTAGCACCTTCGGGTTTTGCGGGCATTTTAGCCAATACAGGAGCCTTTCCATTAACCTTCATGGTGAACGCTAGTTGCTTCCCATCAGCAGACCAAGCCAAATTAGACGGGCTATTTTCTAATTGTGTTAATTTGGCGACGGTACCCGTGGCCATCCAGTATATATAAATTTCACTGCCTTCCCCTTCACTGCTTACAAAGGCAATGCGATTGCCATTAGGAGACCAGGTTGCACTGCTTTCATTGACTTCTCTTGACGTAAGTTTGTGATGCTTGCTGCCGTCGGTACTTACCATCCACAAGTTCCCTTTAGACTTATCCTTCATGATGTCGAATCCGGTTCTTCGGTAGACCACATTGTTACCGTCAGGAGAAATTTGAGGATCGCCAGCGTATTCTAGTTCAAAAACATCTAAATACTCAAAGGGAGTTTGCACTTGCGCTTGAGTGGTGATTGCAACTGTGACGAAAAGGAAAAGAGATATAAGGTATTTCATTTTTGATTTTTTAAGAATGCTAAAGGTACTTCATTTGGACACATATTCAAATTCAAAAAATACCATAGAATTCTCACTTTAACACAATCCCATCGTTATTTCCATTATTTTTAGGTTCGCTTAAAAAGAAAAAACAAGACCCTATGAAATGGAAATTATGCCTTACCACCATCCTTTGTATTCCAGTTGCTATCGTTCTATTTTCTTCTGAATCGAAAGACACAAACTCCCTTACTTCTGATCTAACAAGAGAAGCACTGCATCAGCAGTATCCCGGAGAATATTTTTACAATCAGCGTGCCTACCCAAATAATTACATCAATGAAGCGGCTATTAAAAAGGCTGAAGTTCAGGCCATAGATATACTGAGCAATCGTTCGCAAAGTGGCGGCAACTGGGAATTTATTGGTCCGTTAAATACGGGCGGTCGCATTACCGATATCGTGATTTCTCCCACCGATGACGATACGTTTTATGTAGGAACTGCCTCTGGCGGAATCTTTAAAACATCCAACCGAGGCACCTCTTTTATGCCCGTTTTTGATGCGGTGGCAAAGGCCTCTATTGGCGATTTGGCCATCGCTCCTTCCAACGATCAGATCCTATATGCAGGAACTGGAGAAGCGAATGCGAGTTCCAATACCGGAGCCTTTTTTGGAGACGGAGTCTATCGATCCAGTGACGCCGGGGCTTCATGGACCAACATTGGCTTAGAAGAATCACATCACATTGGACGAATTGTGGTAGATCCAACCGATCCGGACCGAGTTTTTGTTGCTGCCACGGGAAAACTCTATGGCTACAACAGCGAACGTGGGGTGTACCGCACCGAGGATGCTGGAGCTACTTGGGATCAGGTGTTGTTTAAGACAGATTCGACCGCAGCCATCGATATTGCCATCAATTCACAGAATCCAGACATTCTATTCGCGACCACCTGGGAGCGCAGTCGCAAACCGTGGCAACGCAGCTATGCCGGCGTTACCTCTGGCGTACATCGTTCGTTGGATGGTGGAGATACTTGGACCGAATTAGGCACCGCACAGGGCCTTCCTGCTCCGAGCACCCAAACGGGACGCATTGGTATCGCAATATCCGAATCGGATCCTTCTACCATTTATGCGCGTTACACCACCAATCCCATCACCAACGTATTTAATGGCTTGTATAAATCCACCGACAATGGGAACAACTGGACCCTGGTTACCTTAAACGATCTAAGTTTTATAGACGCGACCTTTGGTTGGTTCTTCGGAAATATTCGCATTCACCCTACAGACCCCGGAGAGGTATATGTTCTTGGACAGGTGCTTTACAAAACCAATAATAGCGGAACCAGTTGGAGCGAAGTGGGCGGCATGCATGTGGATCATCACGCCATGGCGATTTCCAGAAACAATCCAGATATGGTACTCGCTGGGAATGATGGCGGTCTTTATATTTCAGAGACTGGAGGCGGTTCGAACTCCTTTACCAAATTTACCAACCTGCCTTTGACGCAATTTTACAACATTGAAGTAGACAATTTACAACCGGAGCGCTTGTACGGCGGAACGCAAGACAATAACACCATCAGAACCCTGACAGGGAGCGCTGACGACTGGAATGCCATCATTGGAGGCGACGGTTTTCATGTGTTGGTGGATCCTACCGACAATGATTTTGTCTATGGTGAATCGCAGTTTGGGAATTTACGTCGCTCTACGGACGGTGGATTCTCATTCCAGAACGGAACCAACGGAATTAGCGGTGGCGATCGGAACAACTGGAACACACCGGTGGCACTTTCTCCTTTTAATTCTGAAGTGATGTACTACGGAACCAATAGATTGTATGTTTCTAATAGAGCCGTGAGCTGGTCGGCCATTAGCCCAGACTTGACGGACGGACAGCATCCGAGCGGTTCGGGAAGCTATGGAACACTTACTGCCATTGCCAGTTCGTATCAAGATACCAATACCATTTATACGGGTAGTGACGATGGCAACGTTCATATCACAACTGATGCCGGTGGCAACTGGACCGATATCAGCGCTGGATTACCCAAGCGATACATCACTTCCTTGGCCGTATCACCCAACGATGATCAAATTGCCTATGTGACGCTGTCAGGATATACGACCTTGGATTATACGCCCCATGTGTACAAAACCATGGATGGTGGTCAGAATTGGACGGATGTTTCTGGAAATTTGCCGAGCATTCCAGTGAACGATATCATTGTGCATCCAACGGATAATTTATTGTTTGTGGCTACCGATCTCAATGTGTGGTATTCCTCCAACGACGGCGGTAGTTGGACTATTTTGGGTGACAATTTACCGTTGACACTCACCCGTGATCTAAAACTACATCAGCCGTCCAATACCTTGTATGCTGGAACCTATGGACGTTCCATGTATAGTTACGACTTGAACACGCTGATTTTAAGCACGACCGATTTTACTTCCGAAGTAAACAACATCACTTTGTATCCTAATCCTGCAAGTACGGAAGTTACCCTGCAGCATTCCATGGAAGGAGCTGGGTCGGTACGATTATTAGATGTGACAGGTAGGCTGGTAAAAATATGGCAGGAGGGCAGGATGCGAGCAAACACCGAGGCGAGGTATTCCGTAGAAAATATTCCTTCTGGAATTTATTTTGTTCGAGTATCCATCGGGAACCAAACCAGCACCAAAAAATTAATTGTACAGTAAAAAGGCAAGGTTATTTAAGGATGGTAAGCATATCCGTCGCTTTAGACAGCAATCGGAAATTTTCATGCGAAATAGGCGCTTTTACCTCTTCATGAATCCAGGTGGTGTGGAAAGGAATGTGAAAACCATGGCCTCCAATAGCCAATACGGGAAGGATATCACTTTTGGCTGAGTTGCCCACCATGAGGAATTCGGATGCTTCAATATCAAGGTGGTTTACGAGCTTTTGGTATTGTTTTTCTGTTTTGTCTGAGACGATTTCAATGTGATGAAAATACCGCTCTAGGCCCGATTTGATAAGCTTCCGCTCTTGGTCCAATAAATCGCCTTTGGTGGCCATGACCAGCTCGTACTTTCCTGACAGTGCTGCCAAGGTTTCTTCAATACCAACAATCAATACCACCGGCGCTTCCAACATGGCCTTACCATGGTCAATCAGCTTTTCGATCACGGTCATGGGCACTTTGCCTTCAGAAAAAGTAATGGCGGCCTCAATGAGAGAAAGTGTAAAGGGTTTGATCCCATAGCCGTACATGGGCAGATTTTTCATCTCCATTTCAAACAATAACTGATTGCATTGTTCCTCTGGTAGAAAATCTTTCATCAAATGGCAAAAGGTCGCTTCGGCTTCACGAAACAGTGTTTCGTTCACCCAGAGGGTATCATCGGCATCAAAAGCAATGGCCTTTATCTTAGAAAGTGGCATGGGGTTTTATTAGCGGATTAACTTCTTGTATTTGATACGCTTCGGAATCAAATCTCCACCCAAGCGTTGTTTTTTATTCTCCTCGTATTCGCTAAAACCTCCTTCGAAGAAATACACCTGACTGTCTCCTTCAAAAGCAAGGATGTGTGTACAAACTCTATCTAAAAACCAACGGTCGTGACTAATGACCACCGCACAGCCCGCAAAGTTCTCCAAGCCTTCTTCCAAGGCTCTCAGGGTGTTTACGTCCAAATCGTTGGTGGGCTCATCCAGCAGTAATACGTTTCCTTCTTCCTTCAGCGTCATCGCCAAATGCAAGCGGTTTCGCTCCCCACCTGAAAGTAAGGCTACCTTCTTGTTTTGTTCGCTACCGCTAAAATTGAATCGGCTTAAATACGCTCTCGAATTCACTTGCTTCCCTCCCATCATGACCAGATCCTGCTCATCACTAAAGTTTTGCCAAATGGTTTTCTCTTGATCGATATTGCTGTGTGCTTGATCCACATAGGCCACTTGGGCCGTATCACCAATTTTGAACTCACCCTTGTCTGGTGTTTCTTCGCCCATGATCATTCTGAAAATAGTCGTTTTACCAGCTCCATTGGGTCCAATTACGCCAACGATACCTGCTTGCGGCAAATTGAAATTCAAGTCTTCGTACAACAACTTATCGTCATAGCCTTTGCTTACGCCAATAGCTTCAATCACATTGGTTCCCAAACGAGGTCCGTTGGGGATATAGATTTCCAGCTTTTCGTCCAGTTGTTTCTGGTCCTGGCTCATCAACTTATCGTAGTTCTTTAAACGCGCTTTCTGCTTGGTTTGACGGCCTTTGGCTCCTTGTCGCACCCACTCTAATTCGCGTTCCAATGTTTTCTGACGTTTGGAGGCTGTTTTGCTTTCCTGCGCCATTCGTTTTGACTTTTGATCCAACCAAGACGAGTAGTTCCCTTTCCATGGAATCCCTTCTCCTCTGTCCAACTCTAAAATCCATCCGGCAACGTTATCCAAGAAATATCTATCGTGCGTTACGGCTATCACGGTTCCTTTGTATTGTGCCAAGTGATGCTCTAACCAATGTACGCTTTCTGCATCCAGGTGGTTGGTAGGCTCATCTAAGAGCAATACGTCTGGTTCTTGCAATAAGAGACGACATAAAGCTACTCTACGACGTTCCCCACCAGAGAGCACGCCTATCTTTTTATCA
>Ga0316204_10008120_pt1 | contig 14855 bp, 11 predicted proteins | sample 6monrhotite_MG_2_FD_205661 | JGI IMG/M metagenome (GOLD analysis project Ga0316204, IMG submission 205661) | Microbial mat bacterial communities from mineral coupon in-situ incubated in ocean water Damariscotta River, Maine, United States -... | ecosystem: Environmental > Aquatic > Marine >...
TACTTATTCACCTGCTTTTAAAGAAGATGAAATTAAAGAGATCGCTTCTATATCAAATGACATTGTCTTTAACTCGCCAGCGCAGTTGTTTAGATTTAAAGATGTTGCTAAAGAAATAAACCCTGATATCTCACTGTCTTTACGCGTTAATCCTGAGTATTCCGAATCACCTGTAGATCTATACAATCCATGTGGACTTCACTCAAGATTAGGCACAACTAAGGCTAACTTTGATGAAGATGTCTTGCCTTTTATAGACGGCCTTAACTTTCATGCCTTATGTGAGCAAGAAGTCTCTGCTTTAGAAGGGGTCTTAAATACCTTTGAAAAGAACTTTGGACCTTATATAGATAAGATGAAGTATATTAACTTTGGAGGAGGGCATCATATCACGAAGAAAGGATATGATGTAGACCGACTAATAGAAGTCATCAATGACTTTAGAAGACGTCACAACAATGTAGAAGTCTATTTAGAACCAGGCGAAGCGGTGGGGTGGCAGTGTGGTGTTCTAGTCTCTACAGTACTTGATATTATTGATAATGGTATGAAAGTGGCTATTTTAGATACCTCTGCAGAAGCACATATGCCAGACACCTTGGCTATGCCTTACCGTGCTGAAGTGCGAGACGCGGGTAAAGTTAACGAAAAGCCCTATACTTATAAACTAGGAGGGAATACCTGTCTTGCAGGTGATATCATGGGGGACTACTCTTTTGATAAAGAACTCTGTATTGGGGATCAAATAATCTTTGAAGATCAGATCCATTACACTTTTGTGAAAAACACCACTTTCAATGGAATAAAACTGCCTTCTTTGGCCTTGTGGAAAAAAGACAAAAGCTTGGATGTGGTAAAAGAGTTTTCATATGAAGATTATAAAAACAGGCTCTCTTAATACTTTTTAAACACTGTACGGAATTTCCATTATAAATCTTGCGCCTACGTTGTTGTCAGTATCAAGTATAATGGAGCCTTTTAGGTGTTGGTTGATAAGATTATAGGTGATATTCAGACCAAGTCCTGTCCCGCCTTTGTTACGCTTCGTTGTGATAAAAGGTTCAAAGATCTTATCAGCGATATCGGGATCCACTCCTTTACCTGTATCACTGAAGATAATTAAAACGCTCTCGTCTTTATGTTGTGTAGTAAGTGTGATTACACCTTCTTGATCATGCTCAAAGCCGTGCAGAAGAGCATTTTGCAGCATGTTTACAACAATTTGAGATATAGCACCGGGGTAAGAGTGCATAGGAATCTTTTGATTATCAAAATCAAGCTTAAGCTCTACTGGTCTATGTTTGAGCTCATTTTTAAAGGTCGAGATAACTTCGAGTAAATACTCGTTAAGTTCAAAGTCTCGTACCTCCTCAGAACTTTGATCAACAGAAATCTTTTTGAAATTACGCACAAGAAGGGCTGCCCTGTCAAGGTTTTTGATCAAGATCTCATCGGCTTCACTTATTGTCTCTATAAAGTGATCCAAGGCAGATTTGCTTAGCTTGTTCTCTTCTAATAAGTCTTTTACCGTTTTGATCTCATTTTTAAAGATAGAAGCGGCTGTAATAGAAATTCCAAGGGGTGTGTTGACCTCATGGGCAACACCTGCAACCAAGCCTCCCAGGGCAGACATCTTTTCTGATTCAACCAGCTGTGATTGGGTGTTTTGCAGACGGTCCAAACTCTCTTGAAGCTCAACGGTTCTTCCTTTAACTCTCTCTTCAAGTTCATTGGTAAGACGTTCAAGGTGAGCTTGATAAGTATGTGAAATAGTTTCTGCTTCTTCACGCTCACGGCCACGCTGTTCAATCTTTTCAAGCATAGAATTAAAGTCATCATAAAGATGTCCCACTTCATCTGAATACATCTTTTGTGCACGTGTGGTATAGTCTTCTGAAAGGGATATCTCTTGGGCTGTTTTAGCCAGGTTGATGATGGGAAGGGTGATATAGTTTTGAAGTCTAAATATCATGAGTAAAGAAAAAATGACAATAACCAGCATTCCAAGTAGCAGAACAAAGGCATAAGACCATATCGCCTTTGGAACTTGAGTACTGTCTACATGAAAGACAACGGCTCCATAGACTTGATCGTTATGACTGACGGGAGAGATGATTATAAGTTCTTTGTCAACTTGTTCAGATGAAGAAACAAATTTCTTGATATTTTTTGAGTAATTTTTATGGTAATCACTTCGTGCATAAGAGGCAAAGATATTTCCACTGTCATCATAGATCGTTGCTGAGTTGACATTGGGGATGTTTTCAACTTTTTTGAGTATCTCTTGTGCGCCTGCTATATCAGAGAAGAGAAGAGGTGTGACAGAATAGTCTGCAATCAGTTGTGACTGAAGTCTTGACTCATTTAACAGTTCTTGCGAATTACGATTATACTGTCCTATTAAGACAAAGGTGGCAAATGAAATAAGTGAGAAGATCAAAATGGATAAAATGGCAATAATCAGCTTTGACTTGATAGAGTAGTCACTGAAGTAATTCATTTTATAACCTCTTGAGCAGACCTCAAAAGTAAATGGCTTATTTTGATTTTTGATTTTTGCGCGGCTTTGTTGTTGATGACATACTTAAACCTGTTCTTTTGTAAAAACATATTGATCATCACCAGATGGGTCGTTTTAGTGTTATCATCACTGACCGTTAAAATTGCGCGATCTTGTATACGTGAAATAACCTTATCTATCTCTTCTGTCTCTTTTCCAATGAATAAAAGCTGACAGTTGGGTATTTTGTTTTTATCTTTTATGTCAAGGATAGAAACTTTTTTGTTTTTAAAAGTTTTGGATGCGTAAATGTCTTTAAGGGCTTTGCTAAACTCCCCATCTTGCAGTATACAGACAAGAAAATCTTCATTATTATCTTTTGGCCACTCAATAAGGTGTGTGAACTTTTCTAAAAATACGGCTTTAATCTGTGTTTCTGAAACAGCAAATACATTGATAGAAAATAAAAATATAAAAAGGAAGATGAATTTACTCATGATAGAGGATCCTCCTTGTCACATAGATAAGGGCGAGGCTCAGATATATAATAACCTTGAGAATATTTAATACCTAGCTTGTTTACAATCTCATGTATCTCTTTGTCACATACAAACTCAGCAACAAGGTCAATGCCGACATTATTGGCAAAGTAGACCATACTGTCAACCATCTTATAGGACATATCATCTTTAAGGTTTTTTATAAAATAGCCATCTATCTTAATGGAATTAAGATTAAGGTCTAAAATATTGGCAAAGTTTTGGCATTGTGCACCAAAATCATCCAAGGCTATGCTGCATCCTAACTCTTGAAGTTGAGCAATATTACTTCGGCTGTTTTCAATATTGTCTAAGGAGTTGTTTTCAAGAATTTCTAATATAAGTCGCGATGGCTCAATGTCGTAGCTGCCTAAAACGCTCTTGACGAAGTTTGGAAAGTTATAGTCTTGTAGATCATGGGTAGTGATGTTTATTGAAAAAGGAAAAGTATTGGCAGAAAACACTTCAGCACTCTTTTCAAGCATTACTCGTGTAATATCACTGAGTAAGCCTGTCTCTTGCGCTACTTGTAAAAAAGCAAAAGGCGAGATGATTTCATCTTCTTTAAGCATACGGACCAGGCACTCATACTTTTCGATTTTTTGAGTCTTGTTATTGTATATCGGCTGAAAATAAGGGATTAAACGATCTTCTTTAAGTGCATGCTTTATCTCTTTAAACCATTTGACATTATTGGAAATATCACGCTTTACCTTCATATCATCATGGTATCTTTGAACGCGATTGGAAGAGATTAAACGTGCCTCTTTGATGGCCAGGTCAGCCTTGTTAAAAATTCTCTCATTTTCATTTTCAACAATGGCGATAGTAAAGGTGATATTAAAATCAATATCATCATGGGTAAAACTGGAATTGACAAACTTTTTTTGTATCAGTGAGACGGTTTCATCCGTCTTTTCTGGTGTCGAGTTTTCACAAAGTAAAACAAATTCATCTACGCCAATATGATAAAGTCTGTTATCTTCTGTCTGCAGAAGCGATAAGATCTTAGCTATCTCTTCAAGAATATAATTACCTTGCTCATATCCATACAGATCGTTAATATGTGAAAAACGATCAATATTTAATAAAATAAGGGTGGCGTTTTTCATGGTCAGCATGTCATCATGAAGTTTATGTCTATTATGCAGGTTTGTTAAAGGGTGATGGACAATCTCTTTATATAAGGCTTCTTTCTCTATATTTGAATCTGAGATGTCAGCATAGTTGTTGATCGCGATCTTAACGGAACCATATAGTTTATCAGCATTAAGTTCTGTCTTGTCCTTATAATCATTAATATCATAATGATCAATAACATACTTCTCCGGTGCTTGACCCGACTGACCTGTACGAATAATAATACGGATGTGTGGATTAAGAAGTTCTTGTCGTATATACTGTGTTAATTCTAAACCGGCATGTGCAGTTTCCATAACAACATCAATTATAGCAACTGCAAAACTATCATCGTGCTCAAGCAGTTCGCGCGCTTCTTTTGCTGAATATACTGAGGTGAAAGACAGTGGCCTACCGTGCACACTAAGGTTTTTAAGAGCTAGTTTTGTGACATCATGTACACCATGATCATCATCTACAATTAATATTTTCCATGGTTTTTGTGGCACAGTAATTGTATTGGCTTCATCATCATGAAATAAAAAATCATCCATACCCACATATATCCCTTTTTGTGACTCTTTAGTAATAATCATACCCAAAAAGATACTATAAGTAAAATAAATAGAGCTTTTTAGCTATTTAATTTTGACTTAGACTGGGAAATAGCCAGCTTTACGGCATTCATATAGGATATAAGAGAAGGTTTTTTGTCTTTATAGGCAATATCAAAGGCTGTGCCATGATCGACTGAGGTGCGAATAATAGGCAAGTTTAAAGATATGTTAACGCTTTCATCAAAATGTAAGGCCTTAAGCGGGATCAATCCTTGATCATGATACATAGCAACAAAGTGCTGATACCGCTTGCGCATAGGCTCTGTAAAACATGTATCAGGGACCATGGGCCCGACAAAGAGTTCTTTATCTAAAAAGAGATTGGCTTTCTTAATAGCCTTAGAAATCTTTTGCTCTTCATCCCCAAGTACCCCACCATCACCGGCATGTGGGTTAAGCCCAAGAACAGCGACTTTTTTTGCCTTAATATCCTTACTGAGATCAATCAAAAAACGTGTGAGTTTTTCTGTTTTAATGCACTTGGCTACTTTTTTAAGAGGAATGTGTTCTGTATATAAGGCAACATACATCTTCTCACACCCTAACATCATAATGGCCTCTTTTTGAAACCAGTCGCGCAGCATGTCGGTATGCCCTTTATAAGAAATATCTGCATCATGCCAAGCTTCTTTATGAATAGGAAGTGTTACTAGGGCATCAGAGATCTTTTTTTCGCACAGTCGTATGGCCTTGTAAAATGAGTTGTAGCTGTACAAACCACTTTTTGCACAGATCTGTCCAGGTTTGATATTAAATTCACCCTTTATAGGAAAGATGTTGATGTTTGAAGGTATTTTAATTCCCAGTTTCTTACAGGCTTGTGTTAACATGCTTCTATTGATGCAGTAAATGGGTTCAGCTATCTTGCTCACTTCATCATGTGCTTTAAGTGCTATTTCAATACCAATTCCATTTAAGTCACCAACACTTATCGCAATAACTTTTTTGCTCACGTTAGAAGTTCCTTCATGTCAGTGATTGCTTTTTCTAAACCTGTGAAAACAGAACGGGCGATAATACTTTGTCCAATGTTTAGCTCATTTATAACGTCAATATCACACATAGTATGAACATTTTGATAGTTAAGTCCATGTCCTGCTGCAACAAGCAGACCTTTTTGATGCGCTTGATAAGCTGCATCTTTGATCTCTTCTACGGACTTGTAAAGTAACTGCTTTAGCTCACTTCGTGGTCTTTCAAGCTCTTTGATTGTGTGGTGTGTGCTTGCTAAGGGCGTATTCAGCATAGCATAGATATTTGCGTATGATCCGGTGTGAAGTTCTATCATATCTATGTCAAGTTTACTGGCATATTCAATGACTTTTTCATTAGGGTCTATAAACAGTGAGACATCAATCTCATGCGCTTTTAATTGTTCTACTGCTTTTTTGATTTTTTCAAAATGTGCGATTACGTCAAGACCACCCTCAGTAGTCACTTCTTCACGTTTTTCAGGAACCAAAGTCGCTCTGTGCGGTTTAAGTTGACAGACAATATCAATGATATCTGAGTCAATAGAACATTCAAGGTTAACAGGAAGTGCAGAGTTGAACATTATCTTTTGTGCATCCAAGTCATTAATATGACGACGATCTTCTCTTAGGTGTATAGTGATCTGGTCAGCACCTGCACGTTTACAAATGCCTAAGGCATCAACAGGATCAGGATCATTAATACGTCTGGCTTCTCTTAAAACAGCGATGTGGTCAATGTTGACACCTAAGTGCATTTTACTTTTTGTTTGCATAACAGTCCTTTTTAATTACCTCTTGAAAATTTATCGTCATCATCAAAGGTCATCTTGTCACAATGTTTTGTTGTAGAAAATGCAAAGATCAGTAAAAACAGATCCCAAACCTTGGTTAAAAATTTCATAGATATTCCTTTTGTTTAATCTTTTGATGCTCTTTTTTTATAAAACTCTGTTTTAAACTCTGCATATCTGTCTTGTAAGATAGCCTCACGTGCTTCTCTCATTAGGTTTAGATAATAATGAAGATTGTGTAAAGATGCTAAACGAAAAAACGTCAACTCTTTTGAACGAAACAGGTGATTAAGGTAAGCACGTGTATAACGCTTGCAGGTAAAACATTGACATTCACTGTCTACAGGTAGTTTGTCTTCTTTAAACTTTGCACCTCTAATATTGATACGTCCAAATGAGGTGAAGAGTGTACCGTTTCTAGCATTTCGCGTTGGCATAACACAGTCAAACATATCAACACCGCGATCGATGTTCTCAATCAGATCTTCTGGTGTTCCCACGCCCATAAGATATCTTGGCTTGTCTTCAGGCATGTACTGGACGGTATGCTCAACCGTGTCATACATGTCTTGATTGGCTTCACCTACAGATAGACCACCAATAGCAAAGCCATCATAAGGAAGAGCGCAGAGTTCAGTAGCAGACTTCGTTCTGAAAGCCTTATCTGTTCCACCTTGAATGATGGCAAATATATTTTGGTCTGTACAAATACCCTTGTCTTGTTGTGAGCGGAAATATTCAATAGACTCTTTTGCCCAAGCTGTTGTTCTTTCAATAGATGTCTTAATGCGCTCTTGTGTGGCAGGCAGGGCAACAAGGTCATCTAAGATCATCATGATATCAGAGCCAAGGTTTGTCTGTATATCTATGACTTTTTTAGGGGTAAAAAAGTGTTTGCTCCCGTCTATATGGCTTTTAAACTCAATACCGGTCTCACTTGGTTTTGAGATATCACTTAGGCTAAAGGCTTGAAATCCACCCGAGTCTGTTAAAAAGCTTTTAGGATAGGTGGTGAACTTATGAAGCTTTCCCATTTTTGCAATGACATCGTCGCCTGGACGTAAGTAAGTGTGGTAGGTGTTTGCCAAAATGATCTGAGCGCCCAGGATCTCTTCCATATCAAACATGTCCAGTGATTTAATAGAGCCTACGGTTCCAACAGGCATAAACACAGGTGTTTGTATCGTTGAATGTTCCGTTGTGATGGTGGTCGCACGAGCCTTACCACTTGTACTGTCTAGTTTAAATTTCATGAGCATTTATCTTTAGAAAAAAAAGTTAGATTTTCTCTTACTTTCTTTTTTAATGCAATTATACTACAATCACGCAGAAATAATTTTTAGGATCCAAATGAAAAAAATATTGATATTAACCGATGGTCAAACAGGACAGCGCTTTGTTGAACGTGTTGCTGATACCTATACCAGTGAAAATATCTATTATGTTGTTTCCATGAATAAACTTGATATTCCCAATGCTAAACCCTCTCAATTTAAGTTTTACCAATTTGATCCTACAAGTCTGCATAAGCTTGCTAACCTTTTAAAGATGGAGTTTATGCAAGTTATCATCGCCTTAAAGAATTCACTTGATGTTGAAATAAGCATTAAAAATATACGTTCCGTTAAAAGCCAGCTTAGAATTATCGCCTTGGACTATTGGGGTTTAGAGTTTGATGATCAAAATATCGTTGGCGTAAACACCAATGAACTTCTCTCTTCACGTCTTTTAGATTATCTGCCAAACGTACCTGTTATTGCACAAAATGTCGGGACAGGCGAGGGCGAGATTATGGAGGTCTTAGTGCCTTTTGGAAGCTCTTTTGTTTACCGGCATGTTGGTGCTTTAGAACAGAACAATTGGAAGATTGTCGCGATGTACCGTAACCAGAGACTTATTCTTCCTTCACCTAAACGGATGATACAACCAAATGACCTTTTGGTACTTGTGGGTGAGCCTTCAGTTTTAAAAACAGTATATCGGGCTATTAAGCGTGAGCTGGGACAGTTTCCTGCACCTTATGGTAATAACCTCTATTTATATATTGATATGGCTATTGAAGATGAAAACGACTTGCTAAAGTTGATTAAAAGAACGAAATATATAAGTATTAACCTTGGTGACAAGCTTTATATTCGTGTTGTTAATGCTTCAAATATAGAGCTTTTATCTAAGATAAAGTCGCATAGAACTGATGATATTATTATAGAAATAGATTATACAGCTAAAAGCTATAAAGATATCATACTAGATGATATGAAGCAGATGGACGTTGGTTTAGTCGTTATATCAAGTAGGCTTTTTGCCATAAGAGAGCTTCGTTTATGTCTATATGAGAGTAGAATCCCTGTACTGAAATTGTCCAAAAAACCGTTTTCAAAGCTCAAAGAGAGTGTGGTTATTCTTACCGACAACAGAGACTTGGAAAAGATATCATCAACTATTTTTGATATCTCTTCTCAACTCTCCTTCAACTTGGAACTATTCGATTTTACCCAAGAAAGAACTGAAGAGAAAGATCGCATCGTTGAACATTATGAAAACCTTTCAGTCATCTTTTCTAAGTCTATCAAGATTGTCTCTGAAGAAGCCAACCCTATTCGTTTTTTAAAGCAGAAGGATAATTTTTTATATTGTCTTCCATTTACGGAAAAGATGCTTGATCTGCCGCTGTACTCACTCTTTTCTACTGATACGGAAAAGCTATATCATCGCCTTGGCGAATACCACCAGCTCTTTATTCCTACACAACTTTAGAAAAAAAGAAACACCTCAGGCGCTAAGCTGCTAGTATTGTATATATAATAATCACCATTTACCTTTTTTAAAGCCTTGCTTTAGTATTATCTAAGACATTTAAAAGTTTTGGATAAATTATGAAGATTGATATAGAATTAAAAAAAGAGATAGATAACTCATATGCGGTACATATTGGTGCCTTGGAAAATATAACAGTAGACACTAAGGTCGCTATTATTACCAATCCAAAGGTGGGAGGCCTCCACCTTCAGTACCTTCTTTCTAAGCTGACAGCTAAAGAAGTGTATGTCATCACTGTAGAAGACGGTGAATCATTTAAAACACTTTCTACAGTTGAGAAAATTGTCAATAACCTTTTTGAGCATAAGTTTAACCGTTCATCTGTTTTAGTTGCTCTTGGCGGGGGAGTTATTGGTGATATGACTGGTTTTGCGGCCAGTATCTATCAACGTGGTATTGACTTTATTCAAGTGCCAACCACCTTGCTTTCTCAAGTGGACGCCAGTGTGGGTGGAAAAACAGGGGTGAACAACACTTACGGTAAAAACCTCTTAGGTGCTTTTCACCAGCCTCGTGCAGTGTATATTGATCCGCATTTTCTATCCACTTTGGCTTCTCGCGAATATGCAGCCGGTCTGGCTGAAGTGATAAAAATGGCAGTGTGCTTTGATAAAGATTTTTTCGAGTGGCTGGAAAAAGCAGATTTGAATGATAAAGAGCAGATCAAAACAGCCATTGCCAAGTCGGTCAAGACAAAGGCTAAGGTAGTCTCTCAAGATGAAAAAGAGAGAGGTCTGCGTGCCGCTTTAAACTACGGACACACGTTTGGGCATGTCATAGAAAATGAAACCAAGTATACACGTTATTTACATGGCGAGACAGTGGCCATTGGTATGATGATGGCAAATGAGTTAGCATCAAGAATGGGTCTTATGAAAACAGACGAGTTGATGCGTATTAAGAGGCTTTTATTTAAGTACGACCTTCCTGTTGCCTACGTCATCAGTGACGTAGAAGCCTTTTATCAAGCCTTTTTCTTAGATAAAAAAAGCTTGGATTCAAATATCACTTTTATCGTTCCAGAGCACATTGGTGGCGTGCAGCTTCGTTCAGATATTCCTAAAGATATTGTAATAGATGTTTTAAACACCTACGCAGGAAAAAAATAGTGAATAAGTTTTTTTCTCTATTATTAATATTTACAAGTCTTACTTTTGCCCAGCAGGAAGCTGATCTTAACGATACACAAGAGATTCAAAAGCAAAAAAATCAAGAAAATATTGTACACCTTCGTCAAAGCATTAGCGAAGTAGCGAAAGATTCTGTCAAAGTTGGCGTTTTATGGCAAAAATCTTATAACTCTTATACGACCTATCTCAATGTGACCAAAGAGCTTAAAGAGGTACGTAAGCTTATAAAAAAACTTTCAAAAAAGGGAAGCTCTTTTAAATCTATAGATGAGTTAAACGCTTTAGAGACACGTGAACAAATCCTTGCAAATCAGATTGATTTACTTCAAGGGAAAGACAGTGCACCTTTTAAAGAGTTGCTGATTCCAGACGAATTACCTGAAACACCTGAGGTTAGTAACCCTTTGTCAATTTTTACTGCTTTGTCTTATATTAAGGTAATCGAAGGTAAGTTGAAAAATTATGTTCAAAGAGAAAATAGTCTTCGTGACTATCTTGTCTTGCTTCGTAAAAAAACACGCCTGACATCGGAGCTTTTTCGTATCAGTAAAGAGGAAGGTGATGAACGCGTTACCTTAGAAGAGATGCATAAGTTAAATGTTTTTGAAGGTGCTCTTGAGACGGTTGAAAAGGCTTCTGTCCTGTATGCACAACGTATCGATTCGGTTGAGACTCAGATACAAAAAGATATTCAAGCGCAGTTTTTAAAACTTTTCAACCTTGGTATTATTATCTTAGTCCTATTTGTTCTTTTCTTTTTAGCCAAACTTGCCATTAAAAAATATATAACAGATAATGAACGTATTTATATGGCACATAAGATGCTGACCTTTGTGAACATCTCTTTGATAGTTATAATTGTCGCCTTCTCGTATATAGATAATGTTTCTTATATCATAACCGTACTAGGGTTTGCATCTGCCGGTATCGCCATTGCTATGAAAGATTGGTTTATGTCCATGCTTGGCTGGTTTGTTTTACTGGTAAGTGGATCAATTCATGTTGGTGATAGAATCCGTGTTCTAAAAGAGGGAGTTGAGTATGTTGGAGATGTTCTTGATATCTCCTTACTTCGTATCACTATCTTAGAAGACATAACCTTAACTACCTATCTGACAAACCGTAGAGCAGGGCGGATTGTCTTTATACCAAACAATTATATTTTCACAACCCTTATAGCCAACTATTCGCATGCAACATTAAAAACAGTATGGGACGGTATTGATGTTGCGATTACCTTTGATTCCAACCATAGAAAAGCGAGTCATATCGCTAAAGAGATTGCCCGTAAATATTCAAAGGGTTATACGGATATCACCCGTACTCAGCTAAATAAGTTAAGAAACCGTTACAGTCTTAAAAACACCAATGTCGAACCTCGTGTCTTTTCATTTATCGAACCGTATGGGGTCACAATAAGTGCCTGGTATTTAACAAATGCCTATGCTACCTTGACTTTAAGATCAACCATATCTGTGGAGATCGTTGAAGCTTTTAATGCCGCTGATGACATTCAAATAGCTTACCCTACACAAATGCTTCATCTTGACACGGCAAGACGACAACCTGATGAACTGCCTCCTGTTGATGGTGGACCAAATGCTGGAGTACAGTGGTAATGTCGAATTTACAAAAAGTCTTTATAAAAACCTTTGGATGCCGCACAAACTTATTCGATTCACAAGTGATGCTGGCACACCTTGAAGACTTTGAAATCACCCAAGATGAGGATGAGGCGGATATTGTTATTGTTAATTCATGTACGGTAACAAATGGTGCGGACTCTGGGGTGCGCGGGTATGTAAACTCTGCAAATAAAAAAGGTGCAAAGGTCTATCTTACCGGATGTGGTGCGCATACCAAAGGGGAATCTCTTTTTGAAGGCGAAAAAGTCTTTGGTGTTTTTGGGCAATCTGAAAAAGCAAAGATTAATGAACTTTTAAAAGAGAAAAAACGTTTTTATGAGATCGGTGATTTGGATTTCATTGATGACACAGTAGTTGAAGAGTTTGTTGGCAAGTCACGTGCCTTTATCAAGGTGCAAGAAGGCTGTAACTTCCGCTGTTCTTACTGTATCATCCCCTTTGTTCGAGGCGATGCAAGAAGTCATAATGAAGAGAAGATACTCGAACAGATAACACGTCTTGCCGCGAATGGCTTTGGTGAGTTTATCTTAACAGGAACCAATGTAGGCTCTTACGGGCAGGGTGTTAAGCGTACGATGGCAGGTCTGCTGAAACGTATCTCTATGATCAAAGGTGTTCGCCGTATTCGTATAGGAAGTATGGAACCTATTCAGATCACAGATGAGTTTAAAGAGCTGTTAGGTGAACCTTGGCTTGAAAAACATCTGCATGTTGCTATTCAGCACTCAAGTCAAGAGATGCTTCGTATTATGAACAGAAGAAACAATGTTGCTACCGATATAAAACTGCTTAATGAACTTGCAGATAAAGGTTTTGCGTTGGGTACAGACTTTATTGTCGGTCATCCGGGTGAAACGGATGCGCTATGGAAAGAGGCAATGTCTAACTTAAAACAGATGCCTTTGACACATGTGCATGCTTTTACTTATTCTAAACGTGACGGCACCCCTTCAGCTAGCATGAAAGGTGAGATCAATGGCCTTGTCTCAAAAGAGAGAATGGCAGAGCTTACTGCCTTGATAGATTCAAACAACCTCTTATTTAGACAAAGCCAAAAAGTTCCTTTAGAAGTCTTGGTTGAGAGTGAAAAAGAAGGTATATACACAGGCTTAGATCAGTTTTTTAACCGTATAGAGATAGAGTGTCAACATGACCTTAGCGGTAACTGGATCACTATTGACGATTATGAGATCAAAGAGGATATCAATTATGCTAAACTCTAAGACAAACAGATGGGTGCTTTATTTTTCAGCCGGTGTTCTTTTAGGACTGTTCCTCTTTGCCATTCTTCGTGACAGTTCGAAACCAATAACGCTTGATGACTCTCTTGCCCTGTTTGAAAAAGGGCTTATACAACGCGCAGTACTGGCGGATGAGAAAGTCTATCTTATCACCTCTAGAGAGACCTACCGTATTCCAACCGTACTAATTGATAAACAGATGTTCTCTAAGGTTCCGGTTGAGACAGGTTCTGGTAATTATGCTGTTCAAATCCTAATGGTGTTGACCTTGATTCTAATCGTGGGTGGCGTTGTTTATAAACTTACTTTAAAAGATCAAGATGAAAGCACTTCAGCTTCTTCACCTACTGGAACATCAAGTGCGGGCTTAAGTGAACCTATTATTGCTTCTACCTCAGATATCACCTTTAAAGATGTGGGTGGTATTGAGGATGTAAAAGAAGAACTTGAAGAGATCATTGACTTTTTACGCTCACCTAAAAAATATAAAAACTTTGGGGCTAAAATGCCACGTGGGGTTTTACTGGTTGGTCCTCCAGGCGTGGGTAAGACAATGATAGCCAAGGCGGTTGCCGGTGAGGCAAATGTTCCTTTTTATTATCAATCCGGTGCTTCGTTCGTGCAGATCTATGTGGGTATGGGCGCTAAGCGTGTTAGAGAACTTTTTACTCAAGCCAAACGCAATGCACCTAGTATTATTTTCATTGATGAGATCGATGCAGTAGGGCGCACTAGAGGTGCTAACCGCAACGATGAAAGAGAAGCGACTCTAAATCAGCTTTTAACAGAGATGGATGGTTTTGAAGATGCTTCAGGCGTCGTGGTAGTTGCTGCAACCAACAAGATAGAAGTTCTTGATTCGGCACTTTTACGTTCAGGCCGTTTTGACAGACGAATCTTTGTTGATCTTCCAAACATTCATGAAAGAGAAGCGATCTTAAATAAGTACTTTGAAAAGATGATACATGAGGTAGACACTAAAGAGATAGCTAAGATGACCATCGGATTTAATGGTGCTTCTTTGGCGACACTGGTTAATGAAGCGGCTCTGGAAGCCTTACGCAGAGCACGACATAATATCTCTATGGATGAAGTCCTTGCGGTAAAAGACAAGGTTATCTTTGGTAAGCGAAAGGTGAAATCATACTCAGAAGAAGAGAAAAATCTTCAAGCCCTTTACCAAGCAGCAAAGGCTTTGTCGGCATACTGGTTTGAAGTGCCTTTTGAAAAATTTACTATGATAAACGATGGACTAAGACCTTATGATGTTGATCTGGTCACAAAACATAAACTGCTTTCATACATCAAGGTGATGCTTTCTGGAATGGCCATATGTGAGATCCATTATGGCGAGCATTCAACTAACGTTGAGCAAGACCTTAAAGAGGTTAAGAAGATAGTCGAACTTGTCTTAGAGAACTACGGTATGGGTGAGCAGATCATCCCAAGTGCTAAAGACAATATCCATCTTATCAATA
>Ga0316204_10008121_pt1 | contig 14850 bp, 13 predicted proteins | sample 6monrhotite_MG_2_FD_205661 | JGI IMG/M metagenome (GOLD analysis project Ga0316204, IMG submission 205661) | Microbial mat bacterial communities from mineral coupon in-situ incubated in ocean water Damariscotta River, Maine, United States -... | ecosystem: Environmental > Aquatic > Marine >...
CAAACAACAAACGATCCAGAAACGCCGCTTGAACCATCAGAAAAAAGCGGCCTAAACTGAAACCAGATGAGCCAGAGCCTCCGTTAGATCAAATGCTCAGGTGGCCCAAAGATTTTGACGACGGACAATCTGAAATGTCTGGCATCGCACATTGGGCATTGTTAGGTGCAACCCGCCTACTAGAGCAAGGCAAGTTCTCTGAATCGATCGTGCATGACCGTCTGATGGCCAAATGGCGCATAAGTCGCAATTCGCTGGAAATGTTCATCCACGAATGCTGTACGCTCAGTCCGGAAGCAAGGGTCCGCCGTTCTACTTTCTATGCGGCTTACCGTGAATGGTGTGGAGATGTCGGCAAGAAGAGGTTCTCTAAAGCCAGAGTGAAAGACCTTATCGAACACAGCATTGGTTTAGGCCTAAGTCTGGGCAACCTAAACGGCAACGAAACCATCTACGGCATTGAGGTCAAAACAGAGGAGTTCACCGCCGTCTAGTGGTGGAAATGGGGCTTTTGCCAAGGGGGCGGAGCGCACGGAGAAAATGGGTTGGGGCCAACACTCCCTTCCTGCCGTCGCCTTCCCTAACGGTAAATTTCCCCATTTTGCCCACCGGTCCGAGGTTCCCCGTTCTACGCCATACGGCACAAGTTGGCTCTCGCCATGCCAATCCCCATCCGAAGCCCCACGGCGGCGCCCTCTGGGCAACCTCGGGCGACCTCTGTCACAGCGTAGCGTGGGCGAGGCGGTTGGGTGGCACCTGGCACTGAGCCCCAAACACAAATTCAAACTTTATGAATGGAGACAAAAATGATTACCAAACTCGATGAAACCATGATCAAAAATTTGACTTGCCCCGACGGCAAGAACCGCATTGAATTTTGCGACAGCGTGGTTAAGGGGCTGTACGTTTTGGTCCGTGCTGGAAGCGATGTTCGCACCTATTTCTTGAGGCACAAAAACGACCTTGGCAAAACGGCCCATCATAAGATCGGGCGCACCACAGACATTACGTTGGCAAAAGCCAGAAAAGCCGCCAAGACGTTCAAAGCTGAAATTTCCTTGAATGGTCGTGTGTCTAACGGCAAAACCAAAACGTCTAGCAACGCGCTGACGATGGCTACTTTTTGGGAAGATCATTACGAACCATTTGCCAAACCCCGAAAGCGTTCGTTCAAGCGTGATGAACAAATCTATCGTTTGCAGATTAAGCCGACCTTTGGGCAAACCCAGCTGGATGCGATCACGCGCCAACAGATATTGTCCTTGGCAGCGGAACACAAAGCTGCTGGTCTCTCTGCTGCCAGTGCTGATCATATCTCTAAGCTGATGCGTCGTCTGTTTAGTTTGGCTTTGGAATGGGGCTTCGTCGAAAAGAACCCTGCATCGCGTATACAGCTGTTCAACGAAGCGAATGAAATCGAACACTACCTCGATGATGAGGAACTGCAACGCCTGATGCATGTTCTCCAGACGGATGCCAATCGTTCGGTCTGTCAGGTCTGCATGTTCCTTCTGGCGACCGGGTGCCGTTTGAATGAAGCCCTAACTGCAGAATGGGCCTTGATCGATCGTGATAAAAAGACTTGGCGTGTGTCGGCAGCGAAATCCAAATCCGGCAAGGCTCGTGTTGTTCCATTGACGGACGCTGCCTTAAAGGTGCTCGATGAGGTTGGCACGGAAGGTAAGTACGAGCATGTGTTCGTCAACAAAAAGACCGGAAAGCATTTCGTCCACATCCGTCATACGTGGATCCGTTTGCGTATGAAGGCAGGGTTGCCGTGGTTGAGGCTCCATGACCTTCGCCATACGTATGCGTCCATGCTCGTCAACGCGGGGCAATCCTTGTACGCCGTCCAGCAGTGCCTTGGCCATGCTGACAGCCGCGTGACTCAAAGATATGCCCACCTGTCTGCTCAATCCTTACAAGATGCTGCGAATTGTGCTTCCGATAAGATTATGGGGGCGATGCAGGGAAGCGAGTAACGACAAAGGCCACCGGGGACAGAACGTTTTCGGTGGCCTTTTTCGCTAAATCTGTAATGTCCGCTTTTTGGGGTGGAGTTGTCGTGGAATGGGGGGCGGTGTGACTTCCGGATTTGACCCATAAGGGACTTTTCAAACGACGCGTTCTTTATGTTAGGAGGGCATTAAAGGTAAAGCCACCAATGACGGCCATGCTGAAGATAACCAGTAGAAATGCCAACAGTAAAGGCCACTGAAAGAGTTTCTTTAAAAGGATAACCTCGGGCAAACTCGCCCCACCGCTGCCAATAACTAAGGCAATAATGGCTCCAATACTGACCCCCTTTGCAAGGAATGATGCGACAAGGGGCAGGAGGGCTGTGACTCTTATATATAAAGGGATGCCAATAATCGCTGCTGTTGGAATGGCTGCGGGATTATCAGGCCCGGCTACGTTCGAGAAAAATTCAGCTGGCACAAAACCATGGACAAGTGCGCCGATCAACATGGCAATTAACATGTAAGGGAACATCTCGCGAAAGAGTAACCAGCATTCGTCCCATGCTTTTCGCCATTGTGAGGGTTCGATTTGAGGGGCGGACCCACAGCTTGACCCGCAGCATGTCTTTTTTTCAACGAGCATATCTCCTTTGATATATCGCTCAAAACCAAGGGCCTGAAGTAAGACGCCTGCGAAAAGGGAAATGCTTAAGGCTAAGGCGCCGTAGGCGAGGGTGACGTTTAAGCCTAATACTGGGATAAACAGCGCAATGATGATTGGATTGAGAAGAGGAGAGGTAAAAAGGAAAGTCATGGTTGGACCAAAGCCCGCCCGTGTTTTTAAAAGTCCAACCAACATAGGGATGGTTGAGCAACTGCAAAAAGGGGTGACTGCACCCAAAGCTGCGGCGGTAAAATATCCGCGTCCGCCTTGGCTACCTAGGATACGTTGTATTTTCTCGGCAGATAGTTTCTGGTTAATTACGGCCACGAGGTAGCTGATGATTAGGAATAAGAAAGTAAGTTCAAGAAAAAGTTGAAGGAACATTTTTGCACTTGCCGCAAGCATTTCTGTAGCTTGAGGTGATGAAATGAAGGCCGTCATTTGATCTATGTACATACTGAAATCCTTAAATAATTCCACAAACATTGAAGTATAAGGTCCAAAAAGAAGCCGCTAAAGGGTGCAGCATTCCGCTTCTAAAAAGCCCATGACGTCTCGTAAGGCATCAAGTTCAGCAAAACAATAAAGGGTCCGTCCGTCTCTTTCTTGTTTGACGAGACCAACTGCAATCAAGCGATGAAGATGATGTGACATATTGGGAGCAGACACATCGAGGTGTTTTTGCATCTCACCAACGGGCAAACCTTTGTCGCCTGCCTTCACCAGCAACCGAAAAACAGACATTCTCGTAGAATGGCCTAACTCACTTAATCTTTTTACGGCGACTTCTTGATCCATAATGAGATTTGTAACTCAAATGAGTATATATTTCAATATTTGTAAAAATATATAACTAATTTAGTTTGAACCCCAATCATCTAAAGCTGAACATCTCACGTGAGTTATCAAAATCGAGGCGAATGGAACCAAGTTGGAAATCAGGAATAGGTCTATAAAATAGCCGCTGATGGCTAAAAGTTGCCGTAATCGGCGCCCACTCAAAAGGTCCGCACCTGAGGTCAAACCCGAAGTGCGATGTCTGCTTTTCCGAAGTGCCAGATTTAATGCCCGAAATTAGCTCAACACCGGACCTATAAAACCGGTCTCAAAAACTACCAATTTTGACCCTTAGGGGACACTCTAGATGACACGTTCCTTTGGGAAGGTTGCTGTTATCATCGTGCCATAACCTTCGAGGCTATCAATCTCCAAAGTTCCGCCGTGCAATTCCATCAGCCCCTTAGTCAAGGGCAGCCCAAGGCCCGTCCCTTCATACTTCCGGTCAAGGCCGCTGTCCACCTGCCCGAATTTGCTCAAAGCAATATCTACTTCCTCGTTATTCATGCCGGAACCCGTATCGCTGACATAGATGGAATAGGAACCATCATTATTGAGCAGCGAATCAACGATCACTTTCCCGCCTTCCGGCGTAAATTTAACGGCGTTGTTGAGCAGATTGAGCATGACCTGCCTGACACGCCGTCCATCTGCCAGAACCACCAGGGGATCTGCCTCCATGAATGTGGAAACTTCTACCCGTCCACGTTCGGCGCTTGGCGTGCATATGCGAACTGCTTCTTCAACAATCCTGGCAACGTCTATGTTTTCCTCATTCAGTTCCATGGCCTCAGATTCGATTGCAGACACATCAAGAATATCATTGATCAGTTCCAGCAGATGGTTGCTCGATGAATTAATGTCATCAGCGTATTCTAGATACTTTTCGTTCCCCAACGGGCCAAACAGCTGCGACTGAAACGTCTGAGAGAAACCTATAATCGCATTCAAGGGAGTTCTTAGTTCATGACTCATATTGGCGAGGAAATCGGATTTGGCCCGGCTGGCTGTTTCTGATTTCAATTTGGTGACTTCCAAATTATCAAGTAGTTCTTTCAGCTCAGTCACATCTCGAACAATTCCGAGCATTCGGATTGGCTCGCCGTCATTGTTGCGCTCTACGTTTCCTGTCTCGTGAAGCCAACGAATCTTACCATCGGGCCAGACAACACGGTGCTCAATGTCACATGCCACGTGGTCGTCGATACATACCTGAATGGCTTCTGTTACCATGTTGCGGTCATCCGGATGTAAAGCACTAATGAAGTTTTCGTAGGATGTTTCTAACTCACCCTCTGGGCCGCCATACAACTTATGAGATTGGTCCGACCAGTACAGTGCACCAGTTTGTATATTCCATTCCCAAGTCCCAATATTGGCGAAAGATTGGCTTGTTTTGAAGCGCTCCCTGGAAAGTTGTAACTCTCTTTCATGCTTTTTCCTTTCGCTGATATCGCGAATAATACCAACAAACATGCGTTCGTGACTCACTTGCACGCGTGAAACGTTAAGCTCAATCGGAAAGAGGGTTCCGTCCTTGTTCAGTCCAAAAAGATCCCGGACCTGATTGATCACTCGAGATTGGTAGAGTTCTGATTTTCGAATGTACGTATCGTGTTCGTGTCGTTCGTCTTTGGGGAGTAAAATATTTACGTTCTTTCCTACAAGCTCTGCCTGATTATATCCAAACATTGAACAGGCTGCTACATTGGCGATGTGGATTTTGCCGGTCTCACTAATGGAAATTATGCCGTCTGCGCTGTTGTCGATAATCGCACCGAGACGGGCTTCCCTCTCTTCGACCTTAACATTGAGTTTTTTGGTTTCTTGATACTTTCGTTGAATTGTTATCCACGAGAACGAAGCTAACGCAATGATCACAGCAGCAAGAATGCCGAGAGTCGTGAGGTGCGGCCATTCTCTCTCCAACCAGGTATCGTAGACATGGTTTTTGGGGTAACCCGCAACCAGAATAAGGTCGTCGACGCCGATGGGGCTCCACTGGACTGTCCGGGCCACGAAGTCAGTCTTTGTTGCAATGATATCCGCGATGCCATGCGGTGACGGGGCCTGATCAATCATCGCCGCCACCAAAGGCCCGTCGGAAAGGTCTCGTCCGAGGAGTTCTGGTTTGAACGGTTCGCGGATCCAAAGATGGTAGTCCGTCCCCCGGACCAGAGCCATGGAGGATTTCTTTGGCAACTCCAGGCTTCGCCATATATCGCGAATGGTGTCCACCTTGAAGCAAGCCGCTATCCAATCCGATCCGTTCGCGAGGACATGGGCGATGGGCGCCATGGTCATACCTGTCGGCATCCATTTGGTGGGTCCGATCTTGTAAGGTTGGGTCGTGTCTTTTGAGAGCGAGTGCAGGAGCTCGAATTGACCGCAATCAGGTGCCGTTGCCTTGGAAGTGTCGGAGAGCAACTCGGCGCTGGAAACCAGACCAGAGAAACACCCCGCTGCGGAAGCCGTTGTGCATTTTTCTCTATGGAATGCCAAATCCTCTGGGCCCCGGATCCAACCGGAGAGATCCTCAAGCCTTTGCACTTTCCCTGTTAGAACGGCCTGGTTGGCAAGGTTATTGTCCCGCAGCAAAAGGTTTAGATTGGCCTTAAGGGCGTCCTCAGTGTTTTGATAACCGGTCCACACAAGCCAAGCCAAAAGTGAGATAAACGCCACCAATCCAAGAGACGCTAAAAATATTGGAATTCTTACCACTAAACCAACCTTCCTCTTGTGCAGCTAGCTCATTTCTGATGCAGCTTACATCACTTGATATGCAGGTAAATACAATTGACGTTTCCATACATTGGTCTGCGGAAAGGGATAGGGTTGCTATTCTGCAGATCATAGCTCTTTGCCGAAGAACATAAATGCCCGCTTTTGGCTAGAATCTGCTGTTTTCTGCAGCTACTCAAAAGGTCCGCTCTTGGGGGCAAACCGGAAATACGATGTCAGCTTTTTCATCCTGGGATGTATCCCATCATCGCCATCCATGGCGCAGTTCGATCGAATCTAGTTCGGAAAACTTCAATGCAACCACATGAAATTATTAAAGAAAGTTTTAGCGTGGTGCCGTTTCGACCTGCAAAAGTTCGGCATAGGTTCGAATATGTAATGCCATTCGAACACCAACAAGAAACTGCCTTTAGAATCTTACCCTTACAGCACTAATTTTTGACCATCTCTTGTATTGAAAATCCGCGTGTCGGTGGTTCAAATCCGCCCCTGGGCACCATGATTAAAGGCCTCGGCTCACACGCCGAGGCCTTTTTTGGTGGTGAGACGGTTCAACAAAACAGTCGACGGTGTTCCGTCTTCACGATAAGCATGTTTGATGAACGCGGACAAAAATTTAGAAATCTTTCTCGTGACGATTCCGGGGTTGGAACGCCTTTTGCGCGCCGAAGCCGCGGAGAAAGGTTTCAAAAAACCGAAGATGACCCCGGGTGGCGTCAGGTTTCGGGGCAAATGGCCCGAAGTGTGGCGGGCGAACCTCCAATTGAGGGGCGCCAGCAAAGTTCTGGTGCGCATCGGTTCGTTTGAAGCCATGCAGCTTTCGCAACTCGACAAACGCGCACAGCATGTGCCGTGGGGCGAGTTTCTGCGCGCGGATGTTGCTGTGCGGGTTGAGGCGTCTTGCAGCAATTCGCGCATTTATCATTCCGGCGCGGTGGTGGAACGGTTTTCAAAGGCGATCGAAAAACAGCTCGGCGCGCCTGTCTCGCGCGATGGTGACGTCACCGTGAAGGTGCGCATTGTCGATAACACCTGCACCATCAGCATCGACACGTCCGGTGAAGGTTTGCACAAGCGCGGCCACAAAGAAGCCGTCAACAAAGCCCCTTTGCGCGAAACCTTGGCGTCGCTGTTTCTGCGCCACTGTGGCTATGACGGGGCCGAGCCCGTTGTCGATCCCATGTGCGGGTCGGGCACCTTTGTTCTTGAAGCTGCGGAAATTGCCGCAGGCCTTCAGCCGGGGCGTTCACGCACATTCGCCTTTGAACTGTTGGCGAGTTTTGACCCTGAGGCTTGGCGAAACCTACGCCGCGATGATGACGTCATCGATCCAGGCGTGCGTTTTTACGGCTACGACCGCGAAGGCGGCGCTATCCGCATCAGCCGCGCCAACGCAGAGCGGGCCGGCGTGTCGGACCTGATCGATTTTCAAGTGCAGTCGGTTGAACAACTGACGCCGCCCTGCGCAGGCCCCGGGCTGGTGATCGCCAACCCGCCCTACGGCGCGCGCATTGGCGATGTGAAGCAGCTCAAAGCCCTGTACAGGACGTTCGGCGAGAAACTTCTATCGGGATTTTCCGGATGGCGGGTCGGCTTGGTGACCAGCACCGAATCCCTGGCCAAGGCGACACGTCTACCATTTATACACGTCAGCGATCCGGTGTCCCACGGGGGCATCAAGGTGAAGGTGTATGCAACGGACCCGCTGGCGTGACAGTTTCTTCGCGCAAAACTCTCTATAGCTTAACTCGATAGCTTTAAAGGTCGGATATAATTATGAACCCCGGAATATTAGGTTTAGGCACGGCGCTCAGTTGGGGGACCAGTGATTTTCTGGCGCGTCTGTCAGGGCGCGCGGTGGGGCCGGGGCGCACCTTGTTTGTCGTCTTTGGCGTTTCGTCTCTCTTGCTGACCCCGTTTGGTTTCCCCGTGGTGGGCGCGATGCTGAACGATGGCGCGTTAAGCGCGCTGGTTGGCGTCACCGGGTTGAGCGTTCTGGTCGGCACCTGGCTTTTGTATTTGTCATTGACCCGTGGACCGTTGTCCATCGCGGTGCCGATTGTGTCCAGCTATCCGGTGCCGTTGGTGGTTTATGGGGTTGCGGTCGGCGGCTTTGTCCCGGCGCCGGTGATGTGGGCGGCCATCGGCGCGACGCTCATTGGGGTTTGGATTGTCAGCCGCGCCGGGCATAAGCTTCAGCACAAAGACGGCCACGTGCAAGGCCGCATCGGTGTGACCATCGCCATCTGCATCGCGACGATTGTTGTCTTTGACCTCGCCATCGTGTTGACCGATAAGCTCGCGGCGGAGGTGGGGTTGTCGGCGGCCTTGTGGAGCACCCGCGCCACGGCGTTCGTGGCGCTCGCCACGTTGTTTTTGGCGCGTCGCCAGTCGATGAACATCGGCCTGAAATGGTGGGGCGTTCTGAGCGCGCAGGGCGCGATTGAATTGATGGGCTACGTGGCGTTGTTTTCGGCCCAAACCATGGGCGGCACCACCATCGCCAGCGTGGTCAGTTCGGCTTACGGCGTGGTGACGATTTTGCTGGCGCGCACCATCTTGAAAGAAGTGATGTCGTTGATGCAGTTGGCGGGCATGGCGTTGGTGTTTGCGGGGGTGGTTGCGGTTACAGCCCTCAGCTAGGGCATCACGCTGCCGCCGTTCGGACCGATGATTTGCCCGCTGAGATACGTCGATCCCGGACCGGCGAGGAACAGCGCCACCGCCGAAATCTCATCCACCGTGCCGATGCGTTTCAGCACCGTCAGTTCTTTTTCTTTCTCGGCCCATTCCGGCGACATGTTTTCAAGATCCAACATGTCCGTGTCTATGGGGCCCGGCGCGATGGCGTTGACCAACACATGTGGGGCGAATTCCCGCGCCCACGATTTGGTCAGCGTGTTGATCGCGCCCTTGGACGCGCAATAGACCGAAAAGTCTTCGCGTCCGCCAAAGCTAAGATCGGATGAGATGTTGATCACGCGTGAGCCATCACGTCCCATCATCCGCCGCAGCGCTTCGCGCCCAACCAAAAACTGTCCGCGCACGTTGATGTTCATCAGCCAATCGAAATCGTCGGCGGTGGTGTCCAGCAATGATTTTTCCAAGATGACGCCGGCGTTGTTGACCAAGATGTCGAGCGGACCGATATCGTCCACGGCCTCGAACAACGCCAAGATTTGTTGTTCGTCGGCGACGTCGGCGGCAATGGCGACGGCCTTGCCGCCTTGCGCGTTAATTCCAGACGCCACGGCGGCGGCCTCGTTCGCGCCGGACCGATAGCTCAGCACCACGGTTGCGCCCGCGGCGGCGAAGGTTTCAGCGATGGCCTTTCCGATGCCGCGCGACGCGCCGGTGATCAGCGCAATCTTGCCGTCAAGTTGACCTGATTGTTTGTCGCTCATCCCATCAGTTCTCCACGATCCACATTCAAGCTCTGTCCGGTGACGTTGGCCGCTGCGTCGGATGACAGAAACAAATACGCGCCGATCATGTCGTCTGGTTCCATCAAACCGCCAAGCGCTTGGGCGGAGAGGATTTCGTTCAGCAATTCATCTTGATCGCGTCCCGTCTCGGTCGCGATGTGGCGTAGAGAATTCATCGCCGCGTCGGTTTTGACCCAACCGGGGCACACCGCGTTGACATTGATGCCTTTGGGGCCGAGCTCTTGGGCGAGCGCGCGCATGAAGCCGATGTTGGCGTGCTTGGACGCGCAATAAGCCGACATGTCGGCGACCGCCGTCTGACCCCAGATCGAAGACGTGATGACGATTTTGCCGCCCGCGTCCATCTTGCGCACCGCCTCGCGGGTGACGTAATAGGCGCCCATCACATTGATGTCGATGATGCGGCGAAAGGTCTCCTCAACCGCGTCGCCATCTTCCATGATCGGCGTCGGGCGTTCAAATCCGGCGTTGTTGATCAATACGTCGATGTGTTCAAAAGAGCCCACGACTTCAGCCACGCGGGCGCGATCGGTGATGTCGCACACGTGACCGGTGACCGTGGCGCCGGTTTCGTCACACAACGTTTTGGCGGCTTGCATGACCGCGTCGGTGGTCGCCAAGATGTGCAGGTTGGCGCCCGCCTGGGCGAAGCCGCGCGCGACGCCAAGGCCGATGCCGCGTGACGCGCCGGTGACCAGAACTGTCTTAGCGCTAAAGTCATATGTAACTTGAGCCATGGCGCTTAAACCTCAAATTCTTTTCGCACGGCAGAGACAACATCCGCACCGACCTGTTCGGCGATGACCCGGCCTTTGTCTGCGGTGGCGCCTTTTGCTGAAATCAGCGCGCCGCTATCGGGCACCCAATGGCGGTGGGGTGGCCACACATCGTAAGGGCCGCTTTCGGCGGCTGGATTATCCGGTAGTTTATCGGCATGCACCAATTCGGGATAGTAGTGCATCATCAAGGATGTTTCCAACACGGCGGCGTGTTCCAGCTCGATACCGGGAAAACCGTCGGGGAACACTTGATCCAGAGTTTGCGCGGTCAAAAACTCCCAGTGCTGCAACACCATTACCTTCAGGCCGGTGTCTTTCAGCTCGCGGTAGGCCAGATCGACGCCTTCGTTGAGGAACCATAGGTTTTCGTAGTTGCCGTCGATGACGCAGATTTTACGCGCGCCGTGGCGCACCAATTCGCGGATCAAATCACGGATCACATGGGAAAACGTCGCACCGTCCAAGCCAATGGTTCCAGCGAAAAAAGGCCCGCCGCCGGAACGCGGCATGGACTTGTAGCCGAACGGAATAGCCGGGGTGACGATGCCGTCTACGGCGCGCGCCGCTTCCAACGCCATGACTTGGGGCAATTGGAAATCGACGCCCAGCGGCAAGTGCGGGCCGTGTTGTTCGGTGGTGCCGGTGGGAATGAAGACCACTGCGCCGGCGTCGATACGTGCGGCGAATTCGGGCGAGGTCATTTCCGCCATCAGGTGACGATTAGCCATGGGGGGTCCTTACAAGTCGTCGACGTGATCGGTGCCTTGTTCGCGCATCAAACGCATGATTTTGCGTTCCATGTCGGCGTAACCGGGCAAGGTCAGGGCGTCTTCTTTTTTCAAAATGCGTTGGCCGTTCTTGAATTCGGGCAACATGTTTTCCAACACCGTGCCGGGATGGCTGGAAAAGAAGATGATCCGATCACCTAAAAACAGGGCTTCTTCGATATCGTGGGTGACCATGACCACAGTGGTCTCGGTGCTTTCCACGATGGATACCATCAGCTCTTGCATGTTCCAGCGGGTTTCCGCATCCAACGCGCCGAACGGTTCATCCATCAGCAACAGGCTGGGTGAATTGGCCAGCGTGCGGGCGATGGCGACGCGTTGCTTCATGCCGCCGGACAGCTGCTTGGGATAAGCGTCTTTGAATTTTGTCAGCTTGACCAGATCGATGAACTCGGCGGCGCGTTCGCGGCGCTCGGTTTTGGGCACGCGGTTGAGCTTCATGCCGTATTCGACGTTTTGTTGAACCGTCAACCAATCGAATGAGGTGTAGCTTTGAAACACCATGCCGCGTTCGCGATCAGCGCCGCGAATTTCGTGGCCGTCGAGTTCCATGGTTCCGCCACTGGTTTCTTCCAAACCGGCGATCATCCGCAGCACCGTCGATTTGCCGCAGCCGCTGGGCCCCAGCAAGATGCAAAATTCATTATCCAGGACGTCGAAGGTGGTGTCGGTGACGGCGGTGATCTGTTCACCGGCGCGGACCTGGAAGGTCTTGGCGACGTCACGCACAGCCAGTTTTACATTGCGTTGCGGGGTGCTCATCGTCCGTGGGCCTCCAGATAGGGGAACAGCTTCCTGTGCGCGATCTTGAACAGGTAGTCGAACGCCAGTCCCAGAACGCCGATGACGAAGATGCCGGCGAGAATCTCATCGGTGTGCAAGAACCGCTTGGCGCGCATCATCATCGCGCCGATGCCGTTGGTGGATGCGACGATTTCCGCGATCACCAGATAGGTCCAGCTCATCGCCAACATCTGGCGCATGGCGGTCATCACATCGGGCAGCACCGCGGGGATCATCACGGTCCACAGGATTTGCTTGCGGTTGCCGCCCAGCGTCAGCGCGGTTTCGATCAATTCGGTGCGCACATTTTTGGTGTGATCCATGACGATGGTGGTCAAGAACCACACCACGCCAATGAACAGCAGCGCCAACTTGGGCGCTTCGCCGGTGCCGAACCACATCAGCAAGATGGGAATGAAACTGGGTGCGGGCAGGTAACGCCACGCGGACACGAACGGATTGAAGAACGCTTCGACGGCGCGGAACGAGCCCATCAAAATGCCCAGCGGCACGGCGATGACGCAGGCCGCAATGAAGCTGGCGATGATGCGGTAAATACTGATGCCGACATCGCCGAGGAAATTCCGTTCCGCGATCAGGTTATAGAGGGCGACGACCACTTTTTGTGGACCGGGAACGAGAAGCTCGCTCACCCAGCCCATGGCCGAGGACATTTCCCACACGCCAAAGAATATGATCCATACGCTCACGCCCAAACCGATCACGGCAGGAGCGGGGATGGATTTTTTGTAATCGAACCAGCGCCAATGTTTCATGGTAGAGGGCCACGTTTTGAGTGAGTGGGACATGCCTTAAGGGGGAGGTGGCGGCCCGACTTCAGGCCGCCACCCATCTTTGCGCTTTTATTTACGCGCTTGAAACGACTGGCTGTAGCCGCCTTTGGCCAGATCATCCATCAATGAGCAGTCGACGCCATTCGATGGATCGTGGCTGGCTTTCAACACGCCCAGTTTGACCCACCAGTCGTTGGTGATCTTGACCGCGTCTTTGAAACCGCCATTGGCGCCGAACGGAGGTTCGCCCTTGATGGAACCGCAGAACTGAGCAGATTCGTTGAAGTCGAACATGTAGATGCCGCCCAAGAAGAACTTGCCGTTGGTGCCGGTGACGAATTCGATGTCGCTGACCGGCCATTGCAGGTATTCGGCCCACAGCTTGTTCACCTCGTCGGTGTTGTCATGCCAGTACTGCACGGCGTCCCAACGGATTTTCAGCATGTCCAGGGCGGCTTTGCGATTGTTTTTGATGAAGTCGGCGTTCATGAAGATGGAATCGCCGAACAGGCCAAGCTTTTTGTAATCGTCTTGCGCCGTGTCGGCGACGATCTGGGTGCCTTTGAGGGCTTCGGTCAGCTTGGAGGTCCACGGCTCGTACATGTACGCAGCGGCGATGTCGCCGGAAATCATCGGGCCTACGCCTTCGTCGGCGTTGAGGTTCACCCATGTTACGTCGGACGGCTTGATGCCGTTCTTTTCAAGCCACAGGCCGACCACGATGTGGCCGATGTAGGCCTCGGGTGCGGCGACTTTCTTGCCTTTGATGTCGGCGACCGTGACGCCCGGCGCCAGAACCACTTGATCGACGCCGTAAGACGGGTTGGTGAACGCGACGTTGACGATCGGCAATTTGTTTTCAACGGCGACCGGGATGTAATCCAGGGTCGACACGTAAACGTCGATGTTGCCGGCGGCCAATTGATTATGGCCCGCGATGGGGTCTTCGAAAATGGTGATTTCCATGTCGTAGCCGGGCGCCATGTTTTTGACCCGCGCCAGTTCATAGAACGCATAGCCGGGCCATGACACGGCGACGCCGATTTTAATTTTTTCTTTGGCTGACGCTTCGGCGACAACGCCAAAAGCCATCAGGGGCAGAAGCAAAAGTCCTGCGATGATTTGTTTGAAGTTCATCAAACCCTCCATAAAAAAACGATACGACACGGTGCGCGTCTTGAGATTCAGGTAAGCGGCGTCGCTGCTCATTTCAAACTTTACCCGACTTAAAACTTTAGTCCACTAAAAATTTTAGTTGGCTAAAGTTTTTTCTTCGATTGCGGCGAGCAAGCGACTATCCTTCGGTCGAAACCTCATAACCCATAAGGCGAATGCATGTCTGGACTGCGCGAACATAAAAAAGAAGGCCGCCGCCAGCGCATCTTGGATGCGGCGCGTGAACATTTCCGCGATCGCGGTTTTGACGCCACGACCATCGAAATGATCGCCGAAAGCGCCGATGTGTCCGCCGTGACGGTTTACAATCACTACCGCACCAAGGGCGGGGTGTTGCTGGCGCTGGTGACGCGCAGCGACGATTTGTTGATCGGCAAAATCGAATCCCTGATGGACATCGCGCAACCGGACCCATTGGACGGGATCGTCAGTTTTTCTCAAACCATCAACGAACATGCGTTTTCGTATTTGAACCGCGAAATCTGGCGGCACGTCATCGCCACCTCGATCTTAGAGGGTAACACCGAATTCGGCGCCGTGTATCGTCGCTTGGATCAAACCCTGATCGAACAGCTGGAGCGGTTTTTAAAGCGCTTCGAATCACTGAGCGCTGATTGCGACTGTCAAACTGCGGCGGAGGTTCTTTACAACGTCCACAACGCGCGCTTTTTGGAATTCATCATCGACCGAACCCGCACGCGCGAGGCGCGCGACCGTTTGACACGGCGCGACCTTGCGTTCGTGTTGGGGCGTTTGGGCTAACTGCGGTTCGCGTGGGCTTCAGCCAGAACGCACAAAATTTCAAACATCAATGTCGCCCCCACCAAAGCCGTTGTGCCGGACGGATCGAACGGCGGCGCGACTTCGACCACATCGCCGC
>Ga0316204_10008122_pt1 | contig 14849 bp, 13 predicted proteins | sample 6monrhotite_MG_2_FD_205661 | JGI IMG/M metagenome (GOLD analysis project Ga0316204, IMG submission 205661) | Microbial mat bacterial communities from mineral coupon in-situ incubated in ocean water Damariscotta River, Maine, United States -... | ecosystem: Environmental > Aquatic > Marine >...
GCATCTTTGAGGCTCGTTACTTGAGGGGCTATATCATTCATATGACAATGTTAAAGCATCAAAATGATCAATCAACTCGATCCTTCAGGATCAAAAAATAAAATTTATTTAGGCTGAGTAGTTACATATTTTTAATAATTTATCACCAACACTTTGACCGTGAATATTATTTATTTCACTAAAACGGTCAATATTAAGCATGGCTATAGAAAAGCATTCATTTTTACGATGAGCGAACGATATTTGTTGCTCAATTTGGTGATAAAAATAGCGTCGGTTGTATAGGCCGGTTAAAGGTTCATTATTGGCGTAAAACTTTAATTTTTCTTCATTTTTTTTCCATTGCGTCATATCTCTAAAAATGGCGATGTAATTACAAATGTTTCCGTTTTTATCACGTACGATATTTACCGATAACTCTTCTGGATATACTTCATTGTTTTTGCGCTTATTCAACACTTCGCCTTTCCATTGCCCGTGTTGTTTAAGCGATTCCCACATGGCTAAGTAAAATGATTTATTATGTTGTCCTGAAGATAATATATTAGGATCTTTGCCAATCAATTCAGTTTCTTGAAAGCCAGTTATTGATTCTAAGGCATGGTTTACCGATATGATTTTATTATTTTTGTCGGTAATTAATATAGCATCTGACGCATGGTTGAAAGCCATATTAACCAAATTGAGCTGTTGATTTAAAACTTTACAAGCAGAGGTTTCTATTTGTTGGTTTAATTCTGAACCGATAACTTTGGCTAATTGTTCTAGCCATAGGTAATCAATGTTTATTTGATCAACATTTCGTTCAAATAAACAGACTAGTAAACCAACTGGTTTATGGTCAAATGATTTTAAAGGGATACCAATATAGCCATTAATATTCCAGTTAATTAAGGCGATATCTTTAGGGAATAAATGCTGAACATTGTTAAATGAACAAAATTCATGAGTATAGTTTGCAGCTTCTTGGCATGGAGTGTCTTTAAGTGAATAAGAAAAATTTTCGGCGGGTTTGCCATTTTTTAGATGATGTAAAATGCTGCTTGTTTTATTTTCAGAAAGACGTGCTATAAAACAATGCTTAGGTTGGTATTTTTGATAAATTAAGTTTAACGCATAATGAAAACGTTGATTGCCCGATTCGAGTAAAAAAAGGCCATTAATATCCTCATTTAACATGTACCAGTTCCTTTAAATTAAAACCTAGATGCCCTTTTTTGGCTTATTATAAATAAGCATAACAGAGTTTGGTTACGAAGGTTGTCGTAATTCGGGTTGTGTTTTATAAAATAAGTCATTACTTTGATATAGATCACATTTCTATAATTAGCAATTAAAAGAAAACTCATCACTTAAAGAATAGATAAACCGAAACTGCTTTTAGGTGTTAATTTTAATAGAATAATTAACTAGGTGTTAATTTTAATAGAATAATTAACGACGAAAATAGAAAATAAAAGAAGAAAATAGGAAATCAAATGCCTTCACCAATAAATAAAAGCTTACATCATCCTTTAGAATTGAAAATCATCCCTGTTATTCAAGTTGCCATTGCGGCAATAATCATGTTTATTATTGCCCAATTATTCTCTGTATCAGAAGGTTTACTTGCGGTTAAATGGTTTATTAGTGGAATATTTATAATACTGGGTTTGCTTTTTGGTATTGGCGGTATCGTTTCATTTAGAATGGCTAATACAACGGTTAACCCCACAAAACCGAACAATGCCACTTCTTTAGTTCAATCAGGCATCTTTAAAATTACCCGTAACCCAATGTATTTAGGTTTAGTATGTTTACTTATTGCATGGTCTGCATGGTTAGGCAGCGTTTATAGCTTGGCGATTATCGTGGCATTTATATTGTATATGAGCCGATTTCAAATATTGCCAGAAGAGCGAGCTTTAATTGAATTGTTTGGTGATGAATATATTGAATATTGCTTAAAAGTTAAACGTTGGTTGTAGCAATGCGAGTAAATTAACAACTTAATTGATACCATGTTTCTGCATTTTTATGAGTTAATAAATGTTGCTGGTTTGTGGTTAAAGCAAGCTTGGTCATCATGGTTTGTTGCGATTGCCAAAATGCTTGATAACTTTTACTTAATAAACATAACGGAAAATTACTGGCGAGCAGCACTCGTTGTTCACCAAAAAAGTTTAAGCAATGTTTCAATATGCTTTCAACAGCTACATTTGAATAGTACCTATCGGTCATTTCCCAGCCAGAGCATTTTATTGCACAATTATTTAATAGACTCAAACGCTGTAAACCCGATAGCCATAAATTATCAATTTTAGTTGTTAAAGCAGGTAAACCTGCATGATTTATAATTAGCTTTAACGAAGGATTTGTCACGCTTATGTTAATTAACGCCTCTATTGCTAGTTTATCTTGTAATGGCATTTGTACTTCAAAAATTAACTGGTGTTTTGCCAAAGTGGTCAAGTTTTTCTGAACAGTGCTATTCGTTAAAATATTAGTGGCGTGTTCATCTAATATATATCGACATCCAACAACTGATTTAAACTGAAGAAGTTTTGTTAGTTGTTTATTAAATTGATCGGCAGGTAAGAAAAAATCAATAAAAGCAATACTGCGAAAGGGCAGTTTACAATTTTTCTCTAAATAGGCAATTTCACGCCATGGTTCAACATTATCAAACCCCGCTTCAATATGAATAAACCCTGATAATTGAAAATCGTCTTCAAGCGCTAAATCTTGCTCAGTAAACGTTTTTTTAATAGTCGATTTGTCTGGCCAAAAGGGCGGATTTTCAGATTTTAGCCAATGATAATCACCTTGTTCAAGGTTAAATAAATGAATGTGAGGGTCGATTATTTTCATATTTATTTTCACTTTCGTTCTAAGATTAATATGTAACAGACCAAATGTTCATTTGTTTGCATGAGTAGGCGCTTTTATTGGCACGTATAACCACCATCAATGACTTGTAAGCTTCCCGTTATAAATTTAGCTTTGTCTGAAGCTAAAAAGCATACCAATTCGGCTACTTCTTCTGGTTGACCTAAACGCCCTAAAGGTTGTAATTGTGCTTCTTCTTGATGGACTTTCGTTTTGTCTTCACCCGATTTTTCACAGTAGTTATTAATCGCTTGGTGGTATAACGGCGTTTCAATAGTGCCAGGGCAAACCGCGTTTGCTCGAATGTTAAATGCTGCGTAATCTAAAGCCGTTGTTTTTGCCATTGAAGCTAAAGCGGCCTTACTTAAATTATACGCAAATGAATTGTGCTTAGCGATCAACGCTTGATCTGAAGCCATTATAATAATAGCACCATTTTTATTAGCTTTCATGTTGGGCAATACTGCTTTAATTGCAGAAAAGGCACCTTTTACATTCAAGTTAAGTACTTTGTCGAAATCATCCATTGAAGTGTTTTCAATGTTCGCTGAGAAATGAATACCAGCATTTGATATTAATACATCGATAGTATTTGTGCTGGATATTTCAGAGATGATATCAGCCACTTGTTTGCTATTGGTGATGTCGCATTGTTTATATATACCGAGTTTGCAAGGTTGAATGTCAAGATTGAAGACTTGATAACCTTGTTCAATAAACTTCTCAACAATACTCAAACCAATTCCTGAGCTACCGCCCGTTACAATTACTGTTTTTTTCATGCGTAGTCTTTCTAAAATGTAGTGAAGTCATTATCTATCTGAATAAGTTAAGTTTTCAAGTAATAACAGTAAATTTGACTATACTTATTTTTAATTATTCAAATTATTCTCCACAACGTAAGATTTAACATTATAGGTTTTAAAAATGGTTAAAAAAAATAAAGGTATTATAAGTCAAGAAGAACTTGATAATTTGCTGATGTTAAACGACTTTATCGATAAAAAAGATGAAAAATCGTTGGTCAATGAATTAAAGCGCGCGATTCTTGATTCAGGAAAATTAGAATTAACACAATGGCTAGCATTACGAGAACAATTAAAAGAAATTGAAGAATTGATCCCACATATTGATTTGATTATAAAATTGAAAAAAGAAGATCGTTAACTAAAAATATCGTCTTAAAGGGGGATTTAATAATAAGACGATTGGTACAAGCTTGGTTAAAGGCAATATTTACATTTTTAGTAACTATTCAGCTTGTTATTTGGTTGCATGGTAGGCGGAGTTTGAACCGCGCTTGACTTTTTGCAACAGCGCGAATGAATTCCCGCCTACAGGATAGCGTATTGTTTATAAAAAGATATTGACAACACTAAAAAGTAGTGTATTTTTTACCGATAAAAACAATTTATTTACATTTTTATTGGTTTAATTAAACATATAAGGGATTATAATGAAGTTCAACTCAACTCAACTCAACTCAACTCAACTCAACTCAACTAAGACGAAATAGTACCTTTTCAAATATATTATTTTGGTTAATAGTGATTTTCTTGTCGTTTAAAGCTAATCAAACATTTGCCTTTCCTGTCGATGATACACCAACACCTATAGAAGTAATTACGGTTAATGGCTCGAAATTTGGTAATTATACTAGTTCTTGGTCTGTTTCTTGTCGAGGCATGGAATGCAAAAATAGTGCGAATTATTTATCCGAACAAATTCAAGGAATGTTAGCAAAAGCAGCACAAGAATTTGATGAGCCTGAAGAAATTAAAGAAAAATTTTGTGAAGCACTTGAAAAAGAAGTACCTGAATATTGTGGTAAATATAGTTTTTTGGGAAATAGAGGAAGTTTTTTCAGTTTAAATCCAAGTACTTGGAATAAATTTCCCGCGGCGACAAATGGTTGTGGCTCTGGAGCCATTGAAAATTTCTTTATAGGGCACGCTATGGGAGCATTAGATGGTTTTACATCTAATATGAATGAACCCATTGCAGGTTACTCTTTTTTAGGAGCCTGCAATAATCATGATATGTGTTATAACCAGCAGTCGGGAAAAGGTGGCTGTGATGATGACTTTTATACTGATATGGTGGCAGTTTGTGATTCAAACGATGACTGTAAGGACGCTGCTCATGCTTACCGTGCTGCTGTTGGTCATGAGGGGAAAAGTGATTATGATAAAGCTGGTGAGGTTAAATCTTGTAAAGATTATAAAGCCGATTTTGATCAAAATTGTAAAGATAAATCTTAATAAGGCATTAAATGATGACTAAAATAAAAAACATTACCACGTTATTGCTCGGCATGCTGCTTGGCGCAGTAATCTACCATAATTTTTTTAAAAGCATGACTGCTCCCGATAACACCTCTCAACCGAGTAAAAGTTCGAATGAGATAGTCTTAACGGCTGCAGTACCTGATTCAAATGAACAAGTTCCAATCCAAAAATTGCAAGTATCAAAAACTAACAGTTCAATAACTGATAAGTCGCCTAAACTTAAAATTTTAGATAATGCCAAAATAGTGGAAGCCGATAGTTATGAAGAATTGTTAAAAAATGTTGACCCTACTACGGAAGCTCTTTATCAACAGCTAAATAGCGATTTTTATAATTTGTTTAACTTTAGCGATGCTAAGCATTATCAACTATTAGTTGAAAATGGCATGCCAACGCCAGAAGAATTAGTTTATGTACAACAAAGCGATACACAGGATCTAATAGATCAAATTAGAGCTATTAAAATATCTGAAGATACCAGCAATAATATTCGTTTAAAACGTCAAAAGCTCGCCAGTTTGGCGTTTAACAAAAGCATTAATGAATTAGTTAAAGAAATTCAAAATTACCATGATGAATATCAATTAGGTGATGATTTATCCAAGTATGAAAATTTAGATTATACGCATGCCCCAGCAGAGGTTAAACAAGCAATGGATAATGTGACTTCTTTGTGGGGTCGTGCCTATGGTAATTTAGCAGTAACCCACTTAGCAAGGGCACGATTTAATGAGATAAATATATTTAACGATTCTAACACAGGTGAATATGAAATTTTAGCTCACATTGCCTTAGCTGAAAAATCGGTATTAACATCAAATATCTTTAAAAACTACAGTGAACGTCATGGTGATGAGGGGAAGTCTATATATATGGGTATTAAATTGGCGATACTTCTCTCCGATTAATTATTCGTTATTAGCCATATTAAAACAATAACAACCTCATTACAGTTGATTATATTTTACGTATTATGAAGATAATATCTGAGTTTTTAATTTGTTTCAGTGTGGGATCAACAACTGTATTTACAAACTGTTAAAGGCAATATTTAGGAGACATAAATATTGCCGATTGCAAATTACATTGATTATTATAATTCGTTACCCTCTTTATCATGCGCAACGAGCGGAAGATTATCAGGGAACGACGCTACGTCATCTCCGTCAATAATCCATGGCGCTAAACAATCTCTATCGGTAACACAGGGATCGGTTAACGCTCTTAAGAAGTCAGCTATTTGCCCTACTTGCTGTGGTGAAAGCCTGATATTTGCAATCAATGGCGCTCTTGCTGCTACTTGCCCAGCACGTGCATTATCTAAATGATTTACTACATCGATTGAGTTTTGATAAGCATCAGTGAAAATGTTTTCACATAAGCTGTTATTTTTCTCTTGTAATGAAACTAGTTGCGGTAAGCGACAAATGGGTGCTAATCCATTAGCAAAAGGAACATTTCCACGAGCAGCAAACAGTCTATCGATAGAACGTCGAGGATTTACATAATGACCGACAACTTCTTCTAGAGTTTGAAAAACACCTGAATGACCATAAGGCGCGGTTTCTGCTACATTTAGTAAACTTGGTGTTCTAAAGTGATAACGATCCGCTGCATCAGCACTAACATTTTCTCGGCCAAAGTCTTGACTTGTAGGTGTATTACTTTCGTTACCAGCACCATTGCCAAATTGTGGAAAGGCAACTAAATGAGCGCGTTGATCAGAAAAAGTTGGGCCATTATGACAAGCAACACAATTAGCACCACCTTGTTGTCTTGGGGTAAAAAACAACACAGCGCCTGCTTTTTGTTGGTCGGTTAATGTATTTAAATCACCCTTCAAATAATTATTCCAAGGGCTATTTGCAAATAACATTGACCGTTCGTATTCACCAATAGCATCAGCGATATGATCAAAACTTACCGCAACATCACTAAATACTTGATTAAAAGCTGCTAACCAAGTGTTATCTTGATTATTAAAGCGTTCTGCAAGCGATGCTCTTAATGCTTGATTTTCTGTTGAAGTTAAAAAATCGCCACGCATTTCATTAGGTACAGTAACTGGGAATCTAGCTTGAGCTGCAGCTAATGTGGTGTCCGGTGCTAAGTTAGCATCAGGTCTGCGTCTACCGTTTTGATCGAGTTCTGAATCCGGAGTAACAATTTGTCCGTTAGGCGTTCTTTCAACACGGCTATCCCAAAATAAAGAACGATTTAACAAGGCAATGTTAAAAACAGTAGGTGCATTTCGGCCAACACTGGGTAAGGTTTGTTGGCTACTATCAATGTTATTGTCGATGCTGTTACCATTAAAACGTCCTAATCCTAGTAAATCATGACTAACATTATTTTCACGATCAACTGCTTTTACGCCAATAGGTAAAGAAAGATTATCACCGCCACCTAAAGCTGGATGATGGCAACTTACGCAAGCCACACTTTGTTCACCGCCTAAATTTTTGGCAAAAAATAGTTGCTTACCAAGTTGCGCTTTAGGCGTGTTTATATCAGGTAAATTAAGGTTTTGATTATCTATAGCGATAATGTTTTGCTGTGTGATAACTGCCTGCAATTGTGCATCGCTATCAGTCGAAGGTGGGTTCTGCGGCGTATTTGTTCCAGGTTGAGGAGGATTCGGCCTATTCGGTGGATTGGGTACAGGTGGCGGAGTTGGTTTTGGAGGGGGCGTTCTACCAGCAGTTTGAGGTCTGTTTTGTGCTTGTTGTGCATGTAATGGTGAAAAAAGTAAAACATTGATCAAAATAGTCGCTTTTAATAAAGGATAACGCATAAATAATTCCTACTAGGTGTTTTGACTATAATTAATCTAGCTAATAAATGTGCAAGCAATGTGCAAGAAAAAGTCAACAATGTGAAAATGTAGAAATAGACTTTATGAAGAGGAGCATAAAGGGTAACTTATACTCATGATCACTACGGCTATATTAAAGTGGCCAAAAAAATATTTAATTGAAATGAAAACTCAACAAAAATTATTCGCCATTATTTTAACCTTCAGCTTAATGTTAGTGGGTTCAATTGTCTTTTTTATGCAATGGAGTATTGACAAAGGTATGGTTGAATATGTTAATAAACAACAAGTTCTAGCATTAAAACCCGTTGTTGTGGCATTAAAAAAAACGTACGAGCAAACCAATAGTTGGCAGGGTTTAGAACATAAACACCGTAAATTTCAAATGTTGCTTCGAGAAAATATTCAAGACGCAGAATTGACCATTCCGCCACCAAGAGAAAACTTTAATCAACCACCAAGAAAACGATTTAATGAACAGCCACGTCCACGCCAAAATCGTTTTTCTCATCCAGAAAATAAAAATCCTCCTAGATTTATAGAAAATCGAAGGTTTCAATCGAGGGAGCAACCACATTTACCGCCTAAGCCACTGATTAGTTTTGCTTTATTAGACGTAAACAAACGTTTTATTGTTGGGGATTATCCCAAAAATCTTTCTTTTAATTACACACCAATCAAAAGTAATGATGAAATTGTTGGTTATTTTGCAGTGTCTTTGCAAAATAAATTAATGGAAGGTTATGAATTTGATTTTGTTAAACAACAACAAGCTTATTTAGGCTTTATTGGTTTAGCTTTATTAGTAATAGTGCTTTTGTTGGTGCTGCCTTTAGCTCGATATGTATTATTACCGCTCCGTCAACTAACTCAAGGTGTACATCAATTAACACAGGGTAAATACAAACAAACTATTGATATAAAAAGGAAGGACGAGTTTGGTGATTTGAGTCGAGATTTTAATAATTTAGCTAATACATTAGATAAAAATGAACAACAACGTAAACGCTGGTTGGCTAACATTTCGCATGAATTACGAACACCCGTGGCTATTTTACGTGGCGAATTAGAAGCGGTGATTGATGGCGTTAGGCCACTATCGATGACAACCATTAGCTCGGTGCACCAAGAAACATTGCACCTACAAAAATTGATTGATGATCTGCACGAATTAACCAGCGCAGATATTGGTGGTATGAGTCATTATCCTGAGCCACTAAACTTAGCAACAATAATAAATAATGAATTTAAAAAATATCAAAGCTTTTTAACGCAAGCGGGTTTGGCTGGTGAGTTAATTATTCGCGATACAAGCATTGAAATATTGGCCGATAAAACGCGACTTTGCCAGTTATTAGAAAATTTAGTTAATAATGCCATTAAATATGCTGGCAAAGGCTGTAAGGTCAAACTTTCGTTGAGTAAAAATGAAGATGATAACCAAGCAATACTGATTATTGAAGATAATGGTAAAGGTGTAGACGAGCATCATTTAGCCAATTTATTTGAGCATTTGTACCGCACCGATGATTCCCGAAACCGAAAAACGGGTGGAGCAGGGTTAGGATTAGCTATTTGCGCGCATATTGTTAAACAGCATCAAGGTGATATTTATGCCGAAAAATCTCAATTGGGCGGTTTAAAGATCGTGATCAAATTTCCATTGCTTTCAGAATTATCTATTCATCAAAACAAATCAAAATAGCTTACGTGAACTAATTTAAGTACACTAAATTTTGTAATAGAACCTTAAGCGAAAAGCGAGATCCCGATGTCTGCCGATACTATTTTAATTGTGGAAGACGAAGCTAAAATTTCACAATTGTTAGCTGATTATTTTATTCAAGCGCAATTTAAAACCCATTGTATTAATGATGGTGGCGAAGTGATCGCTTGGGTGAAAAGTAATTCGGTTAGTGCGATTATTTTAGATATTATGCTACCTAATAAAAGTGGTATTGAATTGTGCAAAGAAATACGCCAATTTTCTAATGTTCCTATTTTAATGGTTACCGCTAAAGTTGATGAAATTGATCGTTTGATTGGCTTAGAACTTGGCGCAGATGATTATATTTGCAAACCTTTTAGCCCTAGAGAAGTCGTTGCTCGTGTTAAAACGGTGCTACGTCGGGTTAACAACCAACAATTACCAACACAACTTGTATCACTTGATGAGGAAAAATATCAAGTTGCCATTAATAACCATGAATTATCATTAACTGCGGTAGAATTTCAGCTACTTAAACCTTTGGTTAATGAACCGGGCAGGGTATTTTCGCGCGAACAATTAATGACAAATATGTATTTAGACAATCGTATTGTGAGCGATAGGACTATTGATAGCCATATTAAAAAATTACGTAAAAAACTGCACCAATTCAGCGATGATAAAGAATTAATTCAATCGGTTTATGGCGTTGGTTATCGTTTTATTAATGATTAATCATAAATTGATCTGGAATGTTGATTTAATTATTTAGTTGAATATTTAAGAAATGAATAGACAAATGTATGCTATACCTATTAATGAAATCGATATAAAAATAATGAAATAAAATATAATCAAATAAAGGAATATATGAAGATTAGCATTAAACATTTCTTCGTAATAATAGGTGTTGGCATTTTTTTGTTGATGACCCTATTATTTTATTTTTTACGACAGCTAGAGTTAACTTCAGAACATTTAAAATCCATCGAATATAATCGTTATTTACTCACAAAAACAGCTAATGAATTAAGACAAAGCTCAGACGATTTATCCAAATTTGCTCGTTTGTATGTGGCGACAGGCAATGTGGAATTTAAGCAGCATTACTTTTCTGTTCTTGCCATCCGACATGGGATAAGCCCCCGACCAGAGCATTATGATAATGTGTATTGGGATTTAGATAGTGATAATAAAGGGAAATTTCATCCCTTGAGTTCTGCTATTTCCTTAGATGAAATTATGGGACAGCTTCCCTATACTTCCGCCGAGTTAGTCAATTTAAATGAAGCGGAAAAAAATTCTGAACATTTAGTCACCGTTGAATCTAGCGCATTCAAACTCATGGATAAATTGATTTCAGAAAGAAGTAATAATAGTGAAGTAACGTTAACCCCTTTTAATGAACAACTAAATAAAAACTCATTGTTCAGTAGTGCAAATTTATTACTCAATTCACCTGATTATTTAGCTGAAAAGCAAAAAATAATGCTGCCAATAGATAAGCTTTTAAATTCGGTTCGTAATCGAACGCAACAAGAATTAAATTCGACGTACCAAAAGCTAGAACGAATAACAAATATAACTAATATTTTATATTTTTCTCAATTCATATTGTTTATCTTTTTGATTTTCAGAATTAAATATAGAGTGTTTAAGCCAATAAATTATATAAGCAAAACTATAAATGCTATAAAAAATGCTCAACCTATTCACATTTATCACAGTGGTTACAAAGATGAATTTGAACAGATGACTGTTCAGTTTAGTCGTTTGTATAAAGAAAATAATGATGCATTAGCACGGTTTAAACTTGCTCTCAAAATTTCTAAACAAAGTTGGTTTGAGATAAATTTAACCAATTTAGAGATAAAAATTTCTGATGACTATCCTAAAATGCTAGGTTTTAATCCTGATGGTTTTTTAACGTCTTTTACTCAATGGCAAAGTGAAATACATCCCGATGATTTACCGCTTTTAATGCATAAATTTAATCAATGTATTGCCGAAAATAGTTTAATTGAGTTTGAATATCGTCGAAAAAGTGCTGATGGTAGTTGGTTTTGGTTGCATTCTATTGGTCAAATTATTGAAGTTGATGAAAACAATAAACCACTTACCATGATCGGTTTGCATATGGATATTAACAAGCGTAAAAATAATGAATTTAGAGAGGATATGCGCAGGCATGTCATTGAGCTGTTATTTAGTAATACGGATCTAAATACGATTTTAGACTACATTGTAAAAGGAATTAATGAAAAAATAAATCGAAGTTATTGCGGCGTATTTTTATTTGAAAAAGAGAATACATCATTAAACTCATTAATTTGGAGTGGTCCACCTTCCGATTATAGCAAAATGTTAGAGATTAAATCGATTAACTCTAATCAAGGAAGTTGTGGTTTAGCGGGAGCCCTTGGTACACAACAATTTATTAGTGATATTTGCTCAAACACCGCGTGTTTGCACTGCAAAGAAGCGGCTAAAGGAGCGGGTTTCATTTCTTGTTGGTCTGAGCCTATTATTGGTGCTAAAAAAGAAACTTTGGGCGTATTTTCAATCCGATTTCAGTATGCGGCTGAGCAAACAGAAGAAAAGACCTTGTTGTTAAAGTTTGTTAGTCAGTTAGTTGCGTTGGTGCTTGAACAAATTCAAACAGATCAGCAACTCATGTTAGCTGCGAAAGTATTTAGCGATTCGCATGAATGCATTATTATTGCCGATGAAAATATTAATATTATAGATGTTAATAAAGCTTTTACTAATATTACTGGTTATTCAAAAAATGAAGTGTTGGGCGCTAACCCTCAATTTTTACAATCAGACCGTTACTCGGATGATTTTTATAAACAAATTTGGCGAACTGTGAATGATATTGGCTATTGGCAAGGTGATATGTGGAATGCTAAAAAAGATGCTAGTTTGTTTGCAGGATTGTTTAACATAACTAAAGTTCAGAATAGCCAAGGAGTTACCAATTACATTGGTTTATTTACCGATATATCGTTAATAAAGGAGCAACAGCAGTCTTTAGAATTATTAGCTCATTATGATCCATTAACGAAGTTACCTAACCGATCTTTATTTGAAGACCGCTTTAAACAAGCTGTTGCTAGGCAAAAGCGTTCTAATAAATTTTTAGCGGTTGTTTTTCTAGATTTAGATAACTTTAAACCTGTAAACGACGATTATGGTCACGATATCGGAGATGAACTACTAAAACAAGTAGCACAACGTATTACCGATTCATTGCGTGCTGAAGATACAGTTTTTCGTCAAGGTGGTGATGAATTTGTACTACTACTCAATGGCGTGGATTCTTTAGAACATTGCCACCAATTAATGACTCGTTTGCATAAAGCATTAGCGAAGTCTTTTGAATGTAACCACCATCTATGTGATATTACAGCTTCTTCGGGCGTAACATTTTACACTTCAGTAAATGAAAATTTAGATAATTTATTACGAAACGCAGACCAAGCTATGTATCAGGCGAAAAAATCAGGTAAAAATACCTTTCATTTTTTTAATGATTTCGACGCCTAATTATTTTACTAATAGCTATTCTATTAGCTTTTACGTTAGTTTTACTGTTGCATCATTTTTGCATCGGCAGCCATACGTGTTTGAAAAGCACTATGGGCGAAAATACGATTAATATAAGCCGCCAGCGAAGGGTATTGTTCTACACTTACTTCCCATTTTGCATATTTAGCATTTAAAAACAAAGTACCTAGTGCTATATCGGCAATTGAAAAATCTCCCACCATAAAACCATCGTTTGGTGCTTGGCTTTCTAAATAAGCTAACACTGGTGGTAAATCATCATTGATGGTTTTATCAACCGAGGCTTGGTCGGTTTCTTGTTTTAAAAAGACGGGTTTTACTACGCGTTCAAAAAATAAGTGACCTAATAATTCTACCACTTTGCTGTCAGCATATTCTTCAAACCATAATGCTTTGGTACGCTGAACTAAATCAGCAGGGTATAAAACATTAGGACCGTATTTCGCGTCAATATAGCTACAAATTACGGATGAATCGGCGACGCTAATATCATTGTCTTTAAAAGCTGGGATCTTTCCTAAAGGGCTTATTTCATTGAAATCAGCTGGTTTATCAATTGGCGTGAACGGGTTGTTTGTGTAATCAACACCTAACATTTCTAGTGCGATTAATACTTTTCTTACGAATGGTGAAAGTGGTACACCATATACTGTTGAATTCATTTTATTGTTCCTAATAGGGAATTGATTAACAGGCATTTAAATATAAATTTTAAATGACTGTTTTGTTGAAATTATTACAGGGTAAAATAGTTTAATAATAACGTTACAATTATCGCTAAAAGCATTCCCATATTGCTCAAAAAGCCTAAAACCATACCCGGAGCGCGACTTGCTGGGTTTTTAGTGTATAAATGATAATAAGCTTGGCGACCAACAATAAATAAAACACCTGGTAACAATGCCCATTGCATACTTACGATATGTGAAAAAATCACAATAGCGGGGATGAATATTACCAATTGTTCCATGGTGTTTTGTTGTACTCTAAATAAACGTTCCCATTGCTCATTACCTACTGTTTTTGGCGCACTCACACCATATTTTTCTCGGCTAAAGCCAACCTTGAAAATAAAAAAACTGTATTGTAATAAAGCAACTACGATAATAATGATGGTTAGTTCCATTGTTTTGATCTCTCTTTTTTAGTTTGTTTGTGTTTGTACGTGTTTTATTTACTGTGTTTTGTTGTTTGTTAAAGCACTTTCGGCAAGTTAGCTAAACAACCCTGCCAACCTTGATTATGTTTGTCTCTTGCTTCTTCATCATCGAACTCTGAATGAGTTAATTCAAGTGACGCTTTATTGTCTGCTAACGATTTGAACAAAATAGAAACCTTAGTGGTATTTGGACTACCTTCCCATTGCCAGCTAAAAATCAGTTTTTCATTCTCAACAACTTCGTAATATTTTCCGCCGATAATATGCTGCGAACCATCAGTGTCTTGCATTACAATTCTATAGCTGCCGCCTTCATTTACCTCAGCCGTTGCTTCAGGTACTGTCATGTTGCCTGGCGCAAACCAATTTTTAATGGTTTCGACTTGGCACCACGCTTTAAAAAGATTACTAACCGAAGTATTAAATTCTCTGTTTATTGTA
>Ga0316204_10008124_pt1 | contig 14849 bp, 14 predicted proteins | sample 6monrhotite_MG_2_FD_205661 | JGI IMG/M metagenome (GOLD analysis project Ga0316204, IMG submission 205661) | Microbial mat bacterial communities from mineral coupon in-situ incubated in ocean water Damariscotta River, Maine, United States -... | ecosystem: Environmental > Aquatic > Marine >...
AAGAAACCTTTGGCTTGGCTGTCGCCTGCAGCCCAAGCCAAATCGCCCACACGTTGGAAACCAAACATGGAGTAGTAGATATAGAAAGGAATAGTGGTGGCATTACAAGTGGAGTAAGAGGTACCTGCGGCTACCCAAGAAGCCATAGCACCTAGTTCGTTAATACCTTCTTGCAATACCTGGCCTTTTTTATCTTCACGATAATAAGCCACTTGGTCAGCATCTTGAGGAATGTATTTTTGACCTTCGTTGGCGTAAATGCCGACCTGGCGGAATAAACCTTCCATACCAAAAGTACGGGCTTCGTCAGGGATAATAGGCACCACACGTTTACCCATTTTTTTATCTTTTAATAACACATTTAGCACACGTACAAAGGTCATAGTCGATGACACTTCACGTTCGCCGGAACCTTTTAAAATAGCATCAAAGGCTTTTAATTCAGGCATTTCAAGTTGTTCATCTGCTTGCACACGGCGTTGTGGCAATGATCCACCCAATGCTTCGCGACGTGCTTTCATATATTTATATTCTTCACTGTCTTGTGCAAATTTAAAATAAGGTAAATCAGCAATGGCTTCGTCTGCTACTGGAATATTAAAGCGGTCACGGAATTTTTTAAGGGAATCCACGTCCATTTTTTTCACGTTGTGGGCAATGTTTAAAGCTTCACCCGATGCACCTAAACCAAAACCTTTAACCGTTTTAGCTAAAATAACCGTTGGACGACCTTTAGTGTCCATAGCTTTTTGGTAAGCCGCGAATACTTTAACAGGATCATGTCCACCTCGGTTTAGTCGGAAAATGTCTTCGTCAGACATATTTGCCACTAATGCTGCTGTTTCGGGATATTTGTTGAAGTAGTTTTCGCGGGTGTATTTGCCACCTTTGGCTTTACAGTTTTGGTATTCACCGTCTACGGTTTCATTCATAAGCTGTAAAAGTTTGCCGGATTTGTCACGAGCAAGCAGCGCATCCCAATAACTACCCCAAATGACTTTAACTACTTCCCAGCCTGCACCACGGAAAGTGCCTTCAAGCTCTTGGATAATTTTGCCGTTACCACGTACCGGGCCATCCAAACGTTGTAAGTTACAGTTGATCACGAAGGTTAAGTTGTCTAAACCTTCACGTGAAGCCAATCCAATAGCACCTAATGATTCTGGCTCATCACACTCACCGTCACCCAAGTAACAATACACTCTTTGCTCAGAGCAATCTTTGATGCCACGGTTAGTTAAGTACTTTAAAAAACGCGCAGTGTAGATAGCCTGCACTGGTCCTAAGCCCATAGAAACAGTAGGGAACTGCCAATAATCTTTCATTAAGTGAGGATGAGGGTAGGAAGGAATACCTTGGCCATCACACTCTTGACGAAAGTTATTTAATTGTGCTTCTGATAAATTGCCTTCAAGGAAAGAACGGGCATAGATACCCGGAGAAATATGACCCTGATAAAAAATAAAGTCACCACTATTATTATCGTTAGCTGCCTTAAAAAAGTGGTTAAAACCTACATCGTACAACATCGCAGAAGATGCAAAACTACCGATATGGCCACCAAGATCTAAGTCTTTTTTAGAAGCACGTAACACTATCATTAAGGCATTCCAACGTATTGCAGCGCGAATACGCGCTTCAATTGTTTGGTCACCGGGCATAGTTGGCTCTTGCACTACCGGAATGGTATTGATATACGCAGTGGTTGCGTCATAAGGTAAATGCGCTCCACTACGACGCGCTTTGTCAATTAGCGCCTCTAAAAGAAAATGCGCGCGCTCGGCGCCTTCTTCTTCAAAAACAGTTTCTAGAGAGTCTAACCACTCTTGCGTTTCTTGTGGATCCACATCCGGATGCATCATATCAGCCATGGTGCTTTCCTTTTTAATAGTTTGTTAATGTCGTCACTTATTATTAATCAATAACGCGAGTGTAAAACACTGACTTTTTTGATATCTCAATAAGTAGTTATGCATTTCATTGCATGTGCCGTAACACATGCAATGAAATAGTTAATTTACTTCAATCCGCCGCAACGCTCGCTGCATACGCATATCTTGCCTATTAATGTTCAGTAAAGTGTCTTCAATATAGGCCAAGTGTTCATTACTAGCCTTGCGTGCCTGTTCAGGATCTCCTGCCAGTATAGCCTGGACTATATTGCGCCTTTGGCGTTTTATATTTTGTGCGGCATCAGCATGTTTGGCCAATACCTCTAAGTTCCGCTGGATATTATCTTGCAGCATAGACTGTAGACTGCGCATCACGTGCTGTAAAACCATGTTGTGGGCAGCGTTGGCCATAGTCAGATAAAAATTAACTAAAGCCATGGCTTCTTGGCTTTTATCCGCTGAATTTGAATCTGCCGGTAACGCGTCTAATGCGCTTTCTAGCGCCTGATAATCTTCTGGTTGGCCTCGAAGCGCAGCATAATAAGCGGCCATGCCTTCTAGGGCATGACGAAATTCAAGTAAGTCGAATTGCATTTCTGGTTTGTCTGATAACAGTAGTAGCAGAGGATCGGTAATTAATTCGTTTAGACGAGGCTTAACAAAAGTACCTCCGCCTTGTTTACGTTCTACCAAGTTTTTAGTCTCAAGTTTTTGAATGGCTTCTCTAACTGAGGGCCTAGATACCGCAAATTGTTCTGCTAGGGTGCGTTCTGATAGCAGCTTTTGTCCGGCCAATAATCTTCCGTCTAATATCATGGATTCTAATTGTTCCATAATATCGTCGGATAATTTTCTAGATTGCACTCGGCGCATTCAATATTTCCATGTTAACTAACAGCAATAATTTTGTCGTTTGGTAAATTGGTTATACCATTAGGCAGCAATAGCTTAGTAGACATTTGCCTTGGGGTAAATATGAATTTTGCAAAAGACCAATGAAATCTAAAGTAAGTTAAAAAAAACAAGAAAAAACAAATAGATAAGAGAGGGTGTTTCTGGTCAGACCTTTTAGTTAATCCAACCAGTCAAGGTTAAAAGTGCAATAATGACCAACAAAAACATCACATTTCTTTTAGCCAAACGCACTAAAGTACAAGGTTCTTCGGTGCAATCATTTTCATCTGGTTCGATTTCCTCGGCTTGTTTAGAGACATCCAATAAAAGTGTTTTAGCCTCTACAGCAGGGTCGGGTAGGTAGCCTAACCAAGTGGGAAAAGCGCGAGAAAAATGCCCGACTAATAAAAAACCTAAGGCCGTTATACGTACAGGTATCCAATCAATAATGTTGAGTAAACGTTTTACTTGACTGACGACTTGCTGGTTTTCAGCGGACAACTTTGCGTGCAATTCTCTGACTAATACATACAAAATCGCCCCGGCGGCACCAAATGCAGCGAACCATAAGATAACCGCGGTATAGTGGCGATAATTTTGCCAAACTAGGTTCAGACCAAAAGAAATAGTGCCTTTGTCATCGCCACTTATTTGGTCCTCGTACATACTACAGGCCTGTAAATCACCGCGGTTAGCAGCTTGTAGAAAACATTTGTAGGTAGCGCGGATAGCTGGGCAGCCCACACACACCATCAATGTGGCAGTGCTAATGACCAATTCTAATAATCCACCGGAAAATTTTTGTACCACTAAATACACTGCCATCACAGGCACAAAAATAACCAGAGATAAGATCCAAGATTTGGACGAGGAGTTAAACCAACCTCTAGGCTCTATAAGTTGTAGGTACTTGTCAGCATAAAACCCCGCTTGCCAATATTGGGATTTGGTGGTGACGCGTTCAACTAGCAGTACCAGCAACAAGCTAATTAATGTCATGATTTTATCTCTTGTTATATCTTATTTAGATTTGACGGATCAACTATATCATCTGTCGATAACGTGGCCAGTCAAAAGCGATACCAGGGTCGGTTTTTCTGCCGGGTGCAATATCATTGTGACCAACAATACGCCCTAAGGTAATCTCAGGATAGTCCTGCATCAATTGTTTCGTTAATAAACTTAGACTTTGATATTGTTCTTGGGTGTAGGGAATGTGATCAGCACCTTCAAGCTCAACCCCTATTGAATAATCATTACATTTGTTGACCCCTTGAAAACTGGATACACCAGCATGCCACGCTCTTTTATCAAAAGGTACAAATTGCAGGATATGCCCATCACGTTTAATGAGGCAATGGGCAGACACCCGCATTTGATAAATACTGGCAAAGTAGGGGTGTAACTTAGGATCTAAACAGCCACTGAAAAAGTATTTGATATAATCGCCACCAAACTCGTTCGGTGGCAACGAAATATTGTGAACCACCAAAAGCGAAATATTGCTTTGCTCTGGACGTTCGTCCCAATGAGTTGTGGGACAATATTCGGCTTGTGTTAAAATGGTGTTCTTAATCAAGGTATTAGCGGTATAAAAGGCCTGATATTGGTATCATAACAAAGTGGTTCGGTGAACGCTGACAAATTTTTCGAAGAGTAAATGAAGCAATGCAGCAGAGTAAAATGGGTAAAGGCATGTTAATTGTGGCATGGATCATTGGTTTGGGTTTATTAACCCTGATGTTTGATGATCAGCTTGCCAAGCAGTTTAATCCTAATTCCGAGCCTATTTCGTCATCTAGTCAAGGTGTGCAAGAGGTGCGGCTCAAACAAAATCGGGCAGGGCACTACGTCAGTGGTGGTGCTATTAATGGCCAACCAGTGGTGTTTCTATTAGATACAGGCGCGACTCATGTATCGGTGCCTATGCATTTGGCCGAGCAGCTTAACTTGCAAAAGGGCAGTGCGTCTTGGGTGCAAACGGCGAATGGACGTGTTCAGGTGGCACAAACCAATATTCAACGCTTGTCTATTGGTGATATTCGCTTAGATAATGTAAGAGCAAACTTAAACCCTGGTTTTAAAGAAAATGAAATACTGCTGGGAATGAGTGCCTTAAAGCAATTAGAATTCACCCAAAAAGGCGAATGGCTGATTTTACGAAACTTGTAAATAGGGCCTATGCACCCTTATACCAATTCATCTTGATTTCTTCTCTCTGTGTAGCGCAGCGCTCTGTGAACTCTGTGGTAGAAAGCTTTAAAATGGAATAGTATTATTCCCCATTATAATAAGAGAAACTATGCAAGATATTGATATTAAATCAGCGGTTGAAATAGCGTTATCAGAAGATTTAAACGGGCTAGATGTTTATCAAGGCGACATTACCGCTAATTTGATCCCCGCCACGCAAAACATTGTCGCCGATATCATCACCCGTGAAGATTGTATTTTGGCGGGAGCGGCTTGGGTCACAGAAACCTTTGCGCAGCTCAACAAAGATATTCAGTTAAGCTGGTATGTCAAAGACGGCGACCAGCTACAAGCTGATCAGCCTATAGTAAGAGTCTCGGGCAACGCTAGGCATATCTTAACGGCAGAACGCACCGCGTTAAACTTCTTACAAACCCTGTCAGGCACGGCAACAATAGTCGCTAAATGTGTGCAAGAGTTAGCAGGTACCAGCACCCAATTATTAGATACCCGAAAAACCTTGCCGGGTATGCGCCGAGCGCAAAAATATGCAGTGACCTGCGGCGGCGGTACCAATCATCGTATGGGTCTATTCGATGCATACCTTATAAAAGAAAACCATATTCTAGCCTGTGGTTCGATACAGGCCGCAGTCACTAAAGCAAGGCAACATCACGCTGACTTACCTGTAGAAGTTGAAGTCGAAAATATTGCAGAATTACATCAAGCAATCGAGGCAAAGGCCGACATTGTTATGTTAGACAATTTTAGTCTGGCTATGCTTAAGCAAGCGGTGATCCTCAATGAAGGTCGGTGCAAACTAGAAGTTTCGGGTAATATTACTATCGACGGGTTAAAAAAATTATCCGCGTTAGGGGTAGACTTTATTTCCTCGGGGGCGCTTACTAAGCATGTTCAAGCCATAGATTTGTCTTTAAGAGTAATTGAAACCCGCTCTTCGAAGCTTTGATAGTGGTGCTTGTAAGAAAATGGCTTGGAAAAAGAATGGCAGGTGTATTTTGAATGAAAAATTAATGGTTAAGACTTAAGTATGCATCTGCATACTTGTCAGATACCTAACTCGATCTATACTGAACAGGAATTCAAAAACAACGCCCTAACTCGGCAACCGGCAAAAACTTTTAAAACTTAAATTTTACGTTACTTTTAAAATTAAATTTACACTATATGTGTTGGAGATAAAACCATGAACATGACTCAAATGAATAATGCAAAAAAACAAGGCGGCTTCACTTTAATCGAATTGATGATTGTTGTGGCTATTATCGGTATTTTGGCAGCGATTGCTTTGCCTGCTTATCAAACTTATACACAGAAGGCTCGCTTTGCTGAAGTAATTAATGCAACAACAGCGGCTAAATCTGATGTAGAGGTATGTGTGCAGACTGGTATCCCGGCTGATTGTTCAACTCTTCCAACTACAGGAGCTGCAGGAGCTGCAAGCGTAACAAGTGTTGCTATAACTGCTGTGGGAGTTACTTATGTAATTACAGCTGTACCAGCAGCGGTAGGCGGAATAACTGCCGCCGAAACATATGTTATAACTGGTACTCCTACTGATGGCGCAGTAGTTTGGGCTAAGTCAGGTGGCTGCGTAACTGCAAATATTTGTTAATTTACGGCTAGTTATTGATAGCCAATGTAAAAGCCCAGATTTTTCTGGGCTTTTTTGTTTTAGCGCATTAGTTGAACTGCAAATAAGAGTATCGTTATGGCAAACTCACCTACTATATATGTTTACAATGGCTCGAATAGACGGGGTCAAGTAGTTAAAGGCGAGATTTCCGCCATGTCTATCGTTGAAGCTAAAAATCAACTACGTAGGCAAGGTATTTCGGCCAAAAAGGTTAAGAAACTCGCCAAACCTTTGTTCGGTGGTGGAGACAAAATTAAGCCGGTTGATATTGCGTTATTATCTAGGCAAATCGCCACTATGCTCAGTGCCGGTGTTACCTTAATTCAAACAATCGAAATGGTTGCATCAGGCCATGCCAATAAAAAAATGCGAGTCTTGTTGGGCGAGATAGGCGCGAGTGTTAGTGCGGGTAACCCGCTTTCAGAGACTTTGCGTAAACACCCTGATTATTTTGATGATTTATATTGCGACTTAGTGGAAACCGGTGAACAGTCGGGTGCCTTAGAAACTATTTACGATCGGATTGCTATTTACAAAGAAAAATCCGAAGCCCTTAAATCCAAAATCAAAAAAGCCATGTTTTACCCCATAGCGGTAATAGTAGTGGCTTTTATTGTTACTACTATTCTACTGATTTTTGTGGTGCCGCAGTTTGAAGAAATATTTTCTAGTTTTGGTGCAGAACTGCCTGCCTTCACTCAGTTTGTTTTGGGTATATCTCGGGGCATGCAAGACTATGGTTTGATTATTGCCGGCGTAATATTTGCTGCTGGATCTTTGTTTGCTAGAGCTCATAAGAAGTCTTTGAAACTCAGAGACGCTGTTGACAAAAAAACTCTAAAAATCCCAGTGATTGGCGAAATTCTTAAAAAGGCTTCTGTTGCTAGGTTTACGCGTACCTTGGCGACCACTTTTGCTGCAGGTGTGCCTCTTATGGGGGCGTTGGACTCAGCCGCTGGTGCAGCAGGTAATGCCGTATTTCGTGATGCCATTTTATTTGTAAAGAAAGAAGTGTCGGGTGGTATTCCCATGAACGTTGGCATGCGTAGTACTGGTGTATTTCCTGAAATGGTGGTGCAGATGATTGCCATAGGTGAAGAAGCGGGAGCGGTTGACGAAATGCTCAGCAAAGTGGCGACTATCTATGAAGGAGAAGTAGACGATATGGTTGATGGCCTGACGAGTTTATTAGAGCCTATGATTATGGCTGTGTTGGGCGTAGTGATTGGTGGTTTGATTGTCGCCATGTACTTACCGATATTTGATATGGGTAATGTGGTTTAAATCTTTTTAATTATTCAAGCGCCTGCTATCTATCCCGTAGCTTGCTAGATAAAATTCTGGCAAGCTACTATCACTAGGTTTTTATCACTACTCATTTATAAGTAAATTTATGCAAGCATCTTTTCAGTTAATGGCCGACTCACCGGCTTTTTTTATGGGTTTTGTGTTTATCGTCAGTTTGATGGTGGGCAGTTTCCTGAATGTGGTTATTTATCGTTTACCGGTGATGATGGAAAGGTCATGGAAAGCCGAAATAGCGGAGTATACGGCGTCACAACAAGCAACTACTCCCAATGCAAGCAGTCCTTCAGAACTTCCATTTAACTTAGTTAAACCCGATTCAACTTGCCCCAAATGCCAACATAAAATTAGAGCGTGGGAAAATATACCTTTAATAAGTTGGTTGTTGTTAAGAGGCAAGTGCAGTCAATGTAAAAACCCTATTTCCATTCGTTACCCTTTGGTTGAATTAGCCACTGGCCTTTTATCGACTTTGGTTGCATGGCATTTTGGTTTTGGCTTAGCGGGTTTTGCCGCAGTTGTCGCCACTTGGTTGTTGATTGCTATGACCTTTATTGACCTAGACACTATGTTATTGCCGGATCAATTAACCTTGTCCTTGCTGTGGTTAGGCTTGTTACTGAGTATAGAAAGTCCTTTTGTGTCTAGCCAAGATGCACTAATAGGTGCGGCTGTGGGTTATTTAAGTCTGTGGAGCTTATATTGGGCGTTTAAATTGCTGACGGGCAAAGAAGGCATGGGTTATGGCGATTTTAAATTATTAGCTGCGATAGGGGCTTGGGTAGGATGGCAACATTTGCCTGTTGTAATTTTATTGTCTTCATTTGTCGGTGCGATTGTGGGCGTGACCTTGCTGACAGTGCAAGGTAAAGACAAAAGTCAGCCCATCCCATTTGGCCCTTATCTAGCTGCGGCTGGTTTTTTAACTTTATTGTATGGTGATTGGATTGTTGCTCAATATTGGCAGTGGATGTTGCCGTGAGTGGCTATTATGAGTGACTACGTTGTTGGTATCAGTGGTGGTATTGGCAGTGGTAAAACTACCGTCACTGACTTGTTTGCAAAATACGGTATTGAAGTTATCGATGCGGATGTGATCGCCAGAGAAGTGGTTGAACCCGGCACTCCCGCCTTAGATGCAATCGTTGCTAAGTTTGGTCAGTCTGTCCTAAACGTGTCAGGCAGCCTAGACAGAGCAAAACTGCGTACTCTGGTTTTTAACGATAGTGAAGTCAAAAATTGGCTCAACCAACTTTTACACCCTGCCATAAGGCAACAAATGTTATTACAGACACAACAAGCTAAATCGGCCTATTGTCTTCTGAGTGTGCCTTTGTTGGTTGAAAATAAGTTATATGAACAAGTTGATAGGGTGGTAATTGTCGATGTGGATGAACAAACCCAGCTGCAAAGAACTTTATTGCGTGACAAAACCAATGAGCAACAAATTCGTGCGATTATGAGTGCCCAAGCAACGCGGCAGCAACGTTTGGCCGTGGCCGACGATGTGATTGATAACAATGGCAAAGCTGATGAGTTAGCCAAACAAGTGGTGCAATTACACAAAAAATATCTGCAATTTGCCCAGCAAGGCGAATAATTCAGTTAAACACAGATTGATTTTCGCCTATTGATTTGATTAAAAATTCTTTACAATGTTTATCCACTGCAGCTATTGCAGTTTAACCAAGATAAACAGGTGATCATGTCTCAAGCAATTTATGAATTTCCACTCAATGAAAAGGTGCGTACTTACCTTAGGCTTGAGCAGTTATTTAAGCAGCTCGAGCAAGGAAAAACCGCCAGCGAAGATTGGCAATATATTAATTTTCTAGACAGTCTATTCACTTTACTGGATTTGTCAGAACGTATTGATTTGCGTAATGATGTGCTTAAAGACATTGAGTCACACGAAAAAAATCTGGTTATTTGGTCGCAACACCCGAATATCGATAACGACGCCTTACAGTTTGCGCTACAAAAAATTCTACGTTTACGCGAGTCTTTAAAAAGTAATAAAAAAGTCGGCGCAGAACTCAAAGAAGACCGATTTTTGGCCTCGATTAGGCAGCGGTTTTCGATTCCTGGTGGCACCTGTAGTTTTGATTTACCCAATTTACACTACTGGTTACAGCAGCCGAGTGACAACAAACAACAGGATATCAACAGCTGGTTGCAAGAACTCACGCCTATCCAACAAGCAATGGAAATCACCCTTTCATTTTTGCGGGAAAGAGGGCGTTTTAGTTTAGTAGAAGCTGAGAAAGGTTTTTACCAAGGCATTGCTGAAGATAAAAATGAATTGATCCGAGTGTTGTGTGCAACTGACCAAGGATATTACCCAATGTTGTCAGGCAATAAATATCGCTATGCCATTCGTTTTACTTTATTTACCCCCACCATACAGGGTAGCTCATCTGTAGACAGCAAAGTGAGCTTTAAGCTGGCGTGTTGTTAAACCTTTCAATTTTCCTATTCGAGATTATGTACGTCAATGACTATAGTTAATTGTCCCAACTGTAAAAAACAGGTGGAATGGATCCCAACAAGTATTTTTCGTCCGTTTTGCAGTAAGACCTGTCAACTAATTGATTTAGGTGAATGGGCTGACGAGGCCAAATCTATTCCTTGTGGCGCCAACAAAGATCAACAAACAATTAAATTGCCTGACTTCGATATAGAAGACATAGAGGCAATGTTAAGTGAACAGTCTGAGAATTTTTTTAAATAGTAGTTATATCCATATCAATTAAATCGATTGACCTAATCGTTATTAATTACTTTAAATGATTACTGTGGACGGTTAATTTAGCGCGACTCATTTTTATTAACTTATATAGGAGACAAATATGTCTAACCCAAATTTTGCAGACAAATCAGGACAAGCAGTACCACAATGTAGTTTTGCCGCACGTGTTAATGACGAGTGGGTAAAACTCACCACAGATGAATTGTTTAAAGGCAAAACAGTGGTTGTTTTCTCTTTACCTGGGGCCTTTACGCCGACCTGTTCTTCTACCCATTTACCTCGCTACAATGAATTGGCTAAAACATTCAAAGCCAACGGTGTAGATGACATCATTTGTATATCTGTTAACGATACATTCGTCATGAACGCATGGGCAGCAGATCAAGAATCAGATAATGTAACGCTAATCCCTGACGGAAACGGTGACTTTACTGCTGGTATGGGCTTATTGGTAGACAAGTCTGAAATCGGTTTTGGCAAACGTAGCTGGCGTTATTCTATGCTGGTTAAAGACGGCGTAGTTGACAAAATGTTTATCGAGCCAGATTTACCAGGCGATCCCTTTGAAGTATCAGATGCTGATACTATGTTGGCCTATGTTGCTCCAGAGGCGAAAGGTTCTGTGGCTACGGCTATTTTGACCAAGCCTAGTTGCCCTTTCTGTGCCAAAGCAAAAGCCTTGCTTGATGCAAAAGGTTTTGAATACGAAGAATTGGTTTTGGGCAAAGAAGTGTCTTTTACTTCACTTAAAGCTCTGTCGGGTAACGAATCTTGGCCTCAAGTATTTATCGGTGGTAAGTTAATCGGTAGTGCTGATGACTTAGAAGCTTACTTCGCCTAAATGTTTTAATGATTAAAAATGGCGCCTAGGAGCGCCATTTTTTGTGCCTGCATATTAGTAAATTGTTACACAACTGTATATAGTTGTAGCCATTAAATAATACAAGCCCAATTTAAATGAAGTTTCTTTTATCGCTGCTTATATTAACGGCAAGTACGACCTCTTTTGTCGCCTTATCTCAGTCTATTGAACCTGAATTTGATAAATTTGACGCTATTTATCAAGCCCAACTTAGTACCACTAGTGGCTGTGAAACACCTGAGTTGAATGTATTTAAAGTCTGTTCACAGGCTTTAAAAAATGACGGTAATGCCCCTTATATTTTGCACCACAATAAAGTTACCCCAAAAGTGGTGGTGTTGTTTCATGGCTTAAGTGATTCACCATTTTTCTTGCGTTCAATCGCCCAATCTATTCATCAACAAGGCAATAATGTAATCGTTGCTTTAATGCCCGGTCATGGTAAAAAACAAGCTGATGCGGATATGCAAGACCCTGGGTTAGCTGATCGCTGGCGCTCCCATGTGTCTGAGATGATTGATTATTCAGCAAGTTTGGGTGAGCAAGTTTATGTGGGTGGTTTTTCAACCGGCGGGGTTTTGGCCGCTGAGTATATTTTGCAAAATCCCAAAGCTGTTAAAGGTTTAATGTTATTTTCTGGTGCGCTGGCATTGGACTCAAGTGTGGAGTCATTAGCTCACATCTGGGGAATACAGTGGTTGGCTAAAATATTAGATGGTGAATATGCAACACAGGGACCTAATCCATATAAGTATCCAAGTGTGGCGCGTTTTTCAGTTTTTGAGTTAACGGAAGTCATTTTTTCGGTACGTAAGTTAATTGAGCAAGGAGCGCCCCTCAACTTACCGATTTTTGCAGCCCACTCAATGGCAGATATCACTACGCCCATAATAGGTGTTAAAAACCTTATAACTGTGAATAAAGGGCCTAGTACACTGTTTGAAATTTCTAAAGACGTGGATGTCTGCCATGCTGATGTGGTGATTAACGGAGAGCAATTGTCTGACATGCAATATGATGCCTCAATATTAGAGGAAATATTGCCTTGCGATGTGCCCAAAGCCAATCCTAAACATGCAGAAATGTTAGATTCTTTGAAAAAATTCTTAACGACTTATTAAGGCAAACCTTCATGCAAATTTGGATGCGCTAACGGAGCTTAAAAAAGATAACGAATCATTTTTATTGAAGGAGAAGGTGTTTTATTTACATGTGCCTAATGGCATTGGTCGGTCAAAGTTAGCTGAAAAAGTGGAGAAAAAATTGAGTGTTCCAACCACTGCTAGAAACTGGAACACTGTGAGTAAATTGCTGACATTAGCTAATCGGAATTAACGCGGCTTGCGAGCCGATTTAATTCCGGCCCTAACGATCTAGCCGTGACTTTTTTTCTTTCAAGCTATTTTTAATAAGCTTACCAAATACTTTGTCTTGCTGGTGAGACTGAGCAAGCGTCAAACTATTCCTCGCTTGCTCTTTTAGCATCTTTTGAAAGTTTGTTAACCTACGCAGATCCAATTCCCCAGCTTTTAGGGCCATTAATACAGCACAGCCCGGTTCAGAGTGATGTTGGCAATTCTTAAACTTACATTGATTTGCAAGCAGTTCAATATCAGAAAATACCGCTCTCACTCCTTCTTCACAATCGGTGAGTTGCAATTCACGCATGCCGGGGCAATCCAAGATTAATCCACCTGTACGGGTGAAATATAACGAACGCCCAGTGGTAGTGTGTCGACCTTTGCTGTCATCATCTCGAACCGCGGCGGTGGCCTGTTGCAATAAACACAGTGAATTGGACAACGTTGTTTTACCTACGCCAGATGAACCCAGAAGTACAACTGTTTGCCCCACCTTGCACCAGTCGTTGAGTTGTTGCGTATCTTCGATATCTAAGGCATTGATAGTCAACACAACCAAATGCGCTTGCAACTCATGTAATTGATCCAAATAGCTTTGTTGTTGTTCCTCGTCGATCATATCAGCCTTAGTTAAAACTAATACAGCATCAACCTGCGCTTCCTTGGCTAGGGCTAAATACCGCTCGATTCGAGATAAGTTGAAGTCGTGATTGCAGGAGCTAACAATAAACGCAGTATCCACGTTTGCTGCAATCAGTTGACTGGTATTGGCTCCGGGAGATTTTCGTTGAAAAACACTCAGCCGTTCCAAGATGGCAGGTGTTTTAGTTGGCTCAGTTGGCATCAGTAACCAGTCACCTACAGTGCTCTCTTGCAGGTTAGGGTATTGGGCTAAATCTAGGTTGAGTTCGCCATTTTCGCCTAACACTATGAGACGATTTCTAAAAACTTGGGTGACTCTATAGGGAGCAGTTTGCTCTAGGTTATCTAAAGTAAGCTGTTGATTAAAAAATGTTTTCCAACCAAGTTGTTGGAGAGTGTAATGTTGTTCAGACATGATAAATCCTGTTGTCTTTAAAGATAAAGGGGAATTCCCAAGACAACGGGTAAAAAAATTCAGAATATTACATTATTCTGCTAAATAGCTACCCGATGCACACTTTTAGGGGGGCAGTAACTACTATCATCAAAAATCTCCTTAGGTACATAAAATATTAATTGCTAGACAAAAGTAGCAGCCTAGCGAGTGACTGTAAAGTGCAATATTTATGAGCTTTATCCTGTCTATAAAGACTGATAGATCGTTATCAAGTAAAGAAATCTGGTTGTTAGCTTGGATTGGTATTATAGCGACAGCACAACCAAACCGATTCAATCATCTACAGGATAAGCAATGTCTGATCAATACACTCTTTATGGTGCGCCTATGTCTTTGTATACAGGCAAGGCTAGAGCCTATTTGATTTTTAAAAACCTGCCCTACACAGAAATATTTTCCTCCCTTAAAATTTATAAAAATGTGATTGTGCCGCAAACGGGAGTCCGTTTTGTGCCTGTGGTCAAAACCCCTGCAGGCGAATATTTGCAAGATACTGCACAGATTATCGATACCCTTGAGCAACGTCACCCTGAACGTTCAGTTATTCCCACCACCCCGAAGCAAAAATTGCTGTCTTATTTATTTGAAACTTGGGGTGATGAATGGCTAGTGATCCCCGCTATGCACTATCGTTGGAATAAAGCCAATTTCCCTTTTATTTATCAAGAGTTTGGTAAGGTCATTGCGCCGCATATGCCAGGTTTTATTCGTGCCTTTATTGGCAAAAAAATTGGGGCAAAGTTTAAGGGATTTGTACCTTTGTTGGGCATTACAGACAAGAGTATTCCAGCGATAGAAGACTGGTATGAAAATCATGTGTTGCCCATGTTGGATAAA
>Ga0316204_10008125_pt1 | contig 14848 bp, 8 predicted proteins | sample 6monrhotite_MG_2_FD_205661 | JGI IMG/M metagenome (GOLD analysis project Ga0316204, IMG submission 205661) | Microbial mat bacterial communities from mineral coupon in-situ incubated in ocean water Damariscotta River, Maine, United States -... | ecosystem: Environmental > Aquatic > Marine >...
ACGTTAGATTTTAATTTGGTAAAGTGAATAAAACGTACGATAATAATTTGGCAAAAACATCATAAAACCGTCAAATCATATGATGTTTAATTCGGCAAATCTTACGACGTTAATTCGGACGGCTACAGCAACGAATCGGATTTGATTGATGTGATCGATTAGAGTCGCTTAACGTGATCGATTTCTGATAGTTGTGTGATCTATCTCTTACAAAGCGCCCCCACTTTTTGAGGAATTACTGCGAGAGTTACACCCCATACATCTATTTTCTTGAAAAACAATACCTGTTCTTAATCAATTATTTTTTGGTTCGATAATGTCATACCTAGTCACATATTCAAAACAACCTGACCAAAGACTTTTATGCCCCTCACACAGACCATCAAAACGACCTTCCACATGAACATACTTACCGTTTTCTTTTGCTAATTCTTCAATTTCATTTTTAATTAACTTTGGGGTTAAGTGCATCCAAATTCCATTTTTTGAAATTCCGTATCGATAATGTTCCTTAGATAAATAAATAGCATCATTCTCGAACTCTAATTTACCAACACCGACCACAGAAATCAGTTTATTATGATATTCCATAGGGTGGGCAATTAAATTAACGAGGGAAACAAATTTTGGACTTACCTCCCAACGTTCACAAAGCCACTCACCCTGCATAGCACGATTACTCTTTAAGGCCAGAAGAGAGTCTGAAATAAAGGACTTTATTACTTCATCTGAGCCAACGCGGTCAATAGCATGTGATAAAGATTTTAGACCACACCAAAAGGGAGCTTCTCCGCCTTTAACTGGAGTTTTTTCACTTTTGATTAAAGCCCATTCCTTATTTGTTAATTCTATAAATTGCTTTACTTTTTCCTCAGACCAAGCCCTTGATTTGTATGACTCAAGATGATTAATCACCGCTCCCTTATGCATTGAGATAAAAGACTCAACAGTACCTTTATCACTGTCATTAGCAAAAACCATACTCGAGAAAAAATAAATGAAACTGAACAAAAATAACAACTTATTAATTAGCTTAATCATTAAATCACCACCAAAATCACTGGACAAATTTTCTAGCATTGCTAACAGTTTGTGCTAAGCCACTATTCTGAAGCGCGCTATAGTTAAAGTGATAAAGATTTCCATCGGGCGCAGAGAGATACCCGCTATATTTACCTCCAATATTTCCTGACAAATCTGTATCAGAAAACCCACTAAACAAAACTGAATATTCTGAAGAACCGTGAGTGTGAAAATCGGCTAATATTGACCAACCCGATCTTGCGCGAAGACCTACAGTATTTGTGTAATATTGCGTAGTAGCGTTAAAAACAACTGCTGAGTTTGGCAATGAGCCTTTGTAAATATTAGCTCCAATTTCAACACCGTACAAATCAGAAAGCTTTCCTAATCTATCGTGTAAGAAATCAGCGGCTTCTTGTGCAGAAGAAAAAGTATGGTGCCTAACTTTAAGTTCCTCATTTACTGAAAGTATACTAGCATCCAATTTACTTTTTTCTTCAGCCGTTAGATTGGCTAAAGATGGCCTGTTATTACTTTTAGATTTAGTAGATACCGAAGCGCCTTCATTAAAAGCCCATCTAAACGCCGACGTCACAGCCCCATTTGCAAACTTACCTCCTGTAGCCGCTGAAACGGTTCCTCCCAGTATCGCTGCAGCCAAAACTTGTCCTGTATCGGATGGTATCGCCTTGATTGTATCATGGGCCGTACTTACCACTAGCGAACTCACAAAGCCATGCCCAAATTTTCCTCCTTGCAATACACTACTAATTCCACCAGCAACCGCATGAGCAAAAACCTTTTCTCCCCCAGAAAAATTACTACCAATGTGATTCATCATGTATACCGTAAAAGCTCCAGTGGCCGCACCTCTCAACGTTCCGGTTTGTGCGTATCCGGCAACCGCGGCTACAGACACCTGAAATGGTACCGAAGCCCCGTATGTCATTATCGCTACACCGACCTGCATTAGGATCCCAGAATAATTTGTACTAGGTTTCACAGGTACACGGTAATAGAAATACCCACTAGGATCGGTATAGCTCATTGGACTATTGAGTACATAAGAATAACGGTTTAAGTTTTGTCCATTGCTTGGATCTTGAACAAATGGATCAGCCTGCATAAATCGACCAATTTCGGCATCATAGGTTCGCCCATTCATATGAATGATGCCAACCTCATCAAGCATCTCATGTCCCGTATAACCGCGCGTCGTGATATTATGATCAAAACTCCAGAGCAGAGCTTCATTCATTTGTTCCCAATTTATCTCAACTCTTCTTTTTCCAAAGGGATCAAAGCTCATTCGCTGTAGAACTTGTGCATTTGCCCCTATTTGACTATCTGTAATAGCGGTAATGCTACCTTGATAATCTTTGAACAAATAATTTAAAGTTGAAACACCGTCAATAATCGACAAACTAGCATTACCGTTAATAGAACGTTTGTACTCTACTTGTCCGTTATTTTTATAATGGATTTCAACATTACCCACATAATGAGTAGTATCTGTCCCACTTACTTTTGAATCAACTCGTACAACCCGCTCTCTATCAACCCCATAAACAAACGAGGTTGTATGATTATTGACTGTATTTTCAATGCTCACAGGCTTATTAAAATTACTATAGCTAACCGACTGCGTCTCCGAGCCATTTTCTAAAGTCTTTACACGGTTACCATTGGCGTCATAACAATAAGAGCGGGTTCCAATATTTTTTACCGCGTGCATACTGCTAGAATTAAACGTACATGAGCTATGATTGGTTGAATAGTCATAAATATTAGTTCCAACATCAGATTTTGTTCTGATGTTGCCATTATTTTCATAGGTTAATGACAAAATTGGTAAGGAGCTATTGAGTATTTCTGCAGTTTCTAAACGGTTCTGGTTATCATAACCAAATTCTTCTTGTTTGAGCCCTCCTTCAAGCGTCCAAGATTGGCGTCTTTCCAATCGACCAAGGGCGTCAAAATGATAACCAAGGTCTTGTATATTGTTTCCATCACCTGTTTGAATGGTATCTAGCATTCCTGTCGCCGGATCATAATCGCGATTACTTGTAATACCATTGCCGGTTTCAAGCTCTGTTAAGTTACCAAAAGCATCCATACTATTAATTTTGTAATAATAGTCATCTAAAGAATGTCGCGTATCTTTTATTCTCGCCAGATAACCCTGTTCATCATAAACATATTGCAGTCCTGCATCATTTCCTGAAACATCAAATTTTTGAAAAATTCGACCATATTCGTCAAAAGTTACCGATTCGACATAACTTTTAGCGGTTACCGAACCTAGTGCTGGCATATCTGTCGTACTACTATTCAATCGCCCAAAACTGTCATATGTATAAGTCTTTGAATATCCTGTTGTTATATTAGCTTCATGAATCAACTTTCCAGGATAATCAACGAGAACATAACTATCATAAAACCATTGAGTTTCTGTTGGGTTACCACCCGTTTCGATTCTTTTTATTTTTCGACCTAGTTGATCATAATAGATTTGCGTTATTTGAAGTTTGGCATCGGTTTGCTCTACCAATTCACCTAAAGCATTATAGTCATAAATCCATATACCCATATCGCTATCATTCAATTCAACCTTGCGGCCAAGAAGATCATAATCAATCAAAGACGTATCCACACCATCCATATCGGTTGTACGCGTTAAATTTCCTACCGCATCGTATCCATAGGTGGTTTTTAAATTGCTATTTCCATTCTCATAAGTGCCTATCAGTTCACCCAACGCATTACGCTCTTCCGTTTTGGTTTGGTTAATTTGGTTAGTAAAGGTAACACTAAACTCATTACCATAATCAACAGAGGAAGTTCCCACTGGGTGAATAGTACTTAACGGCCGACCAAAGTCATCGTAGCTAAAAGTTGTTCCGATATTATTTGCAAGATTATAACTTGGAACGCTTTCAAAATGCAGGCGTCCACGACTGTCGTAATTACGGCTAACATAGATGACATTAATACCATCAAACGCAATGGTTTGCTCAAGTACAACCCTACCGAGCCTATCGAATTGCTTAGTTGATTGAGGCACACCGGCACCATTTGTAGTTTGATTGAAGCCTATCGATTCGCCGTTAGAATCAGTAATCAATCCTAATTGTGTGAGTAGCCATGCCCCTGTTGAGCTCCGCTCAAAATAGGGACGACCATGCGCATCAAAAGCCTTGTCTACCACGACACCATCGAGACTCACTGTTTGAGTAGCAAGCCCTGTGATATGGCGAGCGGTTACTTCAGTTACTTTTTGTTCCAGCGCATTATAACTGCGATCTACAAAACGGCCTCTATCGTCCCATTCGTTACGACTATAGCGATTGATAAAATAGGGATCGGCTTCATCTTGCATTGTTGATATTCCGCAGTTAGAGGGCTGAATATGACCACTGCAATGGGTAGCGCGGAGTGTATTACCAAAATCATCGTATGTATAAGCAGTAGTTAGTTTGAGTTTATTCTCTACATCATCAGGATTCACAATTTCATACTTAAGCTGTCCTGAAACACTGTCGTAATGAAAGCTAGAAGTTCTCGAAATTGGAGGTACAACGATTTGATTTTCATCTGGCCTGCTGGTTTTGACGGTGGTTTCTGTAAGTCGGCCAAGAATCCAATTTGTCACGTTATCTTCGTCATATTTATTTATAGTTTCCTTTCTCTGAGTGAAATAAGGGGTACCTCCTCTTGTTTCATACAAGGATTCATCTATTGTTAACACATTATTATAATCGTCGACAGTCAGAACTGTTGTCTTCGTTTGAGGTAAACCACCGATAAATTGAGTAAACGTCGATGTTTCCAAATAGGGAAAATCGGTAAACCCGGTGTTAACTTGACGCAATGACCATTCCGTAGTAGTGACGCTAATAATCTCATTCGGTGTCAAATGCTGAGAAGTTAGATAAGAGTCAACAGCATCCATATTATAACCAATAACTGTTTGAGCGGGAGAGCCAATGTAAGGAAAATCTTGGCGATAGCGTGTTCCAGTTACTATTCCAGTAAGAGTATCAGTCGAATATATTTTCTCAAACCCTAGACTCCCTCGCCCTCCAGCTTGTACCCGAAAATTTCTGTATTGATAAGAAACAGAAACGACCGCATTTTCATCAAGATAGTCTGGAGCAATACTCCGAGCTTCGGCTACTACATAATAGGAATTAATCAAATCGAACACGGGAGAGCCGTTCCCATAATCAAGCTCTTTTGCACCACTTCCTTTTTTATAAACACTAACATCTGTTAACGGTTTATAAGTAACCTCTTCATAATTACCCATGCCATTATTGAACCGAGTAATGGTATTTCTAGCAGCTAAGATTGTTTCGCCAGCGGATATTCTAGCTACTTTTTCACCGGCAATATAAAAGCGGTCAATCTGGCTATCCCCATCAAAATCACTAAATATATCATGTTGACTTTTTACCACGTCAACATCATCAGGGTGAGCATAAATGTTTGTAGTAATTTCTTCGCTCGCAAATACGTTGCCATCAAAAAGTCTTACCCGCCACCGATGGGGAGAATTATTTCTATCAGGGTAAATGACATCTAGGAATCCATCACCATTATAATCGATCATAGAACTTTTATTAAAATTAGTGATCTCCGTAAACTGTTCAATTCTGTCAGGGTGATTTGAGTGAGGGTGTGTTAATTTATTATCACCTCTATTAATATGAATACTATCTGCATGCAAGATATCAACCAAACCATCTCCATTAACATCAACAAACTTAGCAGCCCCCTGCCCTGGGGGCGTCGGAGTACCAGAGGTGTTAATATAAGTCTTATCACTATCGTCAAAGGCAACATTAAGATCACTCACAAACTCAAAATCAATGCCGTTTGGCTCAGCTTGATTGGTAGCAACGAAGACTTGGTCAATCGTTCTACGATTCCCAGCTTCGTCAAGACAAGTAGCTGGATAAATATCCCAACCGACTCTACAAAGCCTTCCTTTTAGAATGATGTCAAACCTTCCATCACCTTGAAAATCATGAAGAGAAGATATCTCGTCAATCTTAAATAATTCATGGTTAGGATCTTCATTTATAAAAGAAAGGGACTTAATTTCTTCAATTCCAAATATCCCTCCAAGATTACGGCGGATGCCAATTTCGGAGCTAGAAAGTAAATACACCAAATCAGGAAGGGCATCACCATTCACGTCCGCAAGCATTAATTGATTAGCTTTTATATTTTCGTCGTATTGAATTCCAGTATTGATTCCCCGCTGAAGACCAGTAGCAGTACCATTATAAATATAGTAAGACCAAGAGGCTTCATTATAAGTGTAACCGGGTGCTAATAAATCGTCCTTTCCGTCCCCGTCAATGTCTCCAACATGACCAGCAATTAAGTCGCCTTCGTCTGATGGCATTTTAAACCAAGTTGTACTATTGAACCCAGCCTCGGATAAAGACCCGACTTGTAAGGCGTAGCCATATGATGGTCTCTTATATAATATGGCAACGTCCAGTAAACCATCACCATTGAAATCGATAGGATCAACCGCCTTAATTTTTGCATCTAAAGATGCAGGAAAAGCCCCTCCCTCCCAAATGACAGTGCTGCCTTGAAAGTCATTAGCCCCATGCTCCCAATCAAAACTTGTTGGTTGTAAGCAAGTAGAGTCACTCTCTCCACTACATTCTGTAATTTGGGCAAGCAGTGATTGATTATTAGTAGAACTCTCATTGTTAGATTCATAATCGAATTCATAACGCTTAACTAGGGTCGCTATTCCAGATAGTGGAGCTGGTGTTTCTATCCATATTTTAGCCAATCTTTTGTCGATGAGAAATTTTGAACCATTGAGGTAGGAAGTTCGAGAATCATCTCTTGACTCATAATCAAAATGGACAAAGTTATAGGGAGAAAGTGTTTCGTTCCCTGTATATTCAATACGTTCTATGCGTTGAACACCATTTTCATTATCTGTGAAATATACATAGTTGATGTAATTTCCTAACCTATCTATGCTACGATTTATAGACCAACTTACCTTTGTATCATTTATTCCATCTGAACTATTTGTTTTTAATGCTGAGTCTACAGTATTACCATAATAGGTTTTCGCACCATCCTTTGACTCTATAATGAAATAGTTGGGACCGTTACCTGCTATTCCGTAGGAGGTAACTCTCTGTATGGAATTTATTTCGGTAGAGTATTCTGCTCCGTTGGCACCATAGGCTAGATTGTCCGAAACTAGAACTAATCGATGACCATCTAAGCAAAACTTGTCAGTTAGGTTATAACTAACTCCATCCATTTCTGTTTCCAGACCGTCCGTCTCTGGTATTTTCTTACAGCGAGATATCGAAGAAAGACCTGATAATGTCCACCCTTTCCCCATTATACCGTTTTGTCCTGCACTTGAGTATCCGAGTGCCAAATTTGGAGTTACACCAGCCGTCCCGGTTGGTAAGTTCAAAGGAATGGTATAAGTCGCAGCTCCACCTTCATCAACTCTAAAATTGCCTTGAATCGCACCTACTTGTTGCGAATTAATATCAACTGCAGGGATAGATTCAACATGTGGTGAAGGTGCAACATCGATAAATTGGTCAAACACCACTATGTGAGTGGTACCATAAATGTCATCTATAAGTATTTCGGAATAAGCTGAATCCGTAGGATGCGTTAAAAACAAATCCAGACGACCATCAACATTAAAGTCGACAACTTTTACTTCATACCCTGCCACCAAAGTGGCAGAAGCCCCATTAAACTCACTTATCGAACTTTTCAGTACAACATCTACCCCATTATCATCAACAATCTTATAAACATCCACCCCATTATCAGACACCAAATACAACGTCCCATCAGTCGTTTCATAAACCGTATAACCTGTCTCACTAATGCTAAATGATTCAACGACATTAATGTTTACATACATAGATACATCAAGCGTATGCGTCTTATTTTCGTGAACTGTTATTTTTATAGAATGGGATTGGTCAACATCATTAATGGTCGGTGTACCGCTGAGTTCTCCAGTTGAAGTATTAATACTCATCCATGAAGGCATACCTGATGCACTGTATGTAAATGTAGAACTACTACCCGTTGTAGTAGGGATAGAGTTATAAGCAATATTATGAAAAACATACTTATTACTTGTAATGCTAATCGTTGGTTTAGTAACCACCGTAGCTAAACTGGTAATCACGCCACTTGCATTGGTATAAGCAATATTGTCATCATCAGCCGACGTTAAAGCCGTTAAAAAGATGTCCCCGCCAGTAATCGATATCGAGTAGGAAACTGCTGACCAATCCATATTTCGATAACCGTTATTAATGGTTTGAATCAATGCACCATCACTATCTAAAATATAGGAGGTACTTCCCTTTGATTTTGCCTGTAAAAAGATTTCATCAAATTCATCACCATCAAGATTACCAATAATCACTTCATAATTATCTGGATGAGCATCAAATTCAAACTCGGTATGACTGGCTACATTAGAAGCATTCCAAGACACAATGGCATTTTGAACTGGTTGAAAGATAGTGATAGGGGTAATAACATCACCGTGTAATAGCAGGATTGATTTTCGTCCAAGTAACAATAATTCATCACCAGCATTCGCATTAAAATTCCCACTAAACGCGGCATAACTTTCTTCACTCCAATCCTCGATTGCGGTAAAGTCTGGATGAGTCGTCGTCCAAGAACGATGCAAATTACTATTAACCGTGTCGACTAAATTTAGAGGCAGTATTCCAAGAGTTATACCCTCATTTTTTGCTTGGTAAAAAACATCTTGATCACCATTACCATCAAAATCGCCGTTGATACTATTATGGGTTGACGAGCCGTAGGTGAAATCTGGGATATAGGCTAGATCAATGGTTTTAATTTCACTCAGTGCAGAACAGTCAAAACCAAAATTGGTACAGGCTGTCACCCGATAAGAGTAGGAGCCTTGGGAAATGTTGTCAAAACTACGAGAGGTCGCACCATTATTTTGGATTTCAATCCAGGCAGACGTACCAATCCGTTCTTCAAGTTTGTAGCTTGTCGCGAAGGAAACATGATTCCATGAAACAACATAGGAACCATCATACGATATTCCCGATGGGCTAATATCAATTACTGGCGATGCAACAGCTATATCAACAACGACACTAATGCTATCTTCAACAGTGGCGGGTAAATAATAATACGTATCATCTCTTGGTATCCAAGTACGGCGAACAATTTGCAGGTCGTATCGATAGTTACCAGATTGTCTATTTATTAACGCAATACTTGTTCCAGTAGTAGCAACATCCCCAACAAAAACATCGTTAAGGTATTCTTTCACCTTTAAACTGTGAAATTCTGCAGTACCCCCTGTTGTATTCCATGTCAGGCTATAATTTCCATCCGTATTGGTTGCTGTTGGATAAGAAATAAAATTAGCTGCTGAGCTAATCGACGAGAAAAACATACCTACGAGTAAGGTTAAAACTAACAATACTGTATTCTTAGATTTTATTTGTCCCATTAGCATAATTTTATTTTCCATTTTTTAATTTTTAATTTTTAATTTTTAATTTTTAAACCAAGAGAGTTGACTCAAAAGCCATCAGTTTCAATATTCTAAAGTGCAGCTTCATCACTTAACATTACATATCCGTACCCAATCATTTCACTAAGAAATTCATACCAAAAGATCGCCTCAGGCTTCTAACTAGGTGTAGATAACTTCTGAGGCACAATGAAGCGTATTGGCTACTGCTGGTAGAGTTATTAAAACCGTTAGAATTAAGATTTTTAATCATACTATTAACTCCAATATTTATTTCTTTATCTGAAAATCGCCATAACGATTAAGAACATTATAAGTTGTGGATGCAACGCTGTACCACATCACAGGTTCACAATCGTGTGAATAGATTCGTATCTTGCTACCACTACTAAAGGCAGCCAATACTGCCGAATAAATTTTATCGTATTGCGGATGTCCTATTTTGATATAAAACCGATTTGAAATAGAACATTCACTTGGATTACCAAAATCACCATACACCATGAAACCACCCCCTCGCTCAACATCTATTTGAGTCGGTACAGCCCAGTTAGTACGGCCACCTGCAGATACTGAGCAAGAGACAAAAACGGCTAATGCTAACAATAAGTATTTCATTACATATTCCTGTTAATTTTTCATCTAGTTATTCATTACTAGCATGAGAATGACCACCAAAAATAAGGATAGCCTAAAGAACCGCCTCACCCGTCAACATAAAATAGTTAGGTGTTGGTGAACTGGTATAAGTCGGTAATGTGCTACAAGTTAAACTATTATCAGGATAACTTAGGAGTACCTTCTTACCACTACTAATAGACGTTGCTACATAGGACGCCCACATTGAGCAGGTTATTGAATCAACACCCCCAACTGATCCTTTCAGGTTGCACAGCCGTGTATAATCGTTACGCCAATCACCTCTTATAATTAAATTACCATCCTTTGAAATATAAGAGTTATTTATCTTTCCACCGCAATAAATACTTGCAAGACTAGTGGAAGAAAAAAGCAGTCCTACAATTATCAATATCGTTCTCATTTAAAACTCCCTGAATTTAATTATTACCGGTCTAACCTAACGAGATTTAACAAGCGATATCACCAAAACAAACACGAGAAACATCTTCCGAATTTGACCAGACGGTACAAGTATTCTTACCTTTAACTTTTACACTACTTCCAGCTTGGTAGGCGGCGAGTAGGGCTGAAACATTGATGTTATATGATGGATCAGTATCTGATAAAACAAATCGATTAGTTGTATTACAGCTTGGTGAGTCCACCTTTTGCTCCATTGCGATAAAAAAGATTTTTTCACCTGTTGATTTAGAAAAAGGAAGAATACCAGTCACTTTCCCTGTTCCTGTTCCAGCATATGTATTTAGACTGAATAATAGGTTTATAATCAATAGACTACTTATTGTTTTCATTTAAAGCTCCCTGAATATCATTATTTTTTACTAATTGGTTATACGAACCCAACTAATTTTCATCCGGTTTCCATCACATACGCCCGTTTCTCTAAATGATATTTTTTTATTAGAGGTAAAGGCCGCTAGAATAAGAGCGAACTTTCTATCGGCAATTGCATCGGAAGTACTTGTTGAACGATATAAACTACTACCACACTCGTGTGTTCTAGTTGGCACATGTACATCAAACATCGTACTGTCAGAGGAATTAAACTGATAAACATAACCTACTGTTTGCCCCTGTACATCTGCACCTGCGCCTAAAGCGCTACTATTAAACGTCACCATTAAAATAGTTAGTGCCAAGTAGCCAAAAATTTTCATCCTATAGTCCTCTAACTTAATATTATTCTGAATTTCACTAACATATATATTCCCTTAATCTAAAGCTATATCAGCTGTCATACCTTGAGCAAAACATCGGTCATCATCAACAACTAAATCCTCTCTTTCTTTATACCAAACACTCGCAGTTAGGCAATTCATCAAGATAGAAACTGAACTAAATACAAAAGCTACTAAAAAACTCCTTCTAGTTTTTCACCAACGTCCAAATGGTTAAACTCAAAAAACATTTAATAAGAAAGCAAAGAGCAATTCATATTTGAAAAAAATAAAACTGCAAATGGCTGGATAAATAAGGAGGTTAATACATAAAATTTAAGTTCCATCTAACCAAAGTCTTGGTGTCATCTTTCCTATTTTTAATTTTTAATTTTTAATTTTTAATTTTTAATTTTTAATTTTTAATTTTTATAAATACTACCATATTGATTTAAGTTTACAAGCAGCTTTCCACAACTCTTTTTCAGCAAAATAAAATCCCTCAATCAACTTACATCTGCCACGCATAAGAAAACTTCATAAATAGCGTTTTATCAGTTTTTCTTAATTGATTAAAATCCGTCGTTCTAAAATCGTCTGAATAACCAAAGAAAAATAAAGTAAAAGGATCAATTTGATAAGAATATAATAATTGGCTTGCGATTTCTCGATAATCACCTTCCCTGTAACCCTGAAGGGTTAATCTAACAGAGCTATTATTATCTAACTGATAGCTTGCTCTAAAATTATAAATATGTTCCTCAAAGTCGGTGTCACCAATCACATCCAATGAATTATTAAAATAAGCTAAAGTTAATTTTAGATTCTCATTCGCTTGATACGATGCACTTGGCGAGATGGTTGTTAGCTGGCCTAAATTAGCTGAATACAAATCGACTTCATCACCTTGATAAATGCTAGCACTAATATCTAATCCAGCAAAAGGGGTTACATCTGCAAAAAATTCATAGGTTTGAATTGCATACTCATTTTGAATTAGTAGTGCTTCTACTTCATCCGAGGGAATGATATTAAAAATATCTTGTTCTACGTAATTTTGTTTATTGTTATAGTAAATCAATCCCATGGTTGATTGATATATACCATCAACGATAACACCTATTCCCTTTGCTTCAGTAAGGGAGTTCCCTTCTAAATCAGATGTTTTGTTAAGCTGTAGATCAAAGGTAACTCTTTTCCACCACTGCTTTTGGTCTTCTGGATACCAATGGCGCTCTAACTCAAAAGCACTAGATTTCCAATTACTTCGACTGACAAATCCCGAACCCGCTCGAAACCCTTCGCCAAATCGATGATGCGTTAAATACACTCCCCAATCTCTTGAAGAATGAGTGAAATTCATTGAAAACGCATCACCAGAGTCTTCAGCTTTTTGTTTATGGGTTTGTTGGACACTCAATGGGTTAATTGTATCGGATGTCATCGCTTGAAATTTGAAAGAGTTAGAATTTCCAAACCAATATTTGCCGTCAACAGAAAGCATATCGTTACTATAATCCTCGGAATCTCTTTGAGTATAGGTCATACCTAAATTACCTTTATCACCGAGATCATAACGATACCGTAGAACTTGGTTTTCGGACTCTTGATCTAATAATTGGATGATTTTTGAACTTTGGCTGTCTGATAAAAGAAAATTGGTGTCTTTATCTTTTAACGAGATAACACCGTAACTATGATCGCCAGACTTTCCAGTTAGTTTCAAACCGTAATTTGGCTCTGCAAACAATTTTGTATAAACCAATCGACTCCAGTTAGAAAAATAATCGGCACCATCAACAAAGAAAGCTCTTTTTTCTGCAGTGAATAGAGCAAAACGTTTGTTGGCTTTCAACTGAAGTTCATCAGCTTCAACATGAGAAAAGTCGGGGTTGATAGTAGCGTTTAAAAAAAGGTTTTGATTAATTCCCCAACGCGCATCCAAACTACCTCGCTCATCCGTGCCAGTACTCTGCCAATCACCACCGGTATCAATATCCCTATGTTCACTATTAGACAAAGTAACCGCCGGAATAAGTGTTAAATTGTTAGCAGGGAGTGTTTTCTCAAAGCCATTAAAAGCTTGGAATAAGCAAAGAGAGCAATCTTGGTTTCTATCAATCTTCACACTAGAAAACTCATGCTTAACATCTCTGATCCAAACTCTCGAAAACTTAATATTCCATTGTTTAACCTTTTGATTGTCTTCAAATCTTAGCGACTTTAACGGGATAGCCATTTCAACGGAATAACCATTATCATGAAGTTTACCCGCACTTTCCCAAATAGCATCCCATCCCACATCATTATTACCATTGACTTCATCAATAATTGAGTCAGCCTGAACTCCAATAGCATTAGTAAAAAATTGATAAGCTCTTCGAGAATCATTAAAGGTGTCTAATGCGATCCCAACATAATCACTGTCCCACAGTTTGTCTCTTTCTGATAGGTAAGCTCTAATTTTTTCTGGGTTATCATCTAATGCATTAAAAGCGACATATAGATACTCACCATCTTCTAACAAATAGGCGGTAGTACTCGATATAGCGGGGATATTTTCACCTGGTGATATTTCGTAAGATAAAGGAACTTGAACCGCTTGCTGCCATTCGCTTACATTGATTATGCCATCAACCTCAATCTTTCCATCGAGCTTTGGTATTAAATCAATCTGAATACTAGTAGTGTTCGCGCAAACGCTGTTAACGAAGAATATGAGAAATATTATAAGGCTTCCTGCCGATTTTTTATAATGCATCTTTTTAAAAGTTTCCCTTCTTGTTGTTTTTGTTGTCGTTGTTCAAAAAATCCGCGTAAGATTATCAAATATATCAACTAAATGCGAATGAATATTACTAATAATGGGAAATACTTCGCCCTTATTAGTTATTATAAAAGTAAGGTTATTATTTGATTTTTTGATTTTATTTCAACGACAATGGTTGATAAAATATTCTTTTTTCTACACCTTTACCTAAAAGGTAACCTTATGACAACAAGCATTAACAACCTAGCTCCAACTGCGGTTTGGTCAATCTTTAAACAGATTTGTGAAATTCCGCATCCTTCTAAACATGAAATAAAACTAAGAACTCATATTAAGTTGTTATGTGATGAGCGCGGCTTAAAGACCCAAATTGATTCTGTCGGTAATCTAATTGTCAGTAAAAATGCTACCCAAGGAATGGAAGATAGACAAGCTGTTGTCCTACAGGGACACATCGATATGGTTCCGCAAAAAAATGCCGATTCCAACCATATTTTTGAAACCGATCCTATTTCAACCTATGTAGAAGGTGAATGGTTAAAAGCTAAGGGAACTACTTTAGGTTCAGACAATGGCGTTGGGGTAGCTGCAGGACTAGCGTATATGGACTTCCTCAGTATTGCAAGCTAATAACATCAACAAAGTAAGAATTATCGCAAAAGTATATCCGGCTTTCCTACGTTTCTCTGTAGTCGCCAT
>Ga0316204_10008126_pt1 | contig 14848 bp, 9 predicted proteins | sample 6monrhotite_MG_2_FD_205661 | JGI IMG/M metagenome (GOLD analysis project Ga0316204, IMG submission 205661) | Microbial mat bacterial communities from mineral coupon in-situ incubated in ocean water Damariscotta River, Maine, United States -... | ecosystem: Environmental > Aquatic > Marine >...
TTTCGGGACGCGGGCAAAAAATCCGGAAAATCTTTTGTCACTGACAACAAATTCTATGAACGTGAAGGTGATGTCTTCAGCAAGCCTCTGAAGATCCATATCTTCATAGGCAAATGTGTGGACAGGCCAATCACTCTCTAACTGCGGATTGTTCCCAATTGACAGCCTTGACGACCAATCCGCTCCCGATGACGGGTCATATACAAACGTTGGGAAGGCCCGTGATTCGGCTGCCGCTGCCGATACCAGATAAGGCGACAGACCAGAGACGTTTCCGGTATCGCCCGAGAACACACTGAACAACGCCGGTCCTGAACAGGTCAGGCCACGCCATACATTGTCGCGCATTTTATAGAGGCTGGCACCACCTGACTGCAGAACAAAAACATTATTGAGAGCAACGGCCATACTGGCCAGTTGCCAACTCATGCCACCAAAGGGAAGATGCCCAGCTGAACTGGTCAACTCTTCCAGAATATCGTCGGTTTGAGCCAAGATCTTAATGGGCAATCCGGACGACAGAAGTTCAAGAATTTTGGCTTTCTCAGCGGCATCGTGACCTTCGCCACTGAGGCCAATTAGATAAGTCGGGAACTGCGCCATGTCTTCAGGCAACAAAGAAGTTTCGTCGAACGCTGCAAAAATAGCATCGTGCTTTGAGGGTTCATACCGGTTGGCAATCTCCAACTCGGCAATAGAGATTGCACGGGTTAGTTCGGCCATTTCCGGAACACGATTGCGGATCGCCCTTAATGCCGAAGTGGCATTTCTGAAGAGAAATGAATGTGGCCCTACTCGGCGACTTTTCTTCACGCTCCATTTTTCAGACTTGAAGAACCTTTGTGATTGCAGGACAGAGAGTGCCGATTGGATGCGCTGACGGCGGTCGTCGGGCAGTGAATCACGTGGGATTGCGGGAGTCAGAACTTCTGACATAGCATCAAAGTCAAAGGCGCTTTCAAAGCTGGAGCCCACTGAGCCTTTGAGGCTGTCGGGCAACAGAGTCTGTTCTGATTTTTTGATCTCGGCACCCAGGATATTTTCCAGCTTGAGGATCAGTTCATCCACTCTTTTCCGAGATGTCTGGGTTTTCTCTTTCTGATCAATCGCCCAAGCCTGACGCACCATGGCCATCGGCATCGCGGCTTCACAATCAACCAATAGACCGTCGGTTCGAAAAACGTCTTCAACCTGCTCTAAACAGTCATTGAGCGCCTCAAGAGATCCATTCCCAGCCTCTGCCCGCAATCTTCGGACGGCCTTGTCCCAGGCTTTCTTCAAGGAAATGCCCGAACCTTCGGTGGCGATGACACGGATTTTTTGCTCAAGGTCTAAAACTTGACTCCGCATAAATTGGCCGTCGGCACTCGGCGGCGCTGTTTGCCGGAGAACATCATTGACGATGTCGCAAAGCGAACGGACAAAGTCACCGTTTCCGTAGTGGTCCAGCACAACCGGGAAATCATGTCGAAGATTATTCAGATCCGTAAACCCGGCATAGAGTGCGGGCTTAAGGTCTAAACCATCGATATCAACGAGCCCACTTTCAGCGGATCGTCCCATAAGGTGGAAAGCTGTTGGGTTGATCATCTTGCCATCCATGGCGTCATGGTTTGGTTCATTTGCAACAAAAAGCATTTGCGGCCCCTCAATTCCATTCAGTTGGCTGGCCAGATTGTGAATTTATCGAACTCTTCATCGAGAGCTGTCTTGATCATCTCCGGCGTGCCTAATTTGTCTGGATCCTCGACCGCTTCATGACGCGGCGCGTCCTTGTTTTGAAACAAAATACCGATGGGAATACGGTCAGTCATGGCCGCGATCTCCCGTGCCCGATCGATATCACTGGGGTCATGTTTCTCCTGATTTCGATAAACTTTCGAAAGCTCTGGTCCGATCTGAAGGCCGTTTTCATGGCTAAGCAAGAGAGATTTCGACGGATCATTGACCGATGCTTCATACATTTCCGGCACAAATTCAGGACATCTTTGCAATATCCGCACGAACGATAGCCCTTTGTGATGGAAGGCCTGAGAGATCGTCTGGTACAGAAGATCAGGAATCCAATCAACCGCCTGGGCAACAAACGATGCATTGGCAACACCGAGCGTGATACTAAGAGGATTGAGCGGCTGCAGCTGCGTGCCACGCGGGCTGGTATTACTCACCAGACCCGTTGGTGAGGTCGGTGATGTTTGCATCTTGGTCAGCCCATAAATGCTATTGTCATGCAGCAAGACGGTCATATCCATATTGTAGCGAATGGCATGTATCCAATGCGCGGTGCCGATAGAGCAGCAATCGCCGTCGCCCGTATTGACGAATACATGAAGGTCCGGACGGCGCATCTTGACGCCTTCGGCGATCGGCAATGCCCGCCCGTGAAGACCATGGAAACCGTAGGTGTTCATGTAGTGGGGGAAGCGACTGGAGCAGCCTATACCCGATACAAACACCGTTTTCTCCCGCGGCAGACGTTCGTCTCGACAAAGGCGTTGCATCGCCGTCAGGATGGCGTTGTTTCCGCATCCCGTACACCACCGTGGCATACAACGTTGGTAGTCCTCAATCGGGTGGCGTTCAGTATCTGATTTCAACAAACGTTCAGTGGTCGCGGATGACATTATCAGGCCCCTTCACTTTCCAGCTTTTTCCGGATCATCCGGCAGATCGCTCCCGGTTTCAGAGGCTGTCCTTTGACCTCTCCCCAACAATCAACATCGACGAGGTATCGACTTCTCAGTAACAGGGCGAGATTTGAATAGCGCCGATTGTCTTCGCTGATAAGCTCGTGCTCCAGATCGTCGTTCCAGTTGCTTTCAACCGTCATCACCTTGTCGAATTTCTTGAAAATGTCCTTCAAACCCGACGGCATGGGTTGAATAAATTTTAAATTTAACGAGGATACCTTCAGGTTTTCAGCCCGGCTGCGTTCGACGGCCTCTTCAATGGCGCCCCGAGAACTGCCCCAGCCGACAATCAACAAATCCCCCTCATCATCACCAAAGACCTCTGGTGTTTTCAGAGTTTTCTGAAAAGCCGCCAATTTCAAGCTGCGGTGTTCCATACCTTCCTGATTGATCACCGGATCATAGGCAACCCGGCTGTCGCGGTCATGTGCCAGACCGGTCAGGCAATGCATGCCATGCGGCTGACCCGGAACCAGTCTGCGCGCCAGTCCCGTTCGATCATCCCAGTCATAGGGCAATGTTCCATCCGGCAGGCTATTTTGATCCACAGCTTCAGCAACCCACCCGTCAGAGAACTGTGGCCGGGCGAAAGGTTGCTGAGCGGTTGCCAGATTCGCATCCGTCAACACAACAACAACCATGTGGAAAGCTTCAGCAATACGTCGCGCCGTTATCATGGAATAGAAACAGTCCTCGATACCGGACACCGCCATGACAACCTTGGGCGCATCACCATGGCTGCCGAAACATGCCGACAACAGATCGCTTTGCTCTCCCTTGGTCGGCTGACCGGTACTCGGACCGCCGCGCTGAACATTGATGACGACCAACGGGATTTCTCCCATCACGGCAAGGCCGATGGCCTCTTGTTTCAATGAGTACCCAGGGCCCGACGTAATGGTCAGAGCACATTTACCGGCATAGGAAGCACCGATGGCAAAAGCACAGGCGGCTATCTCATCTTCTGCCTGATGAACAACGCCACCAACTTTCTCAAAAACTTCGCTTAGATAATGAGATGCCGAGGTTGCCGGGGTAATCGGATACATGGCACAGACCTGCATACCCGATGCCATCACGCCAAGCGCCAGAGAGGTGTTTCCATTGACCACGATCTGCGCCTCTTCGGACTTCGACGCCGGGACAACGTATTTAAAATCAAGGTTCTCTTCAGCCCATTCATGACCGGCTTCAAGAAGGACATGGTTGGCCTCAATGATGGCGTCACTCTTTTTGCGGAAGATAAAGGAGACCTGCTCGCGGGCCATTGTCATGTCGAGGCTGTAGGTGCTGCACAACATCCCCAGCACGAACATATTCTTACCCTTCTTGGCATCCCTGACATGCCGCATGCATTCTTCTTCCATGGGAATATCGCGCACGTCGAAACCCTGATCCAGCAGGTCATTGCGGGTTTCCGTATAGGCCGCGACAATTTCCGGGTTCCGGTCATGGGCCCATTTGTCTTCCAATAGAATGATGCAGCCGGGTTTAAGTTCTCCGGCTCGCACACGTCCAATCAATGCCTGTTCATTAAAAGCAACAACCAGATCGGCCTCATCGCCACCATTGGATATCCGTTCCGCACCAATACGAACCCGGTTTCCACTGGCACCTTCAATACTCCGCGCTGGTGGTTGGATTTCGGCCGGGATAATTTCAACCGTCCAAATTCCATTTCCCATTCTGGCCGCGATGGCGGCAAACGTCTGGCCACATTTTTGCGCCCCTTCTCCAGAATCGCTGACAACCTCAATGACGTGCTGGTGCAATACCTCAGCCGTCTTATTCAGGGGCGGTGCTGCCACCTTCGACTTTTTAGGGGAGGCCGTATTCGAACTGGGCGTTGTATCCATTTTCATTTCCGTTCGTCGATCCTGAAATCTTGTACTTTTGTCTAAGCGTAGTCTTTCGCTCGATGGTCGACTAGGCGAGGCGGACTCGAACGAAGTTCTTTTCTCCAACGTCAATGCCGAACAGCCTGTGATCAATCTGGGGTGGCTCTACGTCGTAAACGGCGCTGTTGTCACGAATGCCAAGATAGGCCTTCATGCCGCGCGCCGCCTTGCGCCCGGCACCCATTGCCAGAATGACTGTAGCCGCACCGGTAACGATGTCTCCGCCGGCAAAAACCCCAGCCATGGACGTTGTCAGAGTATCGTTGGTTTCAATGTAGCCCCACTTGTTGAGTTTGAGTTTGGATGTCTGACCAATAATTGGATTGGGGTTCGTTCCGATGGCGTAGACGACCATATCGGCTTCAAATTCGTATTCACTATCAGCGACGGGAACCGGCCGCCGCCGTCCTGAGTCATCTGGCTCGCCAAGCTCCATGCGAACGCAACGCATGGCACCAACATTGCCGTCGCCGTCATCCAGAAGTTCAACAGGGGCCGTCAACCAATGAAACTCGATGCCCTCTTCCTGAGCGTGTTCGAGTTCTTCCAGGCGAGCCGGGCTTTCGGCTTCCGTACGGCGATACACACAATAAACTTTCTCGGCACCCAGCCGCTTCGACACCCGCAACGCATCCATAGCCGTGTTGCCGGAGCCGATCACTGCGACATGCTTACCGAGTCCCAGTGGCGTGTCGTGTGCCGGGAAATCCCCCGCTCCCATCAGGTTGCAGCGGGTTAGCAACTCGTTAGCCGAGAGCACCCCGTTCAGGGATTCGCCGGGAATTCCCATGAATTTTGGTGACCCGGCACCGGTACCGACGAAGACGGCATCAAACCCCATTTCTTCGCGCATTTGTTCGATGGTAAACAAGCGCCCAACCAGGGTATTGCACTCAATCCGCACGCCGAGCTTGGTCAGGTTCGCCAATTCGGCATCGATAACATGATTGGGAAGGCGGAATTCCGGAATGCCATACCTGAGGACTCCACCCGGTGCGTGCAGAGCCTCATAAATAATCACCTCGCAACCAGCCTTGGCCATATCAGCCGCGCAAGCCATGCCCGCCGGACCGGAGCCAATGATCCCGATTTTGAACTCTGATGGCTCCTTATAGGGGTTGGAGCACCAACCCTCACGGATTGCCATATCGCCGAGCCAGCGCTCGAGCCGACCGATGGCTACTGGTTCAAGCGTATCTCCGACAGGGCAGACGCCCTCGCATTGATCTTCCTGAGGGCAAACGCGACCACAGACGGCGGGCAACAGGTTGGCGTCGCTGAGTTTGTCGTAAGCGGCCCGAAAGTTACCGTCGGCAATTTCCTGAATAAACTCCGGAATATTGATGGCGACCGGGCAGGCCTTTATGCAGGCCGGTTCCGGACACATCAGGCACCGTTGGCATTCTCTCAGGGCGTCTTCCACGCTGTACCCAAGCGCCACTTCATCAAAATTTTCGACCCGCACCTCGGCATCCTGTACCGGGATCGGTGTTCGTTCCTGTGGAATCGTTCGGATCGTTTTCTTTGCCACGTTCGTGCCCTCGTCTTAACCCTCATCCAACAATTGAGGTTGCGGTTGGGATTGATGGCAGTGTTCCGACCATTTTTTCACTGCCAGTTTTTCTTCGTCAGTGAACCGGCCCAGGCGGTTCATCAAATCATCAAAATCAACCTTGTGTCCGTCAAAATCGGGGCCATCAACACAGGCAAATTTCTGTTTGCCATCGACGGTTACCCGACAACCTCCACACATCCCAGTTCCATCGACCATGATGGGATTCAGGCTGACCATGGTTTTGATCTTGTGCGGGCGCGTCGCTTCGGCAGAAAACTTCATCATGACCGGCGGCCCGATGGCGACGACTTCGTCGATATCATCGTGATTTTCGATGGCCTGATTGATGCCATCTGTCACCAGGCCCTTGATCCCGACGGAGCCATCGTTCGTACAGATGATAAATTCGTCGCAGACGCTTTCAAACTTATCGCGCCAGAAAACCAGGTCCTCTGAGCGAAAGCCGACTACGCCGATGACATAGGCACCGCTTTCCTTAAAAGCCCGGGCCTGCGGGAAGATTGGCGCCACACCGAGACCGCCGCCGACGCAGACCACTTTATTGACATTACCGATATGGGAGGGAACCCCCATGGGGCCGACGACACCGAACAGCTTAGTGCCGACACGGCAGTCTTCCTGCATTTCCTTGGTGGTCTTGCCAACCGCCTGGATCACCAGCGTCACCGTGCCCCGGTCGCAATCGAAATCCGCGATGGTAAGGGGAATGCGTTCGCTGCTCTCGTGAAGAAGAACGATTACGAACTGGCCCGGTCGGGCGGCTCTGGCCATTTGTGGGTGACTGAACTCGACCATAAATGTCACATCGGAAAAATCCTCGCGGGTGACGATCTCGTAGCTGCCCCCGGCGGCGGCATCACCCCCAGATGCTGGCGTCTCTTCATGTTGGATTTTTGTGGCAACAGTTGTTCGGCTCATGTCCAGCGACCCTTACCAAGCAGAAAAATTGTCGGTAAGTCTTAGCCTTTGACGCCTGGACGCGCGTTGATCTTAATCAATTTTCGGCAAACTTATGCACAATCTCACAAAATTGTATGCAATCAAATGTACAGTGTTAGCTGTTGAACATCTTCAATTTTATTGATTTTCGGTGCTCTGTAGGGAGAACGAAGCGAAAAGGCCTCACACACATGATGGCGAGGGCCTTCAACTCATTTCCGTTAGCAATCGTAATGCCCGCGCTGTCAAAAATTTGCCGATTACAGGGCGAAAAGTGACCTTAGTCATCAAAACTTGGAGGATCGGTTCAAATAGAGAATTATTTTCTGATATCTATTTGATTTCATTGTGAAATTTGGTGGGCCGTGTAGGGCTCGAACCTACGACCTAGTGATTAAGAGTCACCCGCTCTGCCAACTGAGCTAACGGCCCGATTCCCGTCTGCGGGAAAACGCATTTTACAGAGCTTGCCGGGTTTGTCGATAGCCCGATTAGACCTCATCACCGCCGCGCCTGCCGATCATAACATCACGATGCACCCAGACGCTCATCAGCAGACCAAAGCCGATCAGCAAGGTCATCATCGCCGTGCCTCCGTACGAAATTAACGGCAGCGGCACGCCAACCACGGGGATCAGGCCCATGACCATGGCGATATTGATAAACACATAGAGGAAGAAGGTCGTTGTAACGCCCATACCGAGCAAACGCCCGAACTGGTTGCGGCAGCGCAGCGACAAGGCGACGCCGTAAACGAGGATCAACCCGTAAAGACCGAGCAGGCCAATCCCGCCCATCATGCCAAATTCTTCGGCCAGCATGGTGAAGATAAAGTCAGTTTGCATTTCCGGTAGAAACCTCAGGTGACCCTGAGTTCCCTGCATGAACCCCTTACCTAGCATGCCGCCTGATCCCAGGGCAATTTTCGACTGGATGATATGATACCCCGCCCCCAACGGGTCACTTTCGGGATTAAGGAATGTGAGGACGCGTTGTTTTTGATAATCGCGTAAAAATTGCCAAGCAACCGGCATGGCGGCGATTCCACTCAGCAATACCGCGGCAAATTTCCATATTCGGATGCCGGCAACGAAAAAGATCGCCCCGCTGGCCATAACCAGCATCAGCGTCGTCCCTAGGTCAGGTTGGCGGAGAACCAACGCGGACGGCAGCGCAATCATCAGTAATGGTATGATCAGGTAGGTTGGGCGGTCAACATCTTCAATGCTGCCGCCATGGAAATAACGCGCCAGCGCCAAGACCAAAGTAATCTTCATCAGCTCAGATGGTTGCAGGTTAAAGTACCCGAGGCTGATCCAGCGTTGTGCGCCCATGCCGATGGTTCCAGATATCTCGACCAGGACGAGGAGAACGAGCGTGATCATGTAAAGCGCATAGGCATACCGCATCCATATCCGCACATCGACCAATGCCACCAGAATCATGACCACTAGCCCGACGCCAAACCGTGCCGCCTGGCGTGATGCCCAAGGATCCATACTCCCGTTGGCGGCTGAGTACAGCATAGCGACCCCAACCCCCGCCGTCAGACAGATCAGCAACACAAAGAACCAATGGATATGCAGGAATTTTTTACCAATGCTCAGGTCAGGTTGGTTCAGGGTGTCTTCACTCATCCTTGCTCGACCTTATCTTTAGGACCAACGCTTCTTTGTCCGACGACATTGCCGGAACGGGCCGACCCACGGCGTTGAGCTTCGATGAGGATATCGCGTGCAATGGGCGCTGCCACTGACGAGCCACCACCGCCATGTTCGACAACAACCGAAATTGCATACTGCGGCTCATGTACCGGCGCGAACCCGACAAACAGGGCATGGTCACGCTCTTTCCACGGCAGATCCTTGTTCTTGATTACGCCGACTTCGCGCTCTGCCTTGGAAATACGCCGAACCTGAACCGTGCCGGTTTTGCCACCCATGGCATGGGTGGTATCTTTGATCCTTGATTTTCGGGCTGTACCGTAAGGCGAATTCACCACATCGGACATGGCTTCGACAACAAGGTCAAGATGCGCCTTTGGCAAATTGAGGTTTTCAAAACCTCCCGTCGGCTTGCCGTCAGGATTCACGACATCACCGCCCAGTGCCTTTGTCAGCCGCGGGGTAACGGCAACTCCGCCGTTCGTCAGCCGTGCCGTCATAATCGCCAATTGCAGCGGTGTCGTTAACACATAGCCCTGGCCAATGCCGGCAATCAGGGTCTCCCCCTGATGCCAGGGCGCATCCAGTGCCCCACGCTTCCAGCGTTTAGTCGGCATCAATCCGGCCTTTTCTCCCGGCAGGTCAATGCCAAGTTTGGCACCCAGCCCCAGCCGCTTCGCCATCACCGCAATGCGATCGATTCCCGTACGTTTGGCGATCTCATAGAAATACACATCACAGGATTGGGTGATCGCCATTTTTGCGTCGACATTGCCATGACCGTGTTTTTTCCAGCAATGGAACTTGGCGTTCCCCAGTTGAGTATATCCCTTGCAGAAAACCATGGACGAAGGGGTGATTACGCCTTTTTCCAGGGCTGCCAACAACACCGCCATCTTAAAAGTCGACCCCGGTGAATAGCGCCCGGCGATTGCTTTGTTTGTTAGCGGCGCCATGGGGTTTGACACCAAATCATGCCATTCCGAAGACTTGAGCCCGCGATTGAATGCATTGGGGTCATAACCCGGCGTTGATACCATGGACAGAACATCGCCGGTTTTTACATCGACAACAACAACCGCGGCACTTTCACCAGCCAAACGCTGCGAAACCATGCTCTGCAACCCAAGATCAATGGTTAGCGTGACCTCCGCACCGGGTTGGCCTTCCTGGCGATTCAATTCCCTGATCACCCGGCCAAAGGCGTTGACCTCTACTTGCGAACTCCCACTTGACCCACGAAGCGCCAGGTCGTGAGTTTTTTCCACACCGGCTTTACCAATGCGGAACCCGGGCAATTCAAGTAGTGGGTCTCCTGTAGCATCCCCCGGCGAAACCGAGGCAACGTATCCCAGAATATGACCCATCTCCTGACCGTAGAGATAATTCCGGCTCTGCCCGACATCAATGAAGATACCGGGAAGATCAGGCGCGTTGACCTCAATCTTGGAGACTTCCTGCCAGTTCAGGTTTTTACGCACCGTTACAGGAACAAAATTCCGATTGCGTTTAACCTCACGGATAATGCGTTTACGCTCTGACGGGCCGATGGCAATGATCTGGTTCAACATATCCAGAGTATAATCCAGATCCCGGGTATTTTCAGAGATCAGAAGGGCGCGATAGTTCTGCTGGTTATCGGCAACGGGGTCACCAAAACGATCGACAATCCGCCCGCGTAGCGGTGCCAGCAGACGTAAGTTGATTCGGTTTTCATCCGCCAGCGTCCGATACCGATCCGCTTCAATGACCTGAAGATAATACATGCGTCCAACAAGTGTGGATAACAGAACCGCCTTACCCCCAGACAGCATGACGGCCCGACGACTGAACAATTTGTGCCGTTCTGAATCGCGATGCATTAAATTTGCCTCAGAAAGGCGCGCTGCCAGCCCAGAAACACCCAGGCGAGACCTGGGAACAGCCCGAAGGTCAGCAGATACTGAAAATAGACAGCCGACGGCTCAATGACCGCAACGTTCCATGCCGAGACCAGAGCCCAGGTCAGGGCCGAAGCAGCTCCGCCAACCAGACCAAAGCCGAGCCAGATCACTGCAAACGACTTACCAAACAAAAAGCGATGCTGGGAAACCACAATCCCATAGGCCAACAGAAAGACCAGCGCATTGATGCCGATTGGTGTCCCCGTGAATATGTCGTGAAGAATTCCGATAATAAATACCGCGTAAGCAGGAAACAATTCTGAACGATACACAGCCCAATGATAGATCGCCATCAGCGGCAACAAGGGGGCAACTCGCGAAAGACCGGGAATGTGAACCGGCACAATGCTGATTAGCACCAGCATCAGGGTCAGCAGAAATGGAGTTAGCTTACGCGCAAATACATCAAGCCGGAACCATACACTGGGTTTCATTAGCGCTGCACGTTCCCGGACCGCTTTTTCCCGACGGCCGCAGCACCGCTTTGGTCAGGAGGGGTTTCAACAATCCCTGTCAGCCCATAATCGAGCAGCCGCACATAACCCAATCTCGTCCGATCAATAAACGGGCGAATGGAAATGCCCTGATCATCAACCGATGACACCCGCCCGACCGGCAATCCCGGCGGGAATGCACCGCCATGGCCCGACGTTACCACCCGGTCGCCACCGCCAACGATAGCTCCCGGTGGCAGGTGGATAAGGCGTGGATGTTCGGAATTATCACCGGCCATAATGGCACGGACGCCCGCCGGTTGTACGACAACGGGAATTCGGGAGTTAAGATCAGTTATCAGCAGGACTCGAGACGAACGCTTACCAACCCCGGCAATGCGACCCACCAGGCCATCCCCGGAAACGGCCGCCTGACCTTTGCGCACACCTTCGCGCTCCCCGGTATTCAAAAGAATACTGTTGGCGAACGCGCCGCCAGTGTCGGCGATCACCCGCGCGGTAACGAAGCGGGCTTGTTTGTCCGGCACAAAATTCAGCAAGCTGCGCAGGGCATTATTTTCCGCTTCAAGTTTGCGCCCGACAGTCTGCCACTGCAGCAATCGTTCATTATCGAGTTTTAGTTTTGAATTTACGGCGCGGATCGCGTAAAGGTCCCGAGTTTCCTGAACCAAGCGGTTGGCGCTCTCAACGGGGCGTGAAATAACTTCAAGAATAGGTGCTACTGAATCTGTAACCAGTATTCGGATCCGTTCCATTGCAGCGGGGTCGACCTTGCCCAGCATCATCGCTGCAAACGCCGCCAGGACCAATGCCAGATAGGCAAAGCGCTGGGCCATGGTTTTCGCTGGTTGGGCGATACCATTGGTCTGGCGTGGACTATCCTTCAAGCCCATATCTTGAATCCGTTAAAAGTTTTCTTCCCAGGCACGAAAACACTGTACCAATCATATTAAAAACAATTGATTCTATAATAGAAAAAAGTTTCCGGCAAATTAATGCCCGGATCAATACATAGTCGTCAGAACATCTTTCAGGCGTTTCATTTCTTCAAGCGCCCGCCCAGTCCCCAGAACGACGCAGGACAATGGATCGTCAGCAATCGATACGGGCAGGCCCGTCGCGTGGCGCAACACAAAATCCACGTTCCCCAAGAGCGCGCCGCCACCGGTAAGAACAATACCTTTATCGACGATATCAGCTGCCAGTTCAGGCGCCGTGTGCTCAAGTGCCACCTTGACCGCTTCGATAATTGCGCCCACGGGTTCCGCCAGGCTTTCGGAAATCTGACGTTCTGAAATAATCAATTCCTTGGGCACGCCATTCATCAAATCACGGCCCTTAACTTCCATGGTCTGGCCTTCGCCGTCATCGGGGGAACAGGCGGACCCGATGTCTTCCTTGATACGCGCCGCACTGCCTTCACCAACCAACAGGTTATGATTACGGCGAATATAGGCGATGATGGCTTCATCCATTTTATCGCCGCCGACCCGAACCGAACGCGAATAGACGATACCACCCAGAGACAGAACCGCGACCTCAGTCGTACCACCGCCAATATCGACGACCATAGACCCGGTCGGCTCGGTTACCGGCAGCCCCGCACCGATCGCTGCTGCCATCGGCTCTTCAATCAGGTAGACTTTACGTGCACCCGCACTTTCAGCTGATTCCTGAATGGCCCGGCGCTCAACCGCCGTCGATCCGGACGGCACACAGACGACAACCAGCGGGCTGGCAAAACTACGACGATTATGAACCTTGCGGATGAAATACTTGATCATTTCCTCGGCAACTTCAAAATCGGCAATCACGCCATCACGAAGCGGGCGGATCGCCCGGATGTTTCCCGGTGTACGCCCCAGCATCTGCTTGGCTTCTTCACCAACCGCCAGCACCTGCTTTTTACCTTTGACCTCAGCAATAGCAACAACCGAGGGTTCATTCAGTACAATTCCACGACCCTTTACGTAGACCAGCGTATTTGCGGTCCCGAGGTCAATTGCCATATCAGCGGATAGAAATCCGAACAGTCGCGAAAACATAAACCCTCTCAAATCCCACTTAACGTAAAATACCGTACGCCCCACCTAGCGCAAATTGTATACTTGGTCTTTCGTCAATATATCATTAAGGCAATATATTGATAAGGCACGAAAATAACCGTGATGACCATCACGAACAGGCCTTTATAAAAACTTACATCCCCAAGAGCCAGCGCTAAACATCACGCTGACAGCGCACTTGGGTCCGTTTTTTCTCTTTTCACCAACAATTTGTTCAGGGCATTCAAATAAGCTTTGACGGAGGCCACCATGGTGTCCGTTTCCGCTCCCGCGCCATTTACCGTTTTACCCTCTTCTTCAAGCCGAACCGTCACTTCGGCCTGAGCATCCGTTCCTTCGGTAACCGCGTTCACCTGATAAAGCTGAAGTCTTGCATCATGAGGGAACAGCTGCTTCACACAATTAAACGCCGCATCAACCGGACCATCGCCGGTCGCCTTACACGATGTTACAGCACCATCGATTTCCAGCGACATTTCGGCTTTTGGCGGACGATGTTCCGTACCGCAAAGGACTTCCAGTGAGATCAGCTTGATTCTGTCATTGGTGCGAACGACCTCATCGTCGACAAGGGCAATGATGTCTTCATCGAACACGTCCTTTTTAAGGTCGGCAAGGTCCTTAAACCGTTTGAATGCATCCTGAACCGCATTGTCGCCCAGTTCATAGCCAAGCTCGCGCAATTTTTCCTTGAATGCGTGGCGACCCGAATGTTTACCCATGACCAGATTGGACTGGCTCAGTCCGACCGATTCGGGGGTCATGATCTCATAAGTCTCGGCGTGCTTGAGCACGCCGTCCTGGTGAATACCCGATTCATGGGCGAAGGCATTTTTACCGACAATCGCCTTATTGGGTTGTACGGCAAAACCCGTAATCGCCGAGACCAGACGCGACGCTTTCATAATATCTTCCGTTTTGATTCCGGTCGCATAAGGCATTGCGTCAGAACGTGTGCGAAGCGCCATGACGATCTCTTCCATGGCAGCGTTCCCGGCACGCTCTCCAAGACCATTAATTGTGCACTCGATCTGACGTGCGCCCGATTTCACGGCCGCCAGCGAATTAGCAACCGCCAACCCAAGGTCATTGTGGCAATGAACAGAAATAACGGCCTTGTCGATATTGGGTACGCGGTTGAACAGCATTTCGATAAGGGCGGCGAATTCTTCCGGCACGGCGTAACCTACCGTATCGGGGATATTGATGGTTCCGGCACCGGCGCGGATGGCGCTTTCCACACATCTGCATAGAAAGTCATGCTCCGTGCGTGACCCGTCTTCCGGCGACCATTCAACGTCATCTGTAAATTTCCGCGCATAGGTTACGCTGTCGATAACCGCTTCATGAACCGCGTCAGGCTCCATTTGCAGTTTATATTTCATGTGTAGTGGGCTGGTCGAAAGAAACGTGTGGATACGTTTGCGCGCTGCTGGTTTCAGGGCCTCGGCGGCGCGGTCGATATCCATATGCGTCGCGCGAGCCAAACCGCAGACGGTAGAGTCGGTTACGACTTTGGCAATTCCGTTGACGGCTTCAAAATCCCCAACCGAGGCGATTGGAAATCCAGCTTCGATGACATCAACGCCCATGCCCTCCAGAACGCTGGCAATGCGA
>Ga0316204_10008127_pt1 | contig 14847 bp, 17 predicted proteins | sample 6monrhotite_MG_2_FD_205661 | JGI IMG/M metagenome (GOLD analysis project Ga0316204, IMG submission 205661) | Microbial mat bacterial communities from mineral coupon in-situ incubated in ocean water Damariscotta River, Maine, United States -... | ecosystem: Environmental > Aquatic > Marine >...
GTCACCAGCACGGAGCGCTTGAGCTTCTGGGTGATCATGTCGAGGGTGATGCCCGTCGACGGATCGAAGCGGTTCAGGATCACCTTCATCAGCTCCTTGGGGAAGTGGAGCTGCTGGAGGTGGTCGATGAAGCGGCGGGTGTGGTTCAGGACCATCAGGTCCGGGGTCGCCAGCAGGAAGATGGCGCTCGCGCGCTCGAAGGCGCGCAGCGACACGTCGTTGATGCCGACGCCGCAGTCGATGATGATGTAGTCGCAGAGCGGGCGCACCAGGTCGATGAGCTTGCCCACCGCCATGGGGTCGATGCCCTTGGCCTGCTCGGCGTTCTCGGCCAGCGGCAGCACGCCCATGCCCGCGGGGTGCGCGGAGATGTACTGGCGGATCTGCTGCGGCTGGAGCTGATCGATGTACGGCGCGAAGTCCGCCATGGTCTTGGTCGCGCCCATGCCGAGCACGCTCTTGACGTCACCGCAGCCCTCGGGATCCAGGTCCATGAGCAGGATGCGCCGCCGGGTCTCCTTCAGAAAGGAGAGCCCGGAGTTGGCGGTGAAGACGGTCTTGCCGACGCCGTCGCGAGCGCCTCCGACCGCGACGATTCGAACCGGTTCAGCCATGACTCTCCCGCCGGGCTACTGCCGGACCTCTTCGAGGTTGAACTGGTCCTTGATCTCCCGGTTCGCGCTGGAGGACGACTCGTGAATCTGGGGAGTCAGGAAGACCAGGAACTGGCTCTTGGACTTCTTGTAGTCGCGGGTCTGGTAGTAGGTGAACAGCCCACCCGCGACGTCGGTGTCGGGCACCCGGTTGTAGTCCCGGGTGTCGGAGATGCGCTGCAGACCGCCGATGACGATGCTCTCACCGGCGCGGCAGTACTCGGAGGTCAGCATCTCGGAGCGGTTGATGGTGTTCAGCCCGTTGGGGGCGACCTCACCCAGCGCGGTGACCACCACGCCGATGTCGAGGTCCACGTCGTTGCCCTGCGCGTAGGGCGTGACGTCCATCTTGATACCGATCTCCTTGAACTCGACCGTGTTGGTGAGGCCCTGGCTGATCAGGTACGGGTAGTCCTGGCCCGAGAAGATGCTGGCGGGCTCGCCAGACTTCACGGAGATGGTGGGGTTCTCCAGCACCCGGGCGTAGCCCGAGGCCCGCGCCCGGCTCAGGCGGGGCAGGAGCGCGGCGACGGAGGCCGTGGCGTAGCCGTCGACGGGGGACCAGCCGCTGCCGCCGTCGGCCGCGGCGGCGAAGTTGCGGTTGAAGAAGAACTCCACGCCGGCCTCGGAGGCGAGCGGCGTCCACTCGATGCCCCAGGAGCGGGTGAGGCTCTTGGCGAGCTCGACGTAGTGGGCGATGATCACGACGGTCTTGGTGCGGCCGGGCACACGCTGGACCTCGCGGATCTCCGTGACGTTCTCGATCTTCGGGTAGTAGGCCCGGGCGATGGCCTCGGCGCGCTGGGAGGCGGCCTCGGAGTGCACCACGCCCTCGAGGATGATGCGGTCGTTGATGAGCCGCGCGGACACCCCGGGGGTGTCGATCTCGGTCTCGATCAGGCCGGCGAGCAGGCGCTGGGCGATGGGAGAGAGGCGGGCGGCGTTCTCGACGAGGGGCTCGCGGATCGAGAGCTCCTCGACGCGCTGCAGCTCCTCATCCGTGGCGACCTCGCCCTGGATGTAGACCTTGTTGTTGATGATCTTGAAGGTCAGCCCCTCGATGTCCTCCAGCAGCTGCTGGACGCTCTCCATGGACTTGGAGAGGTTGGCGGGGATGACCGTGACCTCGAACTCGTCCTTCAGCTCGCCGCTGCGATCGTAGATCACGATGTTGGTCGTGCCGGCGATGCGCCCGGAGAGCAGGATCTGGTTCTGCTCGTAGAGGGCCGCGATGCGGACGATGGAGTCGGATCCGATCGCCAGGTTGCCGAAGGAGTAGGGCACCTGGACCACGACCTGTCGCTGAACGACGACGACCTGATCCGGGATGTTGTCCTCGTCGGCGCGGCCGGCTTCAGGACGGAGCAGCAGCAACAGCGCGAAGGCGACCAGGGCCACCGGCGCGAGCTTCCGGAGGAGCCCGGGCATCAGCTTGGGGAGAGTCATTCGAGGCATCGTTAAAAGCCACCGGTCCGGATGATCTGCCAGGTGGGGCGCTGCCGATAGCGCACCTTCTGCGGGATCCCCAGGGTCGAGTGGATGGTTGCGTGGTCGAGCTTGACGAAGCGCTCGGTCTCCCAGAGGGAGCGGAGGGTGAGCGTGAGATCGCCGAGCTGCTGAGCGAGGATGATCTTCTGGGCTTCCTCAGGCGTCACGGCCAGCGTGATCGTCTTGAAGTTGCCCTCGTTGGTCGACTGGACGACCTCTTCCTCACCGTCGGAGAGGGTCCGGACGGTGGGCTGCCCGATGTCGCTGCCGACGGAGAGCACCCACACGTTCTGGAAGAGGGTGACGGTGCGGATGTCGGACTTCTCGTTCTGTCCGAAGTCGAAGGAGCCCATCACGTCGACGTAGTTGCCGGGCTTGACGTGCCCGCCGACGGCGGTGAACTGATCGACGGCGATCGCGACGGCGCGCAGCTTCTTGGGCACGTAGAAGGCGAGGCCGGCTTCGTCGGGCTTGACGAGCTTCGTCGACATGACCTGCTCGCCCTCGATGATGGGGTTGGAGGTGATCTGCCCCAGGATGTCCTCGATCTCCTCCAGCGCCTTGGGCTGACGCCACTTCCGCGGGATGTCCGTGACCTCGACCATGGTCTCGTCGAGCTTGAAGCGCGCGGGGATGTTCTGGGTCGCCACAAGGGTCGGCATCAGCTCTGAGTCGTACAGGAGCTGATCCTCACGGACCGTGATGTAGCGGCACTGCGCGAACGTCGCGATGAAAGCGACGATGAGTGCGATTAGAAATCTACGGGGGTTCTTCACGCCGACCTCGGAAAGCCTGTGGGCTGGCACCGGGACTCTACCAGTCGCGACACCAAGCGCAAAGTGATCGCAAGCGTGTCAGCGCCGACGTTGCGACACGAGCGCTAGCGCTGCTCGCCGGATCCGGCCTCCTGGGCCCCCTGAAAGACCGCCTGGGCGTCCGTTTTCATCGCCTTGTAGCCCTGATCGAAGGGCCCGACGAAGGCGTAGGCGGCCACAGCGATGCCCACGACGACAACGGCGATATACATCATGTATTCGACCGTGCCCTGGCCGGTTCGAGCGGAGAGGCGGCGCGCGGCGCGTCGGAAGTTCACCATTGGAAGACCTCCAGGAATCGAGCGATCAGGGTGGCTACGACGATAACAGGTGCGAACACGACATAGGTCGCGTCTGGTTCCGGAAGATCCTGACCGCGGATCTTGTTGAAGCGCGTCTTCAGCACCGTGAAGAAGTTGCCCAGCCGGCCCTTGTAGATCAGCACCGCCAATCCGTAGGGCAGGTTCAGGATGTAGGTCAGCAGGCAGGCCTCGACGACGTCGTGCCAGCCGAGCAGTGAGCCGACGGCCATCAGCAGCTTGCCGTCGCCGGCCTTGACCGCGCCGAAGAAGGCGAAGCCCGGGAACATCATCAGGAAGGCCACCGCGATCCCGGCGAGGCCCCACCACCAGGAGACCGAGACCGCGCTGACGACGATCCCCAGCGCCATGACGCCGAAGGTCAGCGCGTTGGGGATCCGCTCAGAGGTCAGATCGGTGTACAGCGCCGTCATCAGGAGCACGGCGAGGATCAGATCCGCGGGAGAGATGGGGAGACCGCTCAAGGATAGGCCTGCTGCACCGTCTCCCGAGCGTTCTTGAAGGACTCCTTCGTCGAATCGGACAGCGCGATGAATCCAATGGCGATCGCGATCACGATCACGGACACACCCAGCATGTACTCCACGAGGGACTGGTTACGGCGTTGGCGTCTGGTGATCCGCATCAATTCCCTCCGCCACCGCCGCCGCTGGGACCGCCGACGGTGTGGCCGGTGCTCAGATAGTAGGAGATATCGTTGGCAAGGTTATCGACGCCGCTCTGAAATTCATCAAGAAAGATGTAGGCGCCGGCGACAATGGCGATCACCACGACTGAGATGAGGAGCATGTACTCAGTGCTCGACTGGGCACGCCGGATTCGCTTCAACCACATGGGCTCGGACCTCCGTTGCCATGAAGGTAGCAAGTTCTGGACCATCCTCCAACTCACGAGTTCATGCGGATCGACGGCCGTCCTAGGGCATGGAATACGCAGTTCTGCTGGGACGATCGTGTCGCAGTTCCCTGGATCCCGCGCTCCCTTCGCGATATCGCCTCCCCCATGATGGCACCCACGGCACTGCTCCTCTCTCTCCTCGCGGGCTGCTTCAGCGAGGCGGACTTCGCCGAGTCCTACTGGCGAGCCGAGTGCGAGCAGATCCTCGCCTGCTACGAGGACGGCGCGGCCGAGCTGCTCCAATACGACGACGTCGAGAGCTGCCTGGAGTACCACTCGGCGAGCATCTCGGACACCCGCGCCAGCGTCGGGGCCGAGGACTGCACCTACGACGCTCAGCAGGCGCAGACCTGTATCGAAGAGCTCACGGACGCAAGCTGCGAAGATTACCTGGGCGGGGCCTTCCAGGAGACCTGCGACGCGGTCTGCGCCGAGTAACCGGAGGCGGCGATGAGCCCCCTGCCGTCTGATCGCGGTATGCTCTATCGACATGTCGCACCCGCTCCCGAACCAGAGCTTCGGCAAATACCAGATCCTCGAGCGCATCGCCGCCGGGGGTACGGCCGAGGTGTTCAAGGCCAGGCTGGAGGGGATCGGCGGCTTCCAGCGCACCTTCGCCATCAAGCGGATCCGCCCTGGCCTCTCCCAGAACAAGGGCTACATCGAGACCCTGGTCGACGAGGCCAAGATCGCGGGCCTCCTGAGCCACGCCAACATCGTGCAGATCCTCGACCTGGGCCAGGTCAACGGCCTCTACTACGTCGCCATGGAGTACGTGGACGGCGAGGATCTGGGCACGGTGCTGACCCGCTGCGCCTCCAAGGGCATCACCTTCCCCGTCCCCCACGCGATCTACGTCTGCCTGGAGATGCTCAAGGGGCTGGAGTACGCGCACAACCGCAGCATCATGCGCGGCAACCGCGAGGTGCCCCTCAAGCTCGTGCACCGGGATCTCGCCCCGTCGAACATCCTGCTGAGCTTCCAGGGTGAGGTGAAGGTCACCGACTTCGGCATCGCCCGCGCCAACGCCGAGGTCCTCGCCGGCATCCCCAGCCTCGCCCGCGGCCGCTACGACTACATGAGCCCCGAGCAGATCGAGTCCGCCCCCCTGGACGGCCGCTCGGACATCTTCGCGGTCGGGGTCATCCTCTACGAGATGCTCTGCGGGGCCCACCCCTTCCGACAGGGCGACAACCAGCGCACCATGGAGGCCGTCCGCTCCGGCGAGTACGAGCCCCCCACCATGACCAACCCGGACGTGCCCTACGGCCTGGAGGTCGTGCTGGAGCAGGCGCTCTGCCGGAATCCGACGGAGCGCTTCCCCGACTCCACCGCCTTCAAGGGCGCGCTCAACAAGTTCTTCCACGACTCGGGCTTCATCTTCTCCCAGTCGACGCTGGCCGCCTTCCTGAAGGGCCTCTTCCCCAAGGTCGACCTGAAGATGCGCCACGGCATCTTCCACGAGGACGAGACCCGGCCCATGCTGGCCTCGGACCTGCTCGCCAGCAGCACCTTCCAGCGCCCCCTCCCCGGCGAGCCGCTGGGCGAGGATGAGCTGGAGACCAACGCCGAGTCCGAGGAGGATCCCAGCACCGTGGAGGCGGGCACCCTCCAGCTCGACGAGGGCCCGATCACCAAGGCCATGGAGATCCCCCCGGAGGAGGAGCCGACCCGGGCCATGGAGATCCCGGTCGTCAAGCGCGCCCCCACCGCCGACACCCAGATGGGCCCCCGCTCGATGTTCATGGAGGCCGCCTCCGAGGAGAACGAGTGGGACGACGCCCAGGCGACCGAGGTCTGGCGCGTCCCCTCCGACGCCGTGCGCGAGGAGGCGACTCAGGCCGTCGAGCCCGTGGAGAAGACGCTGGTCGGTCCCTCCGACCTCAACCCGTCGGCGCAGCGCGCGGGGATCCTGGACGCGCCCACGCAGCCCTGGCGACCGGACGAGAGGCACCCGGGCGCGCCGCGCATCGAGAAGCGCCCGTCGGTCGGCGAGCGCGAAGTGCCGCCCCCGACCGCGGCGCCCACGACCGAGGCGGAGATGGAGGTGGTGATCGCGGAGAACACCTCCACCCACCCGCACGAGGCGCTCCTCCCGGCGTACCCCACGCTGACGCCGCTGGACGATCCGCCGCACCCTCCCGTCCCCAACCTGCACGCGCTGATGGGTCGGCCGCCCATCGCCCCGATGCCCGAGACCCCGGAGTACACCGCCCCGGACTCTGACAACGAGGTCATCGCGGGTCGCCTGCCGCCCGAGACCGACGTCATGCCGCCGGACGCCCCCGCGCCCTCGGTCGACCCGCTGGGTCGGGTCGCGCTCCAGGGGCCCGACACCGAGCCCATACCGGACTCGGTGGTCGAGGCGGTGGCGCTGCAGATGGCGCAGCCCGAGGTCTGGGCGCCCGACTCCGTCCCCGTGAGCGAGGAGGCCCCGCAGCCCGTGCTCGTGCGGGAGGAGCAGCCCGCCGAGGCCCAGCAGCCGACTCAAGCGCCTCCGCGCAAGCCGGAGAAGCGCTCCAGTCTGGTCTCCATTCTGATCTCCGCGCTGGCTCTCGTGGGCACCCTCGGCGGCGGCTTCATCCTCGGCGTGGTCGCCATGACCAAGGCCAACCCCGAGGTCGAGCCCGTGACGCTGAAGTCCGAGCCCCGCGTCTCGGTGGTTCTGCCCGAAGGCGCCCAGCTCTTCGTCGACGAGCGGGACGTGCCCCTCTCCGAGAGCGGGCCCACCGAGATCACCCTCTCCCCCGGCGTCCCGACGCAGTTCCGGGTCGAGCTGGACGGCGAGGGATCTGCCTCGCAGACCTACACGCTCGACTACAACGAGCTGCGGGTGATCGTTTTCGAGTCCGTGAAGCTCTCTGAGTGAGCGGTTAGAGCCGCCTCTTCACTGAGAGAACATGGAACAACCTGTGAACGACCGCCCCGAAGCCAACGAGGCGAAAGCGCCCAAAGAGAACATCCTGTTCGCGGCGCTGCGGGCGCTTCGACCCAAACAATGGACGAAGAACGCCTTCCTGTTGGCGGCGCTGCTGTTCTCCTTCCAGTTCACCAACCCCGACGCCGTCCTGAAGACCGCCTGGGGTATCGCCTGCTTCTGCCTGATCTCCAGCACGGGCTACATCTTCAACGACCTGCAGGACCGCGAGGCGGACGCCCTGCACCCGAAGAAGCGCAAGCGTCCCATCGCCTCCGGCGCGCTGCCGGTGGGCGCGGCGTGGGTGGAGATGGCGGTGATCTTCACCATCGGCACCACCGGGGCCTTCCTGCTGTCCCCGGGCTTCGGCGCCGTGGCGATGCTCTACTTCGTCACCACCATGTCCTACACCGTGTACTTCAAGCATCAGGTGATCCTGGACATCATGTTCCTGGCCGCGGGCTTCATCTGGCGGGCCATCGCCGGCGCGGTGGCCATCAAGGTGATCATCTCGCCCTGGCTGCTGCTGTGTACGGCCTTCCTGGCGCTGTTCCTGGGCTTCAACAAGCGCCGGGGCGAGCTCGTGCTGCTGGGCGCGGACAAGGCGGCGACGACCCGCAAGAACCTGGCGGAGTACAGCACGAGCATGCTGGACGAGTTCCAGGCCATCACGACCTCCGGCACCATCATCAGCTACGCGCTGTACACCGTGCAGGGAAGCCCGACCCCCTGGATGCTGGTCACCCTGCCCTTCGTGCTCTACGTGATCTTCCGCTACATCTACCTGGTCCAGGGACGCGGCGAGGGCGACGCTCCCGATGAGACGCTGCTCAAGGACAAGCCGATCCTCCTGACCGCCCTGCTCTACGGCCTCACCACCGTCGCCGTGCTCGTCGCCTCACACGAGGGCCTTATCTGAGCCTCATCAAGCTCAGCTCTCCAGCGAGTAGCCCTTCTCCAAACCATCCCAGAACAACTCGAAGCGATGGACGACCTCCTCCTCGCTGTCCCAGGAGACGGGCGCCTGGGTGACGATTCGAGCAGCGAGACCACCGGCGACGTTACGCACGGCCACAATGAACGCCTCGATCAACGACCTCTCGCTGGCATCCAGGCGACGTCCAAGATCAAAGCCGAGCAGCCAGGCGCTGGCTTCCTCGTTGAAGTACCCGAGCTCCGCGGTCTCACCGACAAACGCCCGGTCATCGTCCGCGGCGATGTAGTGCTCCAGGATAGCCGCCATGTCACCCAGATCCTTCTTTCGGGTTGACGGACGATCACTCCAGTCGACGATCTTCAGGAGCATCAAGACCGGCAACGTCGCAACGCGTATGCCCGAAGTGAGCGTGACACGGCCATCACCCCTCAGATGGCGAAAGCCAGTGAGCGTCATCACGACGCCGCTGTCTGGCCACTCGACCTCACCTGCTCGAATATCCTCGTCCGAAGCCGGGACCAGATCGACCGCCCTCAGCGGGTTCGGACGGCCAGGGCGCGCATGGAGGGGGCGGTGGCCAGCGTGGTGGTGGTCTCGCCGGGATCCGAGTCGAGGTAGCGCACGACCAGGGGCAGCGGGGTGTGCTCATCGGGTCGCGGCGGCAGCGGCAGGCTCAGCTCCAGCCCCGTGCCGAAGTCCACGGCCGGGGTGAACGCGCCCGAGAGATCGGCGATCCCCTCGATGGGACCAGCGGCCTGTACCGGGACGGTCCAGGTGCGACCATCCAGCTCGACCTCGATCGCGTCGTCGCCGTTGACCAGGGTGTCATCGCGGATGCGAAGCGCCAGCACGAGGCGGCCCTCGGAGACCCGCGCGGCGACCCCGAAGGAGCCGTCCAGAACGCCGCTCCAGCCGTCGTGCCCCGTGAGCACGCAGGGCGCGTTGTCCACCGCCAGCGCGCGGGCGCTGCGCCACTCGTCCAGGTTCCCGTCCGCCGCGGCGTGCTCGCCCACCGGGTAGACCGGCATCACCGCCTTGTAGATCTTGTCGGCGGCCTTCAGCGCCTCCTGCGAGGCGTCGTCCGGGGTGATCCAGGAGAGGGAGACCACGGCCTCCACGTCCTGAAACAGCGGCAATCCCTTCTCCGCCATGGGCAGCTTCAGGGAGACCACGTCATCCTCGCGGGTCACCAGCTCGAAGCCCTGTCCGGGGCCGAAGTGGTGGGTCTCGAGCACATCGGACGGCGGCGGACTGCGCTTTCCAGTGCGGGCGTCGAACCACGCGAGCTCAGCGCCCAGCTCAACCTGGAGCTGACCCTTGTGCACCGCTCGAACGGTGACGTCAGCGCTCTCCGCGCCGAGCCAGGCCACCGCCGGATTGGCGAGGGCCAGATCCCTCACGCCGATGTCGTTGGCTGTCGTCGAGCGCTCCACCTTCAGCAGGTGCTCGCCGTCAAACACCAGCAGCCCCGGCGCGTAGCGCAGCTCCGGAGGGGACCGGGGATCGCCGAGCGTGATCATCGCCGAGCCGTGGCCGCCGTCCTTGAAGCGAACGGTAGCCGACACCCACTCGGGCAGGTGGCTCGACGAGTAGCCGCCAGAGACGCCGTGTTGGCACCCCAGCAGGCTCAAGAGGATCAGGCCTGACATGCCCGCCCAGCGTTGACGATGGCTTCCACGTCGATGGGATCGGTAATCGAGCGCCCATAGTTGACGTAGGCGACGCTACCGCCCGGCGCGATGACGAACTGCGCGGGGAGCTGACGCTGGGTGCCCTCGAAGCTCAGCGCGTCCGGACCGAAGCCCTGCTGGAGGTGACGCGCGGTCTCCACCAGTAAGCTGGGCTTCAGGTTCTTCAGCGAGTCCCGACCGCCGGCCTCGCCCACCCCATACAGCTCGAACAGCCGACGCTCCGGATCAGCGATGACCCGGAACAGGAGGTGGAAGCGAGGGACGAAGTCCCGGGCCACCTTCAGGTTCGTAGGGGTGATCGCGACCAGGTGGACGTCCGCCAGATCGAACTCCCGATACGCCTCCTGGAGCTGCGCTGCGGCGCGGCGCGCCAGCGGCGAGTTGGAGTGCTGCATGAAACACAGCGCGAGGGGCTTGTCCCCGGTGAGCGCCGCCACGTCCACGTCGTACCCGAATATGGGCCGCTCCAGGAAGCCAGGCGCCCGATCTCCGACCTTCAACATCAAGACCTCTAAACTCCCCAACCCGGGGAAAGAGCCACCCTTATAGCCGCCATTGGTCAATCCCGGCTACCGTTGGCCGCTGGAGGTTCCAAACCATGTCATTGCTGTCCTTCGTCCTCTTCGCCTGCGCACCCAAGGAAGAAGTGGACTTCAACAACACCGCGAGCCTCTCAGCGGACACCGAAGAGACCGCCGAAGACACCGGGACTGAGGGTACGGATCCGCCGCTGGAGTACTCTGAGGGCGACTGCCCGGACTTCAGCGAGGGCACCATGAGCTTCGAGAGCGCGGGCGAGACCCGGAGCCTCCGCGTCGAGCTGCCGGACGACCCTCAGGGGGCCCCGGTTTTGTTCGCCTGGCACTGGCTCGGCGGCACCGCCGATCAGATCGTCTCCCAGTTCGGGCTGCCCCGCACCGCGGATGATGAGGGTGTCATCGTCGTCGCCCCGGACTCCTGCTGCGGCGACTACGAGTGGCAGTTCACCGACCCGCCCGAGGGCAACGTCGATCTCGCGGTCTTCGACGACGCGCTCGCCTGCCTCTACGAGCAGTACGACGTGGACCTCGATCGCATCTGGGCCACCGGCATGAGCGCGGGCGGGCTGTGGACCAGCTACCTCACCATGCACCGGGCCGACATCCTCGCCGCCACCGCCCCCCTCTCCGGCGGCGCCTTCTCCAACGACTACGAGACCCCGGCCTCCCCCATCCCGGTGCTGCTCACCTGGGGCGGCCCCAGCGACGTCTACTCCGGCTTCTCCTTCGACGACGCCAACCAGACCTTCTCCTCGCTGCTCCAGGACGACGGGCACTTCGTCATCGAGTGCGTCCACGATCTCGGCCACACCGTCCCTTACGAGGCCGCCGACTACCTGATGCCCTTCCTCACGTCCCACCCCCGCGGCGTGAGCCCCGAGCCCTACGAGGGCGGCCTGCCGAGCGAGTTCCCGGACTGGTGTAGCATCCCCTGAATCAGGGAGCCTGCATGCGGACCATCGCCGTGCTGACCTCGGGCGGCGACGCCCCGGGCATGAACACCGCCATCCGGACCGTCGCCAAGGTCGCGGCGTCGGCGGGGATCGCCGTCGTGGGCGTCGAGGCCGGCTACGAGGGGCTGATGGAGGGGCGGCTGCGGGCGCTGCCCCTGCGAGAGGTCGACACCATCGGCCACGAGGGCGGCACCGTGCTGGGCAGCGCCCGCTCGGCGGCGTTCCGCACCCGGGAGGGCCGACTCCGAGCCGCCCGACGGCTCAAGGAGGCTGACATCTCCGGGCTGATCGTCATCGGCGGCAACGGCTCGCTGACCGGCGCGCACCTGCTGGCGACGGAGACCGGCACCCAGGTCGTGGGGCTGCCCGCCTCCATCGACAACGACATCGGCGCCACCTCCACCGCCATCGGCGTGGACACGGCGCTCAACACCATCGTGGAGGCCTGCGATCGCATCTCCGACACCGCCCGCGCCCACCACCGGGCCTTCGTGGTCGAGGTGATGGGGCGCGACTGCGGCTACCTCGCCATGGCCAGCGCGGCGGCGGTGGGCGCGGACGCGGTGCTCTTCCGGGAGCGCGGCCAGACCGAAGCGGAGGTCGTCGCCGCCGTCGAGGCGACCATCCGCCGGGGCTTCTCCTCCGAGCGGGACAAGCGGCGGGTGCTGGTCATCAAGGCCGAGGGCGTCGAGGTTCCCTGCACCCGGCTGGTGCGCCTCCTCCAGGCCCGCATCCCCGGCGCCGAGATCCGCGCCACGGTCCTCGGCCACCTCGTCCGCGGTGGAAACCCCTCCTTCCAGGACCGCCTCGTGGCGAGCCGCCTGAGCCTCACCGCCGTGCACGCCCTGCTCAGCGGCAGCACGGACGTGATGATGGCCTGGCAGCCCAACGCCCCCGGCGGCACCCCGACCGGCGACGACGCCGTCCAGTCCTTCCCGCTGGCCGCCGTCCTCGCCGAGACCGCCGCGCTGCTCGACGGCAGCAGCCCGGTCACTCAGCGGCGGGTGAAGATGCTGATGGCCATCGAGGGCGTGCTCTCGCTCTAGCGGAACTCAGCGGGACTCCAGCGCGACCCCCTCAAAACTCAGCGCGTCGATGGCGCCGGCCTCACCGCGCAGGATCTCCGCGAAGAAGGCCGCGCTGTAGGCGCTGGCGATCTGGAGCCCGTCCTCCACGGGGAGGTAGGTGAAGGTCTCGTCCGGCTCGGTCTGACGGAGCGCCTCACCGCAGCCGGGGGTGACAAAGTCGGTCAACCCGCAGATGTCCGAGAAGGACCAGTGCCCCGCGTCGTCCACCTCGACCTTCCAGGCCGCGCCCGCCGCGCCCTCGTAGTTGGAGCGCATCAGCTCGTTGCCCAGCTCGCTGATGCTGTTGTCCTCCCGGGCGATCAGCAGCATCAGGGGCTCGTCGATCTCCGACATCAGCACGCTGTCGAGCAGCGGGTACTCCATGGGCGCGGCCATCCCGAGGCCCGCCAGGGGTCGGGGGTCATCCCGCATCACGACGCCGGTGGTGATGCTGCCAAAGCTGTGCCCCAGCGCGCCGACGAGGTCCGGGTCCACCTCGACCGGCGGGGCGTCCGGGTACCCGTCCAGCATGGCGTCCAGGGTGGCGCGCACATCGGCGACGCGCAGCGTCAGCGCCTCGTCCTCGATGTCCAGGATGTCCTCGTTCAGGGCGTCGAAGAGGGTGGTGCCCGTGTGCTCGGGGGCGGCGACCACGAAGCCGTGGCTCGCGAGGTGCTCGGCCACGGAGAAGCTGGAGAAGCGCACGCACTCGTAGCAGTGGGAGAAGGTCAGCAGCGGCCAGGGACCGTCAGCGGGGACCGCGTCGCGGACAGCGCCGGTAGCGGTCGAGGGGCAGCCGGCGGGGGCGGCGTCCAGCAGGGCCAGATAGCGCTCACGATCGACCGGATCCGCCACATACTCCTCGACGGGGAAGCCCTGAGCGTCAGCGTCGGTGGGGTACCAGACCTCCACCTCGATGGGCCGCTCCGGATCGTCGATGACGAAGCGGGCGACACCGACGGCGTGGGGCCCGCGAGCGGCGTAGTCGACCCCCGCCGCGGTGTCAGAGTCTTTGGGGGTGCAGGCGATCAGCGCGAGGAGTGTAAACACCCCCGCAGGATACACGTCCAGCCTCCAGGCACCCCGAGTTCACCTCCAAACCACGGGTCAACCGGTCGGGCGGCCCGCCCTGGTGAGGGTGACCAGCGAGAGCGCGACCGAGCTGAGCAGCCCCAGCCCCGTAACGCCGCAGGCCAGAATCAGGCCGCTCAGGTCGGCATACCTGGTGCCACCCATGAGCGCGGCGAGCAGCGCCGTCAGTCCCGGGGCGACGACCAGCAGCGCGAGGTGCGCCCCCAGATACAGCGCGCGCTGCCTGCTGAGGTTCGGGGAGGTTGGGAGCTTGAACACGGACCAGCCAGCGAGGCCAGCCGCCGCACAGAACAGGAGCCCGGCGAGCGCCAGGACCACAACCACGATCGTCCCCATTCCGATTCCTGAATCCATCCACACTCCTCATGCTCAGAGTTCCCCGATATTACGAACTCATGCCTCACATCAACGCCTTCTATCTGCCAGACGGCGACGGGTTCACCCCCACCGACTACACCCGCGGTCCCTGGAGCCCCGAGCACCAACACGCCGGCCCACCCGCCGCGCTGATGGGCCGCGCCGTCCAGCACCACCCCACCCCCGACAGCACCCCCTGGCCCGTGACCCGCTTCGTGCTGGATCTCCTGCGCCCCATCCCAATGTCCCGACTGACGACCCGCACCACCGAGCTACGCGCCAGCCGCAGCGTCCAGGAGGTACAGGTCACCCTCCACGCCAACGACCGGCTGATCTGCAAGGCCTCCGCCCTGCGCCTCCGACGCGGCCCACCGCTCTTCCCAGCGACCCCAGCCCGCGCCATGGCGCGGCTCCCCGATGAGAGCCCGATACTGGCGAAGTTCAAGCCGCCCCGAGCGACCGGCGCCGACGAGGGCTACCACAACGCCATGGATGTCCGACTCGCGGCCGGGGTGTTCGGCGAGGGGCCGACCCAAGGCTGGATGCGAGCCCGGGTACCGCTGATTCTGGGTGAGTCGACCAGCGGTCTCTGTCGGATGTTGACCGCCGCAGACGCTGCCAGTGGGATCAGCCCTGCTCTGGACTGGATGAAGTACACCTTCGTCAACGCGGAGCTGACAGCCCATCTCTTTCGTGCGCCTGAGGGGGAGTGGATCGGGATTGATGGGTGTACGGAGATTGCGGCTGATGGGGTGGGGCTTGCTTCCAGTCGGCTTTTCGATCTTCGAGGGGTTTTTGGTCGTAGTAATCAGTGTTTGTTGTTGCGCCGACGTTGATTTTTTGTTGGTTGGGTCGGTTTGTCGGGGTCGGGTCGGGTCGGTTTGTCGGGGTTCGGTGGGTTTGTCGGGGGTCGGCTCGGTTTGTCGGGGGTCGGCTCGGCTTGACGGAGGTTTATGGGACTGACGAGAGCGGTTCTGGCAGTCGCGGGCTCGTAGTTTGAGCGTCACGTCGAGGCGCCGTCGTGCTGCCTGATGGGTTGTTGGACTTCCCGATCGTCGTTGGTGGCGCGGTGCCCCTGGGTAGATTCGACGTGTGCTCGCTGCGCTAACGAATCCCCGGAC
>Ga0316204_10008129_pt1 | contig 14840 bp, 14 predicted proteins | sample 6monrhotite_MG_2_FD_205661 | JGI IMG/M metagenome (GOLD analysis project Ga0316204, IMG submission 205661) | Microbial mat bacterial communities from mineral coupon in-situ incubated in ocean water Damariscotta River, Maine, United States -... | ecosystem: Environmental > Aquatic > Marine >...
GCTATAATACAAACGATGTTCAGACCCGAAGACTGACCAGGAGGCCCAAAGCGTTTCCTTGTAATCAAAAAGCCCCCGGGATGAATAGTGTTGTGCCGGTGTACAGATGATCGTCAGGCCATTGAAGGTAGTCGAGTCCCACCAGTCCAGTTCCGTGATTTGGTTCTCAGGCACCTTCCATGCGTCAAGATGTGCCCCGACCCCAAGGGGAACAATAAAGTGTGTCCCCTTGGAAGACAGGTACTGAACCGTGTTCATGTCCAGGTGGTCATAATGATCGTGTGAAATTATGACCGCATCAATCATCGGAAGTTCCGTCATGGCGATGGGAGACGGATGAAATCGTTGCGGACCCATACCATCCAGTGGCGAGGCATAGTCTGAAAACACCGGATCAACCAGTAAACGAAGCCCGTCAAGTTCGATGTACACGCTTGAATGGCCAAGCCATATCACACGCAATCCGGCGGTGGGTGTCGCATGCAGGGCCGCGGGCGTGATGGCTGTCACGGGAAGCGCCGATGGCGGCACCCGGATCTGATCGCCGACGAAGTGCTCAACCAGATAGTCCCAGAATTCAGACGCCTGCAATGCCGGGTGTGGCTGAACGTTTGCGAATGCACCATCCTTATAATGAAGGGACGTTTGCACCTTTTTTAATCTTTCCCCGGAAATTGCCCCACCAAACGACGAACAGCCATTCAGCAGCATGAAGCCGCCGACAAGGATCATTGAAAGAAGGATAAACGCGCGTGTGAATTTGTGTTTCATTGAGCTGCTCCCCTTGCGGAGAATGTTAACAAGAGTAGCATATTCGGCCCGTTTTCGCGAAGCCAAACCCCGTCATATTCTGGTCGCAACCGTGGTTCGCCATTCCTCAGGACCGCCAAATCGGCTATACTGAATCATGGGCATGACGGCTTCTTGGCAGACGGAATACAAATATGCTCTCATTCTTCAAATATTTGGCGCTGTCACTGGCAGCTTTGATGGCCGGGTTGGCGGCTTTCATTTTCTGGCCCGTCCTGCACACCCCCGTCCCGGCACCGAGCGTGTGCTTGTCCTTGAAGGGGGATGCGGGCAAGCTTCTCCCTTTGGTCGTGGATCGGGACCAATTGTATGGCGTTGCGCTCACATACCCCGGAATTATTCGCCAAGGTGGGTATGACTATGATCCACAGGTGCCCCCTCCTGTTTTTCGCAAGTTAGCACCAGCGTTGAATAGGGGCGGTGAAATCAAATATCCCGCCCAACATGAAATACTGGAAATGGTCGATACGCTCGAGCCCGGTTTGGCAAACCGGTTGCAGGCGAAATTTCCCGTGATACCCGTTTTGCTGGATTACGAGGTCGAACTGGGCATCGTTGTTCTGGAAGACATAACGATCGATAACTTGCGCGATCCGGACTTCGCTCCGAAACTTGGTTATTTCCTGGCAAATGATCTGCAATCAACAACAGTGGGCATCCTTGGGTTTGATACGGAACGCGAAGCCCGGTTCCTGGACCAGAAGGGCAGCTTTCCGGGTTTCCTGCCCGTTAGTCAAGGAATGTGGGTGCCGGATGCGCAACGTCCGAACTCCCTGCTGTGCACGGAACTGAAAACCCGGGTAAATGGTGAATTACGGCAAGATCAGAACACCAAAAACCGCATCTACACCAACCGGCAAATTCTGGGTTTTGTTGCCAAAGCCTATGGCAAGAATGTCATCAACGCGGGGACGGCGATCATCACGGGCTCGCCAGCGGGTGTGGCCCTCCGCGCACCGCGCTGGAAAAAACGGCTCGGCGAACTTCTGATGATGGATCGCTTTGACAAGGTTTCGGCAGTGGCCTCCGCCAGCGATAGAAACGGGCCATTCCTTCAACCCGGCGACGTCATCGTTGTCCACGCCCGACCATTTGGAAACATCGAGACGACGATCATCAAATGATTTCAGCTCTTGGCGAAAAGCGGACTGGTTCAAGGCCTAACGGAAACGTCTGATATGAGAGGATAAAACGGGCGAAGAAACCCAGAAAAGACAAAACCCCAAGGTTTCCCTTGGGGTTTTGATGGTGGAGCCAGGCGGAATCGAACCGCCGACCTCTACAATGCCATTGTAGCGCTCTCCCAACTGAGCTATGGCCCCGAATTATTCTAATCTTAATGCTGACCGTTACCGGTTGGGTCCGGAACGATGATTTGCAGCATGCGACGGATACATACTTAGGTTCGGCATCAGATGGCAAGGAAAAAAACCGGGAAGGGTTAATTCCTTGTCTCTGCCGCGATCCCAGATCCCGGTTCAGCCTTTGTCGGTCGATCCGTCGTCGATGTTGACGCGCACTTCCATCAGGTCGTCTTCATCTTCGCCAATGTCCGAAGCGTCTTCGATCAGGCCATCGTCGTCTTCGTCATCTTCAAGAATATCTTCGTCCGTAACATCGTCATCAGTCGGAATCAGATCGGCCAGTTCATCATCGATGTCGTCTTCATCTTTTACGTCATCACCATCTTCCGGTGTTGCGGCCTTTGTAGGTTGCTCTTTGCCTGCGGGCGGAACAACAGCTACAGCTTCGACCGCGGCTTTCCTGATTTTGGCTGGCTTAGGCTCTTTTGCTTCCAGGCCGCATTTCGGGCATACGGCGGGCGTCTTCTTCATATCAAAAAAACGCGTCTCGCATTCTTTGCAGATGTGCTTGTTTCCAAGTTTTGGATTGCTCACTCTTATCCTCCGGCGGTCGAAAGTTTACCCAACATGTGCCAATTGCCATGTTCCTGAGGTTCTGTCAAAAGCAAAAATCAACCGGATGACATTTATACAGCAAGACAAGGCTATCTGCCTATCGGCGTTTTATGCTAGAGAGCCCTTGATGATCGTTTGACGGATTTGCCTGAAACGATTGCCCTGATTATGTTTTTTAATTCCGAAGATTGGATTTTGTGCCGTGATTCCGCTTATTGCTCGCGCTAACAACAGACTTTCCGGTGACATAAAAGTTCCTGGGGACAAGTCGATATCTCATCGGGCGTTGATGATCGGCGCTCTGGCGGTCGGGCAAACCCGAATTCAGGGATTGTTAGAAGGCGAAGATGTGCTGGCGACAGCCGCGGCGCTTAAATCCCTTGGTGTCACCATCGAGACAGACCCCGACGACGGGACCTGGCGGGTGTCAGGACGGGGGGTGTCGGGCTTGGTTGAATCCGGCGATGTGCTTGATATGGGAAATTCAGGAACTGCGGCACGGCTGCTTATGGGGGTTTTGGCCGGTCATCCCTTCAGTGCCATGCTAACCGGGGACGATTCCCTCAAAGGCCGGCCCATGGGACGGGTGATCGAACCGCTTGCAAAAATGGGTGTTGTTTTCAAAACCAGGTCAGGTGGTCGCCTGCCCCTGAATATAGATGGCCTTGGCCAGCCCCTGCCTATCGATTACGAATTGCCGGTCGCTTCGGCCCAGGTCAAATCGGCAATCCTGTTGGCCGGCCTGGCCGCACCCGGAACGACCCGCGTTGTCGAGCCAAAACCGACCCGGGATCATACAGAATTGATGTTGCGGTATTTCGGCGCAGAAATCGATGTCGAAGAATTGGCCGGTGGTGCGCGTGCCATATCCTTGCGCGGACAGCCGGAACTGAGCGCCAGGGATGTGGTTGTTCCCGGGGATGTTTCTTCTGCCGCGTTTCCCATGGTCGCGGCCTTGCTCGGCCCGCAATCAGACATCACGATCTCTGGCGTGGGCGTCAACCCGCTGCGCAGCGGGTTGCTTGATACGCTGATCGAAATGGGCGGTGACCTGAGACTTGAAAACCCGCGCTTTGAAGCAGGCGAGCCGGTTGCCGACCTGCGGGTGACGGGGTCGTCCCTGCACGGCGTTGATGTTCCCGCCGCACGCGCCCCCTCAATGATCGATGAATACCCCATCCTGGCGGTTGCCGCGGCCTGTGCCAGCGGGACCACACGATTGACTGGCTTAAGCGAGCTTCGGGTCAAGGAGAGTGACCGCCTGGGCGGCATGGCGCGCGGCCTGGCGGCGTCGGGCGTCCGGATTGAAGAGGGCGAGGATTATCTTGTCATTCACGGCACCGGCCAACCGCCGGCAGGCGGGGCCACCATCGCGACAGAACTGGACCACCGCATGGCGATGTCGTTTCTGGTGCTGGGCGGCCGCACGGCGGCCCCAATCACCATTGATGACGGAACCCCAATTGAGACAAGCTTTCCCGGCTTTGCAACGCTGATGAACGGGTTGGGCTGCAACATTACAGAGGCGAACTCATGAACAGATCTCCAAAAATTATTGCCATCGACGGGCCCGCCGCCGCCGGCAAGGGCACCTTGGCGAAGCATCTGGCGCACCATTTTGGCCTGGAATTGCTTGATACCGGCCTGTTGTACAGGGCCGTCGCCCGCAAGGTTCTGGATATGGGTGTCGAAATCGGCGAGGATCCCGAAAGCTATGAAGAAAACGCCGGTCAGGCGGCGCGGGGCTTGACGGCTGCCGACTTGGAAGTGCCGGGCCTGCGCAAGGATGAAACGGCCCAGGCGGCGTCGAAAGTGTCCGCCATTCCGGCCGTCAGGAAAGCCCTGCTGGACTTCCAGCGGACCTTTGCCGAGACACCGCCAAACCAGGCAGCGGGAGCCATTTTGGACGGTCGCGATATCGGTACCGTGGTCTGTCCGGGGGCAGATGTGAAATTGTTCATCACCGCGACAACGGAAGTCAGGGCGCAAAGGCGTCATAAAGAGTTGCAGGAACGCGGCGAGGTGTCTATATATGCCCGCGTTCTGAACGATATGAAGGAACGTGACGCCCGTGATACGGGAAGGAACGTTTCGCCATTGACGCCCGCTGAAGATGCGCTCCAGATCGATACAAGTGATCTGGATGCCGATCAGGTCTTCACCGCGGCGCTTGAATTTATATCTTCGCAGAACACTTAAGCCGCCTTTTCCGCAATGGTGCGGGCAAGGTTTTTATTTTCCGTTCAAAAGACCGCCGGAAACAACCGGTTGGCCGGAAACAACACTAACCAAGGAAACCAGATTATGGCTCCTGCAAATATGAACAGCAGTGAAGAATACTCGTTTGATACGGGCGAAAATTTTGCCGACCTCCTCGATGAATCGATGGGTGCCAACGGCACGTTTGAAGGCACTGTTGTCAAAGGAACAATTATCGCCGTTGATGGCGATGCCGCGACCATCGATGTTGGCCTGAAATCCGAAGGCCGCGTCGACATCAAAGAATTCTCCGATCCCGGCCAGGCCCCGACCATCAAGGTTGGCGACGTTATCGACATTTTTGTCGAACGTTATGAAGACCGGGACGGTTTGGTCCGTTTGAGCCGTGAAAAAGCCCGTCGCGAAGAAGCCTGGGGTGAACTCGATAAATCCTTCCAGGCCAACGAACGCGTCAATGGCGTTATCTTTGGCCGCGTCAAGGGTGGCTTCATTGTCGACCTTGCCGGCGCTGTGGCTTTCCTGCCCGGCAGCCAGGTCGACATTCGCCCGGTTCGCGATATCACCCCGCTGATGGGCACGCCCCAGCCGTTCCAGATTTTGAAGATGGACCGGGCGCGCAACAATATCGTGGTATCCCGCCGTGCCGTTCTGGAAGAAACCCGCGCCGAAGAACGTGGCGAGTTGATTTCCAACCTCAAAGAAGGTCAGGTTCTCGAAGGTATGGTCAAGAACATCACCGATTACGGCGCGTTCGTCGATCTGGGTGGCGTCGATGGCCTGTTGCACGTTACCGATATCGCATGGCGTCGCATCAACCATCCGTCGGAAGCCCTTAACATTGGCGAAACGGTCAAGGTTCAGGTTATCCGTTTCAATCCCGATACACAGCGTATCTCCCTGGGCATGAAACAGCTTGAAGCTGATCCCTGGGATGGCGTTGACAAGAAATACCCGGTCGGCAGCAAGTTCACCGGTCGTATCACCAACATCACTGATTACGGCGCATTCGTCGAACTGCAACCCGGCATCGAAGGCCTGGTCCACGTTTCCGAAATGAGCTGGACCAAGAAAAACATCCACCCCGGCAAAATCGTTTCAACCAGCCAGGAAGTGGAAGTCATGGTGCTTGATTCCGATCCGGAAAAACGCCGTATTTCACTTGGCCTGAAACAGTGCGGCGCCAATCCGTGGGAGGCTTTCGTTGAAACTTCGCAGGTTGGCTCCGAAGTCGAAGGTGAAGTCAAGAACATCACCGAATTCGGCCTGTTCATCGGCCTTACCGGCGATATTGACGGCATGGCCCATTTGTCTGACCTTTCGTGGAGCAAGTCGGGCGAAGACGCCCTGGCGGACTACAAAAAGGGCGACATGGTGAAAGCTAAAATTCTTGACGTCGATGTCGAGAAGGAACGCATCAGCCTGGGCATCAAGCAATTGACGGAAGATCCGCTGCAGGGTGATCTGAAGAGCCTGAAAAAGGGCGATGTTGTCACCTGTACGATTTCTGCCATTGTTGATGGCGGTATCGAAGTCAAAGTGGGCGAAGGCGTCCCTGGCTTCATCCGGAAATCTGACCTGTCGCGTGAACGCAGTGAACAGCGTCCCGACCGTTTCGCCGCTGGCGAGAAGGTTGACGCCAAGATCATGCAGATCGATGCCGGTAGCCGTAAGTTGACCTTGTCGGTCAAGGCCCTTGAAGCAGCCGAAGAAAAAGCTGCCATGAAGGAATTCGGCTCGTCGGATTCAGGCGCATCGCTGGGTGATATCCTGGGTGCCGCTTTGAAGGAAAAGCAGGAAGCTGTGACAGAAAAGAAACCGGCAAAGAAAGCCGCTCCGAAAAAAGCTGCGGCTAAGAAAGAAGAAGCAGCAGCAACGGAAGAAGCCCCTGCGGAAGAAAAACCGGCCAAGAAGGCTGCTGCTAAAAAAGCAGCACCGAAAAAAGCCGCCGCAAAAAAGGCTAAAGACGACACAGAAGAATAGGGCACGTTGCCCTGATACACACGGCCTTGCCGGGACGGTGATTGGTAATTCCATCACCGTTCCGGTAGCGCCGTTTTTTTTGCTATAGGGTGCTTTGGCGATGTCACTTGATGCGGACTATATCGTTGATCGTCGGCGCCTTAAACGACGCCTCCTGTTCTGGCGATTGTTTGCCGTCCTGTCGCTGACCGTGGTCGCCGCTCTGATTGCGCTGCGTTTCGATAATGCCGAATTTGGCGATTCAATCGCCCGTCTCGATGTCAGCGGCATTATTGTCGAGGATATTGATCGCGATGTGGCGCTTTTGGAATTGGCCGAAAATAACAGCATACGTGCCCTGGTTGTCCGCATCGACAGTCCTGGCGGTACCGTCGTTGGCGGTGAAAGCCTGTATCGTTCCCTTCGCGCCGTTGCCGACAAAAAACCGGTCGTTGCTGTTATGGGGACGACGGCCACATCGGCGGCCTATATGACGGCAATCGCGGCGAATTATATTGTCGCCCGCGAAGGGTCCATCACCGGGTCAATTGGCGTTCTTATGCAAACCGCCAATATTACCGGCTTGCTTGAAAAACTGGGCATAGAGCCCGAATCAATCAAAAGCGGCCCTTTGAAAGCACAACCCAATCCATTCGAACAGACCTCGCCAGCTGCGCGCAAAGCCGTGCAGAATGTTGTCATGGATATGCATGCGATGTTTGTCGACCTGGTCGCCCAACGGCGGGGAATGGCGCGCACTGAGGCCTTGCACCTGTCCGATGGGCGCATCTACACGGGCAGGCAGGCGCTGGCCCTTGGCCTGGTAGATACGCTTGGCGGCGAGGCGGAAGCCCTGCAATGGTTGGTCAAAAACGAAGATATTTCAACGGATTTGCCGGTTCATGACGTGGAAATTCACCACGAAGATGAAACCTGGCAAAAAGTGTTTAACGGGATGGTCGGAAAAACTCTGTTTTCTGAACGACTTAGACTTGACGGCTTGATCTCCCTTTGGCACCCTGAAGGCTGGTAACGCGCAAAAAGAGCGGGTTTCCGTGATGGAGGATATGGCGATGACCAAATCTGAGTTGATACAGCGACTGGCCGAGTCGAACCCGCATCTTTATCAAAGGGATGTAGAGCGGATCGTCACCACCATTTTCGACGAAATTACAGAGGCCCTTGCAAACGGGGACCGGGTCGAATTGCGTGGTTTTGGTGCGTTCTCGGTAAAAGAACGAGGGTCCCGTATTGGGCGTAATCCGCGTACCGGTGAATCTGTAAGTGTGGATTCAAAATATATTCCCTACTTCAAGACCGGCAAGCAGCTCCGCGAGAAACTCAATTCCCCGGCATAAAACAAAGTATGGTGGGAAAAGGCTGATACCGTGGCCCGTCTGATTTCCTGGTTGATTATGCTTCCCCTGGCCCTTGTCGTCGTTGTGTTTACGATCGCCAATCGCAGCGTGGTAAGCCTCGACTTGTGGCCCATGCCCGTCGCCGTCGATATTCCTGTATTCGCCCTTGGGCTTGTTGGCTGCGTTGTCGGGTTTCTGGCAGGCGCGGTAATAGCGTGGTTTTCCGGGGGGCGCAGGCGGGCGGTAAATCGCAAACTGGTACGACAGCTTGAAGCGGCACAGCGTGAAGAAACCAAACTTCGTGATCGAATAAGCAAACTGGAACAAGAGCAATCTTCGCTGGTTCCGGCTTCCGCACCGACAGGAAACCTGTTGTCGGCCCCCAAGGCCGATGCGGCCTGAGGTTTAGATTCAAATCCCATGAAAATGATTTCTGCCGAAGACCTGAAACAACACCTGGATTATGCGTCGCTGATCGATGCCATCGACCAGATGTTCAAGGAAGGCTGCACGGTACCAACGCGCCATCACCATCCTATTGAAACTCCCGGTGCCCCGAATCCGATGCTGTTGCTGATGCCCGCCTGGGTCCAGGGTGATGTTATCGGCGTCAAGATCATCACCGTGTTCCCCGAAAATGGCGATAAGGACCTGCCGGCTGTGATGGGGTCCTACATGTTGATGGATGGCACCAATGGTACGCCGCTGGCCATGCTCGATGGCCCGGAACTGACCGCCCGGCGCACGGCCTCGGCTTCGGCGGTGGCGTCGCGGTATTTGTCGCGACAAGACAGTTCGACAATCTTGATGGTTGGCACCGGTGTATTGGCACCGCACCTGATCCGGGCCCATGCCGCCGCCCGACCGATCAAGAATGTCATGATCTGGGGGCGCGATTCCGACAAGGCTGCCGCCGTTGTTGCCGAACTTGCGGATGACGACTTTACCTGTCGTGTCGTCACCGACCTGGAAACAGCGGTTCCAGGCGCCGACATTATTTCGTGCGCGACGCTGGCCCGCCAACCCCTGGTCATGGGTGATTGGCTGGTTCCGGGGCAGCATCTGGACCTGGTTGGCGCTTTTACGCCTGAAATGCGGGAAAGCGATGATCGGTGTGTTGTCCGGGCCGATCTTTATTGCGATACACGGGACGGTGCCACCCTGCACGCGGGCGATTTCACCGATCCCATCGGTCGCGGCATTATTTCAGACAAAGACGTGCTGGGCGACCTGTTCGACCTGACGGGCGGACGCTGCAAGGGGCGCACCGGCAACGATCAGATCACCCTGTTCAAATCGGCGGGAACGGCGCTGGAAGACCTGGCGGCGGCGAAGCTGGCCGTTAGTCGTCTGGACAATTAAATGACCCTCTTGCACCCCCATCAACGAACCTTCGTCGCGCTGGATACCACCCAAGTGGATCTCGCCGTAGACCTGGCCGAAAGCCTGAACGGGCATGTCGGCGGTATGAAGGTCGGCAAGGAATTCTTCACCGCCAATGGCCCGGCGGGGGTCGAACGCATTTCAGCCTGTGGCATGCCGGTCTTTATTGATCTGAAGTTTCACGATATTCCCAATACGGTGGCCGGTGCCATACGTGCCGCTGCACCGCTCAAGCCTTTCATGATCAACGTTCATGCCGCTGGCGGTGCCCAAATGATGCGGGCCGCCGGGGATGCCGCGCGCGAAGCCGCCGCCGCCCTTGGCTGCGCCGCACCGTTGGTTATCGCCGTTACCGTGCTGACATCCTTGAATGATGACGACCTGCAGACGGTGGGGGTGGCGGGACCGGCCCTTGACCAGGTCTTGCGACTGGCCGATTTGACCCAGCAATGCGGCCTGGACGGTGTCGTCTGTTCGGCCCGCGAGGTGGCGGCGCTGAAAGCCCAGAACGGGGCCGACTTTAAACTGGTGGTGCCCGGCATTCGACCAAGCTGGGCATCAAGTGATGATCAAAAACGCATTGTCACGCCGTCAAAAGCCGTTGCCGACGGGGCCGATTATCTGGTTATTGGTCGCCCCATTACGGCAGCCAGCTCGCCCGTCGAGGCCGCTGACAAGGTGGCGGCTGAAATCGCGGCGGGGGTATAGGGTGCCTGTCAGCGTCAAAATCTGCGGCCTGAATACGGTTGAATCCGTTGGGGCCGCGATCAGTGGCGGGGCTGACATGGTCGGGTTCGTGTTCTTCCCGGCCTCGCCGCGCGCCATTGCCCCTGGGCAACTGGTTGGCCTCGTCGCAGACGTTCCTGCGCAAGTGACGCGGGTTGGCCTGTTCGTCAACGCCAGTGAAGACGCCATCGAAAGCGTGGTTTCCACCGGCGGCATCGATATGCTGCAACTGCATGGCGGCGAAACACCCGATGATGTTATCCGGCTTAAAAAGCGGTTCGGCCTGCCGGTTATGAAAGCCATTGCCGTATCTGACACGCACGATCTTGACGCGGCCAGAATTTATGAACCCGTCGTCGATCGGTTGTTGTTCGATGCCCGTCCGCCAAAAGGTGCCAGTCGCCCCGGCGGCAATGCGCTGGCCTTCGACTGGCGGTTGATGAAGGGCGTTTCCTGGTCCGTTCCGTGGCTGCTGGCGGGGGGATTGAGTGCCCAAAACCTGGCCGAAGCGGTACAGATTAGCGGCGCATCGGCGGTTGATGTGTCCTCTGGTGTGGAAGACGCACCGGGGCTTAAAAGCGTTGTAAAAATCGACGAATTCCTCGCGTTGGCCAAGACCCTATAAAAACCGTTGCGGAAACCGTCGCAGCAGGGTGCTTTTTGCTCCCAAAGCGACGCCCGTTGTGCTTTATTGTCGCCGACATGGAAAAACCAAACACATATCGCGCCGGACCCAGTGAAAACGGGCGTTTCGGCATCTACGGCGGGCGTTTCGTTGCCGAAACCCTGATGCCCTTGATTCTTGAGCTTGAACAGGCTTACGAAGACGCCAAGGTGGACCCGGAATTCGCCCGCGAGATGGCGTATTACTTCTCGCAATACGTGGGGCGGCCAAGCCCGCTTTATCTGGCCCAGCGCCTGACGGACCACCTCGGTGGCGCCAAGATCTATTTCAAGCGCGAAGACCTGAACCATACCGGGGCGCACAAGATCAACAATTGCGTCGGCCAGATCCTGCTGGCCAAGCGCATGGGAAAGACCCGGATCATTGCCGAAACCGGGGCTGGTCAGCATGGTGTCGCCACGGCGACGGTGTGTGCGCTGTTTAACCTGCCGTGTGTTATCTACATGGGGGCCAAGGATATCGAACGCCAGGCACCCAACGTCTTTCGCATGCAAATGCTGGGTGCTGAAGTCAGGCCGGTGACGGCGGGCTCAAAAAGCCTCAAGGATGCCCTGAACGAAGCCTTGCGCGACTGGGTGACCAATGTGGAAGATACCTTCTACATCATCGGCACGGTCGCCGGGCCGCACCCGTTTCCCGCCATGGTGCGAGATTTCCAATCGGTCATTGGCGAAGAAGTACGCGAACAGATTATGGAAGCCGAAGGCCGCTTGCCCGATACCCTGGTCGCTTGTATCGGTGGCGGTTCCAACGCCATGGGGTTGTTCCACCCGTTCCTCGATGATGCCGATATTGATATCATCGCCGTCGAAGCGGCGGGGCGCGGCATCGAAACCGGCGAACACGCAGCCTCTTTAAGCGCCGGCAGTGCGGGGGTGTTGCACGGCAACCGGACGTACCTGCTGCAAGACGACGACGGCCAGATCAAGGAAGCCCATTCCATATCCGCAGGTCTCGATTATCCCGGCATTGGACCGGAACATGCCTGGCTGCACGACATCGGTCGCGCCAGTTATGTCTCGATCACCGACCAGGAGGCGCTGGATGCCTTTAAATTAACAACCCGCCTGGAAGGAATCATCCCGGCACTGGAATCATCCCACGCCATCGCCCATATCATGAAGATCGCAGGTGATTTGCCAAAAGACCATATTTTGGTCATGAACCTGAGCGGACGCGGCGACAAAGACTTGAACACGGTCGCCACCGCTACCGGCATGACCTTCGGGGTGGAATGATGAGCGTTGATGTAGAAACCAGAATTGGCCGCCGGTTCGCCAGGCTGCAAGAAGAAGGCCGCGCCGGCCTGGTGACCTTCACCACGGCGGGTGATCCCGATTACGATACGGCGCTTGCAATCCTCAAAGGCCTGCCGGGGGCTGGGGCCGACCTGATCGAACTGGGCATGCCGTTTTCCGACCCCATGGCCGATGGCCCGGCCATTCAGCTGTCGTCCGGGCGGGCGCTGGCGGCGGGACATACCATGATCCGCACCCTGGACATGGTCAGGACCTTCAGGGAAGACGACGATGACACGCCGATCATCCTGATGGGCTATTTCAACCCGATCTATGTATATGGCGTCGAAAAATTTCTAGCCGACGCCAAGAAGGCCGGTGTCGACGGATTTATCATTGTCGACCTGCCGCCCGAAGAAGAAGATGAATTCTGCCGTCCTGCCCTTGCTGCCGGTCTTAACTTCATTTACCTGACCGCACCCACCACGGATGACGCCCGCCTGCCCCGGGTCATGGAAAACGCCAGTGGTTTTGTTTATTACGTATCGATTACCGGCATTACCGGAACGGCATCGGCATCGGCAGTAGACATCGCCAAATCCTATCAGCGCTTGAAGCGTCATACGGGCTTGCCCGTCGCCGTCGGGTTTGGCATCAGGACACCTGAACAGGCCGCCGACGTGGCGACCATCGCCGATGCTGCCGTTGTAGGGTCAGCGCTGATCGCCATCATCGCCGATAATCTGGATGACGCGGGAGCCCCGACGCCTGGCCTGGTGGAGGACCTTTTGACGGCTGTCGGGGCTTTGTCCCAAGGTGTGCGGAATGCCCGAAACGAGGCCGCGCAATGAGTATGGAGTACGCACTATGAACTGGTTGAAGAATTTTGTTCGCCCAAAGCTGAAGCAGTTGGTCGGCGGGCAGAAGGAAATTCCTGACAATCTTTGGCACAAGTGTCCAAAATGCGAGGAAATGCTCTTTCATCGGGATCTTGAAAATAATCTCAGGGTGTGTTCCCTGTGCGGTCACCATATGCGTCTTACGTCGTCTGACCGCCTGAAAATGCTGTTCGACGAGGGGGCTTATCAAGCCATAGAGCTGAACCTGCCAGCCCCTGACCCGTTGAAATTCAAGGATCGCCGCAAGTATACGGAACGCCTGAAGGAAGCGCAGAACGCAACCGGCCTGAAAGATGCCCTGACTGTCGCCCATGGTCGCTTGGGCGGCATCGACGTGGTCATCGCGGTGTTTGACTTTTCCTTTATGGCAGGTTCCATGGGCGTCGCCGTTGGCGACGGACTGATCGCCGCTGCCCGGCTTGCCATCGTGCAAGACGCGCCGCTGATCGTGGTGCCGGCTTCGGGCGGTGCGCGCATGCAAGAAGGCATCTTGTCGCTGATGCAAATGGCCCGTACGTCCATCGCCGTGGAAGAGGTCAAGGAAGCGGGACTGCCTTATATTGTCGTGCTGACCGATCCGACCACCGGCGGCGTGACGGCATCTTTTGCCATGCTGGGCGATATCGCAATCGCCGAAACCGGTGCCGAAATTGGCTTTGCCGGGGCCCGGGTTATCGAACAAACGATTCGTGAAAAACTTCCCGAAGGTTTCCAGCGGGCGGAATATCTGCTGGATCACGGCATGGTCGATATGGTGGTGCGTCGTCACGACCTGCGCGATGCCCTGGTCCGGGTGACCGGGCTGCTTGTCAATAAAGGCCCCACCGGCGATATTGTCGCCATACCTCACACCCTGGTCCCGGACCGAGGGCAGGAGGCTTCCGCTGACTAAACAAAGCGATGCCATTCTTGCCCGATTGATGACCCTGCATCCAAAGGTCATTGACCTGTCTTTGGAACGTGTCGTTTCATTGCTTGAACGCCTTGGTAATCCGCACCTGCATTTGCCACCGGTGGTTCATGTTGCAGGAACCAATGGCAAGGGCTCGACCATCGCTTTTTTGCGCGCCATGCTCGAGGCATCGGGGTATCGGGCCCACGTTTACACCTCGCCGCATCTGGTTCACTTCAATGAACGTATTCGCGTTGCCGGGCAATTGATCGATGATGAGGATCTTGCGGCGCTGCTTGAAGAGTGCGAAACGGCCAATGTCGGGGATGACATCACTTTTTTTGAAATCACCACAGCCGCCGCCTTTTTGGCTTTTTCCAGAACGCCTGCCGATATTGTGTTGCTGGAAACCGGACTTGGCGGGCGACTCGATGCGACCAACGTCATCGACAAACCGGCGCTAACGGTTATCACGCCGGTTTCGATCGATCACCAGCAATTCCTGGGCGATACCCTGGAGGAAATTGCCCATGAAAAAGCCGGTATCCTGAAAGCCGGTATTCCCTGCATTCTGGCCAAGCAGGAACGAAAGGGTGACAAGGCGATCGCGGCACGGGCCACGGAAGTGTCGGCACCGTTATTGCGGGAAGGCAAGGACTGGTTCGTGCGAATGGCGGGTGATGATATGGTCTTCGAGTGCTCTTTCGATGGTGCCAACGGGCCTGGAAAGGCGCGCCGTTTGCCGCTGCCA
>Ga0316204_10008130_pt1 | contig 14839 bp, 13 predicted proteins | sample 6monrhotite_MG_2_FD_205661 | JGI IMG/M metagenome (GOLD analysis project Ga0316204, IMG submission 205661) | Microbial mat bacterial communities from mineral coupon in-situ incubated in ocean water Damariscotta River, Maine, United States -... | ecosystem: Environmental > Aquatic > Marine >...
ACGGAGAAGCTGGGCATGGTGACGGAAGCGGACCATATGGGGGAGGATGATTAACGAGAAGGGGGATAGTAATCGTGCTGCTCAGACCGACTGATTTCTGCTTCATTTTGACCTCACACAGTACATGCTCAGGAAGTCACCACAGAGAGTGATGCCAGAGCGGTTATTTAAAATCAATTAATCCGCGACCTAGCCATTGCTCAGACGGCGATTGCGTCGCTGTATGATTGATCCATTGTTGAATTAATGTTGTCCTGCTTAAACCGACTGTATTTGACCACCAAGTCGCCCAGTGGATCAAGTAGCGTTGCTTTATCGCCGGATGAACGGCATCACTGCGCATCGCTTGAACTCGATCCAAGGCGCGCCGACATGTTCTGGTGTGTATCGTCGGCTTTGCTTGGGTTTTATGTTGTGGGGTTTGCGCCACCACAAATTCCACACCGAGAAAATGAAAACCTTGATTAAGTCGTCCCATGCGTGTTTTGTGAGGAGAGACTTGTAGCTTTAACGCTCTTAGAATCGTAAACAAACGCTTTTTGGCTTTGCGATAAAGCCGTTCATTCTTAATTAAAATAATCACGTCGTCCATATAGCGTCGATAAAAAATACCGGGTTTATTCTCAAAGGCTTGATCTAAAGCGCTTAAATATAATGCGCCAAAGAAAGGTGAAAGTGAACTACGCAGGGGAATGCCTTGTGTCGGTAGAAAGAGTTGTCCGTCTTTATCAACGGCTGCTGTGACAATATCGTAGAAATATTTTTGTAGGATGGGGTCATCGTAATTTTTGTAGAGGAGATCCAATAGTATCTGATGGTTAATGCTTGCATAGTAGGAACGAATATCAGTACGGATTAGGTGGGTGTACCTGTGTGTTTGCAAACTTGCTTGAATATGTTGCGTGACTTTTTTAATACTGCTGGGACCGTTTAAGTGAGTACATGTTGGAGAAATGAGATGTTTAAAGGTGGGCTTGATGATGGTCAGAATCAAATGGAGCATGAGACGATCTAAGTAACACCAGAGTTCAACAATTTCATCCGTAAACCGGTAGGCACGTCGCGGAGAAAAAAGATGGGCGCCTGATTGAAAGTGCTTTAAATAGAGCGTGTGCTTCTGTGTCCAACCAGTAATAAAACCCCACCAGTCACTGCGGACTCGACCAACACCGATGCGTTTGCTGAGTGTTTTAGGCCATGCTTGCGTTTTTTGCAGGAGTGCAGTGCTCAGCCAGGATTTTCTTTTTCTCATATTGAGATGCATTATCGTATCCATTCGAGAATGATTTGACAACCTTTTTAGCAGGGCTGTGATGGGATAGCAAGTGCTTCGTTGTTCCGTGCTTGAAGGGAATCTAAGTATAAAAATGGATTCTATGATCGGAGCAATTGTGTTGATCATTACTCGGTATCTTTTGTGTGTTGCTTGTATTTATTCCCCTCACCCAAGCCCTCTCGCGTGAGGGGAGAGGGGACTGGCCGTGCAAATGCAAGTCGTGATACACAGACTTTTGGACCCGCGAAATTCAATCCCCTCTCCCCGCCTGTGCCCTTTGGGTATGCGGGAGAGGGTGAGGGGGAATAAAATCATTAACGACTGCTAGCAGCACGTGCAGCTGCGTCATTTGTGCAGGAATCAATAAGTTGAGTTTGACTCACATAAATATGTTGTAAGGCATTACAATCATCAAAGGCAGCGTAAGCAATCGTTATTACACCTGCTGAAATATGCAAAGTACCACCGGGAGCAGTGTCTTCTCCTGCTAGGTGAGTTAATGTTCTACTATCTGAAATCTTCATAATCGGGTTCACTCGATCATCATCTGAACTGCTTTCTAACAGGCTTATCGTGGTAGCAAGTGCATCGTCACTTCGTGTTTGACATGGAATGGGTATTGAGAATAGATCCTATGGTCAAGCCATAGGTTGGTGGTGCATCTTTTTCTTTTTGCTTGTGGGGGATTGACTAGGCCATCTCAACTGCAGTTTTTAGTGTGATACTGATATCGGGAACTTTGAGCATTTGGATGCTTTTTCCTTGATATAGTTGCGGATTTAGCGTGTATTTTCGCAATGACTAAATATGACCGCTATCTAAGCTATCTAAAATGGATTTCCGTAGATGTTGGTGTTATGAGTCATCTTAGTGAAAGTTGTTTCTGCAGGCGATGCTTTTGAGCACTATATATTCAAGGAGTTAATCGCTTATAGCGAATTAAACGAAAAGCATTATGAAATTAATTACTGGCGTACTAAGACAGGGTTAGAAGTTGATTTTGTCTTAGATAAAGGGCGGATATCCATTGAAGTTAAGATATCGGATAACGTTGTGAAGCAAAACATCAAAGGACTGGTAGAATTTTCTAAAGATTATCAGCCAGAGAAAGCGATCGTTGTGAGTTTAGATCCGCGTCGAAGAAAGCTTATCCAGGAAAATGGAACAGATATTCTGATCATGCCTTGGCAAGAGTTCTTAGAAAAGCTTTGGGCGCATGAGATTCTTTGAGATGTCCGTGCTTACTTTACGCGCTGGGCTAGCAAGTGCTTTGTCGTTCCGTGCTTGACACGGAATCTAAGTAATAAATTTTCCGTTATCCCACGGCAATGACTGTATTGGAGGTTAGATCCTATGGTCAGGCCATAGCACCATAGTAGTGAGCGGGCAATGGGAAGACTGCAGTTATATGGAGCGATAAGTATAGAGCAATTTAATTAGAGCGTACTTAAAACATCTTCGGGGATGTCAGCATTGGTATACACGTTTTGGACGTCATCTAAATCTTCTAGCATGTCTGAGAGACGAATCAACTTTGCGGCATTATCTGCATCGAGCGTGACTTCTGTTGAAGCAATAAAAGTAAGTTCTGCATGTTCGGGCGTGAAATCAGCAGCGATCAAAGCTTCTTTTACAGCAATAAAACCATCTGCACTGGTGGTGACATCGATACTGCCATCGTCATTGCTTGCAACATCTTCTGCGCCAGCTTCGATAGCAATATCCATAATCTTTTCTTCTTCACTACCACTTGGGAAAGTCATTAATCCTGTTTTACTAAACAAATATGCAACAGAACCGTCTGTACCTAAGTTGCCGCCTGATTTTGTAAAGGCATGTCGTACATCCGAAACGGTGCGATTTTTATTGTCGGTGAGGCAGTCAACAATGACAGCAACACCATTAGGGCCGTAACCTTCATAGCGAATTTCCATCATGTCTGCGCCTTCGCCACCACCTGCGCCGCGTTTCACGGCGCGCTGGATGGTATCTTTTGTCATGTTAGCGCCGAGGGCTTTATCAATTGCAGCGCGTAATCGTGGATTTGAATCAGGATCAGGGCCAGCAAGTTTGGCGGCAACGGTAATTTCGCGAATTAGTTTCGTAAAAATTTTACCGCGCTTAGCGTCTTGCGCACCTTTGCGATGTTGGATGTTATGCCACTTACTATGACCTGCCATTACATTGTCCTTATTTTAAGAAGTACTCAATGGTGCTAACGACACGTATTTTTTTCACAGGGTCTGAATCACCATAAGAGCCATCTGCATTTTTAATGCTAAAGAGTCCTTGGGTTGCGCGTCTAATGCCATTTAAATGCGAGTGTGAATTTTTAGCGAAAGTTTCTGCTGCTTTTTCTGCATTAAAGGTTGCTTGATCTAGCATTTTTGGTTTGATCGCGTTGAGATTGGTGTAAAGGTAACGCACATTGGAATTGTTAATCACAACGCCTGACTGTACAAGGTCACTGGTTTTTTGTGCGGATTGCACGACGTCTTGTACTTTGCCTGTGGTAAGAACCACGCTAACGCTTGCTTTGAAACGTTTTGCCTTTGAGTTTTGTGAGTAAGAATTGCTGTCATTATCGGTAATTGAGACAGGTTCTAATTGTATATTTTCTTTTGGAAAACCTTTGTTTGATAGAAATTTAACAACGGTGTCTTGCGCTTTTGCAACACCGCTATATAAATCGTCGAGGGTATCACTGGAATAGCTGAAACTGATTTTCCAGATGGCCTGATTTGCATTTACTGTGCGCTCAGCGAGGCCTTTTACAATGGCAAAACGGTCTGTACTTTTAACATTTGAAATACCCCAGCCTATGGTCAGGCCAGCAAGTGTTAGGCCGATGGCGATTAGGGCAGCACAGAGGCTAAAGCGTGTAGTGTTGTTATTCATGGTTATTTTCCTTGTTGTTCTTTTGGTTTTGATAGCTTGATACCAAGCTCTCGTAATTGTTCGAAATCAACGTCGGATGGTGCATTCGTTAGTGGGCAGCTGCCTGTTTGTGTTTTTGGAAAAGCAATGACTTCACGGAGTGAGTCGCTGCCGGTCATTAACATAGCTAGACGATCGAGACCGAAGGCAATACCGCCGTGAGGAGGACAACCGTATTGCAGTGCACGCATTAAGTGGCCAAATTTTTGTTGGGCCTCTTCTTCAGAAATACCTAAAATTTCAAAGGCTGTTTTTTGTAGTGCGACATTATCAATACGAATAGAGCCCCCGCCAATTTCAGAACCGTTTAGTACGATATCGTACGCGCGGGATAGTGTGTCACCGGGATTTGCTAATAATTTTTCTGGATGATCTTCTTTAGGTGCAGTGAAGGGGTGATGCAATGCTTGCCAGCGACCATCGTCTCCCATTTCAAACATAGGGAAATCAGTCACCCAAACGGGACGCCAACCATCTTCTGAGAGACCGAGATCGTGGCCGATCTTGACACGAAAAGCGCCCATCGCTTCATTCACAATTTTTGCATGGTCCGCACCAAAGAAAATAGTATCGCCTGCTTTTGCATTTGTACGTTCTAAGATGGCTGCAACGACATCGTCTGGTAGGAATTTTAAAATAGGTGACTGTAGGCCTTCAGTGCCTTTGCTTGGGTCATTGACTTTAATATAAGCCAAACCCTTTGCGCCATAAATGCCGACAAACTTGGTGTATTCATCAATTTGTTTTCGTGTGAGTTCGCTGGCTTTTGGCACACACAATGCAGCGATGCGCCCGCAAGGATCGTTGGCAGGACCGTGGAAAACTTTAAATTCAACGTCTTTCATTATGTCGGCAAGATCGATGAGTTCTAGTGGTATGCGAAGATCAGGTCGGTCCGTACCAAAACGTTTGATGGCTTCTGCATAGGTCATTCGTGGAAAGGGGGCGGGCAAAGTGACATCTAGCACATGCGCAAACAGATCGCGCAACATGCGTTCCATCATGTTTTGGATATCTGTTTCATCAACAAAAGAAAGTTCTGCGTCGAGTTGTGTGAATTCAGGTTGTCGATCAGCACGCAGATCTTCATCACGAAAACATCGAACGATTTGATAGTAACGATCAAAACCCGACATCATTAATAGTTGTTTAAAGATTTGAGGAGATTGTGGGAGTGCGTAAAACTGGCCAGCATAGTTACGACTAGGCACTAAGTAATCACGCGCACCTTCGGGTGTTGTTTTTGTTAGGAAGGGTGTCTCGATATCGAGAAAATGATGTTCATCCATAAACTGTCGAATAAAATGACTAATCTTCGCGCGCATTAAAATACGCTTTGCCATTTCAGGACGACGTAGATCAATGTAACGATATTTTAAGCGTGTTTCTTCACCGACATCTTGGTAGTCATCGACGTTAAATGGTAGGGGTGCTGATTTATTAAGGATAGTCAGCTCATCAACGGAAAGCTCAACTTCACCAGAAGACAGTTCTTTGTTAACTGTACCTTCGGGACGGTGTCTTATTTTGCCGGTGACTTTAATAACAAATTCATTACGTAGTGATTCAGCTTTTGTAAAAATCTCTTTTTGTTCAGGGTCACAGACAACCTGTACCAAACCGCTGCGATCTCTAAGATCGACAAAAATCAGACCGCCATGATCACGGCGACGATGTACCCAGCCACAAAGTGTAATGGTTTCGTTGATAAGAGAAGCGGTAACTTGATGGCTATAATGGCTGCGCATGGTGATGGTGGTTCCAGGATTATGAAAACCAGGATAATAGCGCAGCTAGAGGCTAAAAAAAAGCCCGGCTATGTATCCAAAAGGTTACAACCGGGCTTTCATTTAAGCTGTACTTTTAGTTAATGAATTTGTGCGCTCAGCTTGTTGTAGGCAGTGGCCAAGATAAGGTGAATGTAAGGTATCAGCCAAATGACCAATACAAAGCTAATAATTGCCCCTGCGGCTTTTATCCAGCCAATTGGGCAGGTCATAGCAAGGAAGAGTGGCAGTATTGTAACAACACAGGCGAGTACGACGTAGATCCAAATGAGTAGCACTCTAAACCAATGCGGTGCGACTGCTTTTGCTGAGCAGACTAATGCAGCGAATGGTCCTTTTCCTTTGTCGGCAACAAACAATATGTTGAACAGGCAAAATGTGTAGTAAAGCACGACAGCAATAACGCCAAGCGTCCCGAATATTATACCTAACCAAACAGCACCGAATCCTGTTAGTACTGCCAAAAGTGTAAAGACAAGATAGACAAGAATAGCCCCAATCGTGAAAAGAATAATAGTTGAGCCTATTGATAACCATTTACCCCAGAATCCAAAACCAGTTTTGGCAGAAACGGATTCGCCACGTGATTTTTTGAGTGCAACCATCTGTGCACCCGCTGTAAGTGGTGCTGTTAGGTAGATGGCGATAATTTCAAAGAGGATCGCTGTGAGTACGTAACCGAAGGTGTGGCCAATCGCAATCTTCCCGCCTTGTATCATAAACACACCCATTGAGCCGGTGATTAAACTGGTAACTAAGGTTAGCCCAACTGCGATAAGGGCAAGCACAATTAGCACGCTCCAGATTGGCCACTTTGTCCCTTTGATATTTTTCCAGGCGCTACTGACGACGTCTCGAACTGAAAAGCCATTCATAATTTTCTCCTTAGATAATGAGGTTAATTATTTGATCTTCAGTATAGCCTATTAGCGTACATTTAAGACAATACATTTTTATAATATATTGAACTTAGAGTAGTTATTAGTTTTTTTGCATGTGTTTAGGCATAACGACGCCAAGAGAAATGACAAGCTGTAGTGCTTCTTCAACAGTCATATTCAGTTCTTGTGTATCTGCTCTAGGAACGATAGTGAGGAAGCCTGAGGTGGGGTTTGGGGTTGTTGGAATAAACACAGTGACTACCTCTTCAGGATGGGGTGTGTCGGTGAATTGGTCTGAAGTTTGAAAAGCAATACTCCAAATGCCGCGTCTTGGATATTCAACTAATAATACTTTTCTAAATGAGCTGCCCCTGGGTTGCAGTAGTGCATGTACGACATGCTTTACCGCGGAATAGATACTACGAATTAAGGGAATACGGGCTAAGATGCCTTCCCAAAATGTGACGATCTTGCGTCCTAAAAAATTGGCGACCAGTAGGCCTGTAAAAAATAAAATAAGTAATGTGAAAAGTAGTCCGATACCTGGGATATGCATACCAAAAAGTTGGTCGGGTTGATATTCGTGTGGCAGTAGGGAAAGGGTACCGTCCATTAAGTTAACGAGGAATCGAATAACAACGTAAGTCGCCCAAATTGGTAGCCAAACAACGAGTCCTGCGATGAGATAGCGGCGGATATGATGCATGCTAATTTCCCTTGACCTTCGTTATTATGTGTCTTTTGGTTTGTTGTCTTTCTTTTCTGTTTTAGCAGGTGCGTCTTTTTTTGATTGAGTTTTATTATCTGTTGGCTTTTTGCCTTTATTTTTAAAATCTGTTTCGTACCAACCACTTCCTTTGAGTTTGAAGCCGGCAGCAGAGATTAGGCGCTTTAATTGCGCTGCATGGCAATGTGGGCATTCAGATGCCGGTGGGTCACTGACTTTTTGCATAAACTCAGAACGCTGGTCACAGGCTTCACATTGGTATTCGTAGATGGGCATATCAATTTGATCTCTATAAAAAAATAGATGTTATAAGAAGTTATAGGGAGTTACAAGTTGCCTCGGTTACGTTCTTCATTCATCTAGTGCATTGTATCTCTGAGATTGCTTGGAGGAATAAAGCCTGTGACCAGCCATCCAGGCGATTTGGATGCTTGATAAATTTGACGATATCTTTTTTTGCTAATTCCACATCAAGTGTTTCAATACGATTTGTGAGTAATTTTATAAGTTTCGCTTTTGTTAGAGGATCTTTTTCCTTATAAAAATTAAAACATCTGAGCCTTGTTTCTAGGTGATATAAATTAACGGGCGTGTTGTTTTGAATAAACCATAGTAAGTCGTACCAATCGCGACCTTTCACCCGCTGTTGCCATTGTCGACATAATGCTGCAGAAATCTTCCCAGCGAATAAATCTGGCAGAGTATAGCTCTTTACCCAAAAAGGAATAGGCTGTAATAATGCTTTGGTTTCTGTGCTGAAATTCATGGGCGGTTCAGTATCTATTTCGATTTTTATTTTCAATGAAGCTTGTCTATGGTAGTGAGATTGAATTTCACTGGGCGCATCAATTTTGAGTAAGTGTGCTTTAGTATTTGCTTTTAGAAAAGCTGAATCTATTGCAGATTGAGAGTTTTTCTTTTTTTCTGAGATTTCAACGCTAAATCCAAAGGCTGCTAACTCTTCTTCCATGGCTCTGTGATATTGATTTAAGGAGAAAGCAGAATTTTCATTCAATAATGAAAAATCTAAGTCTTCACTAAATCGATCTAGCTTATAAAGGATTCGTAAAGCTGTGCCACCATAAAAAGCGGCATGTTCAAAAAATTTTGCACGCCAAAGACCGAGTAAAGCTATTTGTTGAATGATTTGCTTTAGTGCATTTGTATAGTCGTCATCAGTTTTGCAGTTGTACTGTTTTAACATATTTAATATTACAATATCCATCAGCTATTCCTCTTAAGGGTTTTTAGTAAGAGTGTGATCACGGGTTTATGATACTGGTCACTAATCTTTTTTAAACGTTTGAAATTTAAATCACTAAGTGCTGTTTCATCAATTCGTAAATTTTCTATGAGGTGGGTCCACATTTCATCTGTGTTTGTTATGTCAGGTTGTGATGCAATAACATCTACTAAGGCTTTTTCAGGGCTGGCAATAAAAAAATGCTGAGTAGTTTCGTCTAGTGGGCACCAATCTATACCTACAGTGAAACGCTTTCTATTTAAATATGTATAGCTGAACTGAGCCAGTGGTGTTTGAAAAGTTTTATTACGTTTGGTTGTTATGCTTGTGACTGTCTCAACCCGCTCGGGAATCATACCGTAATGAGAAAGGGCGTATTCAAGTGATACGTAGGATGGCCCATAAATTAAATTTGCTAAGTAGCCTAAATGAATAGTGTTTTGTCGGAAATCATCCCCAAAAATATATAATCCTTTTTTTATTCGAATCAATACGCCTGATTGCAATAGCGTGGTTATTTTTCTGTGAGGGGCTTTGTAAGTTTGCAGACAAGACATCAACTGGTTGTAGTCAATAACATCGCTTCCACAGCATTTTCGCAGTTTTATACTCATATATCCTCCAGTAACTAACAAATTATGTTAGTTACTGGAGGATTTGTCAAGTTAGCAAGAAAAGAAGGTATGTGGTTTTTAACGCGCTTACTGACGTTTGCTAGCCTGTGGTTTATTCGCAGGGGTATTAGTGGTTAGTGAATAAAGTGTAAGGTGTTGTGATAGGATTATTTATTCGTTGGTATGTATTTGGAAATGACATGTCTGGAATAGAAGCTAGTTTGCCTGCACCGCTGGGTATCTTAAAAAATTTTTATGGTTATGAGTCGTTCCGTGGTGAACAAGCGAAGATCGTTGATCATGTAATTAAGGGTAATAACGCTTTAGTGGTGATGCCAACTGGTGCGGGTAAATCGTTGTGTTATCAAATTCCCTCGATTTGTCGTGAAGGCGTTGGAATTATCGTATCGCCGTTGATTGCTTTAATGAAAAACCAAGTGGACGCACTACAACAAATTGGCATTAAGGCTGCCGCACTCAATTCTAGTTTATCAATAGAAGAAATTTCTCAAATACAATCACAATTGTTTAATGAAGAATTAGATTTGTTATATATCGCACCAGAACGTTTGCTGACAGAATCATTTTTAGCAAGACTCAGGCGGCTGAAAATCGCTTTGTTTGCGATTGATGAAGCACACTGCGTCTCCCAATGGGGACATGATTTTCGTCCTGATTATGCCAGTTTGTCTATTTTAATTGAACAGTTCCCAACGACACCCAGGATAGCATTAACGGCAACGGCTGATGAGCTGACACAGGAAGATATTAAAGCACGATTAGGTTTAAATGATGCATCAACATTTATTTCAGGTTTTGATCGCCCAAATATTTTCTATCATATTGTGCCTGCGGATAACCCGAAGCAACAGCTATTACGATTTATCAATAAAAATCATCGCGACAATTCTGGTATTGTGTATTGCTTGTCGCGTAAACGTGTTGAAGAAATTGCTTGTTGGTTGGAGAGCAAAGGTTTCAGCGCATTGCCGTATCATGCGGGTCTATCAAGCGGAGTGCGCCAGCAGCATCAGGATCGTTTTTTAAAAGATGATCCTATTATTATGGTTGCTACGATTGCATTTGGAATGGGAATTGATAAACCCAATGTGCGCTTTGTTGCTCATTTAAATATTCCAAAAAATATAGAAGCCTATTATCAAGAGACTGGGCGTGGAGGGCGTGATGGCTTGCCGACAAACGCTTGGATGACATATAGCTTAAGGGATTCGGTGATGCAGCGTGATTTTATTGAAAATTCGACTGCCCCGGAGTTGCAAAAGCGTATTTGGCATAAAAAACTAGATAGCCTCTTGGGTTTATGCGAAGCAGCATCATGCCGAAGACAAATATTGTTAGCTTATTTTGGGGATTCGTGTGAACCCTGTGGTCATTGTGATAATTGCCGACATCCACCAAAAACATTTGATGCGACGATTGTTGTGCAAAAAGCACTTTCTTGTGTATATCGCACTGGCCAGCGTTTCGGTGTGAATCATGTCATTGCCGTATTACGAGGTGGGAAGAATGCTCGAGTACAACAATTTAGACATGATCAGTTAAGTACTTTTGGTATTGGACAAGATCTCAGTCAGCAAGCATGGCGTAGTATTTTTCGTCAATTAATTGTCATGGGATATATCCATGTTGATGCCCAGACCTACAATCGACTGATCATAACTGAAAAGGGCGGTACATTTTTACGAGAAAGAAAAACCTTGCTGCTATCTGAGTATCGGAAAGTTGATGAAGATACGATATTTAACAAGAAGGCACGAAGTCGCGGTGCAGAGGGTGCGAGCGAGGACGAGCAGGTTTTATTTGAGGCATTACGATTAAAGCGATTAGAGATTGCACAAACACAAAACCTTCCTCCTTATCTTATATTTCACGACAGTACATTATGGACGATAGCAAAAGAAGTCCCCACTTCATTGAAACAATTGTCTCAAGTGAGCGGTATTGGCGCGGTCAAACTGGAGCGGTATGGTGAATTATTTTTGCAGGTCACTGCAGCACATCACCAGCGATAAAGTAATGCGGATAGAACGCCCCAATCTCTTTTTTTATTCCTCATCCCAGGAAAGAAGCTAGTAATTGTCGCGTACTGTTTGAGATAGATTATTTTTTTAGCCCATTTGTAATGAAGTTGAATCTTCAAATCTTTCATATCCACCTCCAGTTTGATGTGATATGCAGCTAAGTTTGCAATTTTTAAAAATTGTTGTTCTGAAGAATTTAGATATTTTTGCGTTACTAGTATCTAATTCAGTGTCATATGCAGCATCTGAAATCGCATTTTTAACTTGCTTACTAAAAAATTTTATTAATAAAATCGCGCTTGTTAAGTAGCCGATTGCAGCACCAGCAGCTATACCATAAACATCCCACTCTAATAGATACGCATTGGTTGCTTGCAGAGGGAGTGTTAGGGCAAAGGTGGTTAGTATGTTTACTGTAGCTAATAAGTAGGTATCTTCAATACCAGCTAGTAGGCGCCCACAAGTGTCTTCAAGTAAATTTAATGTTTTTGATATAGCGAAAGCCATAAAAGTTAAACGGATCTGGCTATCATTAACGCTTTCGCTACTATTCGAAAATAAGCCGACAAATTGTGGTGCTATTGCTACACCAATCGCATAACTCAGTAGTAGCAGCCCAGGTGCAATTATCAGAGTTAAATATCCATACGTCTTTAGAGAGGAATAATCTTTTATCCCTAACATTTGGGCTGTATAACGATTCCCTGCCTCACTAATACCTCTGCAACCTGCATATAATGGATTAAGATATTGTAAAATGCTTTGAAAAATTATTAATTCAGTTTTCCCAAGTTTATTAATGAAGATGGTTGTAATAAAGCTTGAGCCATATAAAGAAAACATGTACAAGCATGGAGCTAGACCTTGAGATGTAAATGCTTTGATATATTTTCTGGTATAACTTAAGCCTGATCGGCAGTTAAGTTTTAACAGTGAATATTGTTTTATATTTTTACTTAATAGCGTAATAACAATAAATGCGCTGGTGATCAGTAGACTTGACGCTAGCTTAATGTAACCACTTCCAGCTATCCCATATAATGGTATCAACCAAAATGCTAGTCCAATATCAGCAATAATCTGGAGAATGGATAGCCAGTAAATGTGTTTTTCTTCATCAATAGAAGATAGAAATGATAAATTTGCAGAGTTAAATATTTGTAAGGGTATTGAGAAAACATAGGGCAAAAAATACGCGCCAATCTTTTCTCTTATTACGTTGTCAGAAACAAATAGTTTACTAATAGATTCCATATTAGCAAGGATAGCGATCGGTATTATGGAAAGTGTAATCCCAAAATACCAGGCACTCTTAAGGTTGTTTTCAATTTCGCGAAAGCTTGAAGTCCTGTTCACAGGGTCAGTATCAGATTTAATGCGGGCATAATTCTCGCTAATAAAAACAGGTAGCTGAGAAGTAAGAGCTATGAGTGGGTTAATACATAATCCGGATGCGCTTGATACAGTGACATATGCGGCAAGATCATTTTCGCTAGATTTTGATAACAAAGCGATGATAATAAAATCACTTGTTACTGTAAACAAGCCAGCTAGAGAGAGTGGTAATGCCTTTGATAGTAGTTTTTTTAGTTCGTCTGTCATTTTTGATCTATTCATTTCCAAAGGTTGGTGCTAAAAACTAAAGGATTTGAAAGCTGGCTCATAGTGATCGAAGTGTCTCATATATATCTAGAGTAGTGCAAAATATTTGCTGGACTTTCCGTGTATGCTTGTATTTATTGTGTTTTCAAATATTGATCCGTATACACACTCTTAACATAATCATATAGAAATGAAAGTAGTTATCTTTTTTTGTTTATTTTTCATAAGAGTAGAAAATACTCAAAAAGTGAGAAGTTACCGCAATAACATATTTTTTGTGATATTATCTCCGGTGTTTGACTCAGGGAGATATATTAAATGAAGGAATATTATCTTAAACCTACTGTACAGATAGAGCCACTTGTTTGGCGTTGGTATGCATGGTCATACATTATTTCACCAGCAACTGCTGCTTGCAATATTGTTTCTCGACACTTAAAGATTATGCAATCTTATGTCAATAACCCTAAAATTCATGCGCAAGCAATGAAAGATCCTAAAATGATTGGTGGACCATTTATGGATTTAGGGGATAGCTATGTAGATAAGATTCAAGAGTTATTTAATGCGACAAAAGAAGATTGCAAAGAACTTATTGGATTACATGATTCTATAAAATCATTTGATAAATTGTTGCAAGAGAAAGCAAATGGATACTCTCTGGAAGCGTTGTATTCACAGATGCCAGATAATTTAAGGGGGTGTGTAGAATTAGTTTATGATTTAAATAATCACCCCTCTATGCGTTTAATTGAGAAATTTATTTATAAAAAATTCTATACCGATGCACACCAAGAAATTATGTTATCTGATCATGATAGCGATCTAAAAAAATTTATTTTTAGTACCCCATCTATTAATAATGGGGCTAAGTTGAATTTAAAAATTCCTTTTTCAGATAAAAGACTAGAGTCACTTTTTAAATCAAGAAGAGAGCCTTGTGATCTCGATGATATGGCTAAAATGTTAAATGTTCCAAATGATGACGATGAATTATTTCAGTCTTTGTTTACTTCAACAGTCCCTAAAGCGGTTAGCGATAATAATTACCAAGGTGATGGTGTTCGCATTAGATACTTTGGTCATGCATGTGTATTAGTTGAAACAAATTCAGTTTCTATACTCTTTGATCCTGCAGTTAGCTATCCAATTGAAAATGATATTCCCAGATACACACTGTATGATTTACCTGACACCATTGATTATGTTGTTATTACACACAGCCATTCTGATCATATTATGTTTGAAACGCTTTTGCAGATTAGGCATAAAATTCGACATATTATTTTTCCAGGAAATGTAAGAGGTGCACTACAGGATCCTTCACTCAAACTGATTTTGGAATATACTGGCTTTGAGTCCTTAATTGAAATTGGGGAATTAGAAAATATTACTTTTGAGGATGGAGAAATTATTTCTCTACCATTTTTTGGAGAGCATTGTGATTTGAACGTGCAGTCTAAACTATCTTATGCTGTTAATGTAAAAGGTAAAAAAATGGTTTTTGCGGCTGATTCAAATAATCTTGATGAAAGGTTATACGATAATATTTCTGAATTTATAGGTGAGGTAGATATATTATTTATAGGGATGGAGTGTGTAGGTGCGCCCTTAACATGGGTATATGGGCCATTATTAACAAATCCCTTACCTAGAGCAATTGATCGCGATAGAAAGCTTTCAGGTTCGGATTGTGAAAAAGCAATCTCAATTGTAAAAAAATTAAAATG